>Ga0335075_10011705_pt1 | contig 13259 bp, 10 predicted proteins | sample Lox_Sample_24_FD_206723 | JGI IMG/M metagenome (GOLD analysis project Ga0335075, IMG submission 206723) | Soil microbial communities from Loxahatchee National Wildlife Refuge, Florida, United States - Lox_Sample_2.4 | ecosystem: Environmental > Terrestrial > Soil > Wetlands | place: USA...
TGATCTCGCCCGGCCCGTGCACGCCCAACGAGGCGGGCATCTCATTGGCGCTCGCCAGGCGGATGCCCGAGGCGGGCGTGCCGACGCTGGGCGTGTGTCTCGGCCACCAGGCGCTCGCGCAGGCATTCGGCGGACGGATCACACTCAATCCTCCGGTGCACGGCAAGGCCACGACGATCGAGCACGACGGGCGCACGATCTTCACCGGTCTGTCGTGTCCGCTCACGGTCGGGCGCTATCACTCGCTCGTGGTCGACCCGCAACTGCCCGACTGCCTGCAGGAGTCCGCGCGCGGTGGCGGCGTGCTGATGGGGTTGCGCCATCGCGAGCTGCCGGCCGAGGGCGTTCAGTTTCATCCCGAGTCGGTCCTGACCGAGCAGGGTCGCGAGCTGCTGGGGAACTTCCTCGGCGGGCGACCACCAATTGGAGATCGCGGGATCTCCAGTCGGCCAGCAGATCGGCCAGCCGGTTCTCTCGCGGGCGCCGAGTCCGGCCCCGGATCGTCCGTCGTCGCGGAGGCCGGCTGATGCCCAACGCGATCCTGACCCGGGCGATCGACTCGCTCGCTCAGCGCCGTGACCTGAGCGCCGAGGAGACCGCGGAGGTGCTCGAGCAGATCATGCACGGCGAGGCATCCGAGACGCAGATCGCCGGGTTTCTGATCGCGCTGCGCACCAAGGGTGAGACGGTCGACGAGCTCACCGGGCTGGCGCGCACTATGCGCACACTGGCCGCGCACGTGCCGGTCGCGCGCACCGATCTGCTCGACACGGCCGGCACCGGCGGGGGGCGGAGCACGTTCAACGTATCCACGACCGCCGCACTGATCGCCGCGGGCGCCGGGTGCGCGGTGGCCAAGCACGGCAATCGCTCCGCCACGAGCCGCTCGGGATCGGCCGATCTGCTGGAGGCGCTCGGCGCGCGCATCGACCTCGACCCGGACGGCGTCGCGGCCTGCATCGAGGAGGCCGGGTTCGGGTTCATGTTCGCGCCCGTACATCATCAGGCGACCCGGTTCGTCGTGCCCGTCCGCCACGAGCTCGCGGTCCGCACGATCTTCAACTTCCTCGGTCCCCTCACCAACCCGGCCGGCGCGCGGCGCCAGCTGATCGGCGTCTCCGATCCGGCGTACCTGGAGACGATCGCGGGCGCGCTCGCGCGGCTGGGCGTCGATCGTGCGCTCGTCGTCTGTAGCGTTGACGGCCTCGATGAGATCTCGATCGGCGCTCCGACCCACGTGATCGAGGTACGCGGCGATCAGCTCACTCGATATACGCTCACTCCGGGCGATGTTGGCGTGCGGCCAACAGTCACGACGGATCCCGGGGTGGTCGATCACGGGGCAATGGATGACGGCGCGGCGGATCACGGCGCAACCACGGCAGATGACGGGCAGGCGCTCGCGGGCGGCAGCCCGCAGCAGAACGCCGAGACTACGCGGGCCATATTCGCCGGCGAGGCCGGGCCGCGGACAGAGCTGGCAGCGATCAACGCCGGCGCGGCCATTTATGCGGCCGGCCGGGCAGAGTCGATCGCCGACGGCGTCACGGCGGCACGCGAGGCGCTGGCGAGCGGACAGGCGTTCGCGGCGCTCGAGCGGTTCGTGCAGGCCAGTCACGCGCACGCGCCCGCGAAGGCCACGGCGGGGACAGCCCCGGCGGGGACGGGCGCGGCGGGGACGGGCGCGGCGGGGACGGGCGCAAGGAGAGGGGCGGTTGCCCGGTGACGGTGCTCGACGACATCCTGCACACCACGCGCGCGGAGATCGAGCGGCGCAGACTTCAGCGCCCGCAACGAGATCTGCGGGCCCAGGTCGAGCGTGACCGCGATCGGCGGGATCCGGTCGATACGGATTGCGCCAGGCGCGGGTTCCGGGACGCGCTGAACCGGCCCGGGATCGGCGTGATCGCCGAGTTCAAGCGGCGCTCGCCCTCGGCGGGCACATTGCGCGAGGACGCCGAGGTCACGGAGATCGTGCATGCATATGAGCGTGGTGGTGCGGCTGCGCTGTCAGTGCTGACCGAGGGCCCCAACTTCGATGGCTCGCTGGAGGATCTACGCATCGCGCGCGCCGCCTGCGCCCTGCCGGTGCTGCGCAAGGACTTCATCGTCGATCCGTATCAGCTGTATGAGGCCCGCGTTGCCGGGGCGGACGCCGTGCTGCTGATCGTCGCCGCATTGAGCCCAGCCGAGCTCCGGGATCTACACGGGCTCGCGTGCGAGCTGGAGCTGGACGTGCTCGTCGAGGTGCACGACCCCGCGGAGCTGCACATCGCGCTCGACGCCGACCCCGATCTGATCGGGATCAACAACCGTGACCTACATGACTTCAGCGTGGACGTCGAGCGGACGTTCACGTTGCTGGCCGACATCCCAGCACAGATGACGGTCGTCTCGGAGTCGGGGATCGCCGATCCGGGACAGTTGGCGCGGTTGGAGCAGGCCGGCGTTGCGGCGGTGCTCGTAGGGGAGTCTTTGATGCGTGCTCCGCACCCCGAGGAGGCGTTACGGGCGCTGAGGGCCTATCCTGCCGGCGTTGCCGAACCCGGCGGGGCCTGACAGCTTTTTAGTCGAGCGGATACTTCGCTTTAGATGGCCTTCATTGCCGTCCATCATCCTGTGTGACGACCGACCCAGCTTTGAACCAACTCGCTCACGCCCTTGCATTTGACAGACCCCTCGGTATTCGACCATCCGATTCTGATCTCGCCCAACCCGTGTCCCCCTCCAAATCCACCCCCTCAAATCCCAACCACCCAGATCTCGACCACGACCACCTGGATCTCAACCACTGACACCACCACACGATGAACCGCACATTCGCCATTCCATTCATCTCCGCCCTGATCGGTGGCGCCGTCGTCGCCGCCGTGATCGCGATCGCAGGCGGGCTCGGCTCCTCGACGAAGACCGTCACCACCGTCCAGTCCGCCGCCCCGATCGCGCCCTCGAACGCGTCGCAGACGAGCACCGGACTGACCCCGCACGAGATCTATGAGCGCACCGCACCGGGCGTCGCGTTCGTGACCTCGACGGTCGTCGAGAAGAGCGAATCCTCATCGCCGTTCAACCTGTTCGGCGGCGAAGGCGGCGAACAACAGAAGGGCGAGGACACCGGCTCGGGAATCGTGATCAACGGCAACGGCACGATCCTCACCAACTACCACGTGATCGAGAACGCGGTCAAGGTGACCGTGAGCTTTGAAAAAGGCCAGAACGTCGAAGCCAAGGTGGTCGGCCAGGACCCGTCCGACGATCTCGCGGTGCTGCGCATCCCGACCGACGGGCTGACCCTGCATCCGCTCACGCTCGGGAACTCGAGCACTGCCCAGGTCGGCGATCCGGTGCTCGCGATCGGCAACCCGTTCGATCTCGAACGGACGCTCACGACCGGTGTGATCTCCGCTCTACAGCGCCAGATCACCGCGCCGAACGGATTTACGATCGACAACGTTCTGCAGACCGACGCTCCGATCAACCCGGGCAACTCGGGCGGTCCGCTGCTCAACGAGGCCGGCGAAGTGATCGGCATCAACTCGCAGATCGAGACCGGCGGGTCGGGCGATGACGGCAGCGTCGGCATCGGGTTCGCCGTGCCGATCAACACCGCCAAGTCCCAGCTCCCGCAGCTGGAGAAGGGCGGGACGGTGCGCGGCGCCTATCTCGGCCTGACCTCCGTGACGATCGACGGCTCGCTGTCAGCTCTGAACCTGCCCGTCAAGAGCGGAGCGCTCGTGCAGAGCGTGGAGAAGGGCACGGCGGCCGAAAAGGCCGGCATTCACGGCGGCAACGTGACCGGCGAGACCGAAGACGGCGATGTGGCGATCGGCGGCGACATCATCGTCAAGTTCAACGGCAAAACCGTGACGAGCTCTGAAGATCTCGCCAACGACGTCGACGCCGAGCAGCCCGGCGACACGGTCACGATCGGGCTGTTGCGAGCAAACGGCAAAGGTGGCTACGAACCCAAGACGGTCACCGCGACGCTCGGCAGCAAGCCGAACTCGGTGCCGAACCCGGACACGCCCGAAGGCTGAGCTCGCAGGACCGCCGATCGGGGGCCCGAGCGGCGCTCCACGCGGACATATTCGCTCAACGGCCACCGCGCTGCAGGCGCCCGCTACCGTTGGGGTATGCCGGAGACACACACCCGTGCGCGCGAGTCATCGCCGCGCGTGAAGATCTGCGGAATCACCGACCTGGCCGACGCCGAACTGGCGGTCGAGCTGGGCGCCTGGGCGATCGGGATGGTCTTCTACGCAGACAGTCCACGCCGCTGCTCGATCGAGCAGGCCCAACGCATCGCCGCGGCGCTTCAGCGGCGGGTCGAGCTGTGCGGCGTGTTCGTCAACGACCCCCTGGAGCGGGTGGTGCAGATGAGCGAGGATCTCGGGTTGACGATGATCCAGCTGCACGGCGATGAGGGCCCTGCGTTCTGCGGCGAGGTGCCGCGTCGCACCGGCGCGCGCGTGATCAAGGCGGCCCAGATCTCCGGCCCGGGCGACATCCGCGATCTGGAGCGCTACCACGTGGACTTCCATCTGCTCGACGCGCACTCGCGAACCCACGGCAAGGAGGGTCTGCGCGGCGGCACGGGAGAGACGTTTGACTGGACGCTGCTCGCCGACCGGCGTGCATCGACACCGCTGATTCTCAGTGGCGGACTGCACGCTGGCAACGTCACCGAGGCGCTCGCGCAGGTGCATCCGTATGCGGTCGATACCGCCAGTGGCACCGAGCGCGCGCCGGGACACAAGGACGCGGCCAAGCTGCGCGCGTTCTTTGACGCCGTGCATGACTCGGCGGCGGTGTCGGCGTGACCGCGACGGTCGAGCACCGGTTCGGGCCCTATGGCGGCCAGTACGTTCCCGAGACGCTCATGCCGGCGCTCGCCGAGCTGGAGCAGGCATGGGCGCAGGCGCGCACCGATCCCGCCTATCGCGCCGAGCTGGACGGTCTGCTGCGGGACTTCGTCGGGCGCCCGACGCCGCTATACCGCGCTCGCAGGCTCTCCGAGCGTGTGGGGCGCCCGGTGTATCTCAAGCGCGAGGACCTCAACCACACCGGCTCGCACAAGCTCAACAACGCGCTCGGTCAGGCACTGCTGGCACGCCGGATGGGCAAGACACGGATCATCTGTGAGACCGGCGCCGGCCAGCACGGGGTGGCGACCGCCACGGTCTGCGCGCTGCTGGACCTCGAGTGCGTCGTCTACATGGGCGCCGAGGACACGCGCCGCCAGCACCCGAACGTACAGCGCATGCAACTGCTGGGGGCGAGCGTCACACCGGTCGATGCTGGTGCGCGCACGCTCAAGGAGGCGACCTCGGCCGCGATCCGCGACTGGGTTGAACGCGTGGCGGATACGCACTACGTGATCGGCTCCGCCGTCGGTCCGGCGCCCTACCCGGCGCTCGTGCGCGACCTGCAGCGCGTCATCGGCGACGAGGCCCGTGCCCAGATCCTCGAGCATGAGAACAGGCTGCCCGAGCGGGTGATCGCGTGCGTCGGCGGAGGCTCCAACGCGATCGGGATGTTCACGGCGTTCTTGGGAGACGAGCAGGTTCAGCTGATCGGCGTGGAGGCCGGCGGTGAGGGTATCGACACGCCTCGCCACGGGGCGCCGCTGACCGTGGCTGCACGTCCAGGGGTGCTGCACGGGTCGCGCTCGGCGATCATGCAGGACGACGAGGGCCAGATCGTCGAGGCCCATTCCGTCTCCGCCGGTCTGGACTATCCGGGCACCGGTCCCCAGCACGCATTCCTGCGCGACACGGGCCGCGCACGTTATGTGGCCGTGACCGACGCCGAATCGCTCGCGGCGTTCCGCGAGGTCACGCACCTCGAGGGGATCATCCCCGCGCTCGAGTCCGCCCACGCCCTGGCCTGGGTGCTCGCCCAACCGGAGGGCGAGCTCGATCTCGTGTGTCTGTCCGGACGCGGTGACAAGGATCTGGCGGAGGTGCTGGCGCTGACATGAGCGACGCCGCGATCACCGAGCCTGCTCGGACCGACGCTATCGAGCAGGCAGACCCAGCCGATGAGCGCATACCGGCGGGGGCGCAGCGCATCGCGCGCGCCTTCTCCGAGCACGGCCGCCGCGCAGCGCTGATGCCCTACCTGATGGGCGGCTACCCGACGCTTGCCCAGTCGCTTGCGATCGGCCAGGCCTGCATACACGCGGGCGCGGATCTGCTGGAGCTCGGAGTGCCCTACTCGGACCCGCTCGCGGACGGTCCGGTGATTCACGAGGCGGGCGCGCGGGCGCTGGCGGCGGGCGCCAACGTCGCGGGGGTGCTGGAGGTGGCGCGCGGACTGGCTGGCAGCGTCCCGGTCGTGCTGATGTGCTACGCCAACATGGTCCTCGCGCCGGGCGCCGAGGCGTTTGTGATGCGGCTGGCGCAGACGGGCGCGTGCGGTCTGATCGTGCCGGACCTGCCGCTGGAGGAATCCGCGGAGATCCGAGCCGCGTGCGAGGCGCACGGATTGGCGCTCGTGCCGCTGGTGGCGCCCACGACCACGCCCGAGCGGATGGCTGCGATTGGGGCGCAGGCGCGCGGGTTTCTGTACACGGTCTCGGTCGTCGGCACCACCGGTGAGCGGGCCGCGCTGTCCGATCGCTTCGGTGAGATCGTCACGCGCGCGAAGGCGAGCACCGATGTCCCGGTCGCGCTCGGATTCGGGATCGGCACCCCCGAGCAGGCCCGTATGGCCGCCGATGCGGGCGCGGACGGCGTGATCGTCGGGACGCGGCTGGTGCGCGCCGCTGCCGATGCGCCCGAGGACCCCGCGGGAGCGGTCGGCGCGGTTGTGGGCGAGCTCGCGGCCGGCCTGGCGCGGTGATCGATGTGCGGCCGTGGTGGAACGTGTGTTGGCCGGGCGCTGCCTGGCGCGGTCGTTGTGTCGTTGTGTCGTCGTGTCGTTGTAGGGCTCGGGCCGGCTATCGGCGGCGACGGCCAGAGCGTGAGTGTCGGTCGCGGCGAGTAACGACCCCCATCCGCGCGTGCCTCCGATAGGATGCCCGCAACATGGGATTCATCCTCACCGTAACCGCCGGTCTGGTGATCTGGATCGTCCTCTGGGCGCTCGGAGCCAAGGGCTTTGACGCGTTCATGCTGGCTACGCTGATCATCGTCATCGGCGCGACGGTCAGGATCGTCTCCGGCTACCTGCCCGGCCGCCGCAGCTGAGCATCCGTGCGGGTGCGCCGGTTCTGCCAAGCGGCGAGCGCGCTTCTCGTCGCGGGGGCGCTGGCCGGTGTCCTGTCCGGCTGCGGGAGCGTCTCCGGGGCGGCCAGCACGCTGGTCGGCGATGAGCTGACCGTCTATTCCAGCCTGCCGCTGCAGGGCCCGTCTGCAGGGGTCTCCCAGCAGATCGTCAACGGCGAGAAGCTGGCGCTGTACGACGCCGGCGGGCATGTCGGGCCGTTCAGGATCAGCTACGACTCCCAGGACGACTCCAACCCCACCGGCGGTCAGTGGAGTCCGAGCGTGACCGCCGCAGACGCCAAGACCGCGGCCAACGATCCCAGCACGATCGCCTATCTCGGCGACTACAACTCCGCGGCCACCGCGATCTCGCTGCCGCTGATCAACGCGGCCGGCATCCTGCAGATCAGCCCAGCCAGCCCGTATGGCGGGTTGACCTCCTCACTGTATGCCGGCCAGGACGAGCCCGAACGGTTCTACCCGACCGGCCGGCGCAACTTCGCGCGCCTGCAGCCCGGCGATCAGGCGCAGGCGCGGGCGCAGGTCCAGCTGATGCGCAGCCTCGGTGTCCGCACGGTGTATGTGCTCGACGACCAGGACCCGTTCGAGCTGCCGCTCGTGCAGATGGCCGTCGCGGATGCCGAACACGCCGGTATCTCGGTCGCCGAGCACGACAGTCTCGATACGACCGCGAGCACTGAATTCGTCGGCGAGGCCAAGAAAATCGCCGAATCGGGGGCGCAGGCCGTGTTCTTTGCGGGCGGCACCGACCCGGGGGCGGTCGCGCTATGGAAGCAGCTCTACAGCGCCGACCCGCGACTGTGGCTGCTCGGATCGAGCACGATGGTCAACTCCACGTTCACCGCCGAAATCGGGGCTGGGGCCGACGCCCGGACGCTGCTGACGACGCCGGTGTTGCCGGTCAGCCGCTACCCGGCCTCGGCGCGTCCGGTGCTCGCCGACTACCGCCGGCAGTTTCACGAACAGCCCGAAGCGTATGCCCTGTTCGGGTATGAGGCGATGCGCGCCACCCTGCAGGCGATCCGCCGCGCGGGCGCGCGCGGCAACAACCGCCAGGCGGTGATCGACGCGCTGTTCGCCGCCGGCGAGCACGACTCGGTGATCGGCCGCTACGCGATCGAACCCGACGGCGAAACGACGCTTTCCAGTTACGGCGTCGATCGGGTGTCTGGGGGGCAACCGGTGTTCTGGCGGGAGTTGAGCACCGGCTGAGGCCGAATACTCAGCTGCGCTCAGCTCAGCGCGGCCTGCAGCGCCTCATCCAGTTGCGGGTGCGCGAACCGATACCCGAGCACCAGTGCCTTGGCGGGCACCGCGCGCACGCCGGTCGTGACGATCTCGGCCATCTCTCCGTACAACACCCGCAACGCCAGTCCGGGCACCGGCAGCAGCGCCGGGCGATGCAGCGCGCGTCCGAGCGCGTGCGATAGCTCCCGGTTGCTCACAGGCTCGGGCGCGGTGGCGTTGATCGGTCCCGACCAGCGCTCGTCAGCGAGGGCGGCGATGATCATTCCGATCAGATCCTCACGATGGATCCACGCCACATATTGCCCGCCGCCCGCGACCGGACCGCCTATACCCAGCCGAAACGGCGGCAGCATCTTCGCCAGCGCTCCGCCCGCCGGGTCGAGCACGACGCCCGTGCGCACCTGGACCGCGCGCATGCCGAGCTCACCCACCGCCCGCGCCTCGCTCTCCCAGGCCACGCACACCTCGGCGAGGAAGTCAGCGCCGGCGGGCGATTCCTCGTCGATCGGCTCGGGACCGTGCGGACCGTAGTAGCCGATCGCCGAGCTGCTCACCAGCACGCTCGGACGGCTGCTCACGTCCAGCTCGCGCAATCCCTCGACGAGGTTGCGCGTTCCCAGGACGCGGCTGTCGCGGATCGCACGCTTGGCCCGCTCGCTCCAGCGCTGGGCCACCGGCGCGCCCGCGAGGTGCACGATCGCATCGCGCCCGGCCAGCGCCTGGGCGGGCGCAGGTTCTGAGAGCGGATCCCAGCCCAGTGCGCGAACACCGGTCCCGGTCCCGGAGCCGGTCCCGGCCTCGGCTCCGTCCATGTCCAGCTTTGCCCGAGCCCGGTCGGGGTCGCGCGAGAGCACCGTCACCTCATCGCCGCGGTCGATCAGCGCGGACACCACTCCCGGACCGATCAGCCCGGTCGCTCCTGTGACGGTCACGCGCGCTGGGGTCATCGCCTACGTGCGCCCGTCTCCCGCCGGTACGGCGACCGGATGTATTCCCGTCGGCGTGTCGCTCTGTGCGTATCCGACCTCGTTGCCGGCGACCGCGGCCGTCCCGCTGGCGCGCGCCTCGGTGGCTACGGCAGCCGCCACCGCGGGGGCCACGTCGCGGTTGAACACCGATGGGATGATGTAGTCCTCGCGCAGCTCATCCTCGGTCACGATCTCCGCGATCGCCCGTGCGGCGGCCATCTTCATCGGATCGGTGATCGCGCCGGCGCGCACGTCCAGGGCGCCCCTGAATATCCCCGGGAACGCCAGGACGTTGTTGATCTGATTGGGGTAGTCCGAGCGGCCCGTGGCCATGATCCGCACGTATGGCGCCGCCTCCTCGGGGATGACCTCCGGGTTGGGGTTGGCCATCGCGAACACCATCGCGTCGTCGTTCATGCGCTGCAGCGCCTGCGCCGGCAGGACCCGGGCGCCGGAGAGCCCGATCACGAGGTCGCAACCGTCGATCACATCCGCTGGCGAGCCGTCCCGGAAATCGGGGTTCGTCACCTGCGCGAACCAGCGCTTCTGCGGGTTCATCGTTTCGTCGAGATAGTCCTCGCGCCGAACGTGCAGCGCGCCCCGCGAATCGGCTCCCACGATCTGTCCGACGCCGGCCTCGAGCAGGATCTTCGTGACCGCGATTCCGGCTGCGCCCAGCCCGATGATGAGCACGTGCAACTCCTCGATCGGTGTACCCGTGAGCTTGAGCGCGTTCAGCAGGGCCGCCATCACGACAACCGCGGTGCCGTGCTGGTCGTCGTGGAAGATCGGGATTTCGAGCTCGGCCTTCAACCGATCCTCGATCTCGAAGCACCTCGGCGCCGAGATGTCCTCCAGGTTGATCCCGCCGAACGCCGGCGCGATCCGTGTGACCGTCTCGACGATCTCATCCGTATCCGTCGTGTCCAGGCAGATCGGAAACGCATCGACGCCCGCGAACTCCTTGAACAGGCAGCACTTGCCCTCCATCACCGGCATCGCCGCCCGCGGGCCGATGTCTCCGAGTCCCAGGACCGCCGTGCCGTCGGAGACGACCGCGACCGTGTTGCGCTTGATCGTGTACTGAAACGCGCGGTCCTCGTCCTCGGCGATCGCCAGGCATACGCGCGCGACACCGGGGGTGTAGGCCATCGACAGGTCGTCTCGCGTCTTCAACGGGTGCTTGTTGTGCTGCTCGATCTTGCCCCCGATGTGCAGCTGAAACGTGCGATCGATCCGGTCGATCACCTGTGCGCCCTCGGTCGCGTCGATCGCCGCGACGATCTCATCCCAGTGCTCGGGTCCGACCGCATCGACGACGATGTCGCGCAGGCTGTGCCCGTGCTCGATCTCCACGGGATCCACGGCGGCGACGATCCCGCCCGCCTCGCCGATCGCGCTCGTCACCCGCCCGAGCAGGCCGGCGCTGTCGTCGAGCTCGACGCGCACGTTCAGTCGGTACTGGGCGCTCGGGGTGATGCTGGTCATGGGTGGCCTGGGATGTTATGTGGTCCGAGGTTGGGGCTATCGACTGGGGGTAGAGTCCTGCGCGTGACACAGCCCCCAGACCAGCGCCTGTTCCTGATCGACGGTCCGAGCCTCGTCTACCGGGCGTTTTACGCGCTGCCCGAGTCGATCGCGACCTCCATGGGCGAGCCGACGAACGCGATCTTCGGGTTCGCCTCGATGCTCGTGAAGATCGTCACCGAGTACGGCGTGCGTCCGACGGTCGTCGCCTGGGACGCGGGCACCTCCGGGCGGACCGAGCTGTTCGCCGAGTACAAGTCCACACGCCGTTCGCGTCCGGATCTGCTGAAGATGCAGTGGCCGGCGATGGAACCGCTGGTGGAGGCGTTCGGGTACAGCAACGTGCGGGTGGAGGGGTACGAGGCCGACGACGTGATCGCCTCGCTCGCCGAGCGCGCGCTTCGGGCCGACCCGCCCGTACCTGTGATGATCGTCACCGGCGATCGCGATGTATTCCAGCTGATTGACGGCGATGGTGTCGTCAAGGTGATGGCGACCGCTCGCGGGATCACCGAGACGAAGATCTACGACCGCCAGGCCGTGATCGACCGTTACGGCATCCCGCCCGAGCTGATCCCTGACTTCTACGGGCTGAAGGGCGACACCTCCGACAACATCCCCGGCATCCCCGGGATCGGCGACAAGACGGCGAGCGAGCTGATCCAGAGCTACGGAACGCTGGAGAACGTGCTGGCGCACGTGGAGGAGATCAAAGGCGCGCGACGCAAACAGAACCTGCTCGAGCACGCCGAACACGCGCGCATCTCCAAGCGCCTGGCGACCGTCCAGCGCGATCTCGAGGTCGAGTTCGATCTCGCCGCCGAGTCCGTGCGCGAGCCCGACCGCTCGCGCGTGCGTGAAGTGTTCCGCGAGTACGAGCTGCGCGATCCGCTGCGGCGTCTGGAGGAGGCGCTCGGCGATCCCGACCTCGCTGCGCCCGCGCCGGCCGCCGAGGTCAAGCTGAGCGGACGCGTGCGCGCGGGTGCTCCCGCCGACATCGCCCGTCTCGGGGAGTCGGGGGAAGAGCTTGCGCTTGTCGTAGGAGCCGCCGAGACTCCCGAGGGAGCGCTGTTCGCCGAGGGCGCCCCCTGGCGCTTTGCCGCGACGCTCTCCGGTGCTGAGGGTGCAAGCTCGAATGGCGCCCGGCGCACCGGGGACGCCGAGGTGCTGGCCGGCGACTGCGAGTCGCCCGCGCAGGTCGTCGAGGCGTGTGGGCAGCGCGCCGTCGTCGCGCATGACGCCAAGGCGTTAGGCCTCGTACCTGCAGGCCTCGCGCACGACACGTTGCTCGGCGCCTATCTGCTCGAGCCCGCCCGGCGCTCCTATCCGTTCGCGGAGTTATGCGAAGAGCGCGGGCTCGCCAGCGACCTCGAGGACCCGCTTGCCGCCGATGCGTTGCTGCTCGCCGCGCTCGCCACCTGGCAGCGCGAGCAGATCGCAGAGCGTGGCCTGGGCCGGGTGATGGCCGAGATCGAGCTGCCGCTTGTCGCCGTGCTGCGCGAGATGGAGCTGCTCGGGGTGCGTCTGAACATCGAGCGTCTCGCTGAGATCACCGGGCGCGTGCGCGCGGAGCTGATCGGGCTGGAAGCGGACATCTTCGCGCTCGCCGGGGAGGAGTTCCTGATCTCCTCGCCGCAACAGCTCGGGCAGATTCTGTTCGAGAAGCTCGGGCTCTCGCGCAAGCGCCGCGGTAAAACCGGCTTCTCGACCGATGCGCGCGTACTGCAGGCGATCCGCGCCGAGCACGAGATCGTGCCCAAGATCGAGCGCTGGCGCGAGCTCTCGACGCTGGCCAAGACCTACCTCGACGTGCTCCCAGAGGTGGTCGATGAGCGCTCGCGCATTCACACGACATTCCTGCAGGCGGGCGCCCAGACGGGGCGACTCGCCAGCACCAACCCGAACATGCAGAACGTCCCGATCCGCACCGAGCTCGGGCGCGAGATCCGGGGCTGCTTCGAGGCGGCCCCCGGCAACGTGCTGATCTCCGCCGATTACTCCCAGATCGAGCTGCGCGTGCTCGCCCATGCGGCGGACGACTCCGCGCTGAAGGAGATATTTCGCCGCGGCGAGGACGTCCACACCGCGACCGCGTCCCAGGTGTTTCAGGTCGCCCCGCAGGACATCGACCCGGGGATGCGATCGAAGTCGAAGATGATCAACTACGGGATCGTCTACGGCCTGTCCGACTACGGTCTCGCCGACCGGTTGAACATCCCGCGCGAGGAGGCCCGGGAGTTCATCGACGCCTACCTGCAGCGCTTCCCGCAGGTCGCGCAGTTCATCG
>Ga0335075_10011706_pt1 | contig 13258 bp, 14 predicted proteins | sample Lox_Sample_24_FD_206723 | JGI IMG/M metagenome (GOLD analysis project Ga0335075, IMG submission 206723) | Soil microbial communities from Loxahatchee National Wildlife Refuge, Florida, United States - Lox_Sample_2.4 | ecosystem: Environmental > Terrestrial > Soil > Wetlands | place: USA...
ATCGTCGCGCTCCCGGTGCCCGAGGCACGGTACTCGGGCCTGCGCGCGGTGAAGGGTGGGCTGGCATGGCTGCACGAGCCAGTGACGGGCACCCTCGGCATCGGCGGCGCGCAGTCGGCCGACGACCAGCCGCGCCCGAGGCTCGAGCGGTTCGACTTCGCCAAACGTGAAGTGTGCGAGCTTGCCGGGGAGGTGGACTGGTTCGAGGCCAGCGGAGACGGCACCAAGCTGGTCACCAGCGATCACGGCAAGCTCACCCTGATTCCGGCGGAACGAAAGGCCGACGACGGCAATCCCGACGACAAGATCGAGATCGACCGGAGCCGGGCCAGGTTCCTGCTCGATCCGCCCGCGATGTGGCGTCAGGCCTACGCCGAGGCGGGCCGCATCATGCGGCACGATTTCTGGGTGCCCGACATGGCGGACGTGGACTGGGACGCCGTGCAGGACGAATACCGGCCGCTGCTCGACCGGATCACCACTGAGTCCGAATTCGTCGACGTGCTCTGGGAGGTTTTCGGCGAGCTCGGCACCTCGCATGCCTACGCCCACGCGCCGCAGGGCGGCACGCCAGCCGCCGGGCAGGGTCTGCTCGGCGCGGACATCGAGCGCAGCGGGGATGCCTGGCGGCTGACCCGTGTGGTGCGCGGTGACACCTCCGATCCCCGGGCTCGCGCACCACTGGCGGCACCTGGCGCCGGAATCGCCGTCGGCGATGTACTGCTCGCCGTGGATGGCCGGCCGGTCGGGCCGGACGGGCCCGGGCCGCTGCTGACAGGCGCCGCGGGCAAGCCTGTCGAGCTCACCGTCGCGCCCGCCGACGGGAGCCGCCCGCGCAGCGTGCCGGTCGTCCCGCTGCACAGCGACACCAGGCTGCGCTACCTGGACTGGGTGGGCGCGAAGCGGGCGCAGGTCCGGGAACTCAGCGCGGGCCAGATCGGCTACCTGCACGTGCCGGACATGGTGAGCCAGGGCTGGGCGGACTTTCATCGGGACCTGCGCACCGAGATGCTGCGCGATGCGCTGATCGTGGACGTGCGCGGCAACACCGGCGGACACACCTCGCAGCTCGTCGTGGAGAAGCTGGCCCGCAAGGTGATCGCCTGGGACGTGCCAGGCGGGCTGATGCCGTCCACCTATCCCCAGGACGCGCCACGGGGGCCGGTCGTCGCCGTCACCGACGAATGCTCTGGATCCGACGGCGACATCGTCACCGGTGCCATACGCCTGCTCCGGCTTGGCCCAGTGGTTGGCGCCAGGACCTGGGGCGGCGTCATCGGTTACGACAACGAGCACGAGCTAATCGACGGAACGCAGATCACCGTACCGCGGCTGGCCTTCTGGTTCGATGAATACGGGTGGGGCGTGGAAAACCACGGAGTCGACCCTGACGTCGAGGTCATCATGTCGCCCGACGACTGGGCTGCGGAGCGTGACACCCAGCTGGAGACCGCGGTCAGGCTCGCGCTTGAAGCCCTGCAGCAGCGGCCCGCGGTGCGGCCTCCTGACCCGCGCACCCGGCCGTCCAAGCGCCGGCCGCCGCTGCCGCCGCGAGTCTAGACCGGTCCTGCCGACGCGGCATACGAACGGCCCGATGAGGCCGGTTTCCGCCGCGTGCCGACCGCGTCGGCCGGGTATCGTGTCTGCATATCAGCGTGATCTTGGCGGTGACGCCGTGGGTGACATCCTCAGCCAGCGCGGGGACCGCGGAACCGGGCGCTGGCCGCGCTGGGTGGCAATGCTCGCCGTGCTAGTGCTGGCGACCGTCTTGATCGTCGAGCACCTTCCGCACCACCCGTCGGCCAGGACGGGGGCTCGCCGGACAGCTGTCACCGTGGTTCCCTTGACCGGCCCGGCGGCCGGGCCCGCCGGGGTCAGCGGACCGGCCATGCCACGCGATGACAGCCTCCGGCTGCCAGTCACCGGACAGCAGCCCGCCTGGCTCTGGCCGGCGACGGGGCGCATGCAGCTGATAGGCGGGCTGCCGCGTGACAGGTCGGGCTACCGGTTCATCCGCCTCGCCGGCGGTTGGGCAGTTCAGGCCAATCCTGCTGCCCAGCTCCGCTGCGGCAGTTGCGCCGGACCGCGGCTGCCTGTCTACTTCCTTGCGGATCACGCGCAGTCCGTGACCCTGGCCGGGACGGCGAACGAGGTCGCGCCCGGTGCCGCTGCAGGTGCCATGTGGCTCACTAGCTACCCGCCGGACGCTGACATGAGCACGGCAGCCGGCACAGCACAGGAAATCAGCGTCGCCAGCGCGCCGGCCGGTCCGCGGCTCAGGCTTCCGGCCGGGTATGTGATCTACCAGGGGACAGACCGTGGCCTGTTGCTGGCACCGGCGGCACCGTCAGGAACGGCAACCTACAAGCTATGGAGCCCGGCCGCTCCGCGGGCCGTGAGCCGCACCTTTGATGGGGTACTGGCGGCGAGCGCGCGCCAGATCGCCTGGGCGACGCGGTGCGACCCGGTCTGCCGTGTCGAGGTGCTGGACCTGGCAACTGGCCAGCACACCGTGATCAGCCTGCCCGGGGCGAGCTCGGCGGTCAATGGCGCGTTCAGCCCAGACGGGAAGTTCCTAACGCTCCAGGTGAGCTTCAGCAACCTCGGCGACGATGGCGAACTGGCGATGCAACTCGACGTGGTGTCAATGGCCAGCGGCAACCTGGCGGCTGTGCCGGCAATCCGGGTCAGCAGCGATGCCTTGGTTGACTTCGGGTGGCCTGTCGGCAGCGACGACCTGGTCGCTGAGCTGAACTTCATAGCCAAGCTCCAGGTAGCGTCATGGCGCCCTGGTGCGCGCCGGCTAGCCGTAGCGGACATCAGTCCCGGACCGGAGTCGACCTCCCTGATCGTCGGCTAGTACGCCACCGCCTACCGCCGCCGGGCGGCCACACGGACAACGACGTGACCTCGGCGTGATCCTTGGTGAGGACGTCGAATACGTCCGTGCACCTAGGGCTTGTATGACCTATGGGTCCAAGTTTTTCGGACGGTCGCCTGGGAAGTCGGCACGTGTGACCAGCCGCACCGTGCCGCGGAGAGCGCCAGACAGGCGGGCGAGATGACCGGACGGGAAACCCACGCCCCCGTTGCCCGCCGCGTCGCCGCCTGGATCGGGTGGTGGATTGTGCTGATGTCGTTCTGGGTGATGCTCGACGACTCAACCCAGTTCGATGAGACGCTGGCGGGCGCCGGCGCGGCCGCGCTCGCGGCGCTGGTCGCCGAGATGGCCACCTGCCAGGCCGCGGCGCGTCTCCGGATCCGGGCTGAATGGCTCGTGCCCGCGCTCCAGTTGCCCGCCCAGGTCGCGGGCGATGTGATCACCGTGTTCGGCGCGCTGTGGCGGAAGCTGGCCCGCGGCGAGCAGCCGCACAGCGCTTTCGTTGAGATTCCGGTCCGCTACGGCGACGACACCATCGAGGGCGTCACCCGGCGCGTGCTCATGATCGGCGGACGCAGCCTCGCTCCGAACACGTTCGTGCTAGGGGTCGACAAGGGCCGCGGCGCGATGGTTGTGCACCAGCTTGTGGCCAAGCCTGGGGAGGGTAAATGAGCTTCGTCGCGGCGGCGATCGCCATGCTGATCGCGCTGCTTCCCGCGGCGGTGGTGCTCGTCAGGGGCGAGCCGCCGGAGGCGGTCGTCGGCTACGAGTTCATAACCGCGATCGTCGTGATGGTTCTCGCCCTGCTCGCGCAGGGCTTCCAGCGGCCGAGCCTGTTCGAGCTGCCCGTGCTGCTCGCCGTGTTGATGTATGGCAGCGGCCTGGTGTTCATCCGTGCCCTGGAGCGCTGGCTGTGACGGTCGCCTCGATCTTCTCCGATGTCCTGCTCGGCCTGGCCGTGCTTCTCGTGCTCGCGTCCGCGGTCGGCGTTCTTGTGATGCCCGACGCCTACGCCAAGCTGCACTTCGTCACCCCGGCCGCGCTGGTCGCGCCGATCCTGGTGACGCTGGCCATCGGAGTCCGGATGGGGCTGTCCGAGAATACCGGGGAGAGCTGCCTCGCGCTGGTTTTCATGGTCATCGCCAGCCCCTACCTCTCGCACGCCACCATCCGCGCGATCCGCGTTCGGGAGAAGGGCGACTGGCGCCCGGAAGGAGGCGGCAAGGCGCCGGGGACGGAGGAGGAGCGATGAGCGTCGCCGTCGTCACCCCGTACACAGTCCCGGTCGGCCTGATGGACACGCTGCAGGTGACGCTCCTCGTTCTGGTGGCCGCGGGCGCCACGGCGGTGGTGCTCATCCGGAGGCGGGTACGCCAGGTGCTTGTGCTCAGCGTCTACGGGATCATGCTCGCGGTGCTGTTCCTGGCCTTCCAGGCGCCTGACGTCACGCTGTCCGAGCTGACGGTCGGCGCGGTCGCGCTTCCCATCGTGCTGCTGCTGGCCATATCCAAGACGAGGAAGAAGGAAGAGTGAAACCCGCCCACCGCCGCTGGCTCTTCCTCGCCGGTGCGGCCGGCCTGGCCGCCTTCTACCTGTGGGGCCTGTCCGGCCTGCCCGGCTTCGGGAACTACCCGGGCCCGTACGGGCCAGCGATCCTCCGCATCGCCGTGGCGCAGACACACGCCACCGGCGTGGTGTCCGCCGTCAACTTCGAGTACCGCGGTTTCGACACCGTGGGGGAGGAGTTCATCCTCTTCACCGCCGCGGTCGGGATGGCCATCGTGCTGCGCACGCTGCGCCGCGAGCGGGAACGCTCCCCGGTCGACGAAGCGAAGGACCGCGACGCGCCGCCCACCAGCGAAGCCGTGCGCACGGTTGCCCTGCTGTTCACCGGCCCGGTGGTCGTGGTGGGCTGGTGGCTGGCGTCGCACGCGCAGACGAACCCGTCCGGCGGCTTTCAGGGCGGGGTCGTGCTCGCGACCGCGTTCATCCTCATCTACCTGGCGGGAGAGTTCCTGACGTTCAGGGGGTTCAGCCCGGCTCACATCACGGACGCTGTGGAGGCGATCGGCGCGGGCGGCTTCGCCGCGATCGGCCTCGCCGCGGTGTGCTTGGGCCTGCCGTACCTGTACAACTTCCTGCCGCTCGGCGAGACACCCGGCGCCGTGAGCTCATCCGGGACCATAGCGCTGATCAGCTTCTTCGTCGGCCTGGAAGTCGCCGCGGCGTTCATCCTGATCATCAGCGAGATGCTCGAGCAGACGCTCCTCATCAGGAGCGGAGGCGACTGATGCAGATCTTCCCGTTCATCGTCGTGGTGTGGATCGTCGGTGCCGGCCTGTACGGCATCGTGACCAGCCGCGACCTCATCCACCAGATCATCTGCCTGATCGTGGTGCAGTCGTCCACCTACGTTCTGCTGCTTGGGGTCGGTTACGTCACCGGCGCGGTCGCGCCGTACTTCAACGACGTGCCGGTGCATACCCCCGCTGTCGATCCCGTGGTGCAGGCGCTCGCCCTCACCGATGTCGTGGTCGAGGCCGCGGTGACCGCGCTGCTGCTGGCGATCGCGATCCAGGCGCACAAGCGCTTCGGCACCCTGGACCCGCACGATCTCGCGGAGTTCAAGGGCTGATGGACCAGCTTTTCGCGCTGTCCGTAGTCGTGCCGCTGCTGGTGGCCGCCGCGCTGGTGGGGGTCAAGCCGCTGCTTTCCGGCCGCCGCCGGGTGCTGGACGCGGTGGCCGTCCTGACCGCGGCATCCGTCACGGTCATGCTGCTGGTCATCATGGCCCGAACGGACGGTGGCGATGCCGTCTACTGGTTCGCCGGATTCCGGCCGGTCCGCGGGATCGCCATAGGGATCGACTTCGCGGCGGGACCGCTGAGCGCGGGCCTGGCGGCGCTCGCCGCGCTACTTGTCACCGCGTCCATGATCTTCTCCTGGCGCTATTTCCAGCAGGTCGCCACCTTCTATCACGTGCTGATGCTGACGTTCCTCGCGGGCATGACCGGGTTCTGCCTCACCGGGGACATCTTCGACCTGTTCGTCTGGTTCGAGCTGATGGGCGTCTCGGCCTACGCGCTGACCGCGTACCGGCCGGAGGAGCGGGGGCCGATCCAGGGCGCGCTCAACTTCGCCATCACCAACAGCGTGGGCGCGTACATCTCACTGTCCGGTATCGCCTTGATCTACGGGCGTACCGGCGCGCTGAACATGGCGCAGATCGGCGCGTACATCAGCCGGCATCCGCCGGACCGGCTGGTCGTGGTTGCCTTCCTGCTGATCATCGCCGGTTTGCTGGTCAAGAGCGCGATCGTGCCGTTCCACTTCTGGCTGGCGGACGCGCACGCGGTGGCGCCGACGCCAGTGTGCGTGCTGTTCTCGGGCGTGATGGTGGAACTCGGGCTGTACGGGATAGCGCGGGTGTACTGGTCGATGTTCGGCACCGCGCTCGGCCACCGGGCCGCGATCTCGCACGTGTTCCTGGCGCTGGGCGTGCTGACCGCCGTGGTGGGGGCGCTGTTCTGCTTCCGCGAGCGGCACATCAAGCGGCTGCTTGCGTTTTCGACGATCAGCCACGCGGGCATGTTCCTGGCAGGCATAGGGCTGCTCACGCCGCTCGGGCTCGCGGGCGCGGCGGTCTACGTCGCCGGTCACGCCATGGTGAAGGGCGTGCTGTTCCTGTGTACCGGCATCGTCTTGCACCGGCTGGGCTCGGTCAATGAGACGTTGCTGCACGGGCGCGCCCGGCACCTGCGGATCACCGGCGTGCTGTTCACGCTGGCCGGCCTAGGGCTCGCGGACCTCCCGCCGTTCGGCACCTTCCTCGGTAAGGGCTGGATCGAAGACACCGGCGAGTCGCACGGGATGATGTGGCTCACTCCCGTGTTCATCTTGTGCACGATCCTCGCGGGCGGCGCCGTGCTGCGCGTGGCGGGAGGCGTGTTCTACGGGCTCGGCGACCCGCCCGCCGAGGAGCAGCGGATGGCCCGGGGGGCCAATGAGGAGACTAGCGAGACGGACGCTGACCGGCAGCGCACCCCGCTCACCATGCTCATCCCGCCGACCGTGCTTGTCGCGGTGGCCATCGCGATCGGGCTGACTCCGCTTGGCCCCGCGGTGGAGGCGGCGGCCGTCCGGTTCCAGGACCAGGCCGCCTACAACGCCACCGTGCTGCACGGCGCGCACGTCGCTCACCCGGTCTCCCCGTTCCCCGTGGAGGCCGCCGGCATCACGGTCCCCGGCGTGGTCAGGGGTCTCGTGTCGGCCGTCGGCGCGTTGCTGCTTGCCTACCTCGCGCTCTACCGGCGCCGCCTGCCGGTGCTGCGCCGCGGCTACCAGCCCCGCGTCGGCCTGAGTGCGCTTGCCGAGGGATTCCAGAGCGGCGTGATCAACGACTCCGTGACGTGGCTGGTGTTCGGCCTCGCCTGCCTGGGCGGGGTGCTGGCCCTGATCATCCGTTGATGAGCGCAATTGAACGGTCGCTTCATGTCGCTTGCCGTAGCCTGATACGCCGTTTAGCCGCGTTAACCGTCGGCCGGGGTCGGCCTGCGTCGCCCGGCGCTTGTTTCTGCTGGCTCCCCGGATCCGGCAGCCCAGTGTCGTCCGGCTACAAAGGTCTATCCCGGAGGATAGTGTCACGGCGAACGTGATCTGCTTGCTGCCCGCAGTGCCGCAACCGACTTCAGCCTGTGCAGGCGGCACCCCGATCGCGTCCTCGGGACTGGCCTGGTGCCAGACGTCGATTCCGCGTCGGGTGCGCCGCCTGCGGTGTCCTCGGGCGGGCTCGGTGAGCCGTAGGAGCAGGGCAGGCAGGTGCGGCAGGATAAGGTCCTCGCTGCCGTGCCCGCGAGGTAACCGGGTCCTGCCAGTCCTCAGTGGACACCCGGCCGTAGAACGCGAACCGCAACCCGCTACGCGCCCGCCCGGCCCACCTGGCCTGGGTGTGTAGTGGCAGCGATAAGACATCGATGCCACGGAGTTTGCGTGGCGGTAGCACCCTTGTCGTGTTATAACCGTACGCGCCCGGCGCTGCACTCCTGAGATGCTCGCGGGAGTTTTGTCTCAGATGACTTGGCCTTTCCGGGTGGACTGCGTAACAGGGTCTGGCGAGGCTGCCGACCGGTCTGGCAGGCCCCGGTCTGGGCGATTCAGACGTTCAGCCAGATGCGGATCAGGTCGCGGCGGCGTTCCGGCTCGGGGTAATCCTCATACGCGGTGCGGCCGTGCAGGATGATGTGGTTGTTCAGGAACTGCATGTCGCCCGGCCGCAGGTCCATCGTGACCGAGAAACGCGGATCGCTGTTCAGCTGGTCGAGCACCGCCATCGCCTCCAGCTGCGCGGAGTTGAGCGGCGGAACATGCGCGCCGCGCTGCGCTGAGCGTATGTAGTCCGGGCCGTACGACACCGACAGCCGTCCGTGATCATCGCGCACGTATACCGGGCTCTGGCGGAAGCTGTCCGGCCCGTCACCGGTACGCAGATCCCGCCACCACGGCTGATAGAGCACCTGCACCAGGTCCGGCCTAGTCCGTGCGAGCTCGTCGTGTACCGCTGTCGACCGCACGATGCTGCTCAGCCCGCCGGACTTCGCCGGCCGGACGCAGAGCAGCGCGACGATGTCGGCGGGGTCCGCGTGATATCCGAGCGCTGCGCTGTGCTGATAGCTGAGCGTCGTCGGCACCTTGGGGTCCGCTCCCCGGTCCCTGACATGCTGGACGGGTACCTGTTGCGCGCCTTGCGGCACGATCCTCCCGGCATAACAACCGACGCCCGCGCAGATGAGGTCCGGGTCCTCATCGACAGGCACGGCATGCAGGAGCGCGAATCCGGCACCACCGGTCACCACGTCGGCCAGCCGCCTGAGCACGACAGCTGCCGTTGGCAGCGGGAACGACCCCGGTGTCAGCTCCTCCAGCGGAATTCCCGCGGCCTGGCGGGCCGCCGTCCGCACCTCATCCTGCTGGGCCGAGCTGAGCGTGAACGTCGCCATGCCCCCATCGTCCGGCCCGCTCCGCCTAGGTCCACGTCACTTCGCTTCGAGCGCAAGGACGGCAGCAACTGCAGCAGTCAAATGACTCCCATCCCCGGTAACCGCCGTCAGATCCAGCGAGACATGTGCCAGTTCGCGCGAGAGACCGGCACTTGCTGCCATTCCTCGACCATGAAGATTGAGACATGGCCATCATGCGCGACAGCATTGCTGTTTTTTGCACCGTAGTTGGCCATCTGGTCCAGATTTGCATAATTCTTGGCCGGGGAGTCCGCCCTCGCGTTCTCGTGCTGGCGTCGGGATGCTCACCGTGGCGGTCACGGTCGGATCCGAAGGCTTCCCCGGATGGCTGCATTCTGGCTGCTTCGCCGGGCGGGCAGGTCATGGCGTGCGGTTTTCCGTGTGCGCGCCGGCCTGGCTGGGTTGCGGGGCGGCTTGGACCGTTGCTGGCCGCAGCGGCCTGATCAGCAGCGCGCAGCTGATGGCGCAGAGTAGCAGGAGAGCATGTCTCATGTCGTTACGGCCGGGGAACTGCTGGACGGCCATGTGTCGCTGGATATCGAGTGCCTGGACCGACTGTATCTGTCCGGGTTCGTCAACAGCCTGCAGACCCTGGGCGGGGTGGTCTACTTCCTCCACGATCACCGCGGGTTCCCGGTCGCATCTCCGGCGGTATTCGCGCAGATCGGCGACCAGTTCCGGCGTGCGGTCAGCTCGTATGCCGACGCGAACGGCATCCCGGTGGTCAAGCTGAAGGCTGCGGACCGCAACGCCGACGTGATGCGGCCCTACCTGGACAAGGCGGCGGCCGGGGGCCAGTCCCGGGTAGCCGCGATCGGGGTGGCGCAGGAACCGCAGATCGTGTGGACCGCCCGGCAGCGTGACACCGACCCGGGAAAGCCTCCCCGGTTCTCCTTCACCAAGGAGAACCGACGGGTCACGGCCTACTGCTTCTACTTGTGGGATGACGATTTCGGGGGCGCGTTCATCAAGACCTGCGCGTATTTCCCCTATCCGGTGAAGGTCTGGCTCAACGGCCATGAGCTGACCGATGCGCACAGCGCGCGTCCGGCCCGGCGGTAAGGGTCAGAGTCCGGTTGTCCTCGCAAGGGGTTCAAGAAGCGTCAGGAATTAGACCCGGCTGGCCGCCAGTCTGTGCGCGCCACGCGGCATGAGCGCGCATCGCCAGGCTGTGTCCTTGCCGGGTGGCGTGGCCGACAGCACGACCACCGTCCTTCTCGCGGGAGGCCGGGTCAGCCTGGTGGTGCGAGGAATCCGTTGATGATGCGGCGGGCCGTGTCCACGGCGCTGTCGTCGCCGAGCCGGAGCGCGGTGTTCGTGGCGGTGAGAACTGCGTCGATCTGGAAAGCCACAGGGTCGGCATCGAGAGCGCGTGGGACTGGGGTACCTGGTCGACGGCGGGATCGCCTACAAAATCACCCAGGTCGTATGAGACACCGCCCGCGCATCGGCAGGAGAGGCGACTCAGGCCCGTGACCCGCACCGACTGCAGTGCAGACCAGCCCGTTACGTGCGTGAACCGAAGGCCGAGGCAGCCGCGCAAAGGCGGATCTTTCGCGTGCCGTCTTCGTCGGCGCATTACGTCTTGTGGCGAACGACCGGGCTGTTCCCCGCCCCGCTTTTGCCGGTAGGCGTCCGAGCGGCCCATCGGCCCGCTATCAGCTGGTGAGGGCGGCCAGGTATGTCCGTACCGGCTGCGTGCGGGCCGCCCGGCATCCCGACTCCAGCCGGCTTTGATCATGATCAGACATTCGAGCGCCTACAGCAGTTCGAAGTAGCCGTCGTCGGCCAGGATCAGGCGGGGTCCGTCCGGACCAGCCGCCCCGAGTTGGCTGACTCGTTCGAGATAGGCGGGGTCCTGGTTGTCACCGGCGAGCACCTTGATGTCGCGCGCCGCCCAGGCCGGGATGGCGGCGTACCGGTGGCTGGTCTGCGTCTCCAGGTACCAGATGATGCTGACGGTGGTGCCCACCTCCTCGTGCCAGGAGGTGAGCTCGATGCCTGGCGCGATTCGGTGGTAGTGGGTCGGCTGGACGGCATGCCGTCCAGCGTGCGGCCCTTCGGCGACGGTGTAGTCGATGGTGCCCGGCCCGACGATCACCGGATCGAAGACCCAGCCGTTGGGCTGTGTCCAGCGCAGTTTCTTGCCGAGAATCGTCTTGAGCTCGCTCATGTGACGGCTCCCCGTGTCCAGCCGGCGGCCGGGACTTCTCGCCGCGCCCACTCGTGGAAGTCGGTTGCCGGGCGGCCTAGCACCCTCTGAACGCCGTCGCTAAGGTAGGCGTCTTCCCCGCGCCTGATGCCGCCGAGCATCGCCATCCGCCACTTGACGTAGCCCTCTGGAGTCCCGGCCGCACGCAGCCGCGCGACATGCGCATCGTCGCTCTCGTCCGCGAAACGGACCGGCGTCCCCGAGACCCCTGTCAGGATTTCCGCCACCTCGGTGAAGCCAACCGCTTCCGGGCCCGACAGGTCCAGGGTCGCGCCCGCGTAGGCGTCGCTCCCGGCGAGGACGGCAGCGGCCACGTCCGCGATGTCGGCCACGTCGATGAACGGCTCGGTCCCGGTCCTGACCGGGGCGAGGATCAGCCCGTTAACGGGAGTGAACATCGCCTCGGTGAAGTTCTGCGAGAAGTGCGACGGCCGGAGGATCGTCCACGCCACTGGCCCCTCGCGCAGCGCCTGTTCCGCCTTGGCGACAGCGCCGCCGGGCAGGAACTCGACGCCGCGCGAGGACAGCAGGACCACGTGCCGGACGCCGGCCGGCTTCGCGGCGGCGAGCAGCCTTGCCAGGCGCGGGCTCCAGTCCGCCGCCGAGCCGGGGCCGACGATGAACATGCCGTCCGCGCCCTCCAGTGCGGTCGGCCACGTGGACTCGTCCGCCCAGTCGAAGCGGACGGGCGAGTTCCTGCTGACGGGCCTGGCCACATGCCCGGCCCGGGTGAGTGATGCACTGAGTCGGCGGCCGACCTTGCCGGTACCGCCGAGAATGAGGAACGTTGCCATGTGCATCAGCCTAGGAACGTTCCTATAGACGAACAATGTTCGTTTTGCTTGACTTGATTCGTGATCGTCTAGAATTCGACTTTATGGACATCCTCGCGGACCAGTTGGCGCGTGCCCGTGCCCGTGGCGGGGTGTTCTCGGTGCTGCGCCGGGTCCGGCCCTGGGGACTGGAGTTCAGCGGGCGGCGACCGCTCACCGCGCACGTCCTGATCGAGGGCGAGGGCTGGCTCGAACAGCCGGGAGGTGACCCGGTCCGGGTCGGCGCGCGGGACGTGGTGCTGATGACAGCCGGGTCGCCGTACGCGATCGTCAGCGATCCGGGTACGGCGGTGGAGCCGATCGCGGACGCCCGGCGCAGAGGCTCGGACACTGCCCCCGGCGACGAGGCCACGATTCTGTGCGGCGCGTACGTGCTGGACGGCAGTGTCGCCGCGTCCCTCCTGGGTACGCTGCCGCGCGCGATCGTCGTGCGAGAGCCGGACCAGGACCCATCGCACGCCGCGGCGATCGCGCTGCTGGCGGAGCAGATCAGGCGGGACGCGCCCGGCCAGCAGACGCTGCTGGACCGGCTGCTGGACCTCAACCTGGTCTTTGCCCTGCGGGCGTGGTGGGCGCGGGCGGGGGACGAGGCACCTGGCTGGTACCGGGCGCTGTCGGAGCCGGGGCTGCGGCACGTCCTGGAGCAGGTGCATTCCGATCCCGGCGCTGACTGGACGGTGCCGGCGATGGCGGACCTGGCCGGGATGTCGCGGGCCGCGTTCGCAGCGCACTTCCGGCAGGTGACAGGTGAGCCGCCGGGGGCTTACGTGACGAACGTGCGCATGCAGCGCGCGGAAGACGAACTAGCCCGGTCCGACGCGCCGCTCGCCAAGATCGCCACGGCGGTCGGCTACCGGAACGAGTACGCGTTCGCGACGGCGTTCCGCCGCCACCATTCGGTCTCCCCAGGCCGATGGCGAACCCAGGCCCGGCAGCCTCGCCGGTCCGAAGGTCGCGAAGAAGGCGATCACCGGCAGAAAGATCCAGAACGCGACGCGTCACAGGCCGAGCCGTGCGGTTAGCCCCCGACGGCCGGCACCGCACGGGTGACATTGGGGGAAAGACCAGTTCCAAGCCGCGAGCCGGAAACCATCACACGGCCGCCCGCATGCAGACCCGCTATCAACCGCCACCCGCGGGCACCGACCCCACGGCCTCCCCGGCGCGTACACCCAGATGGCATGCGTTTCCGGCACCCACAGGCCAGATATGCCTGTACCGGTTGCACCCGCAGACCGGCATCAGGCATGCCGGACCCCGCAGCGGACCACCTGATGCTCCGGTCGGCCGCCGGGTTGGAGGCGCCAGCGCCTCC
>Ga0335075_10011707_pt1 | contig 13256 bp, 8 predicted proteins | sample Lox_Sample_24_FD_206723 | JGI IMG/M metagenome (GOLD analysis project Ga0335075, IMG submission 206723) | Soil microbial communities from Loxahatchee National Wildlife Refuge, Florida, United States - Lox_Sample_2.4 | ecosystem: Environmental > Terrestrial > Soil > Wetlands | place: USA: Florida...
CTGGATGACCTCCTCGAAAGCGCTCTGGGAGCAATTCGAACCGCAAGATGCCGAGCAGAATGTAACAGGGTTCCTCAGTAGCGGTTTGGATTATGGAGATTTTCCTCTCGCGTTTGCTCCTCGCCCGTACCTCTTTCTAACAGCCACGCAGGACTTTTTTCCCATTGCCGGTGCGCATGCCACATTCAAAGAGGCCCAAAGAATCTATCAGGTGATGGGACAGCCCAACCACGTCGCATTGTTCGAGTACAACGATACGCATGGATGGTCTCAGCCGCGTCGCGAGGCGACCTATCGATGGCTCGAACAATGGCTGATGAACCGTTCCGATAACGGCTCCGAACCGCCCATCACCGTGGAACCGCAAACAACGCTCGATGCGACACCCACGGGGCAGGTCGCGACCTCCGTCGGAGGTGAAACGATCCCGGAAATGACGCGAGAAACAGCGCAACATCTGGCAGCAAGTCGCCCGCACTTTGATGCCATGCAGCTTCGACCCATCATCGCCAAACGCCTGGGCATCTCCATGGCAAGCGTTCAAAACCATCGCGTCCCTCCCGTCTCTGACCGTGGGACAGTGCAACACGAAGGGTACAGTGTTGAAACAATCACTCTTCAAACGGAGCCTGGCATCATCGTTCCCGCGTTGGTTTTTATTCCGTCGAATGGCCCGCGCAGGAAGCCCGCCATTCTCTATGCAAATGCCGCCGGAAAGTTTGCCGATGCCGGCCCAGATGGCGCGATCATAGCGCTCGTGCACGCCGGAAACATTGTGCTTGCACCGGACCTGAGAGGCTGGGGAGAGAGTGCGAGCCTGGGTGGACGGCCTCCGCGCACCGGACGTTACGAAACAACCATGCGGGCATTCATCGTCGGCAAAACGATGGTCGGAATGCAGGTTCTAGACCTGCTGCAGACGCTCAATTACCTGTCCTCCCGCGCCGACGTTAACACAGAAGAAATTACGCTTCTGGGAAAAGGCAACGGAGGAGTGGTCGCCTTGTTCGCTGCCTCGCTGGATGCGCGCTTGAAGAAGACCATCTGCGAGGACGAGCTTGTGTCGTATCTGGATTTGGCGAGCACCACCGACTACGATCAGTCGTTATTTGATGTGATCGTGCCTGGGATACTCAAAGATTTTGACCTGCCGGACGTTGCCGCAGCCATCGCGCCACGCAGCCTGCAGATCATCGATGCGCGATCCGCCACTGAAGCCTTGGAACCTGGATTTGAAATTCGCCAGGAATATGCAACGGCAATCCGCGCATATCAGACCCTCCACGCCGCAAACCTGTTCCGAGTTTCTTCTCGTCCAGGTGGCACTCATCGCTGACCACATCCTCCATCCAACTCCTAAAGCGGTCATGATCACAATGCTGTGCTCTGTTGGCATCCTTCATCTGTTCGATCTGCACATGCCTCCTGCACTCGCCATCGGCATAACGAGAGCGAACCCGGCAATCACATCTGGCCATCGCCGTTCTCCCGCGGTTACAATCATCCCGACTCAACGAAACGGCGGCGCAAAATGGACAAACGTGAATTTCTTAAGGGCTCAGCCGCCACGGCTGCAGCGATGATGATGACCCGTTTTCGCGAAGGCGATGTACTCGCAGACACGACGGTCCCCAGAACCAATTGGTCCGGCAACTATCACTACTCGACAAATAATGTCTTCCAGCCCGCATCCGTTTCGGAAGTTCAGGACGCCGTTCGCAGTGTCACAGGAGTCCGCGCACTCGGCACCCGCCACTCGTTCAACGGCATCGCCGACTCGAAGATTGCGCAAATCTCCACTCTCCGGCTGAAGGATGTAAGCATCGATCCCAAAGCGCGCACCGCGACTGTAGGCGCTGGCATCCGCTACGGTGACTTGGCAGTCATCCTCGACGCAAAAGGTTTTGCACTGCCCAACATGGCATCGCTGCCGCAAATTTCCGTCGGCGGAGCCTGCGCCACTGCGACCCACGGCTCTGGAATGCGTAACGGCAATCTCGCCACACCCGTCATTGCCATCGAATTCGTCGCAGCCGACGGAACCATCCGCACCCTTTCCCGCGAAAAAGATCGCGACCGCTTTGCTGGCGCTGTCGTTTCTCTCGGATCTCTCGGAGTCGTCACCCATGTAACCCTCGCCGTCGAACCTCGCTATGACATGACCCAGGTCGTCTACCAGAACCTTCCTTTCAGCGAACTGGAGCACCACCTCGCTGACATCATGGGAGCCGGCTATAGCGTTTCCATCTTTACCGACTGGCAGAACGGTCGTGCCGGTGAGGTATGGATCAAACGTCGCGTCGATCAGGGCGGCGCCTCCACGCCTGCCGCCCGTTTCTATAATGCCACCCTCGCAACCAAAAAACTCCATCCCATTCCCGGACACTCCGCCGATGCCTGCACCGATCAGCTCAACATTGTCGGTCCATGGTACGAACGGCTTCCGCACTTCAAAATGAACTTCACGCCTTCCAGCGGACACGAACTGCAAACCGAATTTCTCGTCCCCTTCGATCGCGGCTATCAAGCCATCCGCGCCGTCGAAACCCTCCGCGACAGCATCACTCCTCACCTCTACATCACCGAGCTTCGCGCCATTGCCGCCGACGATCTATGGATGAGCATGGCCTACCAGCGCCCGTCGCTCGCTATCCATTTCACCTGGAAGCTTGAAACCGCCGCGGTGATGAATCTGCTCCCGCAGATTGAGGCCAAGCTCGCCCCCTACCGTGCCCGCCCCCACTGGGCCAAGGTCTACACCATGGACACCAGCGAGATCGCCCCGCTCTATCCTCGCATCCAGGACTTCCGCGCCCTCACCCAGGAATTCGATCCCAAGGGAAAATTCCGCAACCGATATATCCGCAACCATATCGACACAGCCTGACACCATGACGGTCGACCCCCGAATCAGCTGCATGAGATTGCGGCATTTAGATTGAACGAACCCGAGAGACAGACACACAAAGCCTCAAACCTGCGAAAGCCAATCGAAGGCGCGCTCTTGCGTGCGTTGGGGAAAGCGATTGATATCCACCGGCGTTTCGAATTGCAGAGCTTCCGGCTTGCCGAGCAGAGCATAAACCTTCTTCGACGCCTCGACCTCACGCTGCACGTCCGCAATCCGCGCATAGCGGTCCAGTGTTGGCGCAACGATTAACGTCGGCTTCGGCGCAACCAATGCCAGCACTTCATCGAAATCGAAAGGGACACGGTCTTCGTAGCCCGCGAAAAATCCGAGCCGCGGCAGCAATCCGTGCAGATGCGAATATTGCCGAATTCCCTCTGTACCACTCGCTGCCGTATCCAGACGCAGCGTATCGAATCCGCAGATCGATACAACACCTTTCACCCGATCCTCAAATCCCGCCGTCAACAGCCCGACTTTGCCGCCCAATGCATATCCCATCAGGAATATTTTGGAGGCATCGATCTCCTTTAGTTTGGTCAGCGCATCCACCGCAGCCCGCGTATCTTCAATCATGTTGCCCAGCATCGACCAACCAGGATAGCGGTCGTAGAAATACTTTGCCTGGTGAATGCGACTCCCGAAACCAACGTGATCGAAGGCAAATATGGCGAATCCTCTTTTTGCCAGCAGCGGAAACGAAGGCCGCGCATCCAGGTCGTAGATCCAGCCTTCTGAACGCCAGGGACTGTAAGAGGACCAGCCGTTCTGATAGCTGTAAGGAGGCAGCCAGATCACCACTGGCCATTCGCCGGGCTTCGGTTTTCCATCCGCGTCCAATGGATAAAACAGATCGCCATTCAAACCGTCCCCGAATGGCAGGCCTACTGCGCCCATCCCTTCCAATTTGCATCGCATCTGTCGATTGGAATCGTCGATCGGCCTTTCATACAAGGTTGCAAGCCAACCTTCGCTGGAAAAATCAGTTTCAGAAATATTGTCGTGCGCCACAAATGGCACTCGCGGCGGCGCTTCGCCCAGCATGGTTGAAATCTTTTGCTGAATCGATTTCTTCTTCTCGACCCACTCTTGCTCCGAGCCGATCGCATGCCCGTTCGCCTGATTCAGGAAATCGCCAACCGACATTTTCGGATATTGGAGCGGATCGATCTTTTCCCCTGAAAGCTTCTGCCATTTTTCGAAGGAATACCCCAGGATCCAGGTTTCAGATTTCGGATGACGTTTGCGATCAAACATCGAATCGAAGAAATCCATGAACTGTTCAACATTCTCGGCCGAGGTCGGATGCCTTCCATCACGGAGATACAGCCATAAATTTTCTTCCTGTCCAAACAAGGCATAGACAGGCAACACGGAACGATATGCCTGCTCGAAACCGAAGGGATTGCCGGCCGATTCAGCGTATGCAGCATTCATCATCAGGCCGCGCGGAGCAATCAACGCCGCCAACATATTCTGGTCGATCGGCAGCTTATCTTCTCGCCCCGCAAAGAACCGCAGCTGCGGATGAAACCAGTGGGGCTGCGCCGCCGTGAGCAACTCGATACTCTCGTTGGCGAACATATCCGTGGTGTATCGCCAGGGATCGCATCCTCCAGTGTTGCCGCTGGAAGGAATCACCGCCGCGATCCGCTCGTCGAATGCGGCTGCCAGCAACGCTTGTTTTCCACCCCTTGAATGACCTGCCAGACCGATCGCGTCCTTATCTATTTCCGGCTGAGTTACTAGATAATCCATCGCGCGAGAAGCCGCCCAGGCCCAGCGTGCGAGACACGAAAAATCGTATTCAGGATAAATGTCAATGTACGCGTCGGAATCGTCAACATCTCCGTACATAGGATCATTCGCGGCATAGTAGCAGCCGATATAACCGCGTCGCACTGCGGTATAAAGCCAGGGAAGCCTTCGACCATAGTTGGTCAAAAATACCGGGAACGGTCCTTTGCCATCCGGAATGATCAATTGCAAACGCAACGTAGCGCGATGACCGGGTCCGAACTCCAGCCGCACATCGCGCACTGTAGTTGTTCCCTCACGCTGGATAGATGTGACAATCGCGCGCAGAGTATCAGGCGGCGGAGGCATTCTTCCAAAGACCCACCGCTCCACTTGTGCTCGGATCCACTGTTTCCGGCGATTCCACTGCACTTCATTTGTCACAGCGATCTGGCGGCCGTTCTCGCTGTACATAAGCGGATTCGGAAGAAAAGGAATCGACGGCATTTCTTCAAAATCGGGAGGAAGCGCCCCGGTACGCTTAACCCAGTTCTCCCAGGTTTTGTCATGTGCATTGATGCGCCCGGTCGCAGGTGTTCTGCTCGGGGGGAAAATCTTCAGGAACGTCTCGAGGTCCCTGCGCCGCCGTGCCTCTGCGCTGATCGCTGTTTTTTCAGGCTGCACGCTGGCCCTGCTCTCTGTCCCCATCATCGACGATGCAATCGATGTAGCCGCCGCTTGCGCAATGAATTCTCTTCTCGTGATTGTCATTCCTGTTCCCTGCGAGCATTCTAGTTTCTTTGCGTCGTTGGATGAATATTCCGAATCATCTGCTGGGTCAGATTCCCATGAGCACGACCATGGTTAGCAAATGTGCCGTGCCATCGAATTGCTAAACTTGGCCCATGGGTGAAGTTCAAGATCATTACAACAATCTCCTCGCAAAACACTACACTTGGATGTTTGGCACACCATTTGACGAAAAAGTCTCCGAGCAAAAAGAAATTCTCGAGGAAGCACTGCAGACGAATGCGGATTGCTCTGGACTAGCTGTGGATCTTGGCAGTGGACCAGGCTTTCAGGCGATTGCACTTTCTGAGATGGGATTTTCTCCGGTGCTTGCCGTAGATACGAACGAATTTCTTCTCAATGAACTTCAGTCCCACCAGGGCCATCGACCGGTGCGAACGGTCTGCAGCGATCTTTTGAGGTTACGTGAGTTTGTTGCTCCCATGACGGCCCAGGTGATCGTATGCATGGGCGACACCATCACCCACCTTCCTAACAAGGATGCCGTGGAAGAGCTCATTCTCTTGGTCGCCGACACTCTCGCGCCCGACGGAAAATTTGTCATCACTTATCGCGATCTGAGTGTGGAAGCTACCGGGCTCGATCGGTTTATTCCCGTTCACGCCGACCAGGAGAAAGTCATGACTTGCTTTCTGGAATTTGATCGGCCCGATTCGGTACTTGTCTATGACCTGGTCTATAGCCGCGAAGGCTCCAAATGGCTGCTTGAAAAGAGCGCCTATCGAAAGCTTCGCCTGCCGGCTGATTGGCTTCAAGACGCAATGAAGCGGGCCGGTTTCATCGTCCACACGGGGCAAGCCGGGAGATTCATTCGTCTTGTCGGACAGAAACGCGATGCTTTATAGTCTGACTCTCACCGTGGTCGACCACGCGAAGCTCGCCGATGCCTCTTCGCGGTTGACGGAGATGATTCTAGAAAAAGTTATATAGCGCATTTCAATGACCGTCGGCATTAACCATGTGTGCGGACACAGCCGTCCCGGACCGCAATTCATCGGTTGCATGCAAAGCAACATCATTTCCTTCTTCCAGTGACCCGAAGACTTCAGTCATGCCGTCCATGACCGCGCCGGTTTTGACGCTGATTGGCTCTGCCTTGCCGTCGCGAATAAGAACGACATAATTCTGTTCCATATTGCGGCCAACTGCAGACTGCGGGACAAAAAGTGTCGATGAAGTACGTCGAACAGGCCACAGAATTGAGGGGAACATTCCCGAATGCAATTCCAGGCTGGGGTTCCATACATCCATTTCAACCGGCATCGTGCGGGTCGATACGTCGATGGAGTCGGCGAGGCGGGCCACCGTGCCATGGAACGTGCGACCTGGAAACGCGGGAACGGTGAAGTCGATGGTTTGACCTTTCTGAATGCCGGCCACATAAGCTTCCGGCACCGCAACCACCAATCGCAAATGGGCAACCTGCTCGATGCGCATCATTGAAGGCTGCGTGGGCGAACTGCCGCCAGGACCGACCAACGCGCCCGGATGGACATTGCGTTTGGTCACCACGCCGTCGAACGGAGCGGTAATGCGCAAGTAGCTTTCCATTTCCGCCGCGGAACGCAAATTCGCACGTGCCGCGTCGGCGGTATTGCGCAACGCAACCACTCGAGCACGGTCTGCGGTAGCGGCCTTCTCCGCCACCTCAAGTTCTTCGTCGGAAATCACTCCCGGCGTGTTCGCAGCCTGTTTCAACCGCTCCCAGCTGCTTTCATCGGCGGCCAGTTTTGCCTCCGCAGCAATGCGTTGATTCTCCGCGCTCAGCACCTTCGCTTCGGCTTCTGACTTTTGCGCGACAATTTCCGGTGCGATCAGCACAGCCAAAAGCTGCCCCTGTTTCACCGTCGAGCCACGATCGACGCCGATCCATTTCACAAATCCACTTACCTTGGGAAAAACCCTCACTTCTTCATAAGGCTGTAACTCACCAGGCAACGGGATGGTTATATTAAGTCTCCGCGAAACCACCTGGACGCAATCGACGACAGTCGGCGCAGGCGGCTGCGCTGCCGCGGCTGCTGCAGCTTTGCTTGAGCCGGAATTGCAGCCACAAACCGCGACCCCAATCGAAAGCGTTGTTACTATCAACAACGCTCGCGTTTTGTTTCCAGAGAAATATCGCGCTCGAGTGACGCATGCTGTGTTCAATTTGGTTCTCCTTCAGTTCCCAGCGAAGAATACGGGCTGTGCGGGTCGGATACGTCGAGCGAAGCCGAAGACCTGGACGCGCGCTCCTGAGCCAATGAAAATATTGCCGGCAAAATAAATAGAGTCGCGAGCGTCGAAGCCGCCAATCCGCCGATCACCGCACGGCCCAGCGGCGCAGTTTGATGGCCGCCTTCGTTCAAAGCCAGCGCCATCGGTACCATGCCGGCAATCATGGCGATGCTGGTCATCAAGATGGGTCGCAATCTCGTCTTGCCGCCAAAAATAGCAGCCTCCACCGAAGACTCCTTGCCGGCACGCCGATGGCCTTCGGCAAAGGTCACCAGAAGGATCGAGTTCGCGACCGAGACGCCCAGGGCCATAATCGCTCCCATGAACGATTGCAGATTCAGCGTGGTCCCCGTCAGCAGCAGCATAATGATGACACCGCACACCACCGCCGGCGTAGTGGAAACCGCGACAAATGCGAGTCGAAGAGACTGAAAATTTGCTGCGAGCAACAAGTAAATCGCTACGATTGCGAATAACAGTCCCAGCGTCAGGTAGTGCAGCGTCTGGCGCATGGGCACGACTTGTCCGCGAATATGCACTTCCACCCCGCGAGGCGGAGGACCAGCACGCCGTATCGCTTCTTCCACTTGATCCGCGGCTCGCCCCAGGTCTTCGCCCTGCACATTCGCCGTCAGCGAGATCATGCGCTGCATATCGTAGCGATCGAATTCTCCCGTGACTTGCCCGTACGACAACTGCGCCACATCGCCGAGATTGGGATGGTTCGAAGGTCCGCCGCTCATCAGCGGAATGCTGGCAAGGTCGTCCATGGACTTCATTTGATCCTGCGGCACCTCGACCTGCACCTGATATCCCACCCCGGTTGCGGGATCCTGCCAGAAATTGCGAGAGACAAATCGGCTGGACCACGTGGCGGTCTCCACCGAGCGAGCCACCTGATCTACGGTCAGACCGAGTTGCCCTGCTCGTTCGCGATCGATGTCGATGTTCAGGCTGGGATATTGCAGCGGCTGCCCGTAATGCAAATCCCGCAGATGACCGATCTTCGCCATCTCGGTGCGAACCTTCTCCGCATACTCGTGGTCCGCGGAAAAATTGAAACCCTGAATCGCCACTTCAATCGGCGTTGGCGAGCCGAAGTCCATAATCTGATCGACAATGTCTCCGGACTCAAACGTAAAGGCCGTATCTGGAAACTCCCGCGGAAGCACTCTGCGCAACTGCTCCTGCAGCACGCCCACCCGTATGTTCGCGCTTTTCTTCAACTGAACGCGAAGCACTGCCTCCTGCGGTCCGCTCGTCCACAGGTACACCAGGTTCACCGGATAGCTTGGCGCGTAGGTACCGACATACCCGATGCTGATTTCCACGTTGCCGGGCCCAGCGAGGCGCTTGATCTCTTCCAGAGTTTTCAGCGTCGTTTGCTCTGTCACTTCAATTCGCGTGCCGGAGGGCGCACGCAGACGAAGCTGAAACTGAGTTTCAGGAGTGTGAGGAAAAATCTCGCGACCCAGTTGTGGCCCCAGCAGCAGGATGATGGCCGCCGCAATCGCGACATACATCCCAATCAGCAGGCCACGCCGATCAATCAAGCGCCCAATGAAGCGCTCATAGCGATCGCGGAAGTGATCGAACCGGCTGCGTCCGGAACTTTCCTCCTCATTGCGATGCATGCGTTTGTTCAGCCAGATATAAAGCACCGGCACGAACGTGCTGGACAGCAAGTACGACGCGATCATGGCGAAGCCCACCGCCAGCGACAACGGAACAAAGAGCGCGCGGGTGACACCGACCATCAGAAACGACGGCAGAAACACCGCGAGGATGGAAAGCATCGCCAGGAACCTGGGAACAATCGTCTGGCGCGTTGCATCCAGCACTGCCTGCGGCACGTGATCCGTCAATTGCAAATTGCGATGAATGTTTTCAATCTCGACCATGGCCTCGTCGACCAGAATGCCGACCGCAAGAGCAAGACCGCTCAACGTCATGATGTTGATGGTCTGATCCGCGAGCCATAAGCAAACTACGGCTGCCACCAGCGCGAACGGAATCGACGCGATCACAATGAATGAGCTTCGCCATTCTCGCAGGAACAGAAACACCATCAGCCCGGTAAGAAATGCCCCGATCGTTCCTTCCCAGATGAGCCCCGCCAGCGACCGTTTCACGCGGCCGGACTGGTCGAATTCATAGCTGACCTGTACATCCGCGGGCAGCACATTGGCGAACCGGCTCATGCTGGACTTCACTTCATTCACCACCGCCAGCGTTGAAGCATCCGCGCGCTTGGTGACCGGTAGGTACACGGTGCGGCGGCCATTCACCAGCGCATATCCAAGGGTGATGTCGCTTCCGTCCTCCACCCACCCTACATCACGCATAAAAACCGTCGGCCCGGCACCGGTGCGCACTGGCAGATTCGCCAGATCGCTGATGTTCGACACCACCGCGTTCATCGGAGTAATACGGTCGAGCTTACCGGTTCGCACATCTCCGGCAGGAGCGATGACGTTCCCCGAAAGAAGTGCCTTGACCACCTCGCCTGTCGACATGCGATAGCTGTTCAGTTTGCTGCGGTCGACGTGAATCACAATGGTTCGCGAGCTGCCGCCGAAGGTTGCCGGCGAGGACACTCCCGGCAATGTCGTGAACAGCGGACGCACGCGATTTAATGCTAGGTCCTGCAACTCATCGACGCTGTGGGTCTTGCTGGAAAATACGACGTAGCCGACCGGTACGCTCCCCGCGTCAAATCGCAAGACAAACGGCGGAACAGTTCCAGCCGGCATGTACGCATGCGCACGCTCAATGTAGGCGACGGTCTGCGCCAGTGCCTGGTTCATATCGGTTCCGGGGAGAAATGAAAGCTTGAGCAGCGCAAAATTTTCGACCGACTTCGACTCCACGCTTTCCAGTCCGGCAACATATAGAAAGTTGGATTCGTAGTAGTAGGTCAAATACCCTTCCATCTGCGCTGGGCTCATTCCGCCGTAGGGTTGAGCGACATAAATCACAGGCAGATTCAGGTTCGGGAAAATATCCACCGGCATCCGCACAATGGCAAGAATCGAGCAGAGTGCGACCGCGATGACTGCGATCAGAACGGTGATAGGACGCCGCAGGGCGGCATGAACAAGCCACATAATCAGTGCCCTCCCGCAGGCATGCTATTCACGGTAGTAAGAAATGGAGTCAGGTCGCCCTGGGCAGAGGCAAGGCCCGCGAGCGCGCGCCAGATGCTGAGCCGCGCCAGTGAGTCATCCATTTCCGCCTGAACCAACAGGCTTTGAGCCTCGGCTACATCGACGATGGTTCCCAGGCCGGCATGAAATCTCGCCAGCGCCTGCGCTTCGCTCTGCCGCGAGGCTTCCAGTTCGGTCGGAGTGTTCTGCGCCACCCGCCGCGCACCGTTCAACTCCGCCAATGCTTGCTGCTGTTGCCCGGTCAACACCTGCATGGTCTGGGCATAAGCGGCTTCTTCACGGCGTCGATTCGCGACCTCAATCTTCTTGCGTTGTTGGATCGGCACGATACTGGTCAGGTCAAGCGAAGCCGTCACTCCCGCCTCCCAGTTGTAGACATCAAAGCCCATTCCACTTGGCCACTGTTTCACTTCTCCGGTGGACGTCTCTCCACTTCCACGCGCAGAGAGCAAACCCTCCGTCGTGAAGTGTGGATAGAAGGAGTGATTCAGGACGCTGATCCGCGCATTGGCTTCCTGTATTCGTCGCTCTTGCGTGATCGCCGCAGGATGATGTGCAAGAGGAGTCTCGGCCCAGGTTCGATCCGGTGGAACCTCAAGGAATGGGCCCGTCTCGATCTCGACCGTGGTTCCGGCAAGTCCCAGCAACGCCGCAAGAGCTCCGCGATTCACCTCATCGTCTCGCTGCGCAAGAATCAGCCGCGTTCGCGCCGCAGCCAGTTCCGCCTCCGCACGCGAAGCATCGGCGCCCGGTCGCAGATGTGCGTCGACCAGCGCATGCACCGATCGCGCAAATACCTCTCTTCGGTTCACATCCGCCACGCTGGCGTTCACTCTCTGCTCGCCAGCCAACACCGCCAGCGACGCCTCTGCAACTGCAGTGGCAACGCCCAGCTTGGTCAGTTCGACCTGCTCTCCGACGCGACTTTCTGTAACCTGAGCCGAACGTACCTGCGAGCGGCGAAAGCCGAAATCAAATGGCTCCCACGACAGCAGCACGCCGGCGCCGGAGGTCCAAAAGGGCCGGTAGGCGTGGGGAGTGACACTTCCCTGCGTCCCGGTCAGGATGTTTGGAGATTGTGGAAGCAACACCCCCAGCACGCTTTCGCGCGAGCCGCGATCGCCTTGCCATACGGTATCGAGCCGCGGAATATATGCGGTTTTGGCAAGTCCAACACCCGCCTTGGAAGCGTTGTACTGTTCCATCGCCGCACGCACCGCGGGATAGTTCGTGAGTGCGTAATCGACGGCTTGCTGCACGGTAAATTGCCTCACGGCGGGCGCACCCGGTTGCTGCGCCCTGGCGGAAAACCACGGCGAACACACCAGTATGGCTGCGAGAGCAGAGAGCGACTTTCTTCTCACGGTCAACATGCGCTGATTGATCTCCATCTGAAGCGCTTCCACAGATTTGTTGTATTGCGTACCGACATCGATTGGCTGGAGCAATGCCGGCGATCCGGAAACGCGAAGCTCCCGGAGAAAAAGTGGTCTGGAGAATTTCACTCGACGTGGAGTCTCGAGCGACGGTCACGCGCAGCTTTTCTGGTATGAAAGCTGCACCGAACAAGACTCAAATCAACCTAGTAGAAATGAAATGCTCGATATCTTGGAATGGGTCAGAGCGAAGGAGGCGAACGGCCAGACGGTCGGAGGCGCGTGGACGACCGTACATGCTCGTTCACGTCGTTCAGATTGGCGATCTGAATAAGCTGCGGACGTACGCGGGCCGAAGCGGCTTCAAATACAAACCGACGATGCAGTCGATGATGAGGAATGATGGCAGTATCGTTCGTTCGACGTTGCAGCTGGTCGCGAAAGCCCGTCTTCTTCCGGGACAGGTGTACGCCAACCGTCCGGCGAACCACGCTTCTGTGCAACAGAACTGACGATGCCGCCGAAGGACTCTGTTGCAACCCCGCTGCCGCGGCAAAGCAAGGAGAGCCAAGCATCCATGCCGGAAACGCAGCAATCCACAAAAAAAACAGTACTCTTCGCAGGCTTGTGCTCCCGATCGGCATGGCCAATCATATCTCAGATTCAGGCGGTACAGCCAATATTATGGCTCGCTGCATACCGGTAGTCACATATAGCGGCGCCTCTGAGTGCCCGTAAAGCAATAGAACGAAAGTCATTTCTGATTCGCCTTGCCGAATCTCGAAACACACACAGAAGCGCGGACACGCCAGTGATCCCTGCTACTTCACATGGATCGTTGTGTTCAGCGGCAGATGGGCGGATGAGTCCCCGACCATCAACTCCACCGGCTCAGCTTCAACACGAAACGCATTCGTCTTCACGTCCCAGTACGCCAGCCTCGAAGCCGGCAGCGGAATCTCCACCGTCTTCGTCTGCCCGGCATCGACCGTCACCCGCTGGAAGCCTTCCAGCTCTTCGCGCGGCCGCGCGACCGCT
>Ga0335075_10011709_pt1 | contig 13251 bp, 11 predicted proteins | sample Lox_Sample_24_FD_206723 | JGI IMG/M metagenome (GOLD analysis project Ga0335075, IMG submission 206723) | Soil microbial communities from Loxahatchee National Wildlife Refuge, Florida, United States - Lox_Sample_2.4 | ecosystem: Environmental > Terrestrial > Soil > Wetlands | place: USA...
CACGGACATCTCCCGACAAACAAGCCGCACTCTGGCCCGTTTTGGCGAACCGTTCAACTGAGCGAGGCGCCGGAAAAGCTTATGCCATCAGGCTTGCAGCCATTTCACGTCGTCCGGCGAGAGCTTCACATCGAGTGCCAGCAGGCTGTCGTCGAGTTCTCCAAGCGTGCGTGGCCCGATCAGCGGGACAACAGGGAAGGGCTGGGCCAGCACATAGGCAAGCGCGACGTGGATCGGTTTGCAGCCGAGCTTGTTGGCCAGTTCGACGGCGCGATCGCGGCGGACGAAATTGTCCTCGGTGTACCAGGTGTTCACCAGTTCAGCGCTGTCGCGCTTGTCGCGTCCCGCGCGGTCGGTAAAGAAGCCGCGACCCTGGCTGGACCATGCAAAATTGGTGACGCGTCGCTCGGACAGCCATTTGCGCCATTCCGGATCGGATGCGGCGACGCAGCCCGGCCAGATCGGATTGACCATCTCGGCCAGCGAGAAGTTATTCGAGAGCGCCGAAGGCGGCGTCTTGCCATTCTTCTTGGCGTAGTCGATCGCCGCGTCCATGCGCTCGCGTGTCCAGTTCGAGCCGCCGAACGGGCCGCGAATGCGGCCGGCTTTCACCTCCACGTCCATCGCATCGACAAACTCCCCAACCGGCACGTCGGTGTTGTCGCGGTGCATGAAGTAGACGTCGACATGGTCGGTCTGCATGCGATCCAGCGACTCGGTGAGCTGGCGCGCGATGACATCCGGATAGGTGAGGGGCGAATGCGCGCCCTTGCCGATCAGGACGACAGAGTCGCGCACGCCGCGGCTCTTCACCCAATCGCCAATCACGCGGTCCGTCTTGCCCCCGCCATAGACGAAAGCGCTGTCGAAGGCGTTGCCGCCAAGCTCGTAAAAGGCATCGAGCAGGATCGCCGCGCTGGAAAAGGTGGAAAAATCCTCGAAGCCGACGACAAGCTGCGAGATCGGCTTGGCAAGGTCTGGGATGGACCGCGTCTTGATCCTGTCGGAGCGCCTGGCAATAGCGTCGCCACGCAGCGTCCTGGTGCGCGCTGCCGGTTTCTCGATGCCGTATTCGAGGCCCGCACCTGCGCGCCATTTGTCGAGAACGCGCAGCGTACCGAGGCTGTCAGCCCAGGCCATGCCAGGCCAGGCAAGTTCCTGGCGCCCTGCGCGGATCGCCTGGCCTGCCGCATCGACCTCGAAGGAATAGAGGTGGCGCTGCTCATTGACGCTCAATGTCTCGCGGGTGCCGTCGGCGAGGATCAAGTCGATGCGCCCAGGGCCGACGTCGCGATCGCCTCCGGCGAACCAGAAGTCCGGCACCTCGATGCGACCCTTGGTGCCAAAGATGCGCAGTACATTGTCCTGATTGAGCGAGATGCTGCAGGACACTTCGGCAATGATGCCACCGGGAAACTGTAGCACGGCGGACGCCCATTCATCGACGCCGGATTTGCCGAGGTGTGCTGTGCCGAGTACCTTTTCGGGTTCGGCAAAGGGCTTGCCCGTCGCTACGCCCGCGATCAGCCGCGCCATCGAGACGGGATAACCACCGACATCGAGAATACCGCCGCCGGCGAGGTCGTTGGCGTAGAGGCGGTGTTCCGGCATGAAGCGCGGCATCGCAAAGCCGAAGCTCGACTTGATCATGCGAACCTCGCCGATCGTGCCGGCGGTAATCAGGTCGGCGAGCTGCTTCGTCTGCGGGTGACACCGGTACATGAAGGCTTCGCCCATGAAAGTGCCCGCCTTGCGCGCCGCGTGGAACATGGCCTCGGCCTCGAAGGCGGTCAGCCCGATAGGCTTCTCGACCAGCACATGCTTGCCGGTCTCGGCTGCCTTGATCGCCCATTCGGCATGGCCTGGATGCGGCGTTGCGATATAGACCGCGTCGATATCCCTGTCGGCGAGCAGCGCCGCGTAACCGTCATGCACACGCGCACCGGGGAAATCCTCGGCGAAACCCGCCTTGCCCGGATTGCGTGTGCCGATGGCGGCAAGCCGGCCGGTGGTGGAGTGCGCCAACCCTCCGGCAAAGGACTTGGCGATGCTGCCCGGTCCGATAATGCCCCACCGGAGTTTCAAAGTCTCAGTCATGTCATGCTCTTTCTGACGGGATTAGCGGATGCGCTTGCCGCCGGCATCGAAGAGATACGCCCGGTCGGCGGGGATAGAGAAAGCCAATGTCTCGGGTCGCGCGCCAGCGGCCAGATCGTCGCGTTCGATGACCAGCGGCTCGCCGGATTTGGTGTTGGCGTAGGCGAAACTCGTCGCGCCGAGGTGCTCGACCACGTCGATGTTGGCGGAAAGTTCGCAGTCGCCCGCGCCGCTCGGCTTGATATGTTCGGGCCTGATGCCGATGACAAGCGGTGCACCCAGCCCGACGTCGGAAGCGATAGGAAGCGCGAGGCGAGCGCCATTCTGGTTGACCAGCGCGACTGTCGTCGAGCGGACATCTTTCGCGACGAGTTCTGCGGCGAGGAAATTCATGCGTGGCGAGCCGACAAAGCCCGCGACGAACCGGTTGATCGGATCGTCATAGAGTTGCAGCGGCTTGCCGATCTGCTCGATCCTGCCGTCACGCAGCACGACGATCTTGTCGGCCAGCGTCATGGCTTCGGTCTGGTCGTGCGTGACATAGATCATCGTCACACCGAGTTCGGAGTGCAGCCTTGCGAGTTCGACGCGCATTTGCACGCGCAGCTCCGCGTCGAGATTGGAAAGCGGCTCGTCGAACAGGAAGACCTGCGGCTCGCGCATGATCGCGCGGCCGATCGCCACGCGCTGCCGCTGGCCGCCGGAAAGCTGTGCGGGCCGGCGTTCCAGAAGCTCACCGATGCGCAGGATGTCCGCGGCGCGCTTCACACGGCGCTCGATGTCGTCCTTCGGGTGGCCTGTCATGCGCAGACCGAAGGAGAGGTTCTGGCGCGCGGTCATGTGTGGATACAGCGCGTAGGACTGGAAGACCATGGCGATACCGCGGTCGGCAGGCTCCACATCATTGACTGTCTTGCCGCCGATCATCACCTCGCCTTCGCTGGCGTCTTCCAGGCCGGCGACGATCCTGAGGAGGGTTGACTTGCCGCAACCCGAAGGGCCGACGAACACGACGAATTCGCCGTCTTCGATATCGAGACTGGCACCGTGAATGACTTGTACGGCACCGAAGCGCTTCACGACGTTCTTGAGGGATACGCTCGCCATCGCTGGTCCTATTTGACGGCGCCGGTCGTGATGCCGGCGATGAAATGGCGCTGCAGCGCGACAAACAGGATGAGCATCGGTGCGGTCAGGATCACCGCGCCGGTCATGATGCCGCCCCAGGAAACCTTGGTGAGCCCGATCAGGCTGCCCAGCGCCACCGGCGCCGTCATCATCGCCGGCTGGCTGTTGATGAGCAGCGGCCACAGATAGTTGTTCCAACTGTGCAGGAACAGGATGATGGCAAGCGCCGCGAGAGTCGGGCGGGCGAGGGGAAGCGCGACGAACAGGAAGATGCGCCACTCCTTGACGCCCTCGACGCGCGCCGCGTCGAACAGTTCCTGAGGCATCATCTGGAATGTCTGCCGCGTGAACAGCACGCCGAGCGAGTTGAACAGCGGCGGCACGATCAGCGCAAACCAGGTGTTGCCGAGCTGGAAGTCGCGCGCCACCATCACATATTGCGGGATGACGACGACGAAGTAGGGCAAGGTCAGCGTGCCGAGAATGGTCGCAATCACGATACCCTTGCCGACGAAGCGGTAGCTTGCCAGCGCCCAGCCGGCCATGGATGTCAGCGCGACGGAAAGCACGGTGTAGATCATGGCGACGCAGACGGAGATCGTCGTGGCGCGGATAAAGCCGGTGTCGGCCTCCAGGGCACGGAAATTGTTGGCGAACTGGTCGGACGGAGCAAGTACGATGCCCGGGCTGAAGATGCCGTTGTCGTCCATGGTCGAGAAGACGAACATCATCCACAAGGGGAACAGCCAGATCAGTGCCAGCGGCGTCATGATCGCGTGAAGGGCAAGCCCCCGCCGGCGTTCTGCCGTCGATTTCCTCATTGCGTCCGCTCCTTGCCGAGCCACAGGTTCAGCAGCGAAATGGCGATCGCGAGCGCAGCGATGGTGTAGGCAATGGCCGATGCGTAGCCGAAATTGAACGTGTTGAAGCCCATGCGGTAGAGGAACAGGCCGAGCGTCTCAGTTTCCTGCCCGGGCCCGCCGCGATTGGTGATCAGGAACGGCTCGGCGAAGAGCTGCATGGTGCCGATCACGGACAGCACGACGCAGAGCAGTATGACAGGCTTCAGCAGCGGCAGCGTGATGAAGAAGAACTGCCTGAGCTTGGAGACGCCGTCGAGCGTCGCGGCCTCATAAACATCGTCCGGGATCGACTGCAGTCCGGCGAGGATGATGATCGCATTGTATCCGGCCCAGCGCCACGTGACCGCGATGATGATGACGGCCATGGCCGCTGTCGGATCGGAAAACCATGAGACGCTTGGAAGACCGGCCGAAACGCCGAACTTGTTGACGATGCCGAACTCGTTGAACATCAGCCGGAACATCGCGGCATAGGCGACCTCGCCGACCACGACGGGCGCAAAGAAGGCGAAGCGGAAAAGACCGCGCGCCTTCAGCATGGGCGAGTTGAGCAGTGAAGCGAGCACGATCGCCAGCGCGATCATGATCGGGACCTGGATGATCAGGATGATCAGCGTGTTCCAGAGCGCATTGGAAAAAGCCGGGTCGACCAGCAAACGACCCCAGGTCACCTGCGGATTGAACGTCCAGTTGGCCGACCTGGTGTTCAGGAAGGACAGGTAGAACGAGTTGATGATCGGCCAGATCCAGAACGCCAGGAAGATCAGCATGTAAGGCGTCAGGAAGGCGTAGGCCGTCCGTGTGCGCAGCCGCATGGTTCAAACCCGGATGGAGACGGGCAGGCGAACCTGCCCGTCAGACTGTCATTATTGTGCGATCGGCAGGCCGGTTGCGCCAGCCACCTGGTTTGCGACTTCGTCGAGCGCGGCCTTGGCATCCGCGAACTCGCCATTGAGGTATTTGAGCTGCGTCGCGACCAGGATCTTGTCGGCATCCTGGAAGAACGGCGTGCCGCGCGACGGCTTCACGTTCGGCAGCGTCGACAGGATGTCTACCCACACGGCCTGGCCACCCCAATAAGGAAGGGCCTCCTTGACATAGGGGTCATCCAGCGCGGTGAGCAGCGAAGGCACCAGGCCGAAATCCTTCAGCATGGTCACCTGGCCCTCATTCGTACCCAGCGTGTAGTTGACGTAGGCCCAGGCGGCCTCCTTGTTCTGCGAGCTTGCGGAAATCGCGAGTGCCGAACCGCCAAGGTTGGCCGCGCGCGGACCGTCGGCGCTGGCGCTCGGCATCTGGTAGACGCCCCATTTTCCCGCCATGTCAGGCGCAGTTGAACGGATCGTGCCTTCGTACCAGCCGCCATACATCTGGGTGGCAACCGTGCCTGCCTTGTTGGCCTGGATTTTTTCATCCCAGGTTCCGGCGATCAGCAGGCCGGCATCCTTTAGCTTCTTGACGGTCTCCAGCGCCGTGACGCAACCGGGCTGGTTGACGGTGATCGACTGCCCGTCGGCGGCGAAGTAGCCGCATCCCTGCTCATTGGCGATCATGCGGAAGAACTCGGAATCCCCGTTGATGTCGGCCTGGGTCATGGTGACGCCGGAGTTCGCTTCCTGCAGCTTCTTGCCGGCTGCGATGAAATCGTCCCAGGACTTGATCGAGGCTGGATCTATGCCGGCCTTCTCGTAGAAGTCGCGCCGGTAGAACATCGCGACGGGGCCGGAGTCCCAAGGCATCGCGTAAGCCTTGCCGTTCACTTCGAGTTCGGTGCGCTTGAAGTCAGGGAATTTCGCGGCGATCTCGTCGGTATAGCCGAGCGTCTTCAGATCGGCGAAGCAGTCCGGGAACTGGCTCCAGAAAATCTCGGATTCGTGGTTTTCGACGGAAATGATGTCGGGAAGTCCGACGCCGCCCGCCGCGCAGCCGGCGAGCATCTTGTCGAAGGTCTGCTGATTGCCGAGGTCCTCGACGGTCACTTTCACGTCGGGGAATTGTTTGTTGAAGCCCGCCACGGTCGACTTCAGCGACGAGGCTGCGATATTCCAGCTCCAGATCGAGATCTCGCCTGACTGCGCCAGCGCCGAGCCTGAGCTCAGGGCAAGCGCCAGCGCGGCGCAAGTCAAAATGTTGCGCATTGAAATCCTCCCATTTCATTTGCTCTCTTTGCGAGCCGGGCTAGACTAGGGCAGGCGGAAGGGCTGTCCCGGAAAAAGGGAATACGAAGTTGGCCGAAAGTAAGATGTCGGAGCGCCAGTTCTACCAGCCGGGTGCGAGCAGCGTCGAAGGACTGCCGCTGGCGCTGCAGATGTTCCACAACCGGCCCCTGGTCATGCTGAAGCCGCACTGGCACGCGCAGGTCGAGGTCAATTTCATCGTCCACGGCCATGTTCACTATCTGATGAACGATCACGAACTTTCGCTCAAAGCGGGCGAGATGTGCCTGTTCTGGGGCGGGCTGCCGCACCAGATGGACGACGCTTCGGACGACGCGATCTATGCCGGCGTCCACTTGCCATTGGTGCACTTCTTCCGGCTGCATCTGCCGGCTGATCTGCGCCACCGGCTGATGACCGGCGCAACGCTGATCACCGACGCCACCGACCGCTCCGACGAGCATAATTTCGAGCGCTGGAACCGCTATGCGCGTTCAGGCAATCCGGCCATGGTGGAACACGCCGTCAACGAATTGCTGCTGAGGCTCGAGCGGTTTCGCTTCGAGCCTTATCGGCTGACGCCGGGGTCAAATGCCGGTGAGGTGGCCGGGCATTTCGACCAGCAGTCGTCGCGCAATGTCGGACGCATGTGCGATTTCATCGCCGAAAATTTCCTCTACGAGATCGATTGCGTCGATATCGCCGCGGCTGCGGAAATCCATCCGAAATACGCGATGAGCATCTTCAAGAAATCCACCGGCATGACGCTCAACGAGTATGTCAATCTGCTGAGATTGAGCTATGCGCAGGCGATGCTGATGCACCGCGACGCCAAGGTGCTGACGGTCGCGATGGAAAGCGGCTTCGGATCGCTCAGCGCCTTCAACAAATCCTTCCGCAAGCTCGCCGGCATGAGCCCCTCGGTGTTCCGACGCGACGTGCGTGCTGGCCAGTCCACGCTCGCTGCGCGTGACTGACCCAAGATCAAAACAGACCGCAAGGCATGCCAGTATGAAGAGACGACCCAAGATCGCTTTCATTGGCGCCGGTTCGACGGTGTTCATGAAGAACATCATCGGTGACGCGTTGCGGCGCCCCGCGTTGGCGCATGCGACCGTCGCACTGATGGACATCGACCCGCTGCGTCTCGAAGAGAGCGAGGTTGTCGCCGGCAAGCTGGCGAAGACGCTCGGCGTTCCTGCAAGGATCGAGACGTACTCCAGCCAGCGCAAGGCGTTGGAGGGAGCAGATTTCGTCGTCGTCGCCTTCCAGATTGGCGGCTACGAGCCAGCCACGGTGACCGATTTCGAGGTGCCGAAGAAATATGGCCTGCGCCAGACGATCGCCGATACGCTCGGCGTTGGCGGCATCATGCGCGGCCTGAGGACCGTCCCGCATCTGTGGTCGATCTGCGAGGACATGCTCGAAGTCTGCCCGGACGCTATCATGCTCCAATACGTCAACCCGATGGCGATCAATACATGGGCGATCGCGGAGAAGTATCCGCGGATCAAGCAGGTAGGCCTTTGCCACTCCGTTCAGGGCACCGCCCGGGAACTTGCGCGCGACCTCGACATTCCGGGGGAGGAAATCCGCTACCGGGCCGCGGGCATCAACCACATGGCGTTCTACCTGAAGTTCGAGCATCGCCAGGCCGACGGCTCTTATCGCGATCTTTATCCGGACCTGCTGCGCGGCTATCGCGAGGGTCGGTTCCCAAAACCCAATCGCTCGAATCCGCGCTGTCCCAACAAGGTGCGCTACGAAATGCTGACCCGCCTCGGCTATTTCGTCACGGAAAGTTCAGAGCACTTCGCCGAATACACACCGTACTTCATCAAGGATGGCCGGCCGGATCTGATCGAGAAATTCGGTATTCCGCTGGATGAATATCCGAAGCGCTGCGTCGAACAGGTCGAGCGCTGGAAAGACCAGGCGGCCGCGTATCGCAGCGCCGACACGATCGAGGTCGGTGAAAGCCACGAATACGCGTCATCCATCATGAACTCGGTCTGGACCGGCGAACCGTCGGTGATCTATGGCAATGTCCGCAACAATGGCTGCATCACCTCGCTGCCGGCGAACTGTGCGGCCGAAGTGCCTTGCCTGGTCGATGCGTCAGGCATCCAGCCGACTTTCGTCGGGGAACTGCCGCCGCAACTCACCGCACTGATCCGCACCAACGTCAACGTGCAGGAACTCACCGTCGCGGCGCTGATGACGGAAAACCGCGAGCATCTTTACCACGCCGCGATGATGGACCCGCACACCGCGGCCGAACTCGACCTGGACCAGATATGGAGCCTTGTCGACGACCTGCTGGCCGCGCATGGCGAATGGATTCCCGCTTGGGCACGCGTGCAGGGACGGGCGAAGGTCGCCTAGGACCTAGTCGTCTAGGCGGCTCTTCACTCTGCTGGATGACGGGCCAGTTCTGAAATTCTGAGTGCGCCGCGGATGGCGGCGTCAGCGGGAGCAGCTTCGACACTCAAATCGCAAAATTCGGCGGTGGCGGTGTACACGGCGACGAGGTCGTCATCGCCGACGACAGCGATTTTGTCGCCTTTGCGAAACCAGCCTGTGTCGCGCGCCTCGCGGAACTCCCAGCCGACAACCAGCCCTGAAAGCCGGCTCTTCATCTCGGCAGGTTGTACCTTGCCGGCAAGCCAGCCAGTCCGAACCGCGAAGAGGCGCGTGAGCAATCCGCCTGCTTCTGTGCCATCGGCCATAGCGAGGCTCACGCCCTCGCGAAACGCGGCCGAGCGATGGTCGGCCGGCGCTGTCGCCACCTTGGCGAGAAACGAATGGTTGGCGAGCGTCGCGAACACCTCACCGGTCACGAACGTACGGAAGCACTGGATTGCTCCGTCTTCGATGCGAGCCCATTTCGAGTGTGTGCCGGGAAGCACCACCGTCGCCGGCCTGTCGAGGCCGAAGCCGACGAGCTGTGTTTCTTCTCCCCGCATCACGTCCGGGAACGGGTAGGCGGTGCGGTCGGTGAGACCCGGCACGAAGGTCAGCCGGTCGCCTTCAGGCAGTTCGATCGTTCGTGAAGCCGCCGCCAGGTCTATCGGCGTTGCCGGTGCCGGCACATAAGGCATCTCGATCCAGCCGTTGCGACTGCCGATCATCCCTGCGGCAACGATCTTCAGCGCACCATGCCGGCCACGCCATGGCTTGAGTGCGTCCGAAAGAACACGCGCGTGCTCGCCCGCAGGAACCGATTGGATGCCTTGGGCGCTCTCGCTGGAATCGAGCAGCGTTGCATTCCCGTCGACAAGGAAAGCTCGAAAGCTTGAGGTGCCCCAATCGAGGACCACCGTAACGTCGGATGCAGACAAGACGGATCTCCTTCATTCCCGATTGACAGGGGTTAGCATCGTCGTCTACGATCCACAATATAGAAAAAAGTCTCATAATATGGACCTATGGAATGAAGCTTAAGGGGATATTGCCTGTCCTGCCGACGCCGTTCGTTGCCGACGGAGTTGATGGCGAAGCGATGCGCCGCCTGGTGCGTTTCGTCCTCGATGCAGGCGTTGATGGCGTGGTGTTCCCTGGTTTTGCCAGCGAGGTCGAAACCCTGTCACCGGACGAGCGGACCTTTCTGCTTGGCATCGTCGTTGACGAGGTCGGCGGACGCGTTCCGGTCATTGCTGGTGCAAGCGCCGCGACGGTTGACGAGGTGGTCCGCCACGGCAGCCAGGCCCTGTCGCTTGGCGTCCGGCACCTGATGGTTCAGCCGCCGAAATCGTTGGGAACGGGCGCGGATGCGGTCGCGGATTTTCTCGCGGCGGCTGCCGCGCAGCTTCCGGGCATCGAGATCATCCTGCAGAATGCGCCGGCGCCGCGCGGCTCCGATCTGTCGCCGCAGGCGGTGCTGGATGTCGTCGGCAAGGTGCCGGCCGTGCGCTACGTCAAGGAAGAGACGCTGCCGGCCGGCCCCGCCATCACCGCCATCCTGGGTAACGCACCCTCCAACCTGATAGGCGTGATTGGTGGAGGCGGCGCGCGTTACATTCTCGATGAATATGACCGTGGCGCTTGTGCCGCGATGCCCGCCGCCGAGATCGTCGATCGCCACGTCCTGCTCGACCGCGCCTACCGCGCCGGCGACCGTGCAACCGCGCGACGCATCTATGTCGAGACATTGCCTTTGCTCGTGCTGCAGGCCGTCTATCGCATGCGGCTCACCAAACACGCGCTCAGCCGTCGCGGTGTTCTGGATGGATTGATCGTGCGGGCGCCGACGCCGGAACTGGACGTCGTGTCGATTGCCGACATCGATCTCTGCCTCGCGGAAGCCGGCGTGGTCGCCGAGGAAGCGGCGCATTTGCGGAAGGCCGGAGCCTCTCGATGAACGATCGTGTCGCCAGGGTCGAAACCTTCACGCTGACGCTGCCGCGCGACAAGCCATATCTCGGCAGCACGCGGCCCGGTGAGCAGCCGACCCCGCGCGGTTATTTCGTGCGCAAGGGTAACGGCACAGTCTATCCGACTTTCGACCGCAGCGTCCTCGTCCGGATCGAGACGAAGGATGGCGTCGTCGGCTGGGGTGAGACGTATGGTATCGTCGCTCCGGGCGCTGCGATTGCCATCATTGACGATCTTCTCGCGGACTTCGTCATCGGCCGCGACCCGTCCGACCCCGCGACGATCCACGATTTCCTCTACGATTTGATGCGGGTGCGCGGTTACACAGGCGGTTTCTATCTCGATGCGCTCGCCGCGGTCGACATCGCGCTCTGGGACATTGCCGGCAAGCTCGCTGGCCTGCCGGTGTGCAAGCTGCTCGGCGGCAAGCGGCGCGAGACCATTCCCGCCTACGTTTCAGGTCTTCCGGAAGACACGCGCGCCAAACGCGCCGACCTCGCGGCGCACTGGCAAGGCAGGGGGTTCAACGCATTCAAGTTCGCCTCACCCGTGGCCGACGACGGCGTCGCCGCTGAAATGCAGACGCTGCGCGAGCGTCTTGGGCCGGATGCACGGATTGCCTGCGATATGCACTGGGCGCAGACGGCGAGCGAGGCGATTGCGTTGATCCGTGCGATGGAGCCGCACGGCCTGTGGTTCGCGGAGGCGCCGGTTCGCACCGAGGATCTCGACGGGCTGGCGAAGGTCGCGTCATCCGTGGCGACGGCAATCGCGGTCGGTGAGGAGTGGCGCACGGTCTACGACATGGTGCCGCGCGTGGCGCGGCGGGCTGTCGCGATCGTGCAGCCGGAGATGGGCCACAAGGGCATCACCGAATTCATGCGCATCGGCGAATACGCGCATGCGCATCACATCCGGATCATTCCGCATGCCACGATCGGCGCCGGGATATTTCTCGTGGCCAGCCTTCAGGCAAGTGCTGCGCTCGCCAATGTCGATTGCCACGAGTTCCAGCACTCCATTTTCGAACCAAATCGCCGCCTGCTCGTCGGCGACATGGACTGCGCCAACGGTCACTACGTTCTGCCGACCGGATCGGGGCTCGGCGTCGAGCCGTCGGAAGAAGCGTTGCGACTGCTCAAGAAAAACTGATCCGAACGACCACTGTGGAGGAACCAATGATCAAGAGAGTTGGAAAATATCTGGCGACCGCTTCGGCGGCCGCGATGCTGCTGGCGGCGATGCCGCTCTCGGCCAATGCCGAGGTGCTCAAGTTCGTGTCCTGGCAAAAGGATGAGAAAGGCGTCGGCGACTGGTGGGCGTCCGTCATCAAGGAATGGGAAGCGACCCATCCGGGCAACACGATCGAGTGGACCAAGGTCGAGCGCGCCGCTTATGCCGACACGATGACAACGCTGTTTGCCGGCGGCACGCCGCCGGATATCGTCCATCTCGCGTCATTCGAATTCCCGGCTTTTGCCAACAATGGCTGGCTTGAGGACCTTGGACCCTGGATCGAGAAGGGCGGCCTCGATCTGAATGGCTGGAGCGGGCAGAAAGCCTGTAATTTTCAGGGCACGACCGTCTGCATCATGATGCTCTATTACGGCGCCATCTTCGGTTACAACGAAGCGATCCTCAAAGAGGCCGGCGTTGCCGTGCCGACCAACTACGATGAGTTCCTGGCGGCCGCGAAGGCGACGACCAAGGATCTCAATGGCGACGGCATCGTCGACCAATACGGCACCGGCCACGAAACCAAGGGCGGCGCCGGACAGTATCTGGCGGAGATGGCCAGCTACATCATCGATGCTGGCGCGAGCTACACGAACAATGAAGGCCAGATCACTATCGACACGCCGGAGATGGTCGAAGGCCTGACGCGCTGGAAGACGGTCGTCAAGGATGGCCTGACGCCGCGCGACCTTTCGGCGGGCGAAGTGCGCAAGCTCTTCGCCGACGGCAAGATCGCGCTGAAGATCGACGGTCCGTGGCTCTACCCGATCATGGAAGGCGGCGAGGCGAAGGACAAGCTCAAGCTGGCGACCGTACCGTTCAACCCGCCGCTGGGCGGTTCGTCCAACATTCTGGCGATGCCGAGCGAGATTTCGGACGAAAAGAAGCAGATGGTCTGGGACTTCATCGCCATCGCAACCTCGGACAAGTTCCAGTCGAGCTTTGCGACACTGGCGACCTCGACGCCGCCAAGCCCGCGTGCGGACTTGACCGAGGCGAAAGCCGCCATCCCGCATTTCGGGCTTCTGGTTGAATCGCAGCAGGCGGCGGCCAAGGCCGGCATCGATCGCATCCCGGTTGGCCTCGAAGTGCAGTTCAACGAATTCTCGAAGATGGTGCAGGAAGAAGTCCAGCGCATGATCATCGAGGATCTGGACCCGGCCGCGGTCGCCAAGACCATGCAGGAAAAGGCCGAAGCGCTGCAGTAGCGCGACCTGCCTCCGGCCGGCATTCGCCAGGCCGGAGGCCATTTAGCATTGGGAGGATGAAAGCGATGTCCGTTGCGGCTATTCAGCCGGATGATGCCGGTCGTCTCGACGATCTGCGCGCCGAGGCGGCTCGCGTCACTGTAACCCTGGACCGCGAGCGGTTCGACGCGCAGATCGCCAAGCGCGATC
>Ga0335075_10011710_pt1 | contig 13251 bp, 14 predicted proteins | sample Lox_Sample_24_FD_206723 | JGI IMG/M metagenome (GOLD analysis project Ga0335075, IMG submission 206723) | Soil microbial communities from Loxahatchee National Wildlife Refuge, Florida, United States - Lox_Sample_2.4 | ecosystem: Environmental > Terrestrial > Soil > Wetlands | place: USA...
TGAAGCGCGCTATGCGGCGGCGAACCGCGGTGCGAGTTGGGCCAGCCGCAAGTGGTTGCCGGATGGGTCGCGCAGCCCGCAATCGCGGCCGTAGGGCATGTCGGTCGGTGCCGCCGTGAACTCCACCCCGGCCTCGCTGAGGCGCTTGTAGTCGGCGTCCACGTCGTCGGTCACCAGAAACACGGTCCCGGCGAACCCCTTGCCCATCAACGAGCGGACCTGCTCGGCGGTCTCCGAGTCCATCACCGGCGGGCCTGGGATCGCCATCAGCACGACGGCGAAGTCGGGCTGGCTCGGCGGGCTGACCGTGAGCCAGCGGAAGCCGCCGAGCTCGGGCATCGTGACGTCGCTGCGGACCTCCCAGCCGAGCTTGCCGACATAGAAGTCGAGCGCCTCGCCCTGGTCGTGGACCCAAAGTTGTGCGTTTTGTACCTGCATCGTTGCTCCTTTCAATGGTTTGTGCTGAGAGGCAAGCTAACTGGCCGCCGCCGCCCGGTCTTCTCCTTTTGTGCTGTGTTGCGGGCGCCCGTACAGACGCACGTAACAGGCGGGGACGATCACCTGGGCGCGGGCTGGCGGGAAGCTCGCGCGGTACTCCGTCGGCGTCTTGTCGAAGTGGCGCTTGAAGCTGGTGGTGAACGACCCGAGACCAACCAACCCGACGTCGAGGCAGATCTCGCTCACCGACCGGTCGGTGTTGCGCAGCAGCGCGGCGGCACGCTCGAGCCGACGGGTCATCAGGTAGGCCTTCGGTGACTCGCCGAACGTGCGGCTGAACTCGCGGCTGAAGTGCGCCCGCGACAGCCCGGCGGCGGCCGCCATCTCACAGACGCCGATCGGCTCGGCGTAGTGGCGATCCGCGAGATCGCGTGCGCGCAACAGATGCCTGGCAGGCGGCACCGGAGTCATCCGGCCAGGCTATACCCCCCCCGCGCGAATGCCGACCGATCAAGTACGGCCCGGCACGGGGTCCACGGGCCTATCGGGAACTGCTCGACGCTGACACGATGCTCTCCGCCTGGTCTGTGGCGATAGGAGGGCAAGTCCGTGACACGCGCATCGCCCATCGCGCCGGGGGCGACGCGATGGGCCTGCTCACGGGCGAGCTGCGCGCCGCGCTCGACCGGAGCGTGGGCTGGGCGGTGAGCGGCTGGGCCGGGCTCGAGCTGACTGCGCCATTCACGACGACGGTGCCGAGCGTCCATATCTATGTCGCCGACCAAGACTTCGCTGGACCACTCACGGCCGCGATCGACCAGGCTGGTCTGCGCGAGGTCGACACGGGCGGACGCGTGACCTTCTGGCGCGCGGACCCCCGCGTCATCGATCTGGCCACACGCCATGAGAGCGTCCCCGTCGTGAGCGCGCCACGACTGTACGCCGACCTCTCATCCTTCAACGCACGCGGCCAGGACGTAGCCGACCACGTCAAGACGCTGCTGATCGACCCGCTGCACCCGGCAAGGGCCGAGCGACAGGACGAGTCCGCGACATCTACATCCGTGTTGGAGTAGCCACGTCTCGCCACTGGTAGTGAGCACCGCGCAGGAGAACGCGCCGTCTTGCCGTAGCACTTGCTCGTGGCAAAGGCCATCTACCCCTTCTGGACCGATGAGGAGTTGGAGGTCCGTCGTCAGCGCTCTCGCGAGCTCTACGTCGAGCGCTACAAGACCCAGGTTCGCGTCGGGTTCGCCGAGATCGAGCGTGAATGCCAGGGTGAGGTCGCGGCTCTTCTCGTGGCAACGGACGATCTGCGGTCTCTTGGCGAGGACCCGAGGCTGTTCTTGCAGCATCCGAAGCTGTTGACGGCGGCGCGATTCGTGACCAAGCCCGCGATCAGCGCGGACACGCTGAAGATCGTCAGTCAGGAGAACGGCGAGGTCGAGACGATCTGCGAGTTCTTGGACCGCGACCGGTTCCCTTGGCTTGCCGGCAAGCGCGCCGGTTCGCCGCGGCGGGCTGATCGCGATAGCGCCGTGGCGATGACCGCGCGGATCATGGCCGAGCAGCGGGCTCAGACGCGGCTTCGCACAGAGTTCTCGCGGGCGCAGGAGCAGGCTGTGCACAGGACGCTGCGGCGGTGTGGCCTGAAGCATGTCGATCGCAAGGATGTGCGCCAACGAATGATCGAGCTCGGTGATGATCCAGCGCGCGGCCTTACGACGACGAACTATCAGGAGCTGCTGGGGCGGGGTGAGTTCACGCAGGAGACGGCACTGGCGGGCGCCAAGTGCGACGTTCCCGTGCGCCTGCGGGACGGACGGCTGTTCCCGATCGAGTGCAAGGTGTCCAACTCGGAGGTCAACTCGACCAAGCGCCTGATTCGTGAGACGCGCGGCAAGCACAACGAGTGGCGCCGCGAATTCGGCGGCGAGCTGATGACCGGGGCCGTGCTTGCCGGTGCCTTCAGCATGATCAACCTGCGCCAAGCCCAGCAGGCCGGAGTGCTGCCGTTCTTCGAGCACGAGCTCGGTGCGCTCAGCGCGTTCATCAAGACCGGCGCCCACCCGCGCCGCGGATGATCGTGGCGACTACGCCGCTTGCGCGACCGGCGCCTGCAGCGGCCTGACTGGCAGGCGCAGCAGATCGCCCGGCTCGATCTTGCCGAGCCCGCCGCCGTAGGTCCGGCCGAACTCCCGCAGCAGCTGCGCGTTGGCCTCGTCCTCGAAGATCGGGCGCAACCGGTCGGGGTCGATCCCGTCGTTGGCCCACACGTTCAGCAGCGATGTCAGACAACGCGCGCCCATCTCGTTGCGTACGAAGCGGGCGCGCCGACGCGACATGTAGGTCACGAAGAAGTCGGCCGGTGGTACGCGCTCCACCCCGTACCACGGTTGGCGGCTCTTGCAGTTGAAGCGCTCCGGCAGGCCGAGGGCCTCGCCGTGCTCGATGTAGCGCAGGACCGCGGTCCCTGCCAGTGCGACCTTTGGCTCATGGCACCACAGCAGCCAGCTGGGTGTGCCCGACGCCTTGCGCGCGCGCCAGTACTTGCGGGTGAGCGCCGACCCGTTCTCGGGCAGATCCTTCGATCCGGCCACCACTGGCACCAGGAACCGCGACTCGATACCCCACCCATCCACGTCCTCCTGGGTCAGGCAGAAGAACGAGTTGTCGCCGCTCGCGATTCCGCGACGCACGCGCGCGTAGTCCCCGAGCTTCGCCGAGCGCCCCGCGAGCAGTGGCGTGATCCGCTCAGCCCGCGAGGGCAGCAACGCCGTCCACGGCTCCGCCGCACGGACCTCGTCTCGGTCCATCCGTACTCTGCGTCCTCGAACGATCGAGCCGTTCATCCGCGCCTCGGTCATCCGCAGCCGGCGATCGGCTCGCTCGCGCTTGGTCGCGATCGTGATCGCCGAGGTCGTCAGCACCCCGTCGAAGGCCAGCTCGTCCATCTCCATCACGATCAGCTCATCGATGTCACACCAGCTGAGCAGGGCTTCCTTCAGCGCCGTCCCGTAGCGGACGTCGAGGAACTCGGTCGGCGTGATGAACGCCAGACGGCCGCCGAACCGCAGGCGCCGGATCGCCTCCAGGAAGAAGTACACGTAGCTCCCGGACAGGCTGCTGATCGTCAGCCCGAACACGCGGGAGTAGTGCTTGGCCAGCGCCTTGTGCCGCAGATCGAGGTTGTGATGGCGGATGTACGGCGGATTGGCGATGATCGCGTCGAACTCTCTGACTGAGAACGGCCAGCCATCCAGATCGAGGAAGTCGCCGTGCGCGAGCTCGAGCTCGCCACCCTGAGCCTCCATCGCGCCGCGCGCCAGCTCCACGGCCACTGGATCGATGTCGCAGCCTAAGCGCCTGGGCCCGGAGCCGACCGCGCGAAGCAGCACACCGCCCCCGACCCCGGGGTCCAGACAGGTCTCGGGATCGACCTCCAGGATCGCCTCGGCCATCAGCTCCGCGATCGGCTGCGGCGTGAAGAACTGGCCGAGGGCGTAGCGCTCCTCGCGCGAGTTGACCTGCTCGAGCGCCTGCTCGGGCGTCTCTGTCGAACTCGTCGGGGGCACCGGCCGATCCTAGATGCGCCGCCAGACCGATCCGACGCATGCCCCCCCACTTGTCACAGAGATGTGACACTCCTGACACAGTCTCGTATCAGACTGCCCTGCCGGCCGGAGCCTGTGGCGGCGATCCCCTCCATCCGGTCGTGGCGATCATCGAGAGCTCGGCCAGGAGGACCCGCAAGCGCCCCTGCGCTGGAATGGCTTGCAAATCGCGGGTAGCATCAACGAGAACGTGGTACGCGACGTGGCACTCTGGCTCAGACCCGCAGGGTGGCCGCTGTTGCCGGCGACGGCGCGCCGCCGGACGTTGCTGTTTGCGTGGGCTGTGATTCTTGCCCAGGCCGTGTTCCTCGGCGGGTGGGTGCTCGGCGGCGCGCTGGAACCACACTATTCGCAGATCCGCCAGTTCATCAGCGAACTCGGCCGGGAAGGGGCCTCGAATCCGTGGATCTTCATGACCTTTATGGCGGTCTGGGGTTTGGGCTGGGCCGCGCTCGCGATCGCAGTGGTGCCGTCGCTGCGTACGCGGCCGTGGCCGCTGGCGATGTCGTCGATGCTCATGCTCGCCGGCGTGTGCGCGGTCCTCGTCGGGCCGCTGCGCATGGACTGTTCGACGATCCTGAGCGCGGCGTGCAAATCGCGCGAAGCCGCGGTCGGGAGGTCGTGGCACTACGAAGCGCACATATGGCTGAGCCTCGGCATCAAGGTCGCGCTGCTCGCGTCGGGCTTCGCGTTCGCCCGTTCGGCGTGGCCGAGCCGTCTGGGGCGGCTCGTGTTGAGCGGCGCGCTCGTGCTGCTGGTCGCGGGGATCGTGACGTTCATCCTGCACGACTCGTTCACCGGCTATGAGGGACTGGAAGAGCGCCTGTGGGCGTTTGTCGCCCAGGCGTGGGCACTGGTGTGCGCGACGGTGCTGATCCTCGAGGCGACGCTCACGCCAGCGATGCTCCCACGCTCGATCCCGGACACGTCGTGACCGGCTGTCAAGACATGTACGTTGGGTTCACCCGGTAGCGAAGCTAGACGACGCGAGAGCCGAAGGTCTGGGTCTCGACCAACTCCAGCTGCGTCCGCTCGTCCAGGGCCGGGAAGTAGGGCGTGCCACTGCCCAGGAGGACCGGGCTGACGAACAGCCGGCACTCGTCGATCAGGCCCAGCTTTATACACGCGCGCGCGAGGCCGGCGCCGCCGACGGCGATGTCCTTGCCTGGCTGTTCCTTGAGCCTCGCGACTTCCGTCACACCGTGCCGGCTGCGACGCCTCGCGAGTCGGCCCGCGCCCACGCCGCGGCGCCCATACCGCCCGCTGCGACCACCACCGCCGGCCACGCGCCGATCGCCAGGCCCAGCAGGTGCGAGGCCACGAACGCGCCCACCCCGACGCCGACGAGCTCGGCTGCCGTGCGGGTGTCGTTCCGTCGCTGCCAACTCCGTGCGCACCACGCCCCGCCGGCGAGCAGCACGAGCCCTCCCAGCGTGCGCGAGCCGCTGGCCACGACGACGCCGTAGCTGAGCACGAACGAGCCGGCGGCGATCGGGGCGGTGGGAACTCGGGGCATGGCGGGAGGGTAGCGTCGAGCGCCGCCGTATGTGCCGCCTCGCGTGCCGCCGTGCGTGCCGAATCGGGGCGGTGGGGATCGGGCGCACGGACTGAGCCTAGCGGGGCTAAGGCACGAGGCGAGCGCTGCCGATGATGGGGTCGTGGACCTCATCGCTCGCACGCTCATGCCAGGCGTCCGTATCTGCGCACCTGCCTCCGCCCCTGCGCGTACCCGTCTGCGCGGCATCCGCCCCACGGCGTTCCTCGCCGGCGCGCTGTCCGTGATCGCCGCGTGTCTGGGGATGATGTCTGCGTCCGCTTATGCGCACGTGGAAACGGTGGAAGGCACCAAGGTCGGGCTGCAGCCGCGCGAAGCCGCCCGCTTTTGGCAGGGTGATGTCTCAAACAACGGACTTGGCAAGTTCGAAACCGAAGCGAATAAACCGGCCGAAAGCTTCAGCAACAATCCCGAACATCCTGACCATCCCGGTCCGGTGTTGCACTCGGCCGCGACCTATGCTGTTTACTGGGATCCGCAGGACTTCTACCACGGCGACTGGCAGGCCGAGATCGACGGGTTCCTCGCCAAGCTGGGCGCGGCGAGTGGACAGCTGGCGAGCGTGTTCGCTGTCGACGAGCAGTACACCGACTCGACCGACAAACCAGCCACCGGCGACTCCCCCTTCCGCGGCGCCTACACCGACACCAACCCCTATCCCGAAACCTCAGAAAACTGCACCGACCCCCATCCATGGAGATTCGGCGTGCCGCTGCTCGTATCAGACGACCCGGTGTGTCTGACCGACAATCAGATCCGTGCCCAACTGAAAACATTCATCTCAGAAGAGCACGGCCTGCCCAAGGGCATGGGCACGATCTACTACATCATGACGCCCCCAGGCGTGACCGTGTGCCTGGACAGAGGCGGCCCCGAAGGGCACTGCTCGGATTTCGACGGAACCCCCACCGAAATCTCCGCCTACGAAGAATCCCGGGATACATACTTCGAACACCTGGCCAAGTACGAAAAGGAAGACCTCAGGTACGAAAAAGACCTGGCCCTGTACGAAAAAGAAAAGACGAAATACGAAGCCGAACTCAAAAAGTACGAAAAAAAGAAAGAAGAAGACAAAACGAACGGCGAACCGGACACCGAAGCCGAACCGGTCGCGCCGACGAAGCCAACAGAACCTGCCGCGCCGACCCTCGCGCCGGAACCCTCAGGCTACAAAGACTATCTGAAGAGCTTCTGCAGCTACCACTCCGACATCGCTCCCGCGGGCGAACCCGGTGGGCCCGAAACGATCCTATACGCGGTGATCCCCTGGACCGCCGGTGGCGCCGGGGACGGCCACCTGAGCGGTGAAGAGCAGGTGCAGGGATATGCATGCCAGGACGGCGGATTTCAGCCGACCACGAAGACGTACGGGGAATTGCAGGAAAAGGAGCGCGAAAAGGTGCCCACTGAAAAGGAAGAAGAAGAATTCAACGAAAAGTCACCTAAAGAAAAACGTGAACAGGAAGAAGCCAGGGAACTGGGTCTTGAAAAACCGCACGAGCAGGAGCCCAACCAGCTCAGCTCCGAACGCGGCCCGGACGGCTCCTTCGACTACGGTCTGGCCGATCTGATCATCAACCAGATCGCGGTCGAGCAGCAGAACACGATCACCGATCCGCTGCTCAACGGCTGGCAGGATCCGCTCGGCAACGAGGTCACCGACGAGTGCCGCAACTCCTTCTACGGCACCACCGGCGGCAGCGCGAGCGCCAAGCCGCACACCCTGGCCGGCACCCTGTACAACCAGACCTACGAAGGCGGTAACTACTACCTCAACGATGCCTTCAACCTCGCCGGCCAGGAACGACTGCATCCCGGCGCGGAATATCCTGGGCTGCCGTATCCGGGCATCCCCTGTCTGCACGGCATCGCGCTGGAACCGAGCTTCACCGCCCCCAACACCGTCAACTCCGGTGAAATCGTCGGGTTCGACGGCATGGAGTCGAACATCACGCTCAACTCCGCCGACGCCTTCACCTCCTCCGGCGCGACCAAGCCCAACTACCCCACCTACACGTGGAACTTCGGCGACGGCTCGCCCGAAGTCACAGGTTACGCCCCCGGCGCCTCCAGCACAAGCTCTCCCGCCGGCTCACCCTGCACCGAGCCGTGGTTGAGCCCGTGCGCGGCGAGCGTGTTCCACTCCTACCAGTACGGCGGCACCTACAACGTGACGCTGACCGTCAAAGACGTCGGCGGGAACGTCGCCAGCATCACCGAGCCAATCACGGTCGTCGGCCCCCCGCCGCCTTCCCCATCCCCTTCGCCCTCCCCCTCCCCGAGCAACTCCGGCGCGAGCTCCACGCAGACCAACTCGTCAGCGTCGCCCGCTTCCTCCACCCCCGGAGCCGCCAAGCCACCCCTCCCGGCCCCCGTAGCCGCCCAGGCGGTGGCCGCCACCACGGTGGGCCAAGCCACGCGCAAGGGGTTGACGGTGCGCTACCAGGTCAACGAGCAGGTGACGGGCAGTTTCAACGTGCTGCTGGCTGCGTCGATCGCCAAGCGCATCGGCCTGCACATGCCGCTCGCGCATGGGCTGCCCGCTGGGACGCCGCCGCAGGAGATCGTCGGCAAAGCGCTGCTGATCACGACCCGGGGCGGGCGCGGGACGATCAAGATCAAGTTCGGGCCGATCACCGGCGCTCGGCTGCGACGACTGCACAAGGTCTCGTTGTTGCTGCAGCTGAACCTGCGCAACGCCACCGGGGGGACCACGACGGTCCTCAGCAAGATCGCGCTGCGCTGAGGCCCCCGGGCGCCGAACTCCCGCCTCGAACCCTCGCCTCGAACCCCCTGCCGAACCCCATCTACAACCCCGGCGGGTGGCGCACCGCGTAGCCTTCCAGCGGCGGTGTGGACAGCAGCCAGCGCGAGGCATACGGACCGCTGCGCCCGGCCGTGTCAAACCAGACGCCGTCGACGTCCATGAAGGTGTGGCCGGCGTTGGCGTAGATCGTGATCCACCGTCCCGGCCCGGGGTCGCCCCAGTGGGCGAGTTCGCCGGAGACCAGCGGCGCGCTCAACAGGCCGCCCGCCGCCAGCGCGTAGCTGACCGAGCCCGAGCAGTCATACCCGTCTGAGACGAACGACGGATCGTGCCCGCCGCCCCAGATGTAGGGGAAGTCGGCGATCGCGTTGCCGCCGGCGATCACGCGCTGCACCACTTCCGGCACGTTCGACGGGATCGGGATCGTGCCGTTGCCCCCGACCGACGAGCCCCCGGGCACGGGCGTGAGCGTTTTTTGCTGGGTGACGTGTTCGCTGGCCTTGGCGTGTTCCTCTTCGCCCAGCTCTTTGCGGATTTCCGCGTCCGACGGGGCCCCGGCCGCAACCGCCGCTTCGCCGGCCGCGTGTGGAGCGGTGGCCGCGGGCGAGTGGACCGAGGATGCCGGCACCGGATAGCTGCGCGCTTCTTCTGGGTCGGCGACCTCGTGCGCGACGCCGCTCGCGTTCGCGCCCGTGCTCGCTCCGACCCCGCCTCCCCCAACGGAGGCGACCACGTAGGGTGATTTGGCGGTTGTTTTGGCGGACCGCCCGGCGCCCGGCACGGCTTCGCCACAGCCGGCGATCGCCACGGCGGCGAGCACGGTCACGGTGGCGAGCGCGAATCGATGGACCCTCACAGCAGACAGGCTAGCGATCGCATCCGCCCTGTCGTGCCGCTACCCTGAGCGGATGCACGAGGACGCCACCGCCGTGGAAATCCGCCCGCACATCCGTCTGTGGCACGGCATGCGCAGGCCGGCCAACTGGCTGCAGCTCGTGCGGTTCTCGGTCGTGGGCGCGAGCGGGTACGCGGTCAACCTGCTGCTCTACGCCCTGTGCGTGAAGGTGCTCGGGATCGAGTACCTGGTGGCGGAGTCGGTCGCGTGGATCGTGGCCGCCGGGAACAACTTCGTGTGGAACCGCCACTGGACGTTCAAGGCCCGCGAAGGCCAGATCCACATGCAGGCGTTCCGGTTTCTGATTGTCAGCCTGATCGCGCTCGCGTTCAACCTGCTCGTGCTGCGGGTGCTGGTGCAGAGCGCCGGCATGGACAAGGTCGTCGCCGAGGTGATCGCGCTGGCCGCCTCCACGCCGCTGAATTTCTTGGGCAACAAGCTCTGGAGCTTTCGCGGGGACACCTCACCCGCGTGATCCCCACGATCCGCGTGACACGCGCGCGCGTCGTGCCCGACGCAGGCGCTCCCAGACGGGTACCTATACTCTGATCAGCAGCCCTCCGGAGGAATCTCGTGCAGGAGATGGTCATCTACGGCGTCAGTTTCGACATGGTCGGCAAGCAGCCGATCGTGTTGCTCAAGACGGTCGACGGCAATCGCTTTCTGCCGATCTGGATCGGCCACCCCGAGGCCGCCTCGATCCTGATGAAGCTCCAGGGCGCCGGCACGCCCCGTCCGATGACCCACGACCTGCTCGTCGAGGTGCTGGGCGAGCTGGACGCCAAGTGCACCCAGGTCGCGGTGACCGAGCTGCGCGAGAACACGTTCTTCGCCCAGATCACCCTGTCCGTCAACGGCCGGGAGCTGGAGATCGACTCCCGCCCTTCGGACGCGATCGCGCTCGCCGTCCGCTCGGGCGCGCCGATCTATGCCGCCGAGGACGTGATCGAGGAGTCGGCGATCGAGTTCGAGCACGACATCGAGGAGTCCGAGGACGTCGTCGAGAAGTTCAAGGAGTTTCTGGACCAGGTCTCGCCCGAGGACTTTGCCGCCGGCGACTCGTAGGCCTCAGCGTGAAGGGATTGTAAAAGAGGGGGTTGGGGGATACACTTTTGGAAGTTTGATAACTATGGTATCGACCCTTAACGTCGTTTGAGAGCCCTTCCTCACCCTCCCGTACAGACTATTGTAATCGGCGGCAGCTGGCTCCGCCGCTTTCGAAGCCCGACGCGGCCCCCGCGCACCCGCGCCCTCAGCGCGTAAACGCGCTCTGCAGAATCCGCTGCACGAGCTCGTCGAAGCCGATTCCCGCGGCGTCGGCGGCAAGCGGCAGCAGGCTCGTTTCGGTCAGGCCCGGGACGACGTTCGTCTCGAGGACCGACAGCTCGCTCGTGTCCTCATCCAGCATCAGGTCCACGCGGGCGACGCCGTGACAGCCGAGCAGGCGGTAGGTCGCAAGCGCCAGCTCCCGCGCGTGCTCGGTGAGGCCGCCGGGGAGATCGGCCGGGCATACGAACGTGGTCATGCCGATCTCATAGCGCGACTCGTAGTTGTAGAACTCCTCTTCGCGCGGGATCGCCTCCACGACCGGCAACGCATTCGGCGACTCGCCGGGTGTCTCGGAGTCGAGCACCGACACCGCCAGGTCGCGTCCGCGTATGTAGCGCTCCAGCACGACGGCACGGTCGTATGACAGCGCGCCCACTATCGCGGCGGGCAGCTCCTCGTGTGAGCGCGCGAACTTGACGCCCAGCGCCGAACCCTGGCGCGCGGGCTTGACGACCAGCGGGAACCCGATGCTGCGCTCGAGTCCCGGCAGCGCCGCCGCGATGCCGAGGTCTTTGATAGCGCTCTCCTTGAACGTGGCGAACTGTGGCGTGGGGATGCCGACCTCGCCCATCAGGTACTTGGCCAAAGCCTTGTCTGTGCAACGCATGCACGATCCTGCCCCCGAGCCGGTGTAGGGGATGCCCATCGTCTCCAGCAGCCCCTGCACGGTCCCGTCCTCGCCGTCGCTGCCGTGCAACGCGATGAACGCCGCGCGGGGCCGGCACTCGAGCAGCTCGGCCACGAGCTTGGAGCCGACGTCGATCCCGACCACCTCGTGTCCCAGGCGCTTCAGCGCGTTCTCCGCGCGCTTTCCGGAGCGCAGCGAGACGGTGCGCTCCAGCGAGCTTCCACCCTTGAGGACCGCAACCGGCCTGGGCTCTCCCGCAACGCGCAGGTGCCCACCGCGACGCCTTTTGTCCTTGGCGGCGGCCGCGGGTTTCTCTGCGCTCATGGCTTGTGTCGCCGCACGGGCTTACCCTGTTCCCGGGAGGCGGGGATCTCGACAGCTGCGGGATCTGGGTTCCTCGCCGCGCCCTTACCACCGGCGCCCGCTCTCGGGCCTGGGCTTGCGCCCGTCAATGCGCTGAACATCCCGGTGTCTGCACCCACGGTCCTGCCGATCCGCCGGATCCCCTCGCGGATGTCCTCGTCGGGTACGCCGGCGAAGTTCAACCGCATCGAGTGCGAGCCGCTGTGCCCGTCCATGTACGCGGACCGCCCTGGCACGAACGCGACTCCCCGGCTGCGCGCCATCAGATCGGTTGTGTCCACCCCGTCGAACGTCGCCCAGATGAACAGCCCACCCTCGGGGCGCGTCCACGACGCCCGCCCGTCGAAGTGCTCGTGAAGCGATTCGAGCATCACGTCTCGCCGCCGCCGGTACAGCTCGCGCAGGCGCTGCACATACTCGATCCACGCGGGGTCGCCCCCGGCGGTGCGCTCGGCGAAGAAGGCGGAGACGAACAGTTGGGTCATCGGCGAGGAGCACAGATCGGCGCCCTGTTTGCCGAGGTTCAGCTTCTCGAGCACCGGCCGCGGCGCCACGGCCCAGCCCAGGCGCAGGCCGGGGGAGAGGATCTTGGAGAAGGTGCCCAGGTAGATGACGAGGTCGGAGGACATCCCCTCCCCACTCCCGCCGTCACGGTGCTCGCCGGGCGAGGCGTCCAGCGAGTACAACGTCGGCAGCGGCTCGCCTTCGTAGCGCAGCAGCCCGTACGGGTTGTCCTCCAGCACCAGCAGCTCACGTTCGCGAGCGAGCGCGACCAACTGTTGACGTCGCTGCAGCGACATCGTCACGCCGCCCGGGTTCTGGAAGTTGGGGATCGTGTAGATGAACTTCGGCCAGCGCCCAACGCCTCTCAGCCGGTCGAGCGTCGCCTCCAGCTCCTCGATCGGCATTCCGTGTGAGTCCATCTCGATCTGCACGACGTCGGCCTGATAGGCCCCGAACGTCGGCACCGCGCCCGGGTAGGTGGGCGCCTCGGCGACGATCACATCGCCCGGGTCGATCAGCGCCTTGCACACCAGGTCGAGCACCTGCTGGCCGCCGGTCGTAACGATCACGCTGGCCGGATCGACGAGGGTCTGCTCCGCGGCCATCACCTCGACGATGCACTCCACCGCGGCGGCCATCCCCTCGGTTGGCCCGTACTGCAAGGCGCGCGCGGTCTGCCCGTCGGCGACCTGCGCCATCAGCCGCGCGTACAGCTCGGGCGCGAACGTGCTCGTGTCCGGCAGGCCGCCCGCCAGCGAGATCACGTCGGGCCGTTCGGTCAGCGCCATCATCTCGCGCATCGCCGAGCTTTTCATCCCGCGCGTGCGCGCGGCGAACAGCGCTTCGTACCACGCCAGCTCGCGTGCGGTCTGCCGTCCGCTTGGTCTATCGTCCTGGCCGCGCATCCCCGAGCAAGGTAGCGCACGCGCTCCAGCGATCTGCATGAACGGGCTCTTCTATTACATCGGCCTCGGCCTCGGCCTTGCCTGCGCATGCGGGCTGCGCCCGTTCCTGCCCCTGCTGCTGGCGGGGGCGCTGGCCTCGGCAGGCGCACTGGGCGTCACCTTTGGGCCTGTAGGCCATGCGTTTCATTTCCTGCAGACGGATTGGTGGCTACTGCTCGTCGTGGTCGTTCTGGTGCTGTCTTATGTCCTGCAA
>Ga0335075_10011712_pt1 | contig 13250 bp, 10 predicted proteins | sample Lox_Sample_24_FD_206723 | JGI IMG/M metagenome (GOLD analysis project Ga0335075, IMG submission 206723) | Soil microbial communities from Loxahatchee National Wildlife Refuge, Florida, United States - Lox_Sample_2.4 | ecosystem: Environmental > Terrestrial > Soil > Wetlands | place: USA...
GGAGGATCCCGACGTACCGGCGCGCGGCCCGCTCCGTGACACCGAGCACCGCGGCGAGTTCGCTGGCCGTCGCGCCGCGGCGGATCTGGAGGACCTCGAGCGCCCGCAGAGCCCGTGCGGTAGGGCTGAGATCGGCCGGCACATGAGCAGATTAGATAGTCACGACACAAACCGGAAGCAGATCGTCCGGAACTGGCCCTAGCGTGACCTCCGTGACCGACGTCTTGCTCCATGCCGAACGTGATCTGGCCGCACTGGAGAAGGAGAACTGATCATGGACATCGTGCTCATTGCCGGCCTGTGGCTCGACGGATCCGCGTGGGACGATGTGGTCCCCGCGCTCGAGGCACTCGGCCACCGCCCGGTCCCGCTCACCCTCCCGGGCCAGGGCGACGGATCTGCGTCCGCCACGCTCGGCGACCAGGTGGCAGCGGTGCTCGCCACCGTGGACGCATCGTCAGGAAAGCCGATGGTGGTCGGCCATTCCGCCGCCTGCACCCTGGCGTGGCTGGCCGCCGACGCGCGACCGGAGAAGGTGGCCAAAGTCGCCCTCATCGGCGGCTTTCCGTCCGCCGATGGGAAGCCTTACGCCGACTTCTTCGAGGTCCAGGATGGCGTCATGCCCTTCCCGGGCTGGGGTCCATTCGAGGGGCCGGACTCTGCTGACCTTGACGAGGAGGCCCGGCGCAGCATCGCGTCTGCTGCGATTCCCGTACCCGAGGGGGTGACCAGCGGCGTAGTGCATCTGTCAGACGAGCGGCGCTTCGACGTCCCGGTCGTGCTCGTCTGCCCCGAATTCACGCCCGCCCAGGCTCAGGAGTGGATCGGCGCCGGTGACGTCCCCGAGCTGGCCAAGCCTAAGCACGTTGAGTTTGCCGACATCGATTCCGGCCACTGGCCGATGTTCAGCAAGCCGGCCGAACTCGCCCGGCTCCTCGCCGCCGCGGCCACTGGGCACTGACCTGGCGCCGCAGCCGGGCAGGAAGGACGCCACGATGCCGTGCCCGAGCCGCCCCTCGACGCCTCCACATGGGATGCGTTCGCGGAGCTGGTCGAGCGCAACAACGGAATCTTCGGCGCGGCCCAAGACCCGACACCGACCTCCTCGCCGCGCTGACGACGCCGATTAAGTCGCTGCTGGGCGGTCCAGGACCGCGGCTGCTTTCATCGGCTCCCAGCGGCGGCAGGAATCCGGGCTTGGCGACGATCGCGGTGGCGGCCAGACGGGCTCCTGTCAGTACGTGGTCTATCCGGAGGAATGGCGGCACCACAACGCCGTTCGGCCACGTCATGCGGCGGCCCGGGCTCGAAAGCGGCAGCCGCCCGGTCCCCGTCGCCACTATGCTGGCTGGCGCGCTCGTCGGGGCGGTGCTCGTCCAGTACGCTCCGATCTTCTATCCGCTCGCCATCGCCCTGGTCACGGTCATCCTCGGCTCCGTGACCAACCATATTCTCGGAAGGTCCGGCCCGGGATGGGTCCGCACCGGCGCCTAGAAACGGCCGCCCCGGCGGGCGGGCAGGCGCTCCGCCCAGCGGCTCGATAATGGGCCCGACAGTGAGGTGACTGCCGGTCGCCTGACCGCATGGGCAAAGCCCCCGGCGGGCACACCCCGGGCGGGGTTCGCGTTGCTGCTCACCCTGTCGATGGCGCAGTCCATGGTCGTGCTGCATACCATTAGTTCAGGTTTCAAACCAACCAGGCGCACGTCACGGCGTTGCGATCACCGCTGAACTCGCTCGAACGGCCATCCCGGGCGCTCAGATTTCAATAACGCCAGTCTGGTAGGACCACGGCGACAGTCGGTGAAGGAAGGCAACCTGATCGCCTCGTTCTGGCTGCTGCCATCGGATCGGCCCAGCAGCAAGGGGCAACTGGACGTTCCTGGCGTCATCACGGTGACCGCAGAGGTCGCCCTGCTCGTGTTTGCGGTCGCCCGGGCACGCGACACGCGGCAGGTCACCAGCCGGGACTGCTCTTCGGAGCCGCAGTCGTGCTGCTGGGCGCGTTCCTGGCCCGGGAGAGGAGGGCTCGGGCCTGATTCTCGGACGTAGCCCTCCTGAAGGACCGCGGTATCGCGGGAGCCAACCTGGCCCTGATCGCGGTCGGCGCCTTCAGCGCAGATGTTCGTCGCCGCTGGCTTCGCGCTGGCAGGGCTGCTCGCCACGCGCGTCGTGCCCGCCGGTCCGCAGCACCCCCAGACGCCGGAGCCGCACCACCTGTCTTCGTTCCCAGTCGCTCGCGTGCAGTGTCGGCCACCTTGTCAAGGTCTGATTCCTCCTCCTGAGCGTTGAGTTCGTTCGCCGTGGCGGTATCAGATATGTCCCCTGGGCCGGGCCAGGAACCAGCTCGGGCGGACGGGAACTGCGGCTGCGGCTGATAGAGGCTGCTGGTCGGCGACAAGCGCTGCTGACCTAGACCCAGATTGATCCTGGTGTCAACGAACGGTACATTGTACAGGTGACCGTTACGAATATGGATGGCTATCTTAACGTCAGGGAACGGGCCGCTGTACCCAGTGGCATTCTGTAGGAGCTAAATGGCCTGCGCGTATGTCGCCGTTACGGTTGTTCGAGCATCCGACGAGTGTACCTCTCTTTTCGGGGGTGTTAGTTATATACCGTGAAACTCCAGGTGCTCACAATTAGGTGGCTCATGCTCTCGGCCTTGCTGCTGGCGACGGCCTGCGACGCGGGTCCGATCGCGGCGGCCGACACGCTCCAATTGCACGTGTCGGGGAACAATCTGGTCGATGCCAGCGGCGATACCGTCGTGCTGCATGGCGTAGACCGCTCTAATACCCTCTGGCCGTGCGTGCGGGGTAAGGGGATCCTGGTCGGCCCGACCGGTCAAGCATCTGTGAAGGCCATGAAGAGATGGGACATCAACGTAGTACGGATTCCGCTGGACGAGGCATGCTGGAATGGCGAATCCTACGTAGACCCCGCCGACGCGGGGAACAATTACCGCAAGGCCATCAAAGCCTACGTCGACCTGCTGAACTCCGATGGTATTTACGTCATTCTCGATCTGCACTGGACCGACGGCTGGGATTCCGCGAGTTCTGGATGCCACTCAGCGGAGGCGCTATGTCAGAAGCCAATGCCGGACGCGGCTGAGGCGGTGCCGTTCTGGTCTTCCGTGGCGGAAACATTTAAAAGTAACGACGCGGTCATCTTCGATCTATTTAACGAGCCCTACCCGAATGCCGTGATGCCGACCGAGGATGCCGCTTGGGAATGCTGGCTGAAGGGCGGCTCGTCGTGCTCGCCCTATATTCCATACGCCGTCGCCGGGATGCAGACCCTGGTCGATACGGTCCGTGCCACCGGAGCCGACAACGTGATCATGCTTGGCGGCTTGGCGTATGGCAATGACCTGAATGGATGGCTGAAACACGAGCCATCGGACCCCGACCACAACCTGGTTGCCTCGTGGCACTCCTACGCTTTCGACCGTTGTAATACCCTCAAATGCTGGATCAGCCAGGTCGGTCCGGTGATCGCGAAAGTCCCCGTCATCGCCGGAGAAATCGGCGAGAAGGGCTGCACAGATGACTATATCGATCCGCTGATGGCGTACCTCGATTCGAAGCACACGGGTTACCTGGCCTGGTCCTGGAACGCTAACGGCGACTGCTCGGGCGGTTTGTCGCTGATCAAAAACTACTCCGGCGACCCGACGCGCTACGGTGCAGGATACAAATCCCATCTGCAGTCTCTCGCCAAAAGTTCCCAGTAACCGGTTCTGGCCTAACCCTGCCGGGGCTCCAATGCGATGTCGCGCTCAGCGTCACCTGACGAGAGCCAGCCGTTTCTGGAGTCCGCATAGCTCCTGGGCCCGACTGGCTCTAGCTCAAGCGGAACACCGGGTCAGGGCTTCGTAGGACTATGTTCGCCGATCGGCACTCCCTTACTTGGGGCCACGATTTTTCGCGCACTAATCCGTGACCGTTAGGTGTGCTTGCGCCTATGCGTGGACAGCGAAGTCTGCGTGGGGTGCCAGGGCGGTACAGATTGGTACTCATCCCCCGCGTATCGATCGGGTCCGCTCACGATTCGACGTCCAACTCAAAGCGCTGAAGGCTGACACGCGGCAACGCCTGGCATCTGCTCCCCCGAGCGCGCGCTCGCCGGGCATCGCACACCGACTCCACGTTCACCGTAACATTGATTTGTTTGGCCATGACCGCCGGGGTCGCCCGCTGCTGAACTAGCGCTCAGTCGCGTCCCCGATACTGACTGCCAAACGTTGCAATAGACCGTCGCTGGGCTCATTTCCGGATTGCGATCGTCGCGATGAGGTAACGGTGGTCACTGCCGAACCCAGGCTTGGCGGCGATCTGGGTGACGGTCAGGCGAGCTCCGGTCAGCACATGATCGATACGGACGAAGGGCGGCAGGATTGCGCCGTTCGGCCAAGTCATATCGGTCGCCTCGCCCCGCGCCGCGGCGCCGTCCGTCAGCCCGTCGGCGAGCAGAGCGGCGAACCCGGCATTGCCCCAGGTGGCGTTGAAGTCCCCGACCATCAGCATGCGAGCATCGCCGCTCGCATGCACGGACCGGTCCACGGCGGCCAGCGCCGCCGACCACTCCCGCCAGGATGATGGGAACGGCGCCAGGGTATGTACTAGGCGCACGGCAACCGGCCCGGCTGGCGACCACAATGTGGCCTGGACCATGTACGGTGTCGTCTGGCCGTCCCACAACACCGTCCGGACCCGGCAGCCGGTCAGCCGCAGCCTGGAGGCGATCAGGAACCCGGTCGCGTAGTATGCCGGCGCCGCGCACCGGTACGGGAAGCGTGTCAGCACTCCCGAGGCCGACATGGCCTGCAGGGCCGGCGGGGTGAACTCTTCTAGGGTCACCAAGTCGGGGCGGTCCTGCTCGATGGCCCGCGCGTAGCCGACATAAAAGTGCAAGCTCTTGTCGACGTTCGCATCAAACACCCGCACCACAGGGGCGTGCCGAGCCCATGCGGGCATCGGAGCCGCAGCCGACAGCTCCGGCGCGACGAACGCCAGCTGGGCGGCGACGACGACGGCAGCGGCAGCAGCCAGCCACCACCGCCGCGCCATCAGCGCCGCGGCGGCCACTACCCAGGCCGGCAGGTAGACGACCAGAGTAAGAGCGTCGAGCACGACGAGCGGCTCGAGTGAGTCCCAGGCCACCAGCCGCAGTAGCCCGACCAGCCCCAGCACGGCAACGATCAGCCAGCCAAGCACCAGAAGCCCGACCCCTACGACAGCCCGCCCGCGTGCGCAGCGGCCCGGCAGGCAAGCTTCCCCCTCCTCGACAGCCCCAGGCGCTTGCGGCATGAGCATCAATGTAGCGTCAGCAATGCCTGACCTTCGACGAAGACGAGCACTGGCGATGGTGACGGTGTAGTTGTCGCCGCCGGTCTAGATGGTGCCGCCGCGGGCGTACCGGACTGGGCCGGGTTGGCCCGAATCCGGTGGCGTCGTTGCCGGCCATGATGCTGTTGAGCACGTCCCAGGACACGTCGATGCTCTGAGCGCGCCCTTCACCCGTATGGTCAAGCTACGCCACCCATCTGGCGCCGCCTTTGATCTCAGCCATGCTGTAAACCAAAAATTCATTCGACCAAACCCCATGGGAAAAATAGCTTTTAGGAGGCTTGAAGCCCCGCTGGTCGGCGTCGAGAGGCGCTGATTGCGGCCTTGGCCTGGGAGATCACCAACTGGGGCCGCAGAGTACTTTGGCTTGTGACTCTATGTAATTGTTCGATTACATGTAAACCTCCCCTGCGTACAAACGTCTTATACATGAAGATGCCGGGATGGCACATCGCCGCTGCCATGAGTCGCCCTTGGGGGTAACTCCGGGCTTCGACAGCGACTTAGGAGGGGGGGCGATCATGGTTGACGCGGAAGTTGCCGCTACCCAAAATCCGGGACAATCATCATCAGCAGGAACGCGAAATGCGGATTTGAGTGTCGATCTGAGAGAGTCCGAAGACAAACTGATGACGCTTGACTCATTCTCCCGCGTACCTTCGCAGAAAGTGAGCGTTGTCATTCCTGCCCTTAACGAGGCTCGTAACCTGCCGCATGTATTTTCCCAGCTCCCACCCGGGCTCCATGAAGTGATCATTGTCGACGGGCATTCGGTAGACCACACGATCGATGTCGCCCGTCGCCTGCGTCCCGATGTACGGATCATTACACAGAATAGGCACGGTAAGGGCAATGCTCTCGCCTGTGGGTTTACTGCCGCGACAGGCGACATCATCGCCATGGTCGATGCAGACGGCTCGGCCGATCCGGCTGAGATCCCTAGGTTCGTGAAAGCACTCCTTGACGGTGCAGACTTCGCAAAGGGCACGAGGTTCGCTGATGGTGGTGGTAGCTCCGACATCACGCGGTTGCGCCGTTTCGGCAACCGGATGCTCAGCGGCCTAGTCAACATGCTGTGCGGCACGAAGTATTCTGATCTTTGCTATGGGTACAACGTCTTCTGGCGACGTCACGTTCCCGTGTTCGGTCTCGACGTGGAAACAGACGTCCCAGTCAGCGGGGCCAAGCTATGGGGCGACGGATTCGAAGTCGAGACCTTGATCAATATCCGAATCGCTCAGGCCGGCCTGAAAGTAAAAGAGGTAGCCAGTTATGAGTATTCGCGGATCCATGGCGTTAGCAACTTGAATGCGTCCAGCGACGGCTGGCGCGTTCTGCGTACCATCCTCGCCGAGCGCTACTACAACCGACGGCGTGCAGTAGACAGCAAAACGAGCATCCACGGGTCCGATATGCCCAGCGACAGCCAGTCCCGAATCCGTCAGCCGCACTCAGTGATTCTCGGTCTGCTGGCGGCGTTCATGCTCAATGGGATATTTCGGGTCCTCGATGAGCTGGCCGCAGAGTTGTCAAACGGACGCATCTCTGACGTGCGAGATGTCATCTGCACACCGGATGACATCGCGCAGCATTACGGAGTCTGCCACAAATGATGTGGACACCAAGGTTGCGGACGGGGGTACGGCGTGGACTTCTCACTGAGCGCTGAGCAGCGCCAGCTGACCGAAGCGGCGGCAGCCTTCGCACAGCGGGAACTCAACAAGGATCTGGTGAAGCGCGAGGATTCTGGAGAATTCCCGCAGGAGGCGTGGCGGAGGTGTGCCAAGTTCGGGATCCAGGGCCTGCCAATTCCCGCCGAGCTGGGTGGGGGCGGTGCCGACGTCCTCACGACAGCTCTGGTCATGGAAGCGCTAGGTTACGCGTGCCAGGACAACGGGCTCCTCTTTTCCCTCAACGCGCAGATGTGGAGCGTCGAGCTGCCGCTGGTGACGTTCGGCACCCCGACGCAGCAGAGGGCGTACTTGCCCGGGCTGGTGTCGGGGGAAATCATCGGCGCGCACGCCATGACTGAGTCTGATTCCGGTTCCGACGCGCTGCACATGCGCACCCGCGCCGACCAACGCGCTGACCATTACGTCCTGAATGGCACCAAGCAATACATTACCAACGCCCCGGTGGCTGACGTACTACTGGTCTACGCTGCGACCTCAGGCCGACCCGGACTAGCCGGGCTCTCTGCATTCCTCGTCAATGCAGGGACGCCAGGGCTCGCAGTGAGCAGGAATTTCGAGAAGATGGGCCTGCGGACCTCGCCGATGGGCGAGATAACACTGCACGACTGCCTGGTTCCGGCGGAGAGTCGGCTAGGCCCAGAAGGGGCGGGTATGGCGATCTTCAACTCGTCCATCGAGTGGGAACGCAGCTGCCTTTTCACTACCGTCGTGGGTGCGATGCGGCGGCAACTCGAGGCTTGTGTGGCGTATGCGCGGTCACGCGAGCAGTTCGGCCAGCCCATTGGGAAATTCCAGGGTGTGTCCGGAAAGCTAGCTGACATGTACGTCCGGCTGGAGGCGGCGAGATCACTGATCCACCGGGTGGCATGGCTGAAGCAGCAGGGCAGGTCCGCCCCGGCGGAGGCAGCCGCCGCGAAGCTTTTCACCAGCGAGGCCTGGGTGCGTTCCAGCCAGGACGCGATCCAGATTCACGGGGCCTGGGGTTACATGAAGGACGCAGAGATTGAGCGGGACCTCCGGGATGCGGTCGCCAGCACTATCTACTCGGGTACCTCGGAGATCATGCGGGTGGTGCTCGCCGGGATGCTTGGGCTTTGACCCCGCCGTGACGGCGAGGCATCCCAGGCGGGATAACTCATTGGGAGTAGCAAGTGCTTACCTGGCGGCGGCCACCGGCACCGAGTCTGCCAGATGGCGGACCCGTTAAGGCTAATTAGGAAGCGAGATGGCGGATGTACTTCACCGGCTGCTGACCGAGGCTGCGGGGGCGTGGCCGCAGCGGCCGGCGGTGGCGTCGGGGGGCAGCGTGCTGACCTACCAGGATCTGGACCGGCTGAGCAACCAGATGGCCCGGGCGCTGGTGCGCCTGGGCGTGGCGCCCGGCGACCGGGTGGCGGTCCTGGCGCCCAAGTCGGCCGCCTCGGTGGTCGGGCTGTATGGCGCGCTGAAGGCCGGGGCGTGCTACGTGCCGCTGGACCCGAAGGCACCCGAGGACCGGCTGAGCTACGTCCTGGGCGACAGCGCCGCCGAAGTGATCGTGGCCGACCAGGCGCGGCTGCCCCAGGCGGCCGCCCTGGCCGGCGGTGTTCCCGGGCTGCGGGCGGTGGTCACGGCGGCCGGGATGTCCGCCGGCCCGGGGCCCGGGGACGCGCCCGCCGCCGCGGCCCAGCCCTGCGCGGCGCTGGTGCCGTGGGCCGCGGTGGCCGCGGAATCAGCAGAGCCGCTGGCGGAAGAGCGGGCGATCGAGACCGACCTGGCCTACATCCTGTACACCTCGGGATCGACCGGCGCCCCGAAGGGAGTGATGATCTCCCACCGCAACTCGCTCACGTTCGTGGAGTGGGCGGCGGCCGCGGCCGGGCTCACCGAGCACGACCGCGTCTGCAGCCCCGCGCCGCTGCACTTCGACCTTTCGGTGTTCGACGTGTTCGCCAGCTGCCGGGCGGGCGCCTGCCTGACCGTGCTCCCCGACGGGGTGGCGACCTTCCCGGTATCGATCGCCAAGTGGCTCGAGGCCGAAAAGATCTCGGTCTGGTACTCGGTGCCCTCGGTCTTGACCCTGCTGGCCTGCTACGGCAGCCTGCGCCAGTTCGACCTGCCGGCCCTGCGGGTGGTGATCTTCGCCGGGGAGGTGTTCCCGCCCAAGTACCTGGCCCGGCTGATGGCCGAGCTGCCGCATCGCCGCTACCTCAACTGGTACGGGCCGACCGAGACCAACGTCTGCACGGCGTTCGAGGTGCCCGCGGGCTGGGCCCACGCCGGGCCCGTGCCCATCGGCACCGCCTGCGCCAACACCGAGGTGTTCGCGGTGACCAGCGACGGCCGCCAGGTGGGCCGGCCCGGCGAGGAGGGCGAACTGTACGTCAAAGGCCCCTCGCTGATGCGCGGGTACTGGGGACAGCCGGCCAAGACCAGTGAGGTGCTGGTCCGGCACCCGTTCGCCGGGGAGCAGGACGAGCTCGTCTACCGGACCGGCGACCTGGTCACCCTGGAACCGGACGGGAACTACGCCTACCTCGGCCGCCGCGACAGCATGGTGAAGATCCGCGGCTACCGGGTGGAGCTGGGCGAGGTGGAAGCCGCGCTGTACCGGCACCCGGCCATCCAGGAAGCGGTGGTGCTGCCGTTGCCCGACGAGCTGCTCGGCAGCCACCTGCGGGCGGTCATCACCACGGCCGGCATCGGCGACCTCACCCGCGAGGACCTGCTGGACCACTGCCGACAGTGGCTGCCGGGATACATGGTGCCGGACTTCATCGAGTTCCGCACTGCGCTGCCGAGGACGTCGACCGGCAAGCTCGACCGGGTCGGCCTCGCCCAGCAGCAGCATGAGCTTGAGTCCGCTGGAGACGGCCGAGGGAGTAAGCGCTAGCGACACACACGGAAGGAAAGCGCACAAGTGGAGACGGTCATCAACGAATACATCAGCCGGGAAGTCGTTCAGAACCCGGCGCTCCTGCCGCTGGCGAACGGGACGTCACTGGTGGAGAGCGGCATCCTCGACTCGCTGAGCCTGCTGCGGCTGGTTGTCTTCCTGGAGGAGCGGTTCGGGATGTCGATGGGCGACGCCGACCTGCTGCCGGAGAATTTCGACAGCGTGAACGCTATCTGCGCCTACCTCCGGGCGCGTCAGCCCGGAAAGCAAGGGGCCGCGTATGAGTAACAACCGCGCGAAGAGGCTGCTACGCAACCTGGAAGGCGCAGCCTACTGGGCGGCATTCGCACCGGCCCTGGCCCGCCTGCCGACTTCCCTCGGCTACCGCGTTGCGTGCTGGCGTGGCGACTGCCACTTCCGGTGCCGGGTCGGGAAACGCACCGAGCTGGTACGCAACCTGCAGCTGATACTCGGGGATGAGCTCAGCCCGGCGGCGGCGCAGCAGGTGACCCGGGACTGGTTCCGGCTCGTCTCCTGCGAGGCGGTCGACGTGAAGCGACTGCGGCACAGGGCGCGGCCCCTGCTCCGGTTTGTCGATATCCATGGGCGGGAGCACCTGGAAGCCGCGCTCGCCGCAGGCAAGGGAGCTGTCCTATGCACCGGCCACTTCGGCTCCTTCAGCAGCAGCTTCGCGGTCCTGCACGCCAGCGGCTTCCCGGTCACCACCATCGGGCGCTGGTGGTACAACTACGCGGTCGGCATCTCATACACCGTCTCATCCGCCGAGCGGCGGTTCTGGGACCGCGTTTACGCCAGGCCGTTGCGGCGCCACCAGCAGCGGCCGAACATTGAGCCTTGGCCTGGCCGGTTCGAGGTGGCGGTGCGGGCAGCTGTGGCACTCCGCGCCAATGAGGTGGTGACGATCGCGATCGACGCGCCGCCCCTGGACAGCGACCGGACCCGCGCCGTCGAGGTTCCCTTCCTCGGCCGCCGGGCCGGGCTGTTGCCGGGGGCGGTGGTTCTCGCCCAGCTGACCGGCGCGCCGCTGCTCATGGGCTTCCAATACCGCGCCGCCGACTACCGCCACCAGGTGCTCGAGATCTCCGCGCCAGTGTCGGTGGCGGGAGATACCGCGATGGCATTCGGGCGCTGCGCTGCCGAGGTAAGCGCCGCCATCCGGAGGAGCCCGTCGCACTGGGAATTCTGGGGGAACACGGGCGATCTCTCCGATATCGGGCTGATCCCCTGCCGCAACGGGACAGACCACTAGCCGCAGGACCGGTGTCCCTATCGGACGGGAGATCCCTTCATGATGAATCAACAGGCGCCCAGGCTGAGGGCTGACCTTTTCCTGCTGCACGCGCCCAGCGTCTATGACTTCCGTGAACGCGACGACATACTGTTTGCCTATCTGAGCGACAGCGACAGCGTCAATGTCACCTCGATCTATGAAATGTACCCGATCGGCTGGTTCTCGATTAAGGCGCGGCTGGCCGACCATGGTTTTGATACGAAGATCGTCAACATCGCCTCGCTGATGCTCATGCACCCCGGCCTGGACATCCGGCGGCTCCTCGGCCGCCTGGAAGCGCCGATCTTCGGATTCGACCTGCACTGGATGACGCAATGTCACGGCGCGATCGAGCTGGCCGCCGTGCTGAAGGAGGTGCACCCGGAGGCGCTCACCATCTTTGGCGGCATCTCGGCCACCTACTACGCCGACCAGCTCATCGAGTACCCCAGCGTGGACGTCGTCGTCCAGGGTTACGACACCCTGGAGCCGGTGACCGAGCTGGTCAGCCGGGTCCATGCGGGCAGCAGGGACTTTCGCTCCATCCCGAACCTGCTGTACAAGCCGGGCGGAGAGATCAAGGCCACCGGCTTCAGGCACAAGCCGGCCGCCAACTACAACAACGCGCAGGGCGACTGGTCGTACTTCCGGGACATGCCCAGCCCGGGGCCGGCCACGTCCAAGCTCATCATGACCCTGCCCAACACCGGATGCGTGCACGACTGCGGCTGGTGCGGCGGGTCGAAGTTCGCCTACCGCAACATCATGGGTGTCCAGAAGACCCTCATCCAGAAAGACAACAACCTCATCGTCGAAGAGCTCCGCACGATGCGCGAGGCGGCGAAACGGACCTCGATATACGCGCTGCAATGCTATTCGGAGAACAAGGGCCGCCTGCACCAGTATCTCGACGCCGTTAAGGAAGCGGGCTACAGCAGCGTGTCCTTCGAGCAGTTCCGGCTGACGCCGCCCGATACGCTCAAGAAGATGGGCGAGTCGACCTCCGCTTACATCATGCTCTCGCCGGAGTCGCACGACCCGAAGATCAGCGCGGCGGCCGGCCGCGGGACCTACACCATGCAGCAAATGGAGGAGTGGATCCCCCGTGCCCTGGACGCCGGGGTCAAGGGGGTCATGATCTGGTTCTTCATCGGCATGCCGTACCAGGACCGGCGGTCGGTGATGGACACCATCGCGTATTCCGAGCGGCTGATACGCAAGTTCGGCGGATGGGCCGCGCTTCCGCTCATCTGCCCGATGGTCCCGTTTCTCGACCCCGGGTGCCGGTTCTTCGAGCAGCCGGACCAGCATGGCTACCGCATCTTCCACCGCACCCTGGAAGAGCACCGGCAGGCACTGGTGGAGCCGCTGTGGTACCGGCGGCTGAACTACGAGACACGCTGGCTGAGCCGGCGCGAACTGCAGGACGTCTCTTACGAGGCGATCGCCCGCCTGGTAGAGATCAAGGGCGAGCACGGGGTGCTGCCACCGGAGTTCTGCCGGGCCATCCTGGGCACCATCGACGAGACACGTCAGCTGCTCGGGGAAATAGAACGAGCCCTGACCCTCGACGGGACGCTGCCGGCCGCGCTGCGGGCTGAGATGCGTTCCTACAACCGCAAGATCCTGGCTTATTCAAGCGACCAGATCATTCCGGTACGGCGGCCGTTCGGGGGCCGCTGGTTCGACGACGCCACCGTTCCGCGGGAGATGATCGAGGACCTGCTGGCCATACCCGGGGGTCAGCCGGCGGTCGGCGCCCGCTGACGTCATGGCCTGCGGCTACCCGCGGCGGATGCGGAGCGGAAGCGTGCGCGGGCCACGCACCTGGCCGGAGGACCAGGTCACCGCGGACGGGTCGGCCAGGCTGAACTCACCGATCCGCTCCAGCCAGGTTTCGAGGGCGACCCGGAGTTCCATGCGGCCCAGATGGGAGCCCAGGCAGCGGTGAATGCCCAGGCCGAATGCGGCGTGCCGGTTGACCTCGCGGTCGATGATGACCTGGTCCGCCCGGTCGAACTGGGCCGGGTCGCGGT
>Ga0335075_10011713_pt1 | contig 13248 bp, 8 predicted proteins | sample Lox_Sample_24_FD_206723 | JGI IMG/M metagenome (GOLD analysis project Ga0335075, IMG submission 206723) | Soil microbial communities from Loxahatchee National Wildlife Refuge, Florida, United States - Lox_Sample_2.4 | ecosystem: Environmental > Terrestrial > Soil > Wetlands | place: USA: Florida...
CGGCGGCGAGCCGGCGGAGACTATTCTGAAAGTGCTTGACGATCCCTTAGCGCCTGTACTGTTGATGCCGGCGGATGCCTACACCTGGCCTCTGACTCACCCTGTGAGCTACTTCAAGGGCGCGTATGGAATGGTGTTGCTCCGGGAGCAGATTCTGGGGAAGGAGCGCTTCGATTGGGCGTTCCGCAAATACATTCGCGATTGGGCGTTCAAGCATCCCGCCCCGTCGGATTTCTTTCGCGAGATGAGTAGTGAAGGCGGCGAAGACCTGGATTGGTTCTGGCGCGGTTGGTACATGCATAACTGGCGCTTCGATCTCGCCGTCACGAAAATCGATGGCGATCAGATGACGCTGGTAAACAAGGGACAGTTGGTTCTTCCGGCGACGGTGGAAGTACAGTACGCAGATGGGTCGACGACCCGCTTCCGCCTGGCGGTCGAAACCTGGGAAGCTAAAGGAGAATTTGTCTGGCAGGGTGATAAGGCAATCGCGTCGGTGAAGGTCGATCCCGATCACGTTTTGCCGGACGATAATCGCGCCGATAATTCGCTGTCGGCGCACCAATAATCCTCTGGCGTCTACGGATTCAGAATCCGGTGCATATCGAGTGACGGAGGCTTCACATCTGTTTGGCTGAGCATTACATGCACTTGGCCACGATGATGGGTCTGGTGATTGAAGAAATGCAGCACGGCTTGCGGCGCTGGTTCGGTTTTCTCGACACCGCGGCTGTTGGTGTAGTGGAGCGCGCGGCTTAGAAAACTGTCATTTGCTTGCTCGAAGAAGGCTTCGATTGCAGCATCCTCTTCTTTTCGTGCTGTTTGCAGATCAGGGAAAGTGTCAAACAAAATCGTGTTCAATGGCGGTGTCGTTTTGCCACCGCCGGCAAATCGCGACATCCAGATCCGGTCTCCGAGCAGAATGTGGTTCAGCAGGTTGTGGATGCTGCCAAACGAGCCTCTGCGTTCGCGGCGATACTCGTCGAGGTTCAATTGGGCGCACTGCTCATAGAGAAGTTCATTCGCGATCCGATTGTAACGGGCAAAAATTCTAAAGGCGTCAAGCATACGAGTTCCCTGAAAAACGCGCGAAGCGCGGTGCCCCACCTGTCCCGGCATGCCGTGGATTCAAGCCCGATTTTGGCTTGAGTGGGGTAGTTTGCTGGTTCCCAAATCGAGCAGCCCGGTCAATCGATCGACTGATACGCAATCGAGGTGAGAAAATCCGGCATCTCTTTCGCGGCAGTCATCTGCTCGAAAAGTTTTCCTGCTTCTGTGAACTTGCTTGCAGCGAAACGCTGCTCTCCCAGTTCCTGCTTGATTCGGTCCAGGATGACCGGAATCGTCGCCTGGACGACGGGAACATCGATCGTGATCCCATCGGTCATTTTTCCCGCATGGTGGGCCCACTGCCATAGCTGGGCACGAGAGATCTCTGCTGTTGCCGCATCCTCCATCAGGTTATAAATGGGAACGCACCCCAGCCCATCCAGCCAGGCGGCCAGATAACGCAGTCCGATGTCGATGTTCATTTCCAGACCTTTGCGGGTGATATCTCCGTCGGGCACGGCCAGCAAATCGGCGGCCTTGATTTGTATTCCGGGATTGCGGCGCGCAATCTGGTTGGGGCCGGGCATATATTCGTCGAATACGCTTTTTGCCACGGGGACGAGCCCGGGATGGGCAACCCAGGTCCCATCGTGCCCGGCTTTTACTTCGCGCAGCTTGTCCTGGCGCACACGCTCCATGGCCGCGTCGTTGGCGACAGGATCCTGTTTGATCGGAATCTGTGCTGCCATGCCGCCCATGGCGTGGATGCCGCGCCGATGACACGTCTCGATCAGCAGCTCGACGTAGGATTTGAGGAAGTGCCGGTCCATGGTGATGGTGGAGCGGTCGGGAAGCGCTAGGTCTTCGCGATAGCTGAACTTCTTGATGAAACTGAAAATGTAGTCCCAGCGGCCGCAGTTCAACCCGGCGGAGTGATCCTTCAATTCAAACAGAATTTCGTCCATCTCGAAGGCCGCGGGCAGAGTCTCGATGAGCACCGTAGCCCGAATCGTGCCGCGAGGAACTCCCAGCGCATCCTGGGCGAAGTTGAAGACACTGTTCCACAGGCGGGCTTCGCGATGGCTCTCCATTTTGGGCAGATAAAAGTATGGGCCCGTGCCACGCGACCTGAGCGCCTCCACGTTGTGAAAGAAATACAAGCCAAAATCAAACAACGAACCAGAAATCGGCTGGCCTTGCACCAGGAAATGTTTCTCCGGCAGATGCCACCCGCGCGGACGCACAAAAAGAACGGCGGTCTTGTCGTTCAGCCTGTACTGCTTGCCTTCCGGACTGGCGAAGCTGATCTCGCGTCGTACCGCATCGCGCAAATTTACCTGGCCATCGATTAGATTGCGCCAGGTAGGCGCCGTCGAATCCTCGAAATCCGCCATGTAAACGTTTGCGCCGGAGTTCAGCGCGTTGATCACCATCTTGCGGTCGACGGGGCCGGTGATTTCGGTCCGGCGGTCCTGAATATCGGACGGAATCGGGGCGACTCGCCAATCACCCTGGCGGACCGAAGCCGTTTCGGGCAGAAAATCGTAGAGCCTCCCCTGGCGTAGTGCTTGACCGCGCGCAATTCGCGCGGCCAACAACTGCTGCCGTTCGGCTTCAAATTGAGCAGAGAGTGACGCGAGAAACTCCACCGCTTGTGGAGTCAGGATTTCAGCTTCCGCAGCTCCCTGTTTGGCTTCGATCTTTACCGTGGGCGCCGTTACCGTCGAGTTGGGCATGATCCCTCCGCAAAATCGTATTCTACTGTTTGTTCTCCATGCCCGCGAGCGGGGCGTTGCGGATCGATGCATCCAGCAATTCCACCATGTGGAACGTGGGCATCGTAGCCAGGCCGCGCCGGCGCAGGCCACTCATCAATTGCAGCAGGCAACCGGGGTTTGCTGAGATCACCGCTTCCGCCTTGGTCGCAAGCAGATTCTCCACCTTGCGATCGCCGAGTTGATTCGCGGGCTCGGGGTGCAGCAGGTTGTAAACACCGGCAGAGCCGCAGCACAGCGTAGCCTCGTCGATTTCCGCTACTTCGAGTCCGGGAATCGACGCCAGCAGGCGCCGTGGCTCTGCATGAATACCTTGTGCGTGCCGCAAATGGCAGGCATCGTGGTAGGCCACTCTTAGCCGAAGAGCGTGGCGCGGCGCGCGCGGCGTCAGCTCGCACAGAATCTCCGAGATGTCCTTGCATTTTGCGCTGAAAGCTGCTGCGCGGGTGGCCCATGCCGGATCGTCGCGCAGGAGATGGCCGTACTCCTTCATGGTTGATCCGCAGCCTGCTGCATTGATGACGATGGTGTCCACATTCGCTGCTTCAAAGGTTGCGATCATCTGCCGCGCCAATGCAGAGGCTTGCTCGTCAAGTCCGGAGTGCAGCATCAGGGCGCCGCAACAGGGCTGCGATTGCGGAATCACTACCTCGCAGCCTTCAGCGGCTAACACTCGGGTCGTAGCTTCATTCACATGTTGAAAGAAGACCTGTTGTACGCAGCCTGAGAGCATACCGACACGCCGGCGCGGTTGAGAGGCTGGCGTTACCCGACCGGGCAATCCGCGCCAAAAGCCGGCGGGCACACGCGGTAAGAGCGACTCCATCTGCGCCAGCCGTTTGGGAAGGAGACGCAGCAGGCCAGCGGCTCGCAACAGTTTCTGCAGTCCCGTGCGTTGGTAGATCATCATCGGCAGCGCCAGCAAGCGCAGACGGTTCACAAAAGGGAACGTGGCAAAAAGAAGCCTGCGGAAGAAACTGTCGCCGGTACTCCGCGGGATGTTGCGCTCCACCTGGGCACGCGTATCTTCGATCAGCTTGTTGTATTGCACGCCTGAGGGGCAGGCCGTCATGCAGGCCATGCAACCCAGGCAGTTGTCCATGTGCAGCTGAAAACGCTGATCGAGCGGAGCCTCTCCGTGGGCCGACTTCTTCATCATGTAGATGCGGCCCCGGGGAGAGTCCATCTCCTCACCCCAGAGCAGGTAGGTGGGGCAGGCCGGCAGGCAGAACCCACAGTGAACGCAGTCCTCGATCAGCTCCATTTCAGGGGGCTTATGGGTGTCGAAATTCGATGGCTTTGCCGGGGCAAGCTGCGTAAGTTCAGCCATAGCGCGCTCCAGTAGATTACATCGTGGGGAGGAGTGAGAGCAGGTCCCGGCTCTGGCCGTCCCTGCGTAGGGTGAGGTCCAGGGCTGGTCTCAGCCGTCCCTGCGAGACTGGTAGTGCGGCTGATGGCGCCCTTCAACGGCGGCTCCGCTCACACCGGCTCAAATCCTCCCCAGAAACCGTCCAGGGTTCAGAATTCCTTCGGGATCGAAGCGGCGCTTGATCTCCCGCATCAGAGGGAGGCTGTCAGGCGGCGTACCCCAGGTGTCGATCTTCGCTTCCGGCGGTTGTTGCAGCACCATCAGCGATCCGCGCGCTATCTCTACTTCGCTGCGCAACTGGGGCAGAGAACCAACTCCGGCTGCAGGGAAGCCCGCATACATGATGCCGGTAGCTTGCGTAACCGATTCTCCGCCCGCGGCCCGAACTCGTTCCGCAAATCGCGCAACCTGCGATGGAAGCATGGTGCCCTTGCAGACGAAATCATTTTCCATCAACCCCTGTCGCGCTTTCCACACTTCCTCGGCCGCAGCCTCTGTGGAAAGACCTTCGCACTCCGCTAGTTTGCGGAGTGCAACGGCTTGTGTCTCCACCACCTCTTGGAGCGAAGAAAGCTGAACATCCAGAGAGAAACCCTGTCTCGTGCCTCGGAGTTGAATCGCCACCGTGCAAAGTTGCGCATGGAGCAGCTTCAGCATCATCTTGCCCAATGGTTCCGCTGCATTCGCAGGCACGCTGAAGCTGGACACGCACTGCGGCAACGCATGCAGGCGGAAGTTAACGGACGTAACGAGTCCCAGCGTGCCGAAGGCTCCGATCATCAACTTGTGAAGGTCATAGCCGGCGACATTTTTCACCACCTTGCCGCCTGTATGGGCAATGGTCCCATCGGCAAGCACGATGGTCATTCCGATGATTAGGTCCCGCAAACCTCCATAACGCAGCCGCAGAACACCGGAGTCGTTCGTAGCTACGATGCCTCCTACCGTCGCCCGCTCAGGCCAAAGTGGATCCAGGGCGACGTGCTGGCGATGCTGCGCCAGGCCGGACTGCATTACCGACCAGGTGCAGCCGGCTTCCACGGTGCACGTCATGTCCTGCCAGGTATGCTCGCGCAGCTGATTGAGGCGATGCATCTCGAGTATGAGCGTGGGTTTTACGGCGTAGCCCCAGTTCTGCTTCGTGCCGCCGCCGAAGCCTGCCACTGCCCAGCGATTCTCGTTGGCAACCCGGAGAATCCCAGCCACTTCTTCGCTGCTACCCGCAGCCACGGCGACGGCGTGATCTGCCGCGCGCACATGTTCTGCACCCGTAATGGCTGTCACCACAGCGCTGATGTCGTTCATAAGGAACCGTCTCAGAGACAGATCAGAAGAATTCTGCTACTCCTGCTGTCTCCAGCGGATGAGGTGTGTACTTTCCGGTCTTCTCTCCACATAGGCGGGGCCGCGGAAAAAGCTTATCAGGGTTGGCGATGTTTTCCGGGTCAAAACCACAGCGCACCCGCTGCATGGTGTCGAGGTCCGGCTCGGAATACATATAGCCCAGCGCCTGTTGCTTTTCCCGGCCTACTCCGTGTTCGCCGGTGATGGATCCACCCTGATCGACACACAAATAGAGAATGCGCATGGAGAGATCGACGGCGATCTCTTCCTGGCCGGGGATGGAGCGGTTATACAGCACCAGCGGGTGAAGATTTCCATCTCCCGCATGGAATACATTCGAGACCCGCAGCCCCACCTCGGCTGCCATTTCCGCGACCTTTTCCAGCACGACAGGCAGCTTGGTTCGTGGGATCACTCCGTCCTGCACGATGTAATCGGGCGAGAGCCGCCCGGTCGCAGCAAATGCGGCTTTGCGTCCTTTCCACACCAGCGTGCGTTCCTGTTCGCTCAGCGCTAGCCGGTCTTCCCATGCCCCATTCGCCCGGCAAAGCTTGCGCACTTCCTGCATGTGCAACTCCACCTCTGCGGCAGGACCATCCACTTCGACCAGCAGCAGCGCCTGGCATTCGGGATAATGCGCGTGCACCGCTGCTTCCGCGGCTTGGATGGCAAGGCGATCCATGATCTCCATGGCAGAGGGAAGAATGGACGCGGCAATGATGTCCGAGACCGTCTGCCCGGCCGCCGAAATGGAGTCGAACGCGGCAAGCAAAACCTGCACGGTTTCTGGCCGGCGCACGATGCGGAGCATCATGGAGGTGGCGACACCTAGTGTGCCCTCAGAACCAACAAACACGCCTGCAAGGTCGTAGCCGGGCGCATCGAGAGTGGGCGAGCCCAGGTGGACCAGGTCGCCGGTTGGGAGTACCACTTCCAACTCCAGCACATGATTGGTGGTGAAGCCGTACTTGAGGCAGTGCGCGCCGCCGGAGTTCTCTGCAATATTCCCGCCGATCGTGCAGACGGTCTGTGACGAGGGGTCGGGAGCATAGAAGTGGCCGGAGGAAGACACCCGCTGGGTAACGTAAGAATTAGTAACCCCGGCCTCTACCCTGACTCGCTGGTTGGGAATATCGATATCCAGCATCCGATTCATGCGGGCAAAACTGATGACGATACCCCGATCGTCCGGCAGGGCTCCGCCGGACAGCCCGGTGCCCGCGCCGCGGCCAACGAAAGGAATTTTGTGCCGGGCGCAAATGCCTATGACGGCGGCAACCTGTGCCGTAGTCCGCGGCAGAACCACCGCGGCAGGCAGCGTCCGCAGCATAGCCAAGGCATCGCATTCATAGGTTTGCAGCTGGTTGCGCTCGACGATCAGGCCGCCGGTGCCGACGGCTTCCCGTAACTCCGCAACGATGGCGGCAGTGAGCATTGTTATTATCCTAATCCAGTCTTGCCGTCGTAGAATTCGTACTGCTAAATCCGAGAGAGAGCCACCCCAAATGAGCCAAATTTGGTCCCAAAGCTACACCCTCTTCGGGCGTGGCCTCGCCTTTTCCGCGGTAATCGCTTCTTTACCTATTCTGACTCTCCTGTTTCTTCTGGGTGTTCTACGCAAGCCGGCGTGGATCGCCTCTTTGTTCGCACTGTTCGTAGCTCTGGTAGTTGCGCTTTTCGCCTACCAGCTACCACCCGCCCTCACCCTTAGCTCCGGCGCTTATGGCGCCGCGTTCGGTCTGTTCCCCATCTGCTGGATCGTGTTCTGGGCGATCGCCCTCTACCAGGTCACCGTCGATACCGGAAAATTCGAAATCATCAAAGCATCGATGGGCACGCTGACCAGTGATGCGCGGCTCCAGGCCCTGCTGATTGCCTTTGCCTTTGGCGCATTTGTGGAAGGCGCAGCAGGTTTTGGTACGCCGGTCGCTGTTGCGGCAGCCATGCTGGTCGGCTTGGGATTTTCTCCGTTTTACGCCTCGGCGCTCTGCCTGGTTGCGAATACCGCCCCGGTTGCCTTCGGTTCGATCGGAATTCCCGTGATCACGCTGGCGGGCATTACAGGCTTGCCGCTGGACAAGCTTAGCGGAGCGGTGGGGCGCCTGTGCGCTCCGCTGTCGCTGTTTGTTCCCTGTTACCTGGTCTGCATCATGGTTGGCTGGCGCGGCATGTTGGAGGTGTGGCCTGCCGTGGTGGTGGTGGGCGGCGTATTTGCTTCAGTGCAATTTTCCATGTCGAACTTTGTCGGCCCCCAGCTGACCGATATCAGTGCCTCTCTCGCTGCGATGGCTGCAATGTTGTTGCTTCTGCGGTTCTGGCGTCCCGCAAAGATCTGGGATAGGGAAATGGAGCCGGTGGTCCCTTCGGGAAAAGAGAGAAAATTTACGGCAATCGCACCGGGTTCCGACGAGCAACATTCCGCAGGCAAGATGTTTGCAGCGTGGGTTCCTTACGGCTTGCTGGTGATCCTGGTACTGTTGTGGGGATTCAAACCCTTTCAGGCTCTGCTGAACACGGTCACCATGAGTGTGGGATGGCCGCTCCTGCACAATCACGTTCTGATGATGCCGCCGGTGGTCGCCAAGCCGACTCTTTATAAGGCGGTTTATCAGCTCAATTTTCTGTCGGCAGCCGGCACGGCCTGCATGTTTTCGACTTTGCTGGCCGCATTGTTTCTGCGCATGTCCCCGATGGCCTTTGGCCGCCTTCTCTTGTCGGTGTCCCGCCAGCTTTTTTTGCCGGTTTTGACGGTTGCTTCCGTTCTGGCGATGGCGTTCATCATGAATTACTGCGGCGCTACGGCCACCCTGGGGCTGGCGTTTGCCGCTTCGGGACGTATGTTTCCTTTCTTCAGCCCGTTACTTGGCTGGCTCGGGGTTTTTCTTACGGGTTCTGACACCTCAGCCAATGCGCTGTTCGGTAACCTGCAGGTGGTCACCGCAGGCCGTTTGGGCTTCGAGCCTACACTCATGGCGGCGGCTAACTCTGCCGGCGGTGTAGTCGGTAAGATGATCAGTGTGCAGAACATCGCGGTGGCTGCGGCTGCTACCGCGATGACGGTCGCCGACCAGGCGAGACTTTTCCGCTTTACCCTGCGGCACAGCATCGTGATGGCGACAGCCATCGGCATCGAAGTCATGCTGTATGCCTACCTCGTCCACGTTCGATAGCAAAATCCCAACCAGGAGCGATATTTCGTGGCAAAGCTTGGATTTTTAGGACTCGGCATCATGGGTGGCCCAATGGCTCGTCACCTCGTTATGGGCGGCCACAAGGTAGCCGTGTGGTCTCACAACCAAAAGAAGGCGAAAGAGCTCGCCGATTCTGCCGGAGCAACGTTCTGTGCCACTCCCACCGAAGTTGCCCAGAACAGCGACTGCGCTTTTCTTTGCGTGGGCGACACGGCAATGTCCAGAGAGGTGATTCTGGGAGAAAAGGGCCTGGTAAAAGGCGCGAAAAAAGGCTTCGTTGTTGTGGACTGCAGCACCGTCTCGCCGCTCGAGAGCACCAAAATCGGGGAGGAGCTCGAGAAGCTGGGTATGGAGTTCCTGGATGCGCCCTGTACGGGCTCCAAGGCGGGCGCAGAGGGCGGAACGTTGACCTTCATGATCGGCGGTAAGAAGGAAGTTTTCGAGCAGATTAAGCCCTACTTTGAAAATATGGGAAAGCTTCTCTATTACTGCGGCAAGGCAGGGACGGGGCTGCGCGCGAAGCTCACGCAGAATCTGATTCTGGGAAATTTGCTGCAGGCGTTCAACGAAGGCCTGGTGTTGAGCACGAAGGCAGGAGTGCCCCCTGAGCTCATGCTGGATATCCTTAACAACAGCGCGGCCCGCTCCGGGCTCATTTCGGTCAAGGCTCCGCAAGTCTTCAAACGCGACTTCTCCACCAACTTCTCCGTCAAATGGCTGGAGAAGGATATTGGCCTCGCGCTGGACCTCGGGTCCGAGATAGGTGTCCCGCTCGCGCTGACCGGGTTGACGCAGCAGCTCTTCCTAACCGCAATGGCCAAGGGCTACGGGGAAGAAGACATTTGCGGCTCCATCCGTGTGCTGGAAGAACTTGCGGGCTGTGAAGTCAAGGCCTGATTCAGCGCGGTGGCTTCCACCGTTTTCCTCCAGGAGCGGCGATGGCGAGCGATCGGAGAACTTTTCTCAAGCAGGCGGCGGGAGTCACCGCCGCCCAATTTTTTAAGGGCGCTCTACCTGTGTCAGCGACGCCTACTGGCCGAAGCAATCCAGGATGGTACGACCGTCCCATGCGTTGGGCGCAGCTCGCATTCGTTGAAGACGATCCAGGGAATTACGATCTCTCCTTCTGGCTCGAATACTTCCAGAAAATCCATGCCGACGCCGCCTGCCTAAGCGCGGGTGGGGTTGTTGCGTTTTACCCCACAGAAGTTCCCTTGCATTACCGCAGCAAATGGCTGGGCAACATGGATGCTTTTGGCGACATCATGCACGGCTGCCGCCAGCTGGGAATGAACGTTGTCGCCCGCACCGACGCTCACGCGGCGCATCAGGATGTTTATGACGCCCATCCTGACTGGATCGCTGTCGACGACAAGGGCAACAAGAGACGCCATCCCTCTGATCCGGATTTCTGGATCACCTGCGCTTTGGGGCCCTACAACTTTGACTTCATGACCCGCGTACACGTGGAGATCATGACCCGCTACAGCCCGGATGGAATCTTCACTAACCGGTGGGCTGGTTCCGGTATGTGCTACTGCGAGCACTGCCAGCAGAATTTTCGTGACTTTTCAGGATTAAGTTTGCCGCGCACCCTGAATCCTCAGGATCCAGCTCGCCGCCAATACATCGTGTGGCATCAACAACGCCTTTTCGAATTGTGGCGATTGTGGAATGAGAAGATTCGCGCCATCAATCCGAATGCCAGCTATCTGGCGAATGCCGGCGGCGGGGCGCTGAGCGATCTGGACATGAAAACCATCGGAGGGCTGGCGCCCACGCTGTTTGCCGATCGCCAGGCAAGAAGCGGGCTCATGGCTCCCTGGGCCAACGGAAAAAACGGCAAGGAGTATCGCGCCACGCTGGGACACAAGGCGATTGCCGGAATCTTCAGCGTCGGCCTGGAAGATAAATATCGCTGGAAAGATTCGGTACAGAATGGCGATGAAATCCGTCTCTGGGTGGCCGATGGCATGGCCCAGGATCTTCGGCCGTGGTTCGTCAAGTTCAACGCCAAGCCTATCGATCGGCGTTGGCTGCCTGTGGTTCAGGAGATTTACCAGTGGCACTACGCCAACCAGGATTATCTGCGCAACGAAAGATCATTCGCCCGTGTCGCTATGGTCTATTCCCAGCAGACGGCAGCGTTTTACGGAGGTCCCGAAGCGCGGGCCAAGGTGGAGGATCACGCTCTGGGCTTCTACGAGGCGATGGTCGAAGCCAGAATCCCGTTTGAGATGGTGCACGATCATCTTCTCGACCCGGAGCACATCAATCATTTCAAGACCCTGATCCTGCCTAACATTGCCGCGCTCTCCACGCAACAGTGCGATCAGCTGCAGGCCTTTGTCGCGCAGGGAGGGAGCCTGGTCGCTACCTATGAAACGTCGCTTTATGACGAATGGGGTGTGCGCAGGAGTGACTTCGGCCTCGCTTCACTTTTCGGCACCTCGTTCACGGGAAAGGAAGAGGGGCCTCTGCTGAATTCGTATCTGTTGCTGAAGGGTAAACATCCACTCCTCGCCGGTTTCGAAGATGCGACCCGAATCATCAATGGCGTGCATAGTGTGACCGTTACGCCGCTGGATGCCAATTCTTATGCCCCGCTCGAGTTGGTTCCCAGTTACCCTGACCTTCCCATGGAGGAGGTGTTTGTCCGGCCGGAGAAAACGCGCCAGCCAGGCGTGCTAGTGCGTGAGATTGGCAAAGGCCGCGTGGTCTACTTCCCGGCGGATATTGACCGGACCTTCTGGGAGGTATTGGATGTGGACCATGCGAAGCTGCTGCGGAATGCCGTGCTTTGGGCCACCAATGAACCGGCTCCCGTCTCCGTCGAAGGCAAGGGTGTTCTGGATGTTGCTGTATGGGAGCAGAAGGGCTCCATGACGGTTCACCTGGTCAATCTGACTAATCCCATGATGATGAAGGGACCCGTACGCGAGGTTATTCCAGCCCCAAGCCAACAATTGCGCATTCGCATCCCTGATGGCCGGAGGATTACGCGAGCACGTTTGCTAGTAGGCGGCGGAGAGCTGCGCTATCAGGCGGAGGGGAACTCCATTCGGCTCGAGGTGCCTTCCATCGGAGTGCACGAGGTCGTCGCTCTGGATTTTGCGGGTTAACGGCAAATGCGATCGGCTCGGAGATCCCGGGTTGGAGAGTTCGCTCGGTCAAGCGTCTGCGTCGGCCGCAGAGCGGATTCTGTGGGGTTGGTACGCGGAAAAATCGTTTCCGGTGTGTGAAGCAGGTTTGTGCCGTCCCCTAAAGGGACTCGATTGTCTTGATGTTTTCTCTTCCGGCACTTCCGTGCCGGGCTCTCAGATTGTTTCGTCCCTCCAGGACTGGTTCGTGGGAGGGGTGTAGAACAAATACTGATCGAGATAAGGTGTCAGCCGGCGAGCGATGGACAGCGTTCCTCGACCGACGTTTCCCCTGTACTCGCTGGCTTTTTGCGGAGTGGCAGCTCGGCAATCGCAGCCTCCTCCTGCAATTGCCGGATTACTGTCCTGGAGTAAAGAACGAAATGCTGGGCCGAGAGCAGAATCGTAAAACCGAGCCACATCTTGGCCGGCGAGCCGCGGTGCTTAGAAAACAAGCGATACAGAAATCGCCAATAGCTGCGCCTGTAATCGGACCGGATGCCCTGCCGCCACATGGAACGCGCCAGCACGCGCAGGTTGTAAGACATCCCCAGATCCGGCGGTTCCTGCGTTGCTCTCGGTTCCCACACGTCCAAGGACTTATCTGCGCGCTTAAAAAACGCCTCCGGCTCGTACAAGCCTGCGAGTAAGGTACATAGCCCACGCAATAATACCGGCAGGGGCAAAACAGTGCGGAAGTTAGGCAGGCCGAAGTTTGTCGTCGAGCGGCTGTCTTCAATCAACCTTCCTTCACGCTTCATTCGATCGAATAAAGCGGTGGTGGGAGGCGCCATCAGGATTCCTGCCATTGCCCATGCGATCGCGGTCTGGTTGATGAACTCCAACTGGCGGGCAAAGATGTTCTCGTCATCCGAGTCGAATCCGACGATAAACCCGGCCAGTACCCAGAGGCCATTCTGCTGAATTTTACGCACCTGGTCGAAGTTGTTCGCGCGCAGGTTCTGAAACTTGTGGGACTCCTTCAGCGCTTCGGCGGAGGGCGTCTCGATACCGATGAACACATACATGAAGTTCGCCTGCACCATGGCGTCCATGAGCTCAGTCCGGGACGCGAGGTCAATCGAAGCTTCGGTATAGAACGAAAACGGGCGTTGGTGGCGATTCTGCCATTCGATCAGCTCATGCAAAAGCTCTAATGCCCGATGGTGATTGCCTATGAAGTTGTCATCCACAATGAAGACTTCGTTGCGCCAGCCGAGCCTATACAGAACATCAAGCTCCCGGATTACTTGCCGAGGCGTTTTTGCCCGCGGGCGGCGGCCGTAGATAGTGATGATGTCGCAGAATTCGCACTGATAGGGACATCCACGGGAAAACTGGATGGGCATCGAAGTATATTTGTCCCGCCGCAGGAGATC
>Ga0335075_10011714_pt1 | contig 13248 bp, 8 predicted proteins | sample Lox_Sample_24_FD_206723 | JGI IMG/M metagenome (GOLD analysis project Ga0335075, IMG submission 206723) | Soil microbial communities from Loxahatchee National Wildlife Refuge, Florida, United States - Lox_Sample_2.4 | ecosystem: Environmental > Terrestrial > Soil > Wetlands | place: USA: Florida...
GGTGACCGAGCAGGCGATCCAGATCCTCGGCGGCAACGGCTACACCCGCGACTACCCGGTCGAGCGCTGGCACCGCGACGCGAAGATCTTCACGATCTTCGAGGGCACGTCGGAGATCCAGCGGATGCTCGTCGGCCGCGCGGTGACGGGACTGGACGTGCGGTAGGACTGACCTGCGGCTTTATCGAGTACCTCGGGTGGTGGTGGGCCGTTCCACGGGGAGTGGGGCGGCCCCTTCTCGCGTGGCTTTTGTCCGAATCATCCCAGTTATTTCCCGTCGTTTCCGGACCGCGTACTGAATCGGTGCTGATACCTGGGGACCATGTGGTCTAGACCAATCGTGAGACAGGTATAGACCAATTGGTATAGTGCGCGCCGGGCGGCCGCGTTCTACAGGGGTGCCGATGGGCCGGGCCGACTGTGGTCGGCTTGGCGCGGCGGGGAGCGGGAGCTTGCCGCAACAGTACGCAATGTTCCGACATGATTGCAGAACGTCCAGAATGTCGGTAGGTGGCCTTACCATCACAGTCACGGGCTGATGGTGGAGGAGCGACATGGAGCCTGTGGCTGATGAGGAGGACGACGGCTCGGCGGGGGCAAACTCGAGGGCCGTCCTTGAGGTTCTTCCCGGAGGGCGGCCTGGTGGCCTGAGCGTGTACGAGGCGTCGTTTCCCCCGCGTGTGGCAGCATTCCTGCGCTACAGCCCGGTTATCGAGGCCGCGCAGGCGGCCCGGCGACGCGACTGGGCTGACGGCGTCTACGACATCGTGACGCTTGCGCTCACTGCTATCGACCTCGTGGTGTCCCGGCAGGGCTTCGAGGAGGAGGCGACCCGCGCCGACGTTGTGTCTGCGCTCACCGGGCTCGCGGCCCTGGCCGCCCCGGACCGGACGGCCGAGGAGCACGCGGACGTGGCGCGGTTCGTGATCGACTTCCTGCTGAACAGGCAAGCGCACCACGCGAAGTTCCAGTACCTGACCAGCGACTACTCTAGCTCCGAACGCCAGCACCAGCGCCGGGAGGTGCCGTTTTCGCTGCTCGAGGAGCGCGACGACGCGGCACGGGAGGAGAACGTGCTGCGCGCCACCGCCGATGCGATCAATGCACTGATCGGCGGGCTCAACTTCGACGTGGCAGACGAGCAGGTCGCCACGGAGCTCGTCCTGGAACGTCAGCTGCAGCGCAACGCCTTCGACTCCGCGGTCGCCTCTGCCGAGCGAGCCCGGCTGCTGTCGCTCAGCCTCTCCGATCAGCTGGACCGCCTGATCAAGCAGACCCGCAGGGACCTGCGGATGGTCGAGGGCGAGTGGGCGTCGGAGGTCCCCGGTCGGCTGGACGGCGCGCGGGACCACATCCGGGAACGGCTGCGTGCCGAGCGCGCCCTGCTCGGCAAGGTGCAGGACGCCATCGCGAGCGGCGACCCGCTGCTGCTGGCCGCCGCGCGGCGGATCGCGGAGCTGCTCACCGAGTGCCAGCGCCGGCACGAAGACCTGCACCGGCGGGTCATCGACGCCCGGGGCGTGTTCCTTGAGGAACAGGAACGGCAGTCATTCCGGCCACCTGCGTCGATCACCCTCCCCGACCCGCACCGGCAGGTGTTCCTGCCGGCCCTGGAACTGAGCCAGGCGCATGCCATCGACCTGGCCGAGCGGTTCGTGACCGACATGTGGGGGCCGGTCGCCCCACGGCTGCCGCGCCTCTACCGGCTGATCAACGACCTGTGGCAGCAAAGAGAAAAGACCGCCCCAGAGGGCCGCAGCGAGGAGGAGCCCGAGCTGAGCGACCCCCCGCTGCCGCTGATCCGCGAGGAGTTCATTGCTGTCGCGATCCGGGCGGTGCACGCGGTTGGGCTGCCTGCCCGGCTGTCCCGGCTTTTGGCGGCCTGCGAAGCCGATGCGGAGGCTGGGGAGTCGGCCCGCCGTTCTGGAGGCGAGGTTCTCAACCTGGCGGTCCTGTGGGCGTTCTCCCCGGAGGAGGCCGACGACGAGGGAGGCCTGATCGCCGGCGATCTCGTGGGCCGGATCCTCGGTCCCCGGGCGGCCGTGGACAGTGACGGCAGCTCGCTTGCCCTTCCCGGTTGGGAGGGCGACGACGTGATCGTGGCACCAGACTCCGACTCACTCGCGACGGCGCTGCCTGCCCCCGTACCGGCGTCCCGAACGCTCCAGGAGGTGCTATGACCCTGATGCGCGACGACCATGTCGATATCGGCGTGCTGGTGGCCTGGGCGCTGCGCCCCAACCAGCGCCCAGGCCGCAGCCCCGAGTACCAGCGGGTACTGGACCGCTATCGCACGATTGCGGAGTTCCGGGCCGCCACCGACGCCGTCCTGCACGGCCTGGGCGCGGAGGTGCTTTCCGACGGCGACTTCGGCCTCGTGCTCGGGGTCGTACCGGAGTCGCCGCTCGCATTCCGCGTTACCGATATGCCGGGCCTGTACAAGAGCGACCACAAGGTCATCGCCGGGCTCATCCTGACCGGGCTGGCGGCCTTCGCTTACCCGAGCGCGCAGGAGCTCGACGAGGACCGGCTCCGCCCGGTCGAGGTGGCGGAATTCGACGTATGGCTCCGCGACCTGTGCGAGCGGCTCCGCTCGCACGAGGCCGGCGGCGAGGTGATCCCTGAGGAAGGCTTGGACGCGGCTTGGCGAATATATCTCGTCATGCCGTCGCTGCACCTCAGTGAGACCGGCCGCCTGAGCAACAAGTGCACCCGGTACTGGATCAAGCAGACGCTCACCTGGCTCACCGGCCAAGGCATGGCCCGTCCGGACCCCCTCGTCGACGACAGGTGGACGCTGACCGAGCGCTTCCGGATCCATGCAAAGGAGATCGCACTCGAGCGGGCCTACTCCTTCATCGCGGAGCTTGGCCGCAGGCAGGCCGACGCAGCCGGTGCTGACCAGGGAGGCCAGCCGTGACCTACAAGCTTGCCGCGCTGCGCTTCCGCTCGGTGGGGGAGCGGTCCGCACGGTTTCAGGACCTCACGCTCACGTTCACGGCCCCGGCTGACCGCGGCAGCGAGCCGCAGGACTCTGTCATCTGGCTGCGGAACGGCGGCGGCAAGTCCAGCATCCTGTCGCTGCTGTACGCCCTGCTGCTGCCGCGCGCCGTCGACTTCATGGGGCGCGCGGTGAAGCGGAGCTTGACCGACTACATCGACGGCGGGGACACCGCGCACGTGGTCGCGGTCTGGGAGCCGGCGGGCGCGTCCCGCACGCTGCTCGGCGAGGCGGACGGGTTGCTGGTGACCGGGGCAGTGCACGAGTGGGCCGACCTGAGGAGGCCGGCTCAGCCGGAAGCGTCACGTGACCGGCTCTCGACCTTGTTTTACACATTCCATGTTGTTCCGGGAGCGCTGGACCTTACCACGCTGCCGTTCACCGACGCGACGGGGCACATCCGGCGGCTGGCGGATTACGAGGCCGCACTCAAGGAGCAGGCTCGGCCGTGCGATCGTCAGGCTCGCCTGGTCGCCACGGGCAAGCAGCACCAGTGGCGGGGCGCGCTAGGCGACCGGCACCTCGACCCCGAGGTGTTCCGCTCCCAGAAGCAGATGAACCACGTCGAGGGCGGAGTGGAGGACCTGTTCCGGTTCTCCACGGCCCAGGAGTTCATCGACTTCCTGCTCGACCTTACCGTGGCACCCGACTCCGTGACCGGCATCGCGACGCGGCTGGGCCAGGTGAGCAAGCAGCTCGCTGCCAAGCCTGCCAAGCAGGACGAGCAGAGCTTCTGCACCCGGGCGGCGACCGACCTCGACGGCGTCGCCAGCGGCCACGCCGACGTGGAGCAGGCGGTCGCGGCGGCGAACCAGGCGGGGGTGGCCGCCGCCGCGCTGGCAGCATCATTCCAAGCGGCGATCAGCGCTGCGGACTCGGAGCAGGAGCGGCTTCTAGAAGAAGAGGATGTGGCCCGGAAAGCGGCTACCGCCGCGAACAACGAGCGCAACCAGGCCAACGACCTGGCGTACCTGTACCGGCGAGAGACTGCGCGGCTGCGGCTCGGTGAGGCCGAAGCCGCGTGCGAAGCAGCGAAGGGCGTCGCATCGGCTGCCACGGCTTCGGCCCGGGCCTGGGAGGCGGTGCCCAGCCTGGCCGGGCTGGCCGGGCTCAAGGCGGACCTGGACCGAGCCGAGAAAGAGGCAGCGGCGGAAGAGGCGGACCTGGCGCCTCTGCGCGCCGAGCACGCCCAGCACGCTGCCCGGCTACGGCATCGCCTCGAAGAACTGGCCACGAAAGCCGATGCGAAGGAGCTGGCGGCCGACACGAAGCGCCAGGTCGCAGCCGAGGCAGTAACGGACGAGAAGGAGAGAGCGGAGAAAGCCCGCGAGGAGGAACGCGAGGCCCGCGACGCGGCGACGAAGGCCCGGGGTCGACTGGAGGAATTGGACAACCGGAGGCGCTGGGGCGTGGCACGCGGGCACCTGCCCGACCTAGCGACGCCGCCAGCGAAGCACCGCGACATCATTGGCGGAATCCGAGACGGCATCACCGACCGCCTGGCAGAGCTCGCGGAGCAGGCAGCGGAACGCAGGACGCAGCGGGAATCCCTGCGAGACCAGGAGAAACAGCTCATAACGGACTGGAACACCGCCGACCACGAGCTGAGCACCACCACCGCTGCGCGCCGGTCTCTCGGCGAGCGACTGGACGCGCTATGCGACTCGCCGCGCATCCGCGAACTGGCCGAGGCGTCAGAGGGAGAGTCCATCATGCTCTGGGTTGAGTCCTCGGCGATCCTACGACGCCTGAGCGACGCGATCCTCGCGGCAGACGACGAGCGGATCCGCCGTAGGGCGGAGCGGCACGCCGACGAGCGCACGATCGCCGAGCACGACCGGAGCCAGTTCCTGCCGTCCAGTCTCGACGCGGACCAGGTCCGCGATGCGCTCACCGCCGTCACCGCCGCTCAGACGGGCTGGGAGCACCTGCGGGACACCGTCGCGCCGCGTGACCTGCTCGCCCTGCTGGACACCCCGGCCATTGCCCGGCTCGGCTCCGGGGTCGTCGTGCCGACCACAGCGGCCGATGACGCGATCGTCTGTCTCGAAGGTGTCGGGATCCGGACGACCAGCCTCGTCAGCGTCTACACGGCAGCGGATGCCGACGTGCTCATCGCGGCCGCCCGGGCTGGTGCCTCGGCTGAGCGCGCGCCTGCCTGGACGGCACTTCGCCGTGGGCTGGTGGACCAGGATGAGGCCGCCGCGACCGTCCGTTTCCTGAAGGAGCGCGCCCAGGCGGCCCAGCGGGAGGACGCGGAGCTAGCTCGGCGACGCGAGGCCGACCGGGCTCTACGGGAGACGGTGGTCACGTTCCTTGAGGACTGCCCTGCCGGGAAACTGGAGGCGATCGACGCCGCCATTACCGACTGGGACGCCAAGCGCCGTGGGATCGAGGAGGCGCAGCGCACTGCCCAGGAAGATTTGAAGGGCCTTGATGAGGAGGACCGGGCGGCGGATAAGGAGAGCGCCGAAATATCGACGACCCTGCGCAAGGTCGATTCCACCTTGGACTGGCTGGACGAGCTGATCCCTGCCCTCCGCGAGGAGGAGAGCCTGCGCCAAGCCCTGTCCGAGGAGGAAGAGCGTGCGGTGAAGGCCGCAAAGCGGGCCTCCGACCACGCCGAGCGGCAAGTAACCGCTGCAGAAGAGGCACAGAAGCAGGGGGCGGCAGCACGGGCTGCGGCCGACGAGGCCGGACGTTACCGGTCGGACGCCGCCCTGCTCGCGACTGGCGAGTCGGCCGTCGTCGTTCCCGATCCCGCTGTGCCGCTCGACGCACTCCGCCAGAACGAGGCCGGCACCCGTGCCGCGCTGGAGCGGCGCGCAGCGCAATCGGTGCTCGCCGACCGCGTGCGGAGCCTGGCCGAGCAGGTCGCCAAGGCACGCGCGGAGATCGCACGCCACCCAGCCGAACTGCAAGGGCACGCGCACAACCTGCTCGCCACCCCCGACGGCCAGGAACCGCAGTTGCGCGCCCGTGCCATCGAGCAGGCCAAGAACGCCGACAGGGAAGCGGCCATCAAGGTTGGCACGGCCCAGGAAGCCGTCCACCAGCGCCGCAAAGACGTCACAGCCATCGAGCAGCTGCGCCGCGACCCGCCGCGCCGGACCCTTCCCGAGCGTCCCGCGACGGCGACAGTGGCCGACGAACTGGCCGCCCAGCAGGAAGCCACCGCCCAGGCCGCGGGTGAGCGCCTAGGCAAGGTGGAGGAGCATCTCGACCGCATCAAGGAAATCAAGCAGGAGATCGAGGGCCGAACGGCGCAGTTCACGACTCTCCTCGGTGGCCTGCCCGAGGCGGTGCAGTCCTCGTCGGCCGCGGAGTTCACGGGCAGCGTGGACGACGGTCGTTCGGCAGCCGCAGCGGCGCGCCGGCGGATGGCGGACGCAAACTCACTGCTCAGCCAGGCTCAGGAGACGTTCACGGCAGCGATCGACAAGCTCCGGCGCACCAGCGGGGACTTCCCGAAGATATCCGGACCGGTGAAGGACCGGGTCATGCACGACCCGCCGGACGTGCTCGGCCGGAACGCCACGGACCTGGCCGTCCAACTGCGCCTGCGTGCCAGCACCCTGGAGGCCGAATTGGCGGCCATCGCCAAGGACCAGGGCATCCTCGCGGACTCCCTCGCGGGGGTCGTGCGAGACAGCATGGAGACGCTGAAGAAGGCTGAGCGCAGCTCGCAGATGGGCACCGCCCCAGGGGCGTGGGCGGACAGGAAGGTACTCCGCATCAGCTTCGAACGCCCCGACGATCCTGTCCTGCACGCGTACGCGGAGCGGGTCATCGAAAGGGTCATCCAGAAGGGGCTCAAGCCCGAGGGCATGCCGCTGCTAAAGGAAGCGGTCCGCGAGGCGGCAGGGCCGGGCGGGTTCACCGTCAAGGTCCTGAAGCCAACCGAGGACACGACCCCAATCACCGAGGACATCAGCCGCCTGGCCAAGTGGAGCGGCGGCGAGAAACTCACCGTCTGCGTGGCGCTGTACTGCACCATCGTGGCGCTGCGCGGCGCCCGCACCGGGCGCGGCACCCGTCCCGGCGGGGTACTGCTGCTGGACAACCCGATCGGCCGTGCCTCGTCGGCGCACCTCGTGCGGCTGCAGAGGGACGTCGCGGCCGCGCATGGAGTCCAGCTCATCTACACGACCGGGGTCAAGGACCCGGCCGCCGTGATCCAGTTCCCGAACGTCATCCGGCTGGACAACAGGCAGGGCGGTACCCAGGGGCGCCGCTATATCGTCGCCGACCCGGATAGCGCGGACGGCGAGGGTGGGAGCCTGCTCACTGGAGCCCGGGTCGCGCACGCGGACCGTCGCTGGGACGCTTCAGAAGCGGCAGGGGATAGCGCGCCGTGAGCGAGCCGCTGTCGCCGCTGGCCGCCCGCCTCGCCCTGCAGATTGCCGCCGCCAGGAACAAGCGGATCCCGGTAGAAGAACTGCTCACCTCCGCGCAAGCGCATGATCTGAGCCTGGTCGGAGACCCGACGGCACGGGCCCGCTTCCGCCAGGCGCTGGATGAACTCGCGGGAACGTCCGTGGTGACGCTCCCGGCTGCGGCCTCGCGATCGGGCTGGGACGCCACTGTCGAGCCGCCTCTTCCCGTCTGGGTAATGCGCGTCAGCCGCGAGGCACCGGGGGCGGCGGTCAAGCCCGCGCCGCGCGTATGGCCAAGTGCGCTGGAAGCGGCGGGCCGAATCGCCAGCCGCCCCGACGAGCACGCGCTGCTGGAGCGCGTCGCCCGCTGGCTGCGGGACAACCGGGCACCAGTCCAGGTGCCTGCCGAGGAGCGCTCGGCGGAGCTGTTCGACGACGAGAAGGCGCTCGACCGGTACCGGAAGACCAGGCTCTTCACTTCTGGCGTGCTCACCCTGGACCTGCTGGCCTGCTACGAGCCGCCGCTTCCGTTCGCCTCCCAGCACGTGCCGGGCAGCGGTCCGGTGACCCTGCTCGTCACGGAGAACCTGGCCACCTATACCTCATTCCTCACGGCCGCGAGAGCCTCGGACGAGGCGACCCGGCCCCATCTGCACATCGCCTGGGGCGTCGGCGGCTCCTTCGAGCAGAGCGTGCTGAGCATCCCGTTGCTGGACCCGTCGCCCCGGCACGTCCGCTATTTCGGGGACCTGGACCGAGCTGGACTGCGGATCGCGGCCAGTGCAGCCCGCCAGGCGGTCCAGGCCGGCCTCCCGCTGGTGCTCCCCGCAATCGGGTGCTACCAGTTCCTGCTGGACGGCCCCCGCCACTGGCGGCGGCCCGACGACAGCAACCGCGTCGGCCAGTCAGATTACGGGGATGCCTGCGCCTGGCTGCCGTCGGCGCTTCGCCCCCGAGCCGGGGAACTTCTGGCATCCGGAGAGAAGATAGCGCAGGAGCACCTCGGCCTCCAGACGCTCCTGCGCGACCCGACCTTGATAGCCGGGTTGGCCTCTTAAGCGCGATCAATAAGGACCGCTGTCGTTTAGCCAGGACCTTAGACTGTCCTCGCAGGCCGACGGTGTCCTTCATCGCCAGTGATGCGGATCATCGTTATCCGTCGGGCGGATCCGGGTTAGAGTGCGGGCAGTAGCTCGAAGGCGGCACAGTGCGTGAGCACTTTCAGAGTGCTTCAGGGAGGAGCCTGAACGCGGGGACGTGCCTTGGGCGGACGATGCCGAAGTGCTTGCGGTCCACCGTCGCGACCTCCGCGAGGTTTAGGCGCTCGGCGATCGCGATCACGGCCGCATCGACGATGCCGAGTGGAAGGCTCACGTACTGCCCGACGAGCTCGGCGATGCGCGAGATGTCGCCTTCCTCGACCTCAGCAACATGGAAGCCGTTGCCGCCGAATGACTTGAGGAAGGTGACCTCCGCGTGCGGCCCAACGCGTGACTGGAGCAGGTAGCCGATCTCGCCCAGCACAGGAGACGGAACGAGGAGCGGCCCCTCGGCAGCGCGCATCAGAGCGAGGCACGCGGTGTGATGACGGTCCTTCACGTTGCCAGCGGCGAGCAGGACGCCTGTATCGCACAGCAGCATGTCAGCGGCCGAGTTCGGCCCGCAGGATCTCCTCTGATCTCTCTGCCAGATCTGGGTCAGACTCGAAGGACGCGAAGAACGGCAGGTCCCGTACGGCGTGAGCGGCGTTAGCCCGGCCCCGGATCAGCTCAAGAACCGGCCGGACCTCCGCTTCGGGAAGCTCGTCCACCAAGTGATGCAGTTCCTCACGCATCGCGCTCATGCCGCCAGTATACGAGCACCGGCTAGAGAGGGCAGTACGCGTTGCCAGGGACGACACCTCCGTGCTGTTGGGTGAGACCTGCGGCCAGGCGGGCGCCCTGAGGTTCATCTCAGGCCGTGCCTACTGCCGGTACGGTCCGTGTGTGCTCCAGCCGTGCATGTGCGGCTGGAGTTCTTCGTGGCTACACGAAGTGACCTCAACCAGACGCAATCGCCCGTTCAGCGGGTCCGTACGGTCGGCATGTCGGCGGATCCAGTCGGCCCACTCGCGCGCCGCTTGCGCGTCCGGGGCCCCCAGCTCTGTGGCGCGTTCGTCGATCTCGTCGGCGTACGCTCGCATAGCCACCACGGCATCGCGGCTGTCGAGCTCGGCGTGGAGTCGCTTGGCATTGCGCTCATAGGTCACGCGGACGAAGGCCTCTTTCTTGACCTCCTCCCAGCGTTCCTTGCGGATGTCCGCGCGGCGCTCTTCCTCTTTCTGCGCCCACTCGGCCTCGGCCTTGTCGATCTCGAGCGTGCGGATGAGAGCGGGCAGCTGGTCCTCCAGGGTGGATTTGCCGGTATCGCGCTGGCTGAGGACCGGGTGCTGCTCCCATCCCCGTGTCAGCGTCACCTCCAGCCTGCCGGAGGCCGTGAAGCTCTTGTTCGCGGTCGTGCGCTCCGTGCGGGTCAGGTATTCGGTCTGGGTGATGAACGCGCGGCCCGGGCGCCCACGCTCGTCCAGTTCACGGATGGCGACCTGAAAGTCGCGCGAGGGAAGTTTGATCGACAGGTCAGGACCTGGCTCGCCGCGGCCCGCATAGTCGGCCTGGGCCTTCGCCGGAGCTGACCAACCCATCTCGGCCACGGCGTTCACCAGTCCCTGGAGGTACCGGGCGGCACGGGGGATCTGCGCTCGGGAGACGTGCTCGCGCTTTTCCTGGAACGCGGTCACCGCCGGATGAGGTCCGCGAAGCTGCTGAGGAACCTTGAAAGCCCGCATCGGCGTCAGCGTCGCGAAGTCAGGCTCAAGGTAGGCGGTCACACCGAGGACGGGGTCCATCCGGGTCGGCTCGTGGGCGAACCGCTGCCCATTGGGTAGCAGGCCCCCTCTCGCCAGGCAGTCCGTGATCTGGGTGACCTCGCGCTCGCTGTAGTCGGCCGTGAGGGCAAGGCGTCCGCCTGCCGCTGTGACGGCCTCAAGCACCTCAAGCGCGCGTGCCCGCAGTCGCTGCGCCTCATGCTCCCGCTCGGTACGGGCCTCCTCCTCACGGCGCTCCCGCTCGCGTTCGGCCTCGACCCGGCGGGCCTGCTCCTTTAGCAGGCGCGTGCCTTCAGCGGTGATCTTCGCCGTCCAGGCCGGGCCGCGGCCCTCAACCCGGATCAGGCCGCGATTGTGCAAGGCCCGCGCGGACACACGGTAGGAGGTTCCCTCATTGGTCCCACCCTTGCAGCCACCCGACACCCAGCTCAGCAAGTCGAACTGCGTCACGCTCAGATAGTCAGCTGAACGCCCCACCTGTGCCCCCAACCCTCACATTCCGCCTGGTGCAGGTCCTTGGCACTGAGAATCGACACCAGTGCCCGGCATCAAGCGATTATTATCGGCGCTCCAGCATGCATAGCGGACGGCCTTGCGGCCGGAAACCCGTGCGTGGCATCAGTATGGGCGGTGGTACCCCCACGCGCAGGGGCGACGGGAAGTCCTTTTATCGGTTTTTGCGCAAGTCAGACTAGTTGCAAGGTATTCCGATGACTCTGCACCTACCTCCAGGATCTTCACGATCTTCGAGGGCACGAGCTAGATCCAGCGGATGCTCGTCGGCCGCGCGGTGACGGGACTGGACGTCCGCTAGTCCGACCTGCAGTCAAGCCCTTGGGCCGGCGCCGGGTCACTAGATAGACGGTTGGCGATGTCGCGTACACGAAGGTACCGCCTCCTGGCGAGAATCCCTGCGCGCGGTACTCTTCCGAGTCGTCGATTCTGAAGTCCGGCTGGCCATCCGCGCTGAGCACCGCTCCTCCGTCGACCCGATGGCAGGTCCAACCATCCGCAGTCGCCTGATCTAGGTCTCCGCCCCAAAGTCCGGCGGCGCGGATAAGTCGCACCCCTTCAGCAGACGGACGTCGTATGAAGGGCGGGTCACCTTGATACCAGTGGTAGCCCTCGTCGTACGTCCGCTCGATCCTTTCTCCCGAGTGAACGTCGAAAACCCCAACGCCGCTGTGAGAGCCAACGACGATCCGGTCCTCGTCCAAGAAGCCGACTGCCACGACGCCACCGACCGCAACGGGGATGGCGCGCCACTGCTGCATGCCGCGACAATAGCCCGCCTGGCGTTGCTGAGTCGGCAGAATTTCTGGGGGCGGTGTCGGATCGGGGCAACGGCGTTCGTAGCAGGGGTGGGACGCCGGCCAGGGCGCCGGAACCCCATCCCTACTACCTGATTAGGACAGGAACGATGACCGATTCGACGGCAACTGGCGGAACCAGACTGTTCCGATTCGGGGTCGTTGCCCCGCTCACAACTGACCTGCCGACGTGGCGAGACCGGGTGCGCCGCATCGCCGACAGCGGCTACTCCACGCTGCTGATGCCCGACGTCCCGGAATGGCAGCCAGCGCCTGGCCCGACGCTGGCCGTCGCGGCCTCCCTTGCCGACCTACGGGTGGGCACCTGGGTGTATGCCTCCCCGCTACGCCCGCCATGGATGATGGCGTGGGAGGCGCACTCGCTGTCGGTGCTCACCGACGGTCGCTTCGAGATGGGCGTCGGCACCGGGAGGCTCGGCATTGAAGACGAACTCCGCGAACGAGGGCTGCCCGTCCTGCCATCGGGCGGACGGTTGGCCCAGATCCGTGAGACCGTGACGGCGCTGCGAGATCTCGACGGCCCCGACTTGCACACGCCGGTGGCGATGGCCGTGCGCGGTCCGAAGGCCCTGGCACTGGCGGCCGACGTCGCAGATACGGTCAACCTCGCAGTGGCGCCGGATGAGTCTCGGGTCGAAGTCGCGCGGCTGGCACGCGACTTCCGCGCCATCCGGGACGTTGAACTCGCGCAGCATGTGCCGGTAATCGGCAACAATGTCGCGCCTTTCATGGCGCCCCCCGACACTGACCCTGCCGCGCTTCACGCGGCGGACTCGCTGGCCACACTTCCGAATGACCCCGCGGCGGCCGCCGAGGAGATCCACCGGCGACGGGAGGAGATCGGCTTCTCCTACTTCGTCTTCGGCGCAGACTTCGCCGACACGCTCGCTCCGGTCGTAGCTGAGCTGGCCGGACATTAGGCCAGCAGTGTGGCTGCGCCGTCGCTGGCTACGAGCCCGCCATTTGCTCCCAGGGCGTAACGTCCAATCGCTGTGCGTAAAGCTGCTCGTAGAACGGCCGATGGTGGGTGGCGAACCGGGCCAGGTCAGGGGAGTTCTCGACAGTGTGCGGGTACATGCGCTCGCGCCGCTCGAAGCCGGAACTGGCGCTGACGTCCACGTGCCAGCGTGCGTACGGGCGCCACTCCGGCCGTTCACCGGGCGTCCAGGTGAGCGCCTGCGAGATGAAGGGCAACCCGACGGTCGCGCAGTACGCCGCCATCGTCGCCTCGGGGCGTGTCACGAGATCATCGGAGTCGATGACGACCGAAGCGTCCCCCCCGGCATCGCGAATAGCGGCTTGTAGCTCGCACAGTCCCTCCAGCCCGAACGATGGCAGCCTGGGGGACAGCGCGTAGCTCGACGCTGCGATCTCCTCCGGACGGCGGATGAGGAATGCGTGCCGGGACTCAGCGAGGAAGCGCCGGTCGGCGAGCACCTCCCGGAAGTAGGGGTGGTGGTCCTTCAAGAACACCCTCACGCCGTGCGTCTCATCGCGCAGCCAGGCGAGGAGTGACAGGGGCGAATCGAACGTCCGCGCTCCGGCATCAATCTCGCCAAAGTCCCTTAGTTTGCAGAACGGTTCGTGGAGTACGGTCATATCGCCGCGCTCAACCATCGAGCGATAGAAGGCCGTCGATCGCGTGCGTGGTGCACTCCACAATGCGAACACTGCCAT
>Ga0335075_10011715_pt1 | contig 13248 bp, 10 predicted proteins | sample Lox_Sample_24_FD_206723 | JGI IMG/M metagenome (GOLD analysis project Ga0335075, IMG submission 206723) | Soil microbial communities from Loxahatchee National Wildlife Refuge, Florida, United States - Lox_Sample_2.4 | ecosystem: Environmental > Terrestrial > Soil > Wetlands | place: USA...
GGATGGTGACGCGGTCGGTGACCTCGAAAATCTCCTCCAGCCGGTGGGAGACGAAGATCAGGCCGCGACCGCGCGCGGCGAGCCCGCGGATGATCTCGAAGAGCGTTTCGCTCTCGTGCGGCGACAGCGGTGCGGTCGGCTCGTCGAAGATGATGATGCGGCTGTCCAGCGCCAGCGCCTTGGCGATCTCCACGAGCTGGCGCTGGCCTGTGGATAGCTCTCGTACCGGCGCGTCCAGATGCAGCCCCACCTCTTCGCCGAACTCCGCCACCAGGGTGCGCGCCTGCGCGCGCAGCTCGCGCCAGCGCAGTGTCCCCGGCATGCCGAGGCGCGGCAGCATGACGTTCTCGAGCACGGACAGGTCGGGGGCCAGCGAGGTTTCCTGCGTGACGATGGCGATGCCGCTCCGGATCGCATCGCGCGAGCCGGCGTGGCGGATTTCGCGCCCCTCCAGGCGGATCACGCCGCGATCCGCCTGCAGATGGCCGGAGATGATGCGCGACAGCGTCGATTTGCCGGCACCGTTGGCGCCGACCAGCGCGTGAACCTCGCCGGCGGCCAGTTCGAAGCCGGCGCCGGCCAACGCGGTGGTGGCGCCGAAGCGTTTCCAGATGTCGGTGAGCGCGAGCAGGGCTATTCGCCGAACACGGTCTTCTGGATGGTGGGCAGAACCTGCTTGATGTTTTCTCCGGTCACTACTTCGATGGGGACCAGGATCTGCTTTTCCGGGGTCTTGCCGTCGAGGTGTTCGAACATGGCCTGGGCGGAGCGTTGTCCCATCAGATAGGGCTGCTGCATACCGGAGCCGACAATGCTGCCGTCCTCGATCAGTTTGACAAACTCGGGAATGCCGTCGAACGCAGCGATCAGGATGTCGTTCTGCTTGCGCGCGGCCTGCACGGCACGCAAGGCGCCGAGCGTCGGCTGATCGGTCTCGATGAACAGGCCGCGCATGTCGGGATGCGCGGTGATCATGTCCTGCACGAACTTGAAAGTCTCGTCGGAGGTATACGTCTGCATCTGCGACAGCGCGGCCTGCTTGATGCCGGCCTCGCCCATTGCCTTCATGAAGCCGCTGGTGCGCGCCTTGCCGTTGTTGCGGGCGAGCGAGATGGTCACCAGCCCAACCGTGCCGGTCTGCCAGCCTTTTGCTGTCATTGCCTTGGCGAGCGCCTGGCCGATGCCGTAGGCACCTTGATAATTGTCAGAGATAATGAACGAGACGTACTCGCCGGAACTGGTGCCGATATCGGCGATCACCACCGGGATGCCGGCCCGGCCGGCGGCCGCAAGCACCGCCGGGGCGGTGGAGCTGTCGGTCGGCGAGATGATGATGCCATCGACCTTGCGGGCAATCGCGTCCTGGGCGTTGGTGATCTGGGTCTGGGCGCTGTTGTGGCTGTCGTAGGCGGTGGAGGAGCCGCCGTTGCTCTTCGCTACGTCGTCGATGCCCTTGGCGAGGATGCGCCAGAACGGCAGGTCGAGGCCGGGTGTGAGATAAGCAAGGTGCTTGCCTGCGGCCAGGACCGGACGGGCTCCGGCGGCGAGCATGGCCGTTGCGGCGACAAGGCTGCGGCGGGTGAGAACGGGCTGGCGCATGACGTTCCTCCTGTTGTTGGTCGTTGCGAACGCGGCGGGGTCGGATTGACTTTTCATCGCCGACGATGGGGCGTCAAGGCGGACTATCGGCGTCCCGGAGCCTGTCGTAGCATGCCGCGGTGTTTGGAAGGAATTACGCATGAGAGACGATTCAACTGGACTTTCGCTTCCGCTCGGTCATCTGCCGGGCACGCGCTATCCGGATGCAAACATCACCGTACTGGACAAGCGGTTCCGCCGGCAAGGCAATGCCGCGATCGAGCGAGTCGCCACCGGCTTTCGCTGGGCCGAGGGGCCGGTTTATTTCCGAGACCTCGGCTGTCTCGTCTGGAGCGACATCCCGAACAACCGGATGATGCGCTGGCTGGAGGACGACGGGCACGTGTCCGTGTTCCGCGCGCCTTCGAACTATTCCAACGGCAATACCCGCGATCGTCAGGGGCGGTTGATCACCTGCGAGCATGATATGCGACGGGTGACTCGCACCGAGCTGGACGGGCGCGTCATTGTGCTGATCGACCGGTTCGACGGCAAGCGGTTGAACGCGCCAAATGATGTCGTGGTGGCGAGCGACGGGGCGATCTGGTTCACTGATCCGGGCTATGGGATCGACGGAGAATACGAGGGCCACAAGGCCGAATTCGAGTTGCCGGCAAATGTGTACCGGCTGGATCTGCGGACGGGCACGGCGCAGGCGGTGGCCGGCGATTTCGTGCGACCGAACGGGCTTGCGTTTTCTCCGGACGAGAGGCGGCTCTACATCGTTGATAGCGGAGCTACGCATGGCGGCCCGGCGCATATCCGCTGCTTCGACGTGTCAGGCACGCGCCTGCGCGGCGGCAGGGTGTTCGCGGAGGATTTCGCACCGGGCATGACCGACGGCGTTCGAGTCGATATGGAGGGCAACGTCTGGTGCAGTATGGGCTGGGGGGACCCGGCGGAGGACGGCGTACGCTGCTACGCGCCAGATGGCACGTTGATCGGCAAGGTGCATCTGCCGGAGACCTGCGCGAACCTTTGCTTTGGCGGGCGCAAGCGGAACCGGCTGTTCATGGCGGCCAGCACTTCGATCTATGCCCTGTATCTCGATATGGAGGGGGCGATGGTGCCTTAAGGGCTGCCATGGCGGGCGGAGCGAAGCAATGACAGCGGATCGTCAGCTCCCTCAGGAGATGGTCACGCCGCTGTCCACCGGTAGAACCTGGCCGGTGACCATGCGGGACTCATCGGACGCGAGATAAATCGCGGCATTGGCGATGTCGGCGGGCTCGATCAAACCGAGTAGGTGCGAGCGCGCCAGTCGATCGATCGCGTCGTTGCCGGCCATCAGCTTGCGCACGCGGTCGGTCATGGTGGCCGAGGGAGCGATGGCGTTTACCCGCACCTTCTGCGCGGCGAACTCGACCGCGAGCGAGCGCGTCAGCGCGGCGATGCCGCCCTTGGCCGCGGTGTAGCAGTCGCGCCCGGCAATCCCCATCAGCGCGAGATTGGATGACATGTTGATGACCGAGCCGCCGCCGGCACGGATGAGCTCGGGAATGCCGAACCGGCAGCCGAGGAACGTGCCGAACAGATCGAGCCTGATGACGCGCCAGAACTCCTCGAGCGGCGCGTCCACGACGGTGTTGTCCTCGGGTGTGGATCCGCCGGCATTGTTGTGCAGCACGTGTAGCGCGCCGAAATGATCGACCGCACAACGGATCGCGGCTTGCAGGCTGTCGGGATCGGTGACGTCGGTGCGTATCGCGATCGTGCTGTTGCCGGCCAGATGGGCGGTTTCCTCGCCGGCCGTGGGATTGATCTCGGCGACGGTCACACGGGCACCTTCGCGGGCGAAGCCGATGGCAGTGGCGCGGCCGATGCCTGCACCAGCGCCGGTGATGAATGCGACCTTGCCGGCGAGACGATCCATCTCGGTGTTCCTCCTGAACGCCAGATTATGGACTGTATCGATGCTCCGACAACTCAGCTTCATCGAGATGGACGCAGCCGCCGCGATACATCGGGCGGCGTACGACGATCGGTTGCCGTGGCTCGCCGGCCGTCATTCGCCGGACGAGGATCGGTGGTATTTCCGCGAGCGTGTGTTTCCGGCCTGCGCGGTCTGGGGCGCGCTGGAAGACACAGCCCTCGTGGGCATCATCGCGTTCCGTAAAGACTGGATCGACCAGCTTTACGTATTGCCGGCTGCACAAGGGCGCGGTTGGGGAACGGCGCTGCTGAACGTCGCCAAGTCCGCGTTCCCGCGCCTGCACCTATGGACCTTCCAGCGCAACCATCTGGCGCGTCGGTTCTACGAAGCACGCGGCTTCGTGCTGATCCGGCAGACCGATGGCGCGGCGAACGAGGAAAAGGAGCCGGATGCGCTTTACCTATGGAACCGGTTGGCCCGGAACCAACAGGTCATCGTGGCGCATCGCGAAACCCCAACAACCGGGCGGCCGGCCCAACGGTCCATCCCTGCACGATCAGCGATACCACCACCAGCATGAAAATTGCCGCGAAAAATTCTGTATCGCGTTGCGGATCGGCTAGCGCCGGCAGAAAGCTCAGATAAATCGGCACGGCACCGCGCAGGCCCACCCAGGATGCGAACGCCGTTTCGCGAAAGCTGAAGCGGAACGGCAGCAGGCAGGCGAACACTGCGACTGGTCGGGCGATGAAGATCAGCACCGCCGTGGCAGCAATGGCGGGACCGAAATACGGCGGCAGGGTGGGCAGCGAGATCAGCAATCCGAGCATCAGGAACAGTACTATTTGGGATAGCCAGGCGACGCCATCGAAAAACCGCTGTAGATCCTCGCGCCGCTGCGGCACAGCAGCTCCGGTCACCACTCCGGCGAGATACACGGCAAGGAACCCGCTGGCGCCCAGCAACTGCGCCAGCCCAAACAGTGCGAGCGCACCGGTCAGCGCCAGCACGGTGGCGAGCGAGGCCTCGATCGGCAAACGGCGCAACCCCCAGGCCAGCAGCCAGCCACCACCAAGGCCCAGCACGGCGCCGCCAGCCATCTCCTCGACGAACAGCCAGGCCATGTGACCGACGCTGATCCAGGCCGGGTCGGCGATGACATGAACCAGCAGGATCGTCAGGAAGATCGACATCGGGTCATTCAGGCCGGATTCGACCTCCAGCAGCGCTGATAACCGCTCGGGCAGCACCACGCCGGCCCGGCGCAGCAGGACGGCCACCGCGGCGGCATCGGTTGGAGCCGCGGCGGACCCCGCCAGCAATGCGCCGGCAAGCGGCGCGGCCGTCAACAGCGCGATGGCGCCGCCAACAATGCCGGCGGTCAGCGCCACTCCGACCGTGGCCAGAATCGCGGCCGGCCAGAAAGCAAGGCGAAAGATTGCCGGCGGTGTGGTGAGTCCGCCTTGGAACAGGATTACCGCCAGCGCCACGCTGCCGATCAGATAGGCGGCAGCGAAATTATCGAACGCGATCCCCCCAATGCCGTCGTCGCTGGCCAAGATCCCGAGCGCCAGAAACACCAGCAGTACCGGCGCGCCGATTCGCCGGAACAACAACCCGGCCAGAATGCTGAGGACGCCAAGCGCGCCGCCCGCCAGGATCAGACCATGCGCATTGGCCATCGCGCTATGGCCGAGGGCCAGGAGCTGTGCGTCGGTCATGATCGACCCATCACCACGGACCATTGATGAACACTGCTTCGTCCTCTCCGGGCCAGGGGGGCATGGTGACGCCGATCGCCGATAGCGGCTCGGTGCTGTCGCAACGAAACTGGAACTGCGTGCCAAGCGGGATGTTGAGCGATACGCCGGGGGCCAGCTCGGTCACCTCCTCCTGCTCGCCAAACCGGCGCCACATGCGGCCGGTGCCCGAGACGATGTACCACAACTCCTCGACAGTGCGGTGCACGATCGCCTTCGACACCGCGCCGGGCGATAGCGTGAACATCGCCATGGTGCCGCGGGCGGCTGTGCAGAGCACGCGGACCTCCGATCCGTCAGGGGCGATCGCGTCCGGTGTGGCGCCGATGTGCCTCGTATCGAAGCTCATGCCGACCTGCTGCGGAAAAATTCCTGAGGTGAAAACGCTTGATCGCACTCGGCATTCGGGTCAATGTCGCTTGTGCTGGAAAGAACCGGGCGGCGAGGGGAGGACGGGCGTGCGCCTGCCGAAAGCGTGTACCGTCATCGCCCTGATTTTCCTGGCAGCTTTAGGCGTCGCGCCCGCCGTTGCACAACCGGCTACACCACCAACATGGCCGCACAGCATCACCGAAGGTGGGGCCGGTGTCACCGTCTATCAGCCGCAGGCGATCTCCTGGCCGGATCGGAAGACCCTAACAGCCCGCGCGGCCATTGCGATCACGCCGGCGGGTGCGAAGGCGCCGATCCTGGGTACCATCGAGGTTTCGCTCGCCACCACCACGGACGCGGCGACCGGGATTGTCACCCTGTCGGACCCCAGGCTGGTTGCGAGCCATTTTCCTTCGCTGAACACCGACCAGGCAACCGCACTTGAGCAGAAGATCCGCGCCGCGCTGCCGGATATGCAGATCCACCAGGTACCGCTCGATTCCGTGCTGCTGAGTCTGAAGCAGAACCCTGTCTCCTCGGTCGAGGTGAATAACGACCCGCCGACGATCTTCTATTCCGATCGTCCCGCCAGCTTGGTGGTGTTCGATGGCGACCCGGTGCTGGCACCGGTGGGCAAGACGTGGCTTTCCTTCGCTGTCAATACGAACTGGGAGGTGTTCGTCGATCACGGCACCTGGTACTTGCTGAACAACGGCCTCTGGCTGTCGGCATCCGCCGCCGCGGGTCCTTATACGCCGGTCGCTCGGCTTCCCGCGGCATTCAACGCATTGCCGAACGACGCCAATTTCGCCGATGCGAGGAAGCACGTGCCGGCGCGGCCGCCAGCCGCGGGTTCGCACGTGCCGGCCATCTTGGTCAGCACAAAGCCAGCGGAGATCATCGTCACGGCCGGTCCGCCGAAACTCGAGCCAGTGCCAGGCACCAGCCTGCAGCGGGCGACCAACACCGCCAGCGCGCTGTTCTTCGATCCGGCGCAAAAGCTGTTTTACGTGCTGTTCTCCGGACGCTGGTTCTCCGCTGCAAACCTGAACGGGCCGTGGAGCTTCGCGACCGACAAGTTGCCGCCGGAGTTCGCGATGATCCCATCCACCGGTCCTGCCGCGGCAGTGCTGGCGTCGGTGCCAGGGACCGTACCGGCGCAGGAAGCGGTGCTGAAGGCGAGCATCCCGACCACGGCAACGTTGAAGCGAAGTTCGGCAACTTTGACCGTCGTGTACGCCGGGCCGCCCAAATTTGCCCCCATCCCCGGCACAACGATCCAGTATGCCGTCAACACGGCCGACCAGGTGCTGAAGATCGGCGACAGATATTATGCCTGCTACCAGGGTGCCTGGTTCGCCTCGAGTGCGCCGACCGGTCCATGGGTACTGGCGGACAGCGTGCCCGCGGAGGTCCGGACCATTCCTCCATCCAGCCCGCTCTATAACGTTACGTATGTACAGGCTTATGGCGCGACGCCAACGACGGTGACCTATGGCTACACCGCGGGATACCTGATGGGCTTCGTCACCGCCGGGGTGCTGGTCTATGGCACCGGCTATTACTATCCGCCGGTCGTGCTGCCCGGGCCGGTGCCGATCTATTATCCTTATCCGTACTCCTATGCCGGCAGCGTGTGGTACAATTCCACGACGGGCGCTTGGGCGCGCGGCGGGTCGATCTACGGCCCATATTACGGAGCCTCGGCAGGACGTTATTACAATCCGGCGACGGGAGGCTGGGCACAGGGCGCTGCCGTCTATGGCCCCTATGGCGGCGCCGGTGCATGGTCCGCTTATAACCCGCACACCGGCACTTATTCCCACAGCAGCGCCGTGTGGGGCGGCGGCAGCGGTACCGCCAATGCGAGCTTCTACAATCCCCGCTACGGCGTGTCCGGTTCCACCACGCAGAACGTCAACCCGTACGGACGGTGGGGCTCCAGCACCGTCAGCGGGCCGAACAAGACGATCAACACTGCGAGCGGCAGCAATGCGCGCGGCAGCGCTGGGGGATTCAGTTCCTCTACCGGCGCCGCGGGCGCCGGCTACCACAACCGCGTCACCGGCAACAGCGGCGGCGCAGTGAAGGGGGCAAACGGCGACGTCTATGCCGGGAGGGACGGCAACGTCTATCGTCACACGGATGATGGCTGGTCGAAATGGAACAACGGGTCCTGGAACCCGGTGCAGACCCCGTCGAACGGCGCTGGTCGGCGAGCGGGCTCGCAAGGCGGCGGGTATGGCGGCACACAGGGTGGTCGTTTCAGCCGGATCGACAGCGGCAGCTACGGGCAACTGGAACAAGACCGCCTCGGGCGGCAGTTCGGCGCAGGACGCTTCGGAGGTGGCGGCCGACTCCGGTGACAGGCGGCTGTCGGGGCGAACGGGAAGGAGTGCGACAGTGCAGCGAATGAGCCTCAGCGTGATTGCGTCGGTGCTGATCGCACTCTGCGGGCCCGCGCTTGCCCAACAGCCGACGCAAGCGCAGGCCAACGCGATCCGCCAAGCGTGCCGGGCAGACTATCAGACGCATTGCTCGAACGTACCCACTGGTGGCTCGGCGGCGCTCTCCTGCCTGCAGCAAAATGCGTCTAGCCTGTCGCCGGGCTGCCAGACGGCATTGGGCGCGGTCAGCCATGGGAGCGCGGCGGCTGCGGGGGCGGCCTCGGCGCCGCCCGCCGTCGCGCCGGCGCCTGCCCCGCCAATGTCGAGGCGACAGGAACTTGCCCAGATGCGCCAAGCCTGCGGCCCGGACTACCGCGCTTATTGCCGCGGCGTCCAACCGGGTGGCGGTCGCGCTCTTGCATGCCTGCAGGACCACGCCGACTCGCTGTCGCATCAATGCCGTTCGGCGCTGATGGCGGCACGCGAGAGTCGCTGAGGGACACGCGAGCTGGACATGATCATCGATCCGCCGTACGGCATTCGCTTCCGGGGGCGTGCCGCCGCCCTGGCGGTCGGCGCCGCGCTGACGCTGTTAGCCGGCTGCAAGAAGGAAAACGCTTACGTGCCGCCGCCACCGCCGCAGGTGGGGGTGGCCCATCCCCTGTCGCGCAACGTAACGCCGTACCTCGACGCGACCGGTAACACCGCCGCCTTCAACCAGATCGATCTGGAAGCTCGCGTCGAGGGCTTTGTGCAAGCGATCGACTACACGGACGGCGCCTTCGTGAAGGCGGGCACGACGCTGTTCGTCATCGAGCCGGCTCCCTATCAGGCCAAGCTGCAGCAGGCCCAGGCTTCGCTCGACGCCGCCAACGCCGCCGTGGCCCAGTCCGGACCAGAGTTCCAGCGGCAGGCGACTCTTTTGAAGCAGAACGTCACTGCACAGAACACCTATGACCAGGCCAAGGCGAAATACGATTCGGACAAAGCCAATGTGCTCAACCAGACCGCCGGCGTGGCGCTGGCGGCGATCAATTTCGGCTACACTCATGTGACAGCGCCGTTCGACGGCGTGGTCACCGCGCATCTGGTCTCCGTCGGCGCACTGGTCGGCGTCAGCGGCCCGACCAAGCTGGCGACGATCGTCCAGCAGGCGCCGATCTACGTGAACTTCAACGTCAGCGAACAACAGGTGCTGGAGGTCCGCGCCAATCTCGCCAAGATTGGCGTGACGGCGGCTGATCTGAGGACTAACATTAACAAGGTGCCGGTCCAAATCGGCCTGATGACGGAATCGGGTTATCCGCACAACGGCAAGCTTGATTACGCAGCACCAGCTCTGGACACCTCGACCGGGACACTGGCGGTTCGTGGGATTTTCGACAACGCCAACCACGAGCTGTTGCCGGGCTATTTCGTGCGGATCCGCATCCCGCTGCGGTATATGGCAGGGCCGGCCCTCCTGGTGCCGGACGTTGCACTCGGCACCTCCCAGGCTGGGCGTTATCTGCTGGTCGTCAACAAAGACAACGTGGTCGAGCAGCGCAGCGTGCAGACGGGCCAGCTTGATGGCGCGTTGCGTGTGATCACCAAGGGGATAAAGCCAGACGATGAGGTGGTGATCACCGGTTTGACGCGTGCCATTCCGGGGGAGAAGGTCTCGCCTCAGCCGGCTACCATGCCCGAATCGTAAGCGGCGCATCATGGCAAAGTTCTTCATCGACCGGCCAGTGCTCGCCAATGTCCTGGCCATCCTGTTCGTACTGATCGGCGGCGTCGCGCTATTGACGCTCCCGGTGTCGCAGTACCCGAATGTGGTGCCGCCGACCGTGTCGGTGACCACCAGCTACCCCGGAGCCTCCGCCCAGACGGTGATGAACACCGTTGCGCTCCCGATCGAGCAGCAGGTCAATGGCGTGCAGGACATGCTGTACATGCAATCGACCAGCGCGTCCGACGGCACCTATAACCTCACCGTGACATTTCAAATCGGGACAGATCTGAATTTTGCGCAGGTGCTGGTGCAGAACCGAGTGGCCAGCGCCATGGCGCAACTTCCGACGGCTGTGCAAGCCCAAGGTGTGGTCGTCCAACAAAAATCGACTTCGATCTTGCAGATCATCTCGTTGACCTCTCCGGATAATCGATATGACAGCCTGTTCCTGAGCAACTACGCGACAATCAATCTGGTCAATGAGCTTGCACGCATCCCGGGCGTCGGGAATGTTAATGTCTTCGGGGTGGGTCAGTACGCTATGCGGATCTGGCTCGATCCGCAGAGGCTATACACCTACGGCCTAACGCCCGGCGATGTCATCAACGTGGTGCAGCAGCAAAGCCAGCAAGTCGCCGGAGGGCAAATCGGTGCACCACCGGCGCCCACGGGCCAGGCATTCCAATACACGGTAAATGTCCAGGGGAGGTTGGCTGATCCACAACAATTCGGCGCTATTATCGTCAAGTCGCAGAACGGCGCGATCGTAAGGCTGCGGGACGTTGCCACCATCGAGTTGGGAGCGCAGACCTACTCGCAGGCGTTTCGGCTGAACGGTCAACCGGCGGCCGGAATAGCAATCTTTCAGAATCCCAATGCCAACGCACTCGCAGTCGCGAACGCGGTACAGGCGAAGATGGCCGAACTGGCACGTGCGTTTCCGCCTGGACTGACATACTCGATCCCGTTCGACACCACCGGGTTCGTCAAGACCTCGATCCACGAAGTCTACAAAACACTGATCGAGGCCGGCATCCTGGTGCTGATTGTTATTCTGGTCTTCTTGCAAGACTGGCGGGCCACACTGGTACCGGCGACGACGGTGCCGGTAACCATTATCGGCGCGTTTGCCGCGATGGCGGCGCTGCACTTTACCGTCAACCTCTCGACTCTGTTCGCCATCATCCTGGCGATCGGCATCGTGGTCGATGACGCGATCGTGGTGGTGGAGGGCGCGGCTCACCACCAGGAGCGTGGCCTTTCCGCACATGACGCGGCAATCAAAGCGATGGACGAGCTGTTCGGCCCGATCATTGGCATAACCCTGGTGCTGATGTCGGTATTTATCCCAGCCGCCTTCCTACCCGGGCTGACCGGGAAAATGTACGCGCAATTCGCGTTGGTGATCGCCGCGACGGCGCTGATCAGCGCCGTCAACGCCGCGACGCTCAAGCCGACCCAATGTGCGTTGTGGCTAAGGCCGCCGATCCCGCCGGAAAAGCGCAACATCTTCTTCCGGGGCGTCAACTACGTATATAATCCAATTGAGCGCGCCTATGCCGGTCTGATCGGCCGTATGACGCACCACAGCCTGCTGATGGCCATCATCGCCTTGTTGCTGGCTTGCGTTGCCTTCTGGGGAATCGCGCGGCTGCCAACCGCGTTCATTCCGACAGAGGACCAAGGCTATGTCATGGTTGCAGTGCAACTTCCGGATGGTGCATCTCTGGAACGTACGCAGAACGCGATTGCGGAGGTTACCAAAATCGCGCTTGCCACGCCTGGTGTCGCTCAGGTCGTGGGAATCAGTGGTCTGTCTGTGCTCGATAACAGCGCCAGCCTGTCAAGCGCCGGTGTCGCCTACGTCATCCTGAAGGACTGGAGCGTGCGCGGCAAGGCAAAGGGCCAGGATTTACGTTCGATCTATAACCATATGCAAGGCCAGTTGAATCGGCTACCGGATGCCACTGCGTTGGTGCTAGTGCCTCCGCCCATCCAAGGGATCGGGAACGCCAATGGCTTTACTATGGAAGTCGAGTTGCGCGACGGCAATTTCGATTGGGAGAAGCTTGACCGCATTACTCACACTATTGTTGCCGACGGATCGAGCCAGAGCGCGCTGCAGCACCTAAGCACATCCTACCGCTCGGACGTGCCGCAGATCGAGGTCGATGTGGACCGTACCAAGGCCGAGACGCTGAATGTTTCCGTAGGCGACGTGTTCAACGTGCTCAACGGCTACATCGGCTCGAGCTACGTCAATCAGTTCAATTTGTTTGGTCGCACCTTCCAGGTTTACGTGCAGGCGGATGCACGCTTCCGTTTGCGACCGGCCGACCTCGAATCGTTATACGTCCGAAGCACCAACGGCAACATGGTGCCGCTTGGCTCATTGGTGACTGTCCACCCGGTGGTCGGCCCAGCATTGGTGACGCTGTATAACTTGTATCCCGCGGCCACCCTGATCGGGCTGCCGGCGCCAGCTTTTAGCTCTGGCCAGGCGATATCGCTGATGGAGGAGATCGCGAACCACGTGCTGCCGCCTGGCACCGGCTTTGAGTGGACGGCGATGTCTTATCAGGAGAAGGCGGTCGGGGGGCAGATCTACGTCGTGTTCGCGCTGGCGATCGTGCTCGTGTATCTGTGCCTGGCGGGCCAGTACGAAAGTTGGATCGCGCCGCTTGCCGTCATTCTCGCGGTGCCACTGGCGCTGCTCGGGCCCGCGCTGGCACTCGGCGGATTGGGGCTGGCGAACAACCTCTATACGCAGATCGGCATCGTGCTGTTGATTGCACTGGCGGCCAAGAACGCAATCTTGATTGTCGAGGTCGCCCGCGAACGACGGGCCGAGGGCGAGCCCATCCTGCAAGCTGCCGTCGATGCGGCGAGGACGCGGTTCCGGCCGATTATCATGACGTCGTTCGCGTTCATTCTCGGCGTCGTGCCGCTGGTCACCGCCACCGGCGCCGGCGCCGCCGCGCGGGTGTCCTTGGGCCTTGCCGTGTTCAGCGGCATGATCGCATCCACCTGTCTTGCGGTGCTGTTCGTGCCGTCGTTCTTCGTCGTGCTGCAACGGCTAGAGGAACGGATGAAGCAGCGGAAGCAGAAGGTTCCCGCGCACGGGCTGGCGGAGTAGGCTGACGCCGCACATTTGCGAGAGGGGGCTCTGCGTCCATGCTCGACATGACCGGCAAGGTCGCGATCGTCACCGGTGCCGGCTCGGTCGGGCCGGGTTGGGGCAACGGCAAGGCGACGGCCACCTTGCTTGCCCGACAAGGCGCCTCGGTGTTCCTGGTCGATATCAACGAAGCCGCCGCTCAGGAAACGCACGGGATCATAGAGAGCGAGGGACACACCTCCGCCGTGCATCGCTGCGACATGATGCAGGCGGCCGAGGTGGAGCGGATGGTGCAGGCGTGCCTCGATCGCTTCAAACGCATCGATGTGCTGGTGAACAATGTCGGCGGCTCGGCGCCCGGGGATCCAGTCAACATGCCCGAGGAG
>Ga0335075_10011716_pt1 | contig 13248 bp, 12 predicted proteins | sample Lox_Sample_24_FD_206723 | JGI IMG/M metagenome (GOLD analysis project Ga0335075, IMG submission 206723) | Soil microbial communities from Loxahatchee National Wildlife Refuge, Florida, United States - Lox_Sample_2.4 | ecosystem: Environmental > Terrestrial > Soil > Wetlands | place: USA...
TCGAGGCCGTAGAAGATTGCGAAGGTCGATAAGCCCACGACGGTGAAATCGGTGAACGGCAGCACGATCAGCGACAAGCCGCGCAGTCCGTAATACATGAACAGAAGCCAGCGGTTGTCGAAGCGGTCCGAGAGCCAGCCTGAGAGGATCGTGCCGACGAAATCGAAGGCGCCGATCAAAGCGAGCGCGCTCGCCGCCGCGACGGGCGCAATCCCGTAGTCGCCGCAGAGCGAGACCCAGTGCGTCTGGATGAGGCCGTTGGTCGACAGGCCGCAGACGAAGAACGTGGCGAACAGGACCCAGAAGGTGCGGCTCGTCCGCGCCGCGTAGAGCGCCCTGAGCGGCGAGGCCATCATCGCGACGAGGCTCGAATCCTGCTTCGGCGCGGGCTCAATCGCGCGCTCGCCGAGCGGAGCAAGCCCAAGGTCCGCCGGCCGGTCGCGCAGCGTCAGAAGCGCGACCAGGGCGGCGACCAGCAGGATCGCGACCACGAAGGCAAGCGCGCTCCGCCAACCGTAAGACTCGGTGAGCTTGGCGACGAGCGGCAGAAAGATCAATTGCCCGGTCGCGTTGCTGGCCGTCAGCATGCCGATCACGAGGCCGCGCCGATGAACGAACCAGCGCGTCGCGATGGTCGCGCCGAGCACGAGCGCCACCATGCCGGTGCCGATCCCGACGACGACGCCCCAGAGCGCGATCAGCTGCCACACTTCGGTCATCGCCATCGAGGCGACGATGCCGGCCACGATCATCGCCACCGCCGTGACCGCGACCGGGCGCACGCCGAAGCGGTTGATGAAGGCGGCGGCGAATGGCGCGATCAGCCCATAGAGGGCAAGCCGCACCGCGAGCGCGGCCGAAATCTGCTCCGTGCTCCAGCCGAACTCCGTTTGGAGCGGCTGAAGGATGACGCCCGGCGCTCCCATCGCGCCCGCGGTCGCCAGCATGACGAGGAAGGTCGCTCCCGCGACGACCCAGCCGTAGTAGAGGCGCCGCGCCGCCATCGCCGCCGCGAGCGGATTGGAAAGAGAAAACGCTGCGTAAAGCCGTTGCGGCTCGGCGTTTGAAATGTCTGCGGTCGGCCCCGACGCCGTCATCTTCATGTCCCCGTCGCGGGCGAGCGCCCGCATATCGCCCCAAAAATCAAAGGCTGAGCGCAAGCGTGCGCAATCGCCCGGCCTGGGCGGCGCCCAGCGCGACCTCGACCCGCCGCTGCGCTTCCTCCCACAAAGGCGCGGCGCGTTTGAGCGTCTCCTCTCCAGCGGAGGTGAGCCGCACCGCCCCCTCGCGCTTGTCCTTCGCCGCGCCTAGGCGCACCAGGCGAAGCTGTTCGAGCGCCTTCACGTTCCGCCCCACGGTCGATCGGTCGAGTTCGGCCAGCCTTCCGAGCCTGGTCAGCGAAACGGTTCCGGCGCGCTCGATTTTTCTGAGCAGGCTGTATTGCGCGAGCGTGACGCCGGCGGGCGCGAGGATCGAATCATAGAGCGCGGTCGTCTTTCGAGCAGCCGTCCGCACCGCCGCGCAATAGCAGATCGACTTCATGATCCGGGTATCTACCCGCATTTCGCCCGGCGCGCAAGCGGCGCGCCGTCCGGCTGCGGACGCGGCCAGAGCGTCATCTGGCCAAGCTGAGGCATAGCCTGCATTCGTGGAGCGGTTTGGCGTGTTCTTTCGGGGTAAAGCGCGTAGTCGCCAACCATCAGGCCGCGGCCGGTCGGCTCATCGAGCAGAGCGCGCAGCCTGTGAGATCAGGCTTCAACTCGACCGGGTCGTCGCCCCATGGGGTGAACGACGACGCTAAATCATCAAAAGGTCTCGACCCAGGGCCGAAGTTCAATTTCCCATGACCATGCGCTGCGCGGCTGGCGAAGGACATCGAGATAGCTCTGCGCGATCGCGTCGGGGTCGAGCATGCTGTCCGGTCTGTCGGCCGGCACGGGTCGCTCGGCGCTTCGCACGCCGCCATCGATGACGAAATGAGCGACATGAATGCCCAATGGCGATAGCTCTCGCGCCGCGCTCTGCGCGAGCCCGCGCCGACCGAACATGCCCATGGCGAAGGCGGAGGAACGCGGATAGCCCTTTACGCTCGCCGATGCGCCGGTCAGTAGAATGGCGCCCCTATGCCGCGGAACCATGCGTCGCGCCGCTTCCTGAACGACGAGGAAGGCTCCATAGGTCGAGACAGCGAGCACCCGCTGAATGTCTTGGGGGTCGAGGTCGGTAATCGAGCCAGGCACGCGGGCCGCGGCGTTGTAAAGGACAATGTCCAACGGTCCGAGTTTTCGCTCCATGTGATCGAACAGGGCGGGAACCGCCTTTGCGTCGGCGGCGTCCGTCGCAGAAGTCTCCGCGCCGATGTCCGACGCCAGCGCCGACAGCTTTTCAACGTTGCGCGCGGCGAGGCCGACCTTGACGCCTTCGGCGTTAAGCGCCTTCGCCACCGAGGCGCTGATCCCCGGGCCGGCGCCGATGATAAGCGCCGTCGAATACGGAAAATTGCTCATTGCGCCTTCCTGAAGAGACCGTCCCGAAGTTCGACTCGCGAGATATTCGCCCGGGGGCCGCTTCGGGCGCGGGACCGGATCAAGCCCCTGCGTCGCCCGCCAGGCGCGCCGCGACCTGCTCGAGCCTCGAACCGAGTTCGTCCAGGCGAGACGCTATGCTCTGCGTCCGCTGTTCGGCTTCCTCGGAGCGCCTGCGCTCGGCCGCCGCTTCATCGCGGGCTTCGGTCAATTTGTCGGCGATGGTCAGCGCGGCCATGATCACCAGGCGCTGGTCGCCGATCTCTCTGGTCGAAGATGCGCGCATTTCGCGGATCGTGTCATCGAGCATCCCGGCGAGCGACTCGACCCGCGCTTCCTCGCCCTCGTCGCAAGCCAGGCGATACTTGGCGCCGTCGATGGTGACCGAAACCTGCGACATGGCGCGCGCCTTTTCCACCGGGGACTGGCCTTATGGCTCCGAGTCCGGCGCCAGATGGCCGAGAACGCGTTCGATCGTTTGAGCGGCGTGAGCGAGCCGCTTGGCCGCTTCGCTGTTGGCGGATTCCAAAGCCCGCGAACGGTCGACGGCGGCGTCAAGCTCGACTGCGAGGCGCGAGCGGTCGTCCTGCATCAGCGCGAACTCCTCCTGCGTCGTCGCCCGCGCTTCGTCGTGGCGCATGCGCGCCTCGGTCGCCCACTCGAGCGCGTCGACCGCGGAGGCCACTCGCTTGAGCGACATCTCCAGCGATTCCAAGGAGGTTTCGATTCCGCCCATTGTCGCGCTTTGTTTACGCGATGCTTGAACGTAACGTCAACGCAGGCGCTGGCGTAATTGACAGGTTCCTACAAGGCCCCCTAACTGGCGCCCCGAGCCGCCCGTTGCGTGTAGGCTAAAACCCCCGAAACCCCGTTTTCCAGTCGGGGTGTTTCATTAAGGAGACTGCCAATGACGACGAGCGTGTCTCATGACGCGATGGCCAACGCGATCCGCTTCCTCTCGCTCGACGCGGTGGAGAAGGCCAAGAGCGGCCATCCCGGCCTGCCGATGGGATCGGCGGACGTCGCCACGGTTCTGTGGCGCGACGTGCTCAAATTCGACGCCTCCGATCCCCATTGGCCCGATCGCGACCGGTTCGTCCTCTCCGCCGGCCATGGCTGCATGCTGCTCTACAGCCTGCTCTATCTGGCCGGCGTCGGCGGCGACAAAGGCCTGGGCGTCGCCGACATCAAGCAGTTCCGTCAGGTGGGTTCGAGAACCCCGGGGCATCCTGAATATTGGTGCGCGCCGGGCGTCGAGACGACGACGGGCCCGCTCGGACAGGGGATCGCGACCGCGGCCGGCATGGCGATCGCGGAGCGGATGATGGCCGCGCGCTTTCCCGGAATCGTCGACCATCACACCTACGTGCTCGCCTCCGACGGCGACCTCATGGAAGGGATCAGCCAGGAGACGATCGGCATCGCCGGCCATCTCAAGCTCAAGAAGCTGATTGTCTTCTGGGACAATAACGGGATCTCGATCGACGGTCAGATTCCGATCCTTGCCGACAACATCGACCAGGTCGCGCGCTTCCAGTCGGCCGGCTGGAATTCAACCCACATCGACGGGCATGATCAGAAGGCGATCCTCGACGCGATTCACGCGGCGCAGAACTCCGATAAGCCGACGATGATCGCCTGCAAGACGACGATCGGCTTCGGCCTGCCGACGCATGCGGGAACCCAGAAGGCGCACAGCGACGCGCAGGGGGCGAGCGAGGTCGCGGGCGCGCGCAAGAATCTGAACTGGCCCTACGAGCCGTTCGTCATTCCCGACGATATCCTCGACGCGTGGCGCAAGGCAGGATCGCGCGGCTCGCCGCAGCGGGAGGCCTGGAACCGCGCGCTTGAGGCGCTCGACGCAAAGGAGCGCGCCGAATTCGAGCGGCGCGTGCGCGGCGATCTGCCGCAGGACCTCGGTCAGGTGATCGATGCTTATAAGCGGAAGCTCGTCGCTGAGAAGCCGGAGGTCGCGACCCGCAAGGCGGGCCAGGCGGCGCTCGACGTCATCGGCGCCGCCGTGCCCGAGCTCGTCACCAGCTCCGCCGACCTTACGCCATCCAACAACACCAAGTTCGGGGAGGAGAAGGAAATCAGGGCCGACGACTTCTCCGGCCGATACATCCACTGGGGCATCCGCGAGCACGGGATGGCGGCGGCGTGCAACGGCATCGCGCTGCACGGCGGCTTCATCCCTTCCGGGGCGTCGTTTCTCTGCTTCACCGACTATTGCCGCCCCTCGCTGAGGATCGCCGCGCTCGCGGGCATACGGGTGGTTCACGTTTTCACCCATGATTCGATCGGCCTTGGCGAGGACGGACCGACCCATCAGCCGGTCGAGCATCTGGCGTCGCTGCGGGCGATGCCCAATTTCTACATCTGGCGCCCGGCCGACAGCGTCGAGACGGTCGAGTGCTGGCAGGCCGCGCTCGAGCGCGAGCATTCGCCCTCGATCCTGGCGCTCACCCGCCAGGGCCTGCCGGCTTTGCGCACGACCCATGTGGAGGAGAATTTGTGCGCGCGCGGGGGCTACGAGATTTCCCCCGCTGCGGGCCAGGCGCAGGTGTCGATCTTCGCCTCCGGCTCCGAAGTGTCGCTCGCGGTCGCCGCGCAGGCGCAGTTGAAGGCGAAGGGGGTCGCCGCGCGGGTCGTGTCGTTGCCGTGCTTCGCGGCGTTCTTCGAGCAGCCGGAGGATTATCGCCGCGCGGTGATCGGCGAGGCCAAGGTCAAGGTCGGCGTCGAGGCGGCGGTGAGGTTCGGATGGGACGCGATCATCGGCGATGGGCCCTTCATCGGCATGAAGAGCTTCGGCGAGAGCGGGCCCTATAAAGCCGTCTACCAGCATTTCGGCATCACGCCCGAGGCGGTGGTCGAGGCGGCGCTCGCCAGGCTCAAGGCCTGAGGAGGCGTCCTTCGGGCGTGAGCTGATGACCAGCGAAGAGATCGCCGCCTCAGTCGAGGCGCTCGTTGAGGCCCGCAGGACGGGGCGCCTGATCGAGCAATTGCCCGCGGCTCCCGCGTCGATCGAGGACGCGCATCTGATCCAGGATCGCGTGACTGCAACGCTGGGCGAGCCGGTCGGCGCGTTCAAGATCAACGCCCCGCCGGACAAGGCGCCGACGCGCGGACTGATCCACGCCCGCATGATCCGTCCGAGCCCGGCCCGGTTCACACAAGCCGAGGCGCCGCATTGCGGGGTGGAGGCGGAGGTCGCCTTCCGGTTCCTCCGCGACCTGCCGGAGCGGGACGAAGCTTACGCGCGCGAGGAGGTGGTTGGCGTCATGGCGGCGCTGCCGGCGATCGAAATCGTCTCCAGCCGGTTCCGCGATCCGCAGGCCCGCCCGCCGCTCGAACAGCTCGCCGACAGCCTGATCAACGGCGGCTTCGTTCCGGGGCCCGAGACACGGGACTGGTCGAAGCTCGATGTCGCGCGCCTTCAGGTGACGCTCAAGGTCAATGGTGAAACCGTCGTCGAGCGGCGGGGCGGCCATGTCGCGGACGACCCGGTGGGCTTCGCGGTCGCGCTGGTGAATGCGATGCGGCAGGCGGGCGGGGTGAAAGCGGGCCAGATCGTGACGACGGGGAGCTGGACCGGGCTCATCTTTCTCAAACCCGGCGACCGCTGCCTCGCCCGCTTCGAGGGGCTCGGCGAAGCGGAGGTCGCTTTCGCGGCCTGAGCTGGCTTTTCCCGGGTCGCTTTTTTCGGCCGCGTGGGGGCGGGCCGCAATTCACCGGCGGCGAATTGTCAGTGGACTTTGGGCGCCCGATCGGACATTTAAGCAGCGCTCTTATCATTCAGGCTCAGCCGCTCGCGGACGGGTGGTGTGGGCCCGCCATGGTCGGCTGGCGCAAACGGAGGAATGGCGATGGTTGCCAAGGTAGCGATCAATGGCTTCGGCCGGATTGGGCGGCTGGTGTTGCGCGCAATTCTGGAATCGGGGCGCAAGGACATCGAGGTCGTCGCCATCAACGATCTGGGTCCGGTCGAGACCAACGCCCATCTCCTGCGCTACGACAGCGTGCACGGGCGCTTCCCCCATAAGGTCGTGGTCGAGGGCGACACGATGATCGTCGACGGCCACAAGATCAAGGTGACCGCGATCAAGGATCCGGCCGAGCTGCCGCACAAGGCGCTCGGCGTCGACGTCGCGCTCGAATGCACCGGCATCTTCACAGCGCGCGAGAAGGCGGCCCTTCACCTCAAGGCGGGGGCGAAGCGCGTGCTCATCTCCGCGCCGGCCGAAGGCGCGGACCGCACCGTCGTCTATGGGGTCAACGACGACAAGCTCACCAAGGACGATCTCGTCGTCTCCAACGCCTCGTGCACCACCAATTGCCTCGCGCCGGTCGCCAAGGTGCTCAACGACGCCGTCGGCATCGAGCACGGCTTCATGACCACGATCCACTCCTACACCGGCGACCAGCCGACCCTCGACACGCTGCACAAGGACCTTTACCGCGCGCGCGGCGCCGCCTTGTCGATGATCCCGACCACGACCGGCGCGGCGAAGGCGGTCGGCCTCGTTCTGCCGGAGCTCAAGGGCAAGCTCGACGGCTCCGCGATCCGGGTGCCGACGCCCAACGTTTCGGTCGTCGACCTCAAGTTCGTCGCCAAGCGCGAGACCAACAAGGACGAGATCAACGCCGCCATCAAGGCCACCGCCGACGGCAACGGCCCGCTCAAGGGCATCCTCGGCTACACCAGTGAGCCCAATGTCTCGAGCGACTTCAACGGCGACGACCGCTCCTCGGTGTTCCATCTCGACCAGACCAAGGTGATCGACGGCAATTTCGTCCGCGTGCTCTCCTGGTACGACAACGAATGGGGCTTCTCCAACCGCATGGCCGACACCGCCGTCGCGATCGCGAAGCTGATCTGAGGATCGGGTTGTCGCCCCCGCGAAAGCGGGGGTCCAGAGTCGCGTCGCGAAAGCCCCCGCTCGAATCGACGCGGCTCATCTGGATGCCCGCTTCCGCGGGCATGACTAGAACGGCAGGGAACGGAAACGCATCGCTGCCGTCGAAAGCTTGAGCGAGGCGAAAATGACCAAACCCTTCCGCACCCTCGACGACGCCGACGTAAAGGGCAAGCGCGTGCTCTTGCGCGTCGACCTCAACGTGCCGACCGAGAACGGCCGGGTCACCGACGCGACCCGCATCGAGCGCGTCGCCCCGACGATTACGGAGATCGCCGGCAAAGGCGGCAAGGTCATTCTTCTCGCTCATTTCGGCCGGCCCAAGGGCGGCCCGGACGAGGCCAATTCGCTGAGGCCCGTCGCCGCCGCTGTCGCCAGAATCATCGACCGCCCGGTCGCCTTCGCCGCCGACAGCATCGGCAAGACCGCCGCCGACGCGATCGCCAGGATGAACGACGGCGACGTGCTCCTGCTCGAGAACACGCGTTTCTACAAGGGCGAGGAGAAGAACGACGCGGCTTACGTCGACGAGCTCGCGAAACTCGGCGACCTCTATGTCAACGACGCATTCTCCGCCGCCCACCGCGCCCACGCCTCGACCGAAGGGCTCGCGCATAAGCTGCCGCCCTATTGCGGGCGGGCGATGCAGCAGGAGCTCGAGGCGCTCGCGCTCGCGCTCGGAAACCCGGAGCGGCCGGTCGCGGCGATCGTCGGCGGCGCCAAGGTTTCGACCAAGCTCGACCTCCTCGGCAATCTCGTGAACAAGGTCGACGTGCTGGTCATCGGCGGCGGCATGGCCAACACTTTCTTGTTCGCCGAGGGCAGGCATGTCGGCAAGTCCCTGTGCGAGAAGGATCTCGCCGACAAAGCGCGCTCGATCGCCGCGGCGGCGGAAAAGGCCAATTGCCGGCTGCTGCTGCCGGTCGACGCGACAGTGGCGAAGGAATTCAAGGCGAATGCGCTCGCCCATGTCGTCGGCGTCGATCATATCCCCGAGGACGAGATGATCCTCGATATCGGGCCGAAATCGGTCGCCGGCGTCGAGGAGGTCCTGGCGCACGTCAAGACGCTGGTGTGGAACGGCCCGCCCGGCGCCTTCGAGACCCCGCCGTTCGACGAAGCGACGATGGCGATCGCCAAGAAAGCCGCTTCGCTCACGAAGCAAGGCAAGCTCAAGTCGGTCGCGGGCGGCGGCGACACCGTAGCCGCGCTCAACGAGGCCAAGGTCGCGGGCGACTTCACCTATGTCTCGGCCGCCGGCGGCGCCTTCCTCGAGTGGATGGAAGGCAAGGCCTTGCCCGGCGTCGAGGCGCTGCGGAAGAGGTAGGGGAGAACAATCGCGGTGGGACTGCTCCCAACAGCGACTCAATTTGTCGGCTTCGACTCCGCTTGGTCGGGCAATCCTAAGATTCTTGGCGCTATCTCCTCAATCTCCTTCTCCGGGCAAGAGTTTTTCGACTTTAGAGAGCCTGAGCCGGCCTCCTTCACTGCAGCCAGCGACTACATCAATTCCATTAGACGCCTCGACATGCCCACACTTGTTGCTTTGGATCAGCCAACAATTGTGCCGAATTCAACAGGCATGCGCCCTGTCGAAAAGGTAGTCGCAAGCCTTATATCCTGGATGGGTGGTGGGGTGCAGCCCGCCAATCTCAACAGGGTCTTCTTTGGTAGGAATGCGCCGATTTGGGAATTCCTACGTCGTCTTGCGGCCGCTGAAGACCCGGAGGCGGCGCGCACGGCCAATCAAGGAGTCCACCTGATTGAAGTATTTCCAGCTCTGGCATTTGCGTCGCTGGAGTCGAGGTTTTTCGGCCGCCTCATGGGTCCGCGTTACAACCCAGCACGCAAGACATTTCAATTCGGAAGCTGGATCGCCGTCATTGATGCGACGCGGGCAGAGGCAACAAGACTCGCATGCACGCCGCTGGTCGAGTGGCTTGATAAGTTGCGAATGAAGCCCAGTCCGAGGAAAGCAGATCAAGATTGCCTTGATGCAGCGGTGTGCCTAATCGTCGCAATCCGATGGCGCCTCTCTCCTCGTGCGATGTCTGTCGCTGTGGGCGATCTGAGAAGCGGCTACATGATTGCTCCCGCCTCCGTGCCGGTTATGGGTCGGCTTCGACAAGCTGCGATAGCGCGAGGAGTGCCGATCGACGCATTGTCGTATTGAAGCCTCTGTCCTGACTTGAATCGGAGGACTCACCGCGCCCGGACCGCTAGACTCTGCGTCGCCCGCCCGATCAGTCCGCGTTCGTCATAGAGCGCCGATTCCGCGAGCCCGCAGCCGTTGCCGCCAAAAAAGCTCCGCGCCTCGAGGCAGATCCATGTCCCCTCCGGACGGCGGAAGAGGTTGATCGTGAGATCGCAGTTGATGAAGACATATTTGCCGAAATCCAGCGCGGCGCTGATCCCGTTGCCCGAATCCGCGGCGACCGCCACGCGCTGATAGGGGCTTGGGCGCTCGCCCTTGATGAGCGGATGGTTCATGCGAAACCAGACCGCGCACGGTCCCTTGAAGAAATGTCCCGCGGCAAGGCGGTTCTCGACCAGGTCGGCATAGCCGAACGGCCGGTCGGCGAAATGCATGGTCACGACCGGGCATGTCTCCGGCGGCTTCGGCGCCGCCGGCGGCGGATGGCCGGGCGTTCCCTTAGGGATCGGCAGGCCATCCTCGCGCTGCGCGAGCGCGGTGAAGCGCGCGGCCTCCTTGCCGCCCGCGATGAACCGCCCCGAATAATGGCCGGCGTTGCGGCCGACATAGTCCGCCGCAATCTCGACCCGGCATTCCCCGATCGGCGCGGGCCGCATGAGATTGACGGTGAGCCGTCCGAGATGGGTGAAGCCCTCGTTCGCCCCGGCGCGTTCGATCGTGCGCGCGATCAGCGCCGAGGGCGGACCAGCGTGCTGATGGCCGGGACTCCAAGGCCCCCCCGTGAGCGCCGTCGCCCGAAAAACGCCGTCGCCAAGATCGACGTAAGCCGCATCCAAGCCCAACGCTCCTTTCGTCGCGCGCCGACGCTTTCGATGCGGCGCGCGGCGTTTTGCGCTTGGCGCCCGGCTCGCGCAAGAGAGGCGCCGCGATTACGAAAAGCCGCTCCAGAGAGTTTGACGGGGTCAGCAATCACGAACGGACCGGGGGACCGTAGAGGTTCCGCATTTCCTTGGCGACCACGCTCTCGGGAGCGTAGCGGAGGCCCCGAGTCCAGAACTCGATCGGCGCCCCGCTTTCGTCGCGGACCAGACGAACGGGCTCGCCATGACCATCATAGCCGGCGGCCAGCGCGACGCGACCGTCATTGGCGCCGCTAACCTCGATTTCGGCGGCGTCCATGACGGGATTGAGGAAGCCTGGGGCGGCCACAAGGACGCGGTCGCCGGCCGGCAGCAGATCGAGAGCGCCCCAAGCATTCCACCAACGCCCGGTCCAGCCGCGAACGTCTTTGGTGGGTTCGCCCTTTTTGGCGAGCGCGCGCGCAACGTGGAGCATGCCGTCGAGCCAGAACCAGGCGAGCCCGTCCGATGCGTTGGTCAGCACGGAGATGGCCAGGTTCCGTTCCGGGACGACGGCGGTGCGCGAGATGTAGCCGAGCAACCCGCCGGAATGCCCGAACCAATTCCAGTCGCCGAGAACGCCGCTGGAGGTTCCGAGGCCGTAAGTGGTGGCGAGAGCGGCGTGGGGATTTTTCCATTGGCCGCGCGTCATCTCGCGCCGGCTGTCGGGGGAGAGCGGGCTCAAGGCGGCGCTGGGCGAGAGCTGGGCGAAAAAGCGGGCAAGATCGGCGGCGGTGGTGACGAAACCGGCGGCGGGCGTGAGCGCGTTCAGCGGATAGTCGCCTGGGACGAGCTGTCGGCCGCCGAGCAGAGCCTTGCCGGTGTGGCCCTGGGCGAAGCGCGCGCCCGCCGGCAGCGGCATGTCCGGCTCAGTCTCGGTAAGCCCGAAGGGCGTAACGACCTCGCGGCGAATCCAAGCTGCGTAGGGTTCGCCAGTGACCGCTTCTATGACGAGGCCGAGCAGGGCGAAGCCGTGGTTCGAATATTTGAATCGGGTGTTGCGGTCGAGAACAGGCGGCTTGGCCAAGTCGGCGAGGAGCTCGGCTCTATCCAGGAAGGGGCGAAAGCCTGTGAATTGGTTGCCGGCGCCGCCGTCGCGAGTGAGGCCGGCGGAGTGCGACATGACCTGGGCAAGGGTGGCCCGGGCGACGTCGCCGTGCAGTCCGGGGATGAAGGCGCCAATCGCGTCGTCGAGTTTCAACCGGCCCCGTTCGCGGAGCAGCATGACGCCTGCGGCGGTGAAGCTCTTCGAGTGGGATGCGACCCGGAAGCGGTGACGCGGGGTCATTGGCTTGCCGGCGGCGAGGTTGGCGGAGCCGGCCGCGTATTCGAGCACGAGCTCGCCTTCATGCACGATGGCGAGAAGACAGCCGACCTGCTCTGAACTTTGGAGCTGATAGTCGATCCAGCCGGGGATGTAGCCGATGGTGCGCCGGAGCCAGTCTTCCATCCAATTTTCCCGCCTCGAACTGGGCAATTTCGGGCGCGTCCACGGACCCGGCGACAAGACTAAACAGGATTGCGTCGGCGAGCCAACGCAATCCCGCTCAGATTCCTTTGATGTCGCAGGATTTTTAGCCGAAAACCGGCGGCTGCTTCTCGGCAATCCTGCTTAGCGCCTTCTGCAATCATGGCGAGAGAGGCGATGTCCACGCCCTCTGTCGGAAGACCGCTTTCTTCCGCTTGCGGCGCATTCGTGGGGCTGACTCGAAAGGCGCCAAAGGTCCAAACCTGCCCCACGGATTGGGTTTCGTCTTGGGAGCGTAAAGTGTAATGCAGATCGAAAGTGTGCTTTCCGCCATCGCCCGAACGGGCCTCGTTCCGCGCGGCGCGCTATGCCTCGAGGACAACGAGCGGAGCGGCGCGCTGGCCGAGATTCGCACGATCGTGCTCGCCGGCATGGCGGGGCGCGAGGGTTGGGACGCCTTCGCCGCTTCGCCCGAGGCGAGCGATGGGGCGAGCGATCCGCTCGACCGCTGGAGCCGGCGGGTGATCGAAGCGCTGGCGCGCGAACTCGGCGGCGCGGCCCTCTTCCCGTTCGGCGGCCCGCCGTTCTGGCCGTTCCAGCAATGGGCGCGCCGGGCCGAGCCGGTCCATCCTTCGCCGATCGGAATTCTCATCCATCCGCGCTATGGGCTCTGGCATTCCTATCGCGGCGCGCTAGGTTTTCACCAGGCGCTCCCGGCTCCCCAGCCGGCGGCGGTCCCGAGCCCGTGCGATTCCTGCGCAGGCCGCTGGTGCCTGAAAGCCTGCCCGGTCGGCGCGTTCTCGGCGGACGCTTACGACGTCGCCGCCTGCGTGGCCCATGTGAAAAGCCCGGCCGGCGCGGACTGCATGGGCCTTGGCTGCCGCGCGCGGCGCGCCTGTCCGGTCGGCGCGGAGCGCGCCTATGGCCCCGAACAGGCGAATTTCATCATGCGCGCGTTCCTGCGTGGGCAGGACACGGCCTGAAGAGCATCCCGTAACGCCCTGAGCTTGAGCGCGAATCACCGCGCGATTTCCTGCCGATAAAACATTGCTCCTTGCTAAAACCAGAAATGCGCGCTATACATATCCGATGGGCGGAATCACGCGCCTCGGGCGGCAGCCGGGGCGGTATGGCTGCTCGACACGCGCCCTGGCCACAACCGGCGGCGCGAGTTCTGGGAAAGAGGAGAATCTTTATTTCCTTCGCTCGTAACCCATTGAAAAGCCCCGATTCGGGGAAATAAGGAAATAAAAGGAAATAAAAGGAAGCAAATTTGCTGCCGTTT
>Ga0335075_10011717_pt1 | contig 13246 bp, 11 predicted proteins | sample Lox_Sample_24_FD_206723 | JGI IMG/M metagenome (GOLD analysis project Ga0335075, IMG submission 206723) | Soil microbial communities from Loxahatchee National Wildlife Refuge, Florida, United States - Lox_Sample_2.4 | ecosystem: Environmental > Terrestrial > Soil > Wetlands | place: USA...
ACGAGGCCGGATGGAACGTACTGGGCTACGAGTACGCGCCCGGCCGCCACGCCGACTACACCCCAGGCTCGCCCGACCTTGACCGGCTGGTGCAGCTCATGGGCGCGCTGAGCGAGATCAAGGTCCCAGATGCCCTAGGCCCGCTCAAGCGGGCCGAGGACCGCTGGAAGCCCTACGTTGACGATCCCGCGTCAGCGTCGGTCTTCGCCGGCTCGGTGCTCACGCACTCGGACTGGACTCCTGACAACGTGCTGGTATCAGATGACCGCGCCTGGCTGATCGACTGGGCCTGGCCCACCCTCGGTGCCGCCTGGACCGACCCGGCCTGCTGGGTACTGCGCCTCATGGCCTCCGGTGGCCACACCGCGCATCAGGCCGAACGGCAAGCGTCCCGCCTCCCCGCGTTCCAGGCCGCCGACCCGGCGCACATTGACCTGTTCGCCTATGCCAACGTCCGGCTGTGGGACGAGATTGCGCAGTCGAGCACGAGCGACTGGACAGCCAAGATGGCACAAGCCGCGAAATCATGGGCTGCCTATCGCCAGGCTCACTGAGCCCATCAGGCGACGCACCTCGGCCATTGCATCGGCCCGACTGCCGACGAGCAGGCCCGCAGGTGGTTACGGCTGACGCATGCCAAGCGGCCAGGTAGATCCCGCCCCTGCGCACCGGTTGGCACTCCATGTCGCCAGCTAATCCGTACTCCATTCTGTACTCCGCTTACACCGGTATAACTTGACCGCCGGGAATGCGCAGGACCCGGCGGAAATAAACCTTCCGGTGGACTCCCAGACTTATATACGCGCAGAGCTCGTAAAACAATCGTTGATGGCCCGGCAGACATGCACGCTGACATATAAACCCCACGGTCTCATCCTCGGGACAGGGAGGCGGACTGCGATGCGGTCCGACTCCTGCCCCTACACTGAAACGCGTGCCCATCCTCAAGCAGAGAGCGCGAGGGCCTCTCGCATGGGCAGGTACGCGAGGCCATGAGCAGGCGGGCGGCAGGGTGAGGCAGCAGCGGCCAGCAGGGAAACGGCAGAGATCAACCCACACAGTCGCCGCCAGCTTGGCGGCAGGACCGACGATCTCATCGGTTTTCGAGCAGCCAATGTTGCCTTCACCGTCAAGAAAAACGGGATCGACGGTGAAAAAAGAGGCTGAAAACCCGATTTATGTATTGTCAGCGCTTTGCGGCGACAGCGGGACCTGGATCCCATGTCCATACTGCCATGCCTTCATTCCATGCTCACCCTGCCCGGGGTACTGCCCAGAAAGCAGATCGCTCTCCCCGCCGTTCATGGTGCCGACCACGACGCGCCGCCTGAGCGCCCGGCCACGGCGGCTCGCTGCGCTGTCCCCGGCCCCGTTCCCCTAACCGGGCGCCTGCGGCGCACGTGCGGCGCGTCCGGGCCGGACAGGGGCAAGCCCGCCGACGGCCAGCCCCACCGTCCTAGCGCCCGCGGCACCCTTGGACGCCGCACCCGGCCAGGCCCACTGTCGGCTACGGCCATCGGCTTGACATCGCCGGCTGAGCTAGCGCTGGATATCGCCGGTCTTGGGCGGCAGGCCAGCCCGCGCTGCTCCCCGGCCCGCACAGGAGCTGGGGCACGGGGAGAAACCAGCACGACGCCAACGGCCACCGCCCGGGAACCTCGCCCCCTGGCCCGCGTCGCACCGAGATGCCGCACCCGCGGCGGGCGGAGGCTGCCGTGACTACCGCCCGGGGCGGCCGCGAACTTGACGACGTGGCCGCAGGTGAGCGTGCATCCGTCCGGCACCGGGCTGCCCGGCGTACGGCTCCCGTGGGCGGCTCGAACCGGCTCCTGTCCGTCGAGGAACTGGCTGCCTACCTGGGCGTGCCGAAGAAGACCGTCTACGGCTGCTGGCGGCAATGGGGCCTGCGGGGTTACCGGGTCGGCCGATACCTGCGGTTCCGCGAGCGGCACGTGGAGGAATGGCTCCAGACCCGGGAGATATGACCGTGGCCAGAATCTTCAAGCGCTGTGACTGCGGTGACTGGGACGGCTGCCCGCACCAGTGGGTGGTCCGCTACCGTACGACCGGCGGCCGGTCGAGCCGTCAGCGTGAGCAGTCCTTCGGCGACGACCTGCGCGAGGCCGAGGACTTCGCCCTCAAGGTCGAGCACGATAAGCGCGCCCGCACTTTCGTCGACCCGAAGGCGGGGCGAATACTGTTCCGCGACGCAGCCGGGACCTGGCTGGACCAGCATCTCGGCGCGGACTCCAGCATCGCCACCTACCGGTCGGTCCTGCGCGCCCACATCGACCCCGCCATCGGCGGCAAGCCGATCGGCGCCATCCGCCGCGAGGACATCAAGGCACTCATCGCCGCCATGCACCGCAAGGGCCTGTCCGCGAGCCGGATTGGCTGCGCGCACCTGGTCATCAGCGCGGTGCTCGCTGAGGCCGTGCGGGACAAGAAACTTGCCGAGTCTCCCTGCAGCGGCATCCAGCTACCCGGCGTCGTTACCGCTGCCGATTTCATCCTCCCCGCTCACGCGCAGATAGAAGCGGTCGCGGCCGGCCTGCCACCTGACTGGGCCGCCACCGTGTGGCTCATGCACGGCTGCGGACTGCGGATCGGCGAGGCGCTCGCGGTCAACCTGCGCTGCCGGATCAACCGGGGCGAGACCCTACGGGTGAAGGAGCAGGTCAACCCGGCAGCGCAACTGAGGCCGCTGAAGTTCCGCCAGGAGGGAGAGTTCCGCGACATCCCGCTGCCGCATTACGTCAGCGAGGCGATCGACAAGCACATGGCTGAGTACGGCACGACCAGTGACGGCTACCTGTTCCGGGGACGGAAGTACAAGCTCGTCGTGCGCCGCAGTTACCAGGAAGATTTCCAGCGGGCCGCCGCGAAGGCGGGGCTGCCGCCGGAGTTCATCCCGCACTCGCTGCGCCACCTCTACGCTTCTACCAGTTTGGCCCAGGGCATCCCGATCACCGAGGTCTCCCGCTGGCTCGGCCACCAGAGCATCGAGGTCACTCATCAGATCTACGGCCACCTCGTTCCCAGCTCCTTCGACCGTGCCCGCTCCGCGCTGGACAGTGCCTACCACAAGAGCCGCCGCCAGACGCCTCGGAACACCTGAAGCTGAGGTAATACGCCCAACGGCGGTGCCCCCTGGCGCTCAAATCGACTGACCTCGATGTGTTCAGGCAGGCGAGGCCAACAGCGGTCCACCCCATCACTGCTCACGACGGCCAGACTTGCGATATCAGTAATGCAAGGGCAAGCTGCGAGTGCGGAGAACCAAGGAGATGCGCTTCGGGTAAGAATAGTGTTGTGACGGCCAGCGCTTACGGTCCTCTTGAGGAGGAGACCTGTCGCCAGTTCGTGCTGCCCGCACTCGAATCGGCAGGATGGGCGGACGACCAGGTCAAATCCCAGTATCGGATCAACAGGGGTCGTATCCGGGCAACCGCGCGCCTGCACCGGCAGGACCGGCCCCTGATCGCTGACTATGTCCTGCAGCACTCGGATGGGCTGCCAGTAGCGGTGATCGAGGCCAAGAGGTCCAGGCGTGATCCTTCCGACGGATTTGAGCAGGCGAAAAGGTACGCGGAACTCTTGGACGTGCCGTTCGCCTACGCCACCAACGGTCACCGCATCCTCGAGCTTGACGCACGAGTCGGGAGAATAAGCGAGATCCGTCAGTTCCCTTCTCCGCGGGAACTCTGGCGGCGCTACAAGAGCGACCGCGAGATCAGTGATCCGGAGCAGGAGCGACTGGCTTCGGCGCCGCTCGATGCGAAGCTGCGTAACTGGGACGGCACGCCAAAGGAAGCCCGCTACTACCAGCAGATAGCCATTAACCGAGCCGTCCAGGCGATCGGCCGAGGCGACAAGCGCCTGCTGCTCGTCTTGGCGACGGGCACCGGGAAGACTTTTGTCGCGGCGCAGATTGTTGCCAAGCTCTGGAACTCTGAATGGCCTGAAGGGCGCAAGCCCCGCGTGCTCTACCTGGCCGACCGGAACGTCCTCGCGGACCAGGCAAAAGACGACTATTTTCAGCCCATGTTCGGCGAGGCGGTCCACAAGCTGAGCCGTCATAACTTCACCACAAGCAGGCATATCTACTTCGCTCTCTACCAGGCACTGGATGGCCCTGAGGAGGAGACGCAGCTCTACCGTCAATTTGACCGAGACTTTTTCGATCTCGTCATCGTGGATGAGTGCCACCGCAGCAGCGCCGCCGACGGCTCCCAGTGGCAGGCGATCCTGAAATACTTCCAACCTGCCACCCAGATCGGCCTGACGGCGACGCCGATCAGCCGTAAGGACGCCAGCACGTATCGCTACTTCGGGGAACCGCTCTTCGAGTACTCGCTTGCCTGCGGGATCGAGGACGGGTTCCTCGCGCCCTACCGGGTCCGCCGCGTCCGGATGAACGTGGACATGACCGGCTGGCGGCCTTCCCCAGGACAACTCGATCGCTACGGCCGGGAGATACCAGACAAGCTGTACGGGCCGCGCGAGTACGAACGACTACTCGCAATCCTGGAGCGAACTGACGAAGCAGCTCGTTACCTCACGGACTACATGTACCGCAGCGGCCGGATGGCCAAGACCATCGTCTTCTGCCAGGACTCCGAGCACGCCATGCGAATGACGCAAGCACTGACTAACGAGAACGCAGACCTGGTTCGACAGTACGGCCCCAAGTACGCCTGCCGTATCACCGCGAAGGATGAGGCGGCAGGCCGCGAGTGGCTAGATGAATTCCGCCAAGTCGATACCGAGGTTCCCGTGATTGCCGTGACCTCGCAGATGCTCTCCACTGGCGTGGACATCCCGACGCTGCAGAACATCGTGATCTTCCGCAGGATCACCTCCATGCCGGAGTTCAAGCAAATCATCGGGCGCGGTACGCGGCTGTTCCCGCCCGACAAGTTCTCATTCGACATCATCGACTTCGTCGAGGCGACCCGGTTGTTCAATGACCCCCTGTTCGACGGGCCGCCGATGCGCCTCATCCGCGACTACACGGACGAGGACGGCCGTATCAAGGACACGGTTGACCACACTCGCGATCTGGAAACTGAAGGCGTCGCGGAGCCTGGCGGCGATTACACGGAGGAGCCAGGCGGGAGACTCCTCGATTCGGATCAGGAATCAGACGAAGAGGTGGACGAGGAGGAGATTCGCGCTAGCCCACGCAAGTTCTTCGTGGATGGCGTGGAGGTCGTACCCTGGGGGACTGCTTTCTATATTTACGACCCCGAGTCGGGTGGACTGCAACTGAGAGAATTCAGCCAGTTTATTCGAGACCGCGTTCTTAGCCTGCAACTCGACCCGAATCAGCTCTTGACACAGTGGGCGCGGACACGGACGCGCAAGGAATTGCGGGAACTGCTTAACGACTGGCATATCACCACGCATGACCTAGCCGAGTGGGCGGGACGACCTGACGCCGATACGATCGACTTGCTCCTGTTCGTGGGCTGGGAACTCCCCTTGCTGTCCCGGGCCGAGCGCGCGCGCCGGGTGCAGATGCGACAACGCGACTTCCTCGACTCATTCGCTCCCGAGGCACGTGTGGTATTGGACAAAATTCTTGAGCAGTATGTCGCGCGCGGCGTCGACGAACTTGACGTCAGCGCCCTAAAGTCGCAAGCTTACGGTTCTCTCGGCACGGTTGTCGAGATCGCGGGCAGGTTTAACGGGAGCGATAGCCTGCGGTCGGCAGTGGACAAGCTAAGTGAGCTGATCTATGCATCAGCATAAATTGCAAAACTGGCACTTATTTGCTCTCCGACATGCCGTCAGACCTAAATGACACTAAGTCGCGCCAGTGCTATTCTGCTCGGCATGGCATCTAGGCCCTCTCCCTCTCCAGTCGCTGGCACAAGCCGAGCCCGGCTCGGCTCGATCATCAAGACCGCGCGCGACATCATGCGCAAGGACGCCGGTCTCAACGGCGACCTTGACCGGCTCCCGCTGCTGTCGTGGCTGCTCTTCTTGCGCGCCTTCGACGCCGAGGAGCAGGGGCGGAGGATCATCGAGGGCGAGGCATTTCAGGCCGCCTTGAGTCCGTCGTACCAGTGGCCCACCTGGGCGGACGACGAGCGGCTCACCGGCGAGGCACTCATCGATTTCGTGAACGATAAGCTGCTGCCCTACTTGGCAGGGCTCAAGAGCGACACGCCAGGCGACCCGCGCAACGTGCTCGGTCAGGTCTTCAGCGGCGTCCGGAACAAGATGGCGTCCGGGTACCTCTTCCGCGACCTCGTGAATCAGGTGCGAAAGGTCGACTTCACGAGCAGCGACGACATCCACACCATGGCGTACCTCTACGAGTCGCTGCTCAAGGAGGTGCGAGACGCTGCCGGCGACTCGGGAGAGTTCTATACTCCCCGTCCGGTCATCCGCTTCATGGCTGAGCAGAGCTTCCCGAAGCTCGGCGAGTCGATCTTGGACCCGGCCTGCGGGACTGGCGGGTTCCTGGTTGAGGCGCTCACCGAACTGACCGAGGGCAAGGACATTGGGATCGCCGATCAGGAGCGGCTCTGGCAGACCCTCCGCGGGATCGAGAAGAAGTCCGACCCGTACCTGATGTGCATGATGAACCTACTCCTGCACGGGGTGCCGGATCCGCAGATCGTTCATGCCAACGCCCTTGTCCGGATGCTAGCTGAGGTCGGGCCGGCCAGCAAGGTCGACCTGGTGCTCACCAACCCGCCGTTTGGCGGCGAGGAGGAGAACTCCGTCGCGGCCCGGTTCCCCAAGGGCTATCAGGCCAGGGAGACCGCGGTCCTCTTCGTCAAGGCGGTCATCGACAAGCTCAAGCCGAACGGCCGGTGCGCGATTGTCCTGCCGAACGGTTTTCTCTTCGACGACAAGAGTCGAAAGGTCCGCGAGGACCTGTTGACCAAGTGCAATCTGCATACAGTGGTGCGGCTAGCTCAGGGTGTATTCGAGCCTTACACGAAGATCCCGGTCAACCTGCTGTTCTTCGACCGGTCCGGTCCGACGAAGGAGGTCTGGTACTACCAGATCGATCCGCCCGAGGGACGCAAGGGTTACGCCAAGACTAGGCCCATGCGGTACGAGGAGTTCGCCGAGTGCGCCGCATGGTGGGGCGGCTCGGACCGGGCCGACCGCACGGAGAGCAGCAGCGCCTGGTGTGTCCCGGCGGCCGATATCATCGCCGACAACTTCAACCTCGACATTGCTCCGCCTGTCACTGCGGATGACCTCATTCACCGCCCACCAGGGGAGCTCCTGTCGGAACTTATCGATACTGAACGGGAGATCTTGTCCCTCCTAACCTCCCTCCAGCAGGACATAGCGAGCCACGAATGAGTATCCCTGAACGTCCGCTCTCAGTAGCGCTCCAGCTTGCGACGGAGACGGTTGCTGTCGAACCCGAGGAGGAGTACGCGATCGCCGGAATCTACAGCTTCGGCCGCGGTCTGATCAGGAGACCGGCGATACGCGGTTCCGAGACTGCATACCCAAGGCTCACCCGCCTCCGCGTAGGCCAGTTCACGATGAGCAAGCTCAACGGCTGGGAAGGCGCTCTTGCGGTCGTCCCAAGTGAATTCGATGGTTCGTACGTTTCTCCCGAGTACCCCGTTTTCGCCATAGACACCGATGTAGCCGATGTCACCTACCTCGCCTATCTTGCTAAGTGGCCGAGCCTGTGGGATCGCTTGAAGCCGCGCGGATCGATGGTCCGCCGAAAGCGCGTAGTTCCAGCAACATTGTTGGCGACGACCGTCCCTCTACCAGACCTACCTGAGCAGCGCCGCATTGTCGCGCGCCTTGATTCTTCATTTAGATCAGCTCAAATGATCGGTAATCTCCAAGAGAAGGCTGCACGTCTACGCGCTGCTCTTGTTGACTCCATGCTCCATGATGCTGGGGAACCTGCTCCGCTAAGCGCCGTTCTCAGAGCCACCAGTGATCGCGTCTCTGTGGACAGGAATTCAAATTATCGGATGGCCGGCATTCTGAGTTTCGGGCGTGGACTGTTTTCTCGCGGACTGATCGACGGGTCCGAGACTTCATACCAGACCTACAATCGGATCCATTCCGGTCAATTTCTCTACAGCAAGCTATTTGGCTGGGAAGGTGCCCTCGCGGTTGTATCTCCCGAGTTCGATGGCTACTACACGTCACACGAGTTTCCAGCTTTTGAAATAGATAAATCACGCGCCGATCCCGCTTACATGGCGCACCTTGCTGCTTGGCCGGCATTGCATAACAGGCTTCGCGACAAAGGGACAGGTATGGGATCCCGGCGCCAGCGAGTGAGTCCCGATCGTCTCCTTCTAACAAGAGTTCCGCTGCCAAGTCTTCCCGAACAACGGCGAGTCGCTCACATACTCGACAGGGTTGTAACGTGCGCCAAATCCACCGGAACACAGGAAGTCAACACGAAGAAGTTCCAGTCAGCACTGCTCGACGCCGCGTTTGCCGGGGAGCTTTGAACGTTACGGTATCCGAGACCATTCGGTCTCAGTGACGATCACGTGGTCGAGGAAGTGCAATCCTACGGTCTCAGCGGCTGCGCGCAAGCGGGCGGTAACCGTAACGTCTGTCTCGCTTGGCTCAAGGGAACCGCTGGGATGGTTATGGGCAACCGCGAACCGCGCGCCGCCGGAAGACAGCACGGTGTGCAGCACGTCTCGTACTGGGAGCAGGCTCCGGTCATTTCCCCCCTCGGTCAGGGTCACGGTGCGGAGCAGGCCACCGTTGTTGTCGCAGACGATCACAACCACGCGTTCGTGCCGTAGTCCTCGCAGGTACCGAGTGGCCTCCTGCGCGACGTCAGTCGAGCGAGTTATCCGCCGCCGAGCAGGAAACTCCGCCGCCCGGCGGCCCAGTTCGAATGCCGCAGCGACCCGGACCGCCTTAGCGATGCCGACTCCGGGCACGCGCGTCAGCGTGTACGGATCGGCCTTGGCCAGCGCGGCTACGTCGCCTACGTGCTCAATGAGGACCGCTCCCAGTTCAATGGCGTCCCGGCCGGGCAAGCCGGAACCGAGCATCAAGGCGAGAAGCTCGCGATCCTGCAGATTTGCTGCACCGACCTTGAGCATTCGCTCCCGCGGCCGCTCCGCTTCCGGCAAGTCCCGTACCCTCACGACGCACCTCCTTTGTGCTACTTCAAGAGTAACCAGGTGGCACTGACATTCGGGGCAGGCCGCACCCGTTAGTCTTCGGTGTCCTTGTCTTCCACCTCAACCGTCATCCCGTGCCGCACGACTTCCGGCGAGTCGCTCCGGGGCGGCCGAGCCGGCCTCTCGCCGCGCATGAGATCACCGGCCCAGCGCAAGAGGTCATCGGCCCGTATCGCGATGAACCTCGCGTAGTCGTTGCGCTGCGCCGCTTCATAAGCTTGCGGCGAGATGAGCAGGGTATCCAGCCTCGCAAGCAGTTCCTGTCCATCGCAGAAGCCCAGCTCATACTCCAGATAGTCCGCCGGTGCTTGGTCTGCGATCTGCTGGTTGCTGATAGCTGTCAGCATGACAATGTTCGCGAGCACGTTGGCCTCATCGAAGGACGTGCCCTGCTTCATCAGCCAGTTCTTCGGGAAGAAATGATGGTACTGAAGGTCGTTGGCCAGGGCCAGCGCCCGGCCGACATCGATCCGCTGTCCGAAGCGCAGGTCTCGGGGGCCAGCCGCGGCGAGCATCAGCGCCAGAGCCCTCGTCCTGGCCGTGTCGCGACGGTACTGCTGTGCCGTCCACAGCCCGATGCTCGGCGCCGGGACCACCACGTCGAGCGGCTTACCCTCGTTCGCGAACCGCTTTATCGCCGCCAGGTCGTTCGCCATCTTTCGGGCATTCCACCCCTCGAAGTACCCGGTGAGAGCCGTGCTCCAGAACCAGCTTCGGATCTCTTTGAACTGCTGAGCGGTTGGCCTGGGCACACGCCGGAATATCTCGATGACGACGGCGAGCTGGTTGAGGTAGGGAAGCGCGTCGGCAGTCGGGGTACCTATCTCCGTGGTGAGGAAGTCTACTGCGAGACGAGCCGCTGTCTCGGTCTCGGTGACGGCGGTTCGCAGTACCGAGTGGTCAACGAGCGCCAGGCTCTCCACGTTTTCCTTAGAAAACCCTAGTCCGGCCGCCGCCGCGATCGCACGGAGCAGGAGCATGCGATCGATCTGGCCATAGTGCTTCCTGGCGAGCGCCCCTCGCACCGCATCAATCTCCACCAGGAGGTCGAAGTCGACCGTCCAGGTGGCGGCCTGCAGGAGTTCCACGGTCGTAAGTGGTGTGCCGCGCGTATTTACCCGCTCGAATATGCGGCCAATCTCCGAGTACGGAGTCGCGTGCAGCGTGACCACTGCGACCTCATACCTTTCGAAGCGGTTGAACAGCGCGTCGGCACGCTCGTGGAGCAGGTCGGGCAGATCCTTGATCCGATTGAAGAAGCGAGACGGCTCAGCCAGCAAACGCAACGGGATCTGATTTGGCGGCGGATCATCGAGGTCATGACGGTGCAGGAACCGCTCTATCTCTAGGTCATAAACGAGGTTCCAGAAGCTGTCCGGTTCTCCGTTCGGTTGCCAGTACAGCGCACCGCAGATCGTCGAAAGCCGTTGGCATCCGTCAAGCAGGTATGCGACCTCTTCGCCTTCTTCGGTCTCCTCGACCTGAAGGCCGGCGATTGTCTGGTCGCTCGCGAGGCTAGCTGAATCGTCACTCTTCCACAGCAGGAAGCTGCCGATCGGATAGCTGCGTGCGATCGAGTCGAGAAGGTCAAGCACCTGCTGGCGGGACCACACAAAGTCTCGCTGGAACCTTGGTAGCCGGATCTCTCCGTCAACGACCTTCCCCGCCAGGTTGGTGATCAGTTCTGGAATGGGCCGATGTTCTCTCCCTTGACCACGCCTTGGCACCTGACCTCCATCCGCCACCACAGAGACCCGTCCAGACCGGTGCATTCGAACGCATTGTTATCAGTATGCGCGATCGTCCGGTACCCAGACTCTCAAACTATCGGACACAGGCAGGACACCGCACCTAGTCAGCATCGGCCGGTTTCGATAGGAGAAAATTCGATCGACGTTAATAATCGGGATCTTGGCATTACTAAAGCGGCTTCTTGGTCTTGTGAAACTCGTGGTCGCGGCGGATGAGCCGCTCGATGTCCGCCCGTCGCCCGGCGTCCAGCGCATACTGTGAGCGCTCAACCAGGGCCAGCAGACGGCGGGTCGATCTCTCGACCCGCACCGTCGGGTGCTGTATCGATCCGATGCGGGCGTTGGGGTGGGTAAGCAGCACGACAGGAATGACTGGCGTTCCCCGCTTGTTCGTGCTGAGCCAGCGAGACAGAGCCGCCGCAGGCTCGTTGACCTGCTCGCTCGGTGATCGGCCTTTCTTGTCCCGGATCGCGAAGCGCGCGCCCCGCGTTTTGCCATACTTGTCGACCTGCTCGGCCTCCCACTCATCGCCGCGGATGAAGACCCGGACGCTCCGGTACTTCTGCTCGATCGCGAACAGGCCACGCGGGCCGAGGAGAAGAGCGTCGATCTCGCCGCGCGAGTTACAGTAGCCGCGCAGCAGGACCCACTCGCCGTCCAGTGCCGCCGCGAGCTCGTCGGCTACGCGGCGCTCGGCGTTCCGTCCGGCCAGCATCTGCTGTTCCCGTGCCGTCGGTAGGGCAGAGGCTAGGTGCTGCCGCGTGGCCTCGCGTTTCGCCCTAGACACGGCGAAAGCGAGCCGCACCCAGGACGGCCACCTGCCCTCCGAGCGTGCTTGCCCCCGCTCCCCTCGAAGCGACTCGACTCGCGCCTGCTGCTCCACCGCTCCGCGGCGCCGCTCGCGTTCAGCTTCCTCAATCATGACGTCCGGATGCTCTGACAGAACCTCGATCCGCATCAGCAGCCCACCGTGTTCCCGTCACGCCAGAAGGTGCCTCACTGGAGTTGACTACGCACTTATCGTGTATGTGTAGCGGATCGACTGCAATAGGTAAACAAGGTCGGTTCTCTGCTGTCGTCTACGGGCGGCCCGAAACGTTCGCTACCGTGCCGCGACCGGATGGGTGCTGAATCCGTGCTGACCCGTGCCACCCGGCACACGACCTACCTGCGAAAACTGCCCGATAGTCCACGATCACCCAGATCTACGAGGGCACCAACCAGATCCAGCGCATGGTGATGGCCCGGCAGCTGCTCAAGGGTTGAAATTCGGGCGCTGGCCTGCGGTTTCTCGGAACCGTCGCGCGTGGAACGGCCGCCGGACTCCCGCGTCGGGCGACTCGTTCGCATGCCCGGATTGCCCTGTTTATGCCCGTCGTTTCCCGTCGCTTCCGGACCCCGTGCTGAATCGGTGCTGACCCTAGCGGCGCCGGGCACGCCGATAGGTCCCCAGGTACATGGGGGGCTACGCCAGGTACACCGGAGGACATCGCAGGCCTACCGACTTACGACGATCTTGTGCTCCTGTGCCGACTGCCTCGGCTGTCAGTCGCGGCTGATCTTCCTTGCCCATGCTTGCATCTGGGTCTTGAGAGCTGACACATCCTGCGGGTCGAGGCCGTAAGGCGCGAAAAGCGTGTCCGGCAGACGGTCCACCGCGTTGAGAGCTTCGGTGAACCATGCCGGGTCGAAGCCCGGATCGTGTTCTTCCGCAAGGCGAACTAGGTCCTCTTTGGAGTAGCGGCCGCTCGCCAAGATGGCGGCCACGTCGACGTAATCGCATACCTCCGCCCGGCCGAACAGGGCGCAGACCTTGTTCGCGACGGCGTCGTCGGCGTGGAGCACGGGGCCGACGGCGAGCAGGATCGGCTCGTTCTTGCGCCAGTCCACTCCCAGTTCCACCTTCGCGCGTTCCTCGCCGCCGCTTACACTGAGCCGCGCGAAGGTCGAGCTTCTTACCTCTGCGTCCGCCTCAAGGCCGTCTCGCCGGTAGGCGGCGATGACGGCATCGACAGCCTCGGAGAAGTCGAACTGGGCGCTGGCCTCCGCAAAGAGGTCCACGTCGGCCGATGGCCGGTCCAGGAAGCCGTGCGCCTGAACGGCATACCGCCGGCCAGTGCGAACCCGTATGAGGCGGCCACGTCCAGCGCTACCCGGGCGAGCCGCTCGTGGAACGGGTCCATCTTGATCCCTGTTTCCGCCGTTATGCGGCGAGCCGCAGGTCGGGGAAGCGTTGTTCCCAGCTGCGCCGGACATCTCGCGGCAGGAAGAGCCGCGGCCATACCCGGCGCAGGACCGCTTCGTTCAGGTACGAGCGCAGATCATCAGCCGCAGTGGCCT
>Ga0335075_10011718_pt1 | contig 13246 bp, 12 predicted proteins | sample Lox_Sample_24_FD_206723 | JGI IMG/M metagenome (GOLD analysis project Ga0335075, IMG submission 206723) | Soil microbial communities from Loxahatchee National Wildlife Refuge, Florida, United States - Lox_Sample_2.4 | ecosystem: Environmental > Terrestrial > Soil > Wetlands | place: USA...
AAGAACATCTTGTTAAAAGAGCCATAGGAATCTTCGAAGATAATGTATTCTTGGTTCAACAATATCTAAGCAAGATTCATGGTACATTATATCACGTCCTCCAATTCCACCTGCCATCCACACAAGTATGCATGTCATACAAGATAAGATCACATGCTATGAACCTTAGAGTTTCTGGTCCACTTCCTGAAGGTCTTGCCATAGAACCAAAATACAATTCCGAACAAGCACCAAAGGAGGGTAAGGGCCATGTTCGTCATAATGGGTGGAATATATCCGTCTGCCGTAATCCATGGGGTGATGAACTTGCTGAAACCATAACCCCAGACGTTCTTGTTGACCGTGATGGTGACGAAGATGCTTCCAGCCACAGGTTTATAAGAGTCAATTGCGTATGTAGACGCAATAGCGGGCAGTGCAGCTACTTGGATGCCTGCACAAGTATATCCAATGATAACGATGGCCTAAGAGTATGTAAGTTTTTTTTGGGACGGAGTTTATGTGGACGTTGAGTGGAATGAAATAGATCACTCACCCTCCAGTCCCAGGAATATTGGTAACCGCAAGCCGTTATGACATTGCCAAGAACCATGATAAGTACATAGGGGACCATAGTTAGCAGTCTCATCTCCGGCTCCCGAATACCACGATTGCGCTGTGTAAGTTTGGCAGCAATCCAATCAGACAGTGGTCCCGCAGTGAACAATCCAATCATGGCTCCAATCAAGATTGCAAAGTTGAAGAATCCAATGGTTTGGCTGTTAAAGTTGTACGGCGGTGCTGCAAATGCCTGAGTCTGGGTCAAGTTGAGCGTCAGAAAGCAACTGGCGGTCCATGATACAACGAAGGCGGCAAACTCGATAATGGGATAGATATGTAAATACCATGGAAAGACGAACTCAAAGAAGATATTGCCTTCGTAAGGCTGCCAGAGTTTCCATTGCTGCTTGCTAGGCTTGCCGCGGCCTAGCCAAGGATCTTGATGTGTTATAGCTTCCTGTAGTCCGTTGGTATTCGTACGGCGAACAGCAAGGTCCTTCTCGGGGTCAGCGTCGGCTGTGTTAGCTGTACTTGAGCTATGCTCGATTTCTTCCTGGGATCCTTTGTTCATAGGTGAGCCAGAAGTTACAAGCTTCTGCCCGTTCTGGATGATGTGCTGACGATGAAACTTGGTCTCCGGAAAGAGAAATATGTTGCATAAGAGGTTTAGAGCGGTCATGCCAGTAATAAGCCACCAGAAATTGCGCCATCCGACATTTTCTGCCATAGGCCCTGAAATGATCGGTCCCTTGATGAAGGCGTGAGCGTAGGCTTTCCAAAGATTATGATGAAAATGGGCAGCTACGGGAAGGTTTCAGCACTTACAACCATGAGAGAACCGAAGTACATGGCGAAATAAAGGGTCTGGTATTTCCCACGGTCGTGCAGGAAGATGACATCAGCTGTGATGGTAGGTTGTGCCGTTTCTGCAGGGCCGGCTCCAAATCCATTGAGTCTGTTTTCGAGTCAGTGAGTGATTGTTTTAATATGTTTGATAGCACATCCAGCCAGACTTACACACTAGCTCCCATGAAGGATCCGTAACTCCTGGCCTCTGCTCGCCATATAGCAGCAATCAAGCATATCGCAGTCGAAAAGATGAGCACCGGCCTGCGTCCAAAACAGGTTTGTATCGGAACCCTATAATATCAGTATAGCCATCTTAGGAGCAGAGGCGAGGCATTTACCAGAAAAAGTTACTGAATCCTAGAACAAGAATGGCTACACCAGTAAATTGGACGACGTTGGCTAAGGTCGAGTCCCATTCCTCGATGTAGTCACCAAACATGGGTGCCAGCGAGAGTGGCTGAATGCCTTGCATAAAAGAGGTCAGGGTTGCGCAGAACATTGTAACTCCCTTCCAGAAAGGGCTCCAATTCTGTAGATGTCAACATAAGGACCGAGACCATGGGTATCGGAAGTCACATACAAGAGGATCATGTTCATCATCACTGGGCTGCGGCACCAACACGCTATGGGTTCCGGTTCCAGCTTTGACGAAGTGATGCGAGCCAACATCTGTCATAATCTCTGTTCCGGGGTAAATCTCAGTGTGCAGCTCCTCCTGCAACTCCCGGATAGCCTAAAATTTCATATTTGATAAGTATCAATTTTGTTGCGATACGTAGATATCCGAAGAGGTACCTTCTCATCAAGATTTTGATCCATCTTGGCAACTTGCAATATAATGATAATAAAACAATGACGTTTGTGCTCCTACGCGGTAGAGCTGAGAATCTGAATGCTGGAGGGGGAGTCGTTCTTTATGCTGCGGTGAAAACGTGCTTTTCATCGATAATGATCTTGAATATAGTCACCGTGCCCCTTACAACCATTTCGTTCAACTGCCGTATGGCGATCCCGTCGCCCGTCAAGGTTCCATTTGGACTAGGGCAATAGTCCGCGTCCGGTAGTGCGGCGTAACACGACTGGCTGGCTTGGGAATAACCCCGCTCATGTTGACCCCTCATTCTCCAATTGGAGCGGAAACCCCCGTCTTTCTCCAAATCATTCTAAATTGGGGCGACGAAACCCCGGATTTCGAGGATTGGTAAAAGCTTACGGTGCGTTCATTCCGTCAAGTCGCCTTTCTAGTTGTCGATAGTTGCATAATTTGGAATAGACGAGAGAAACCTCGGCAGGATATGCCAGACTACCGGGGTTGTGTCTGTCAGGTCCTGTAAGCTGATTGACCATTGCCGGATGGTGTTTATCCGCCGTCCTCGATACGTGCAGGTAGCTATGAAATAGGCCATGAGCCGTAATAATGGTATAGTATAGGATTGAGCTGTTGCCTCCTGCATAAGAAAGGGACGCTTTAAGCAGTCGTCCCGAGAAAGCTAAAATCCACTCACCTCAGGAACACCAGCCCCACTTACGAGACTTTTGGCACATGGAAAGCATGCACGATATCTAAACCTGGAGTGATGGACCATGCTTTAGGTATCCACAGTTTTCGAAAAGTTTTAAACATTCAGAGGGTGGTCTGATAGGTATATATACAGACACTCTCCTGCATTCTCGCTTCACCGCATATTGTGCCTCACCCCACTGGTCAGGTCATATTTCGGTAGCCCTTTTGTTAGTGTCTAGATACTCACAGTTACCGCTTTCATCATAGGCCTTCTTTAGCTAGCATATCAGCAATGTCAAGGTAAAATGCTATTGCATTAAAGCTAACTATTGTCAATTTCATCATTGTTTTGAAACAAGATTCGACTTACTGTCTCCTGTGGCCTGTCATCTGCCGCATAAGCCACCTGAGCCTATTTGTCCAGTTTATCAGGTCCAGATGGCTTACATCTACCAGGGTTCCTTTGTACGTCCCCCACCTACTGCTTGCTACGCTAACGAGCCCGTCATTTGGTCCTTCTATCCTTTCTATGACTCTATGGGGTTGCCTGAACGAACTCCAAGGTGTTGGCTTAACGGTTGCGCCATATGAAAAATAGCGGACTCGGGGATTATCAGGTGTCTTAGGGTTGAATTCTTCTTGCATATACTTTCTCGTCAACTGGCTGAAAGCTCCTGAACTTCCCAAGCCCAAGACCTTAAAAATCTTATAGAAGTAAGGCAGATTTGCCTCTCCTATCTCATCGAAGATAAAGTCTGCAAACGCGGATCCTCTGTGCGGAGTTGCCACCGTCGTCAACGAAAGGACTTCGACATTGTCAGGTTGGAGTCGCGATATCATGTAACGAGCGTCCAATCCACCCATGCTGTGCGCGATGATATTGACGCTCTTGCCGTAGGCTTTGGCTGCAATGTCTTTGCCAAGTTTCACTGCACGCTCTTCGATACTGCCCGTAGCTGGTACTGAGGCAGTTATAGCCTCTATGCCATTCGCTTTCATGGCCTCAGTGATACCCCGCCAATATTGTACACCTGGAAGAAGGGTGCCTGCTGGGCGTAGTTCGTCAAAGCCCATAAGCCCGTGTGCGAGGACGATAGGGTTCTTAGGCGTGGCTACAAGATGTAAGCAAGTAACATTAAGATAAATAGACAGCATTGAAATACCGTAATTATCCCTTATGGTAGCAAAGTCATCTTGAAATGCCCTACCTAGATCACTAATTCTCGGATCGCCACTAGGCTTCTTCTCCTTGTCCCTCCAACGTTGAGTTTCATGGATATGTCTCCTTAAGAAATGCGGCAGACTGGGACACATGGCGACTCTGCTCACCGGCAAGACATTGTGATGAATCCATCTCGTGCAAAAATGAGCCAGCGTAATTGTCATCACTCTGGTAGATTAAACATTAAGGTTCCGTTGTTGGGGCCACCGTAGTCCATTGTAGCTGAAGAAAGTTGTGAAAGTTATTAATTTAATCTGCGATAGTAACAGTGACGTAGCCCCCTAGGGACGGCAGAGCCATGCGACCAGGACATCTACATAGCGGAACTCCACTGTATCCACTGCTTAGCACTATTTGGAGTATTGATTGTCTCTCATGCAAACTTTAGTATTCAATTGCCTTCCTTAGCATTTTCAGCTCTCGGTATTACCACCCAGGGTACCTGACTTAATGGCTCATAAACGGTCTGCATCAGACTTGATTAGAGTATTTGCAAAGATAATGTACCTAGCCTGTACAGATTGCTAACACCCTCTTACTCAATCTTAAATTCACATGCAAGCCTGGGCCAGTAAAGATGTTGGCTGGCTACCTTCCAGCTAGGACCAAAGCTTCCAAAGTATATGATATGGTCAAATTCTCTACGATGGCATCTCGACATGTTCTGGCACATGCGGTTTCACATCAAATACCGCCTTCAGCAGGTCTGCCACCACCTTATCTTTGCCCTTCTTGCCAGCTTCGTGGATCGCCTTCATCTGTGCTTCAGCGTCCTTATTTGCGTCTTCTTCGGCCTTTTTATTTCCGCTTGTGTGCTGTAAATATTATCAGTTTGACCGCCTAATAGCTTTCAAAAGTCGTCCCAGGCAATCCACCACAATACAGCGTCGAAGATAGCGGGGTGGCATACCTCAGCCTCGAATTTCTTGAATTCATCATCCTTCTGTTTCCGATATGTGTCGATCTCTTTCTTGGCCTCATCCCGTGCCTCCTTTACGCGCTTCGTGCGGTCTGCTCAAATCATTAATTTCCAGTCCAATCCTGGACTTCGCTCGGAGTTGTATGAACGTACATTCTCGAGCTATAGTATTGTTAGTATATAATTCTAGATCATATCGCAAGACAGATAAGATTACCTCTTTGCACAATCTTCTGAGCCTCTCTCTCAGCCTAAGCCAGTGATATCAGCTCTATAGTCCTCGAATGTTACTTCAAAAAGCGCTACAGGATCTCACATCAAGCAGAGTCTGGATGCCTGCTGAATTCTGTGCCGACTGAATGCAAAACATTGATTAGCATCTGGTCACTATTAGAGACCTTCAGAATATGACTTACCATCTTTGCGATCCTCCAGAAGCTTCGGGATCAAGAGAAGTTGCACAAGTCGTTATCGCTCACTGAGGATGGAGGGGATTGGTTGGAAGCTCTGAAGACTACAAGCGGAAGTTGCCGCGCATGGAGCTCTAAAAGTAGGGAGCACTTTATACAAACTACGTCCCACAAACGTAACTTTGCAACATGCTCAATCGATAGCATTGAGCCATCATTGTACTTCTCTGGTGCAGAGACTCCTCTCTAGGATGTCTCGCGCAGCAAAACTCACTCTAGCCGGCACTTCACTCTTCGCCGTGAGCACCGTCTTCTTCGTCCACTTCCAACAGAAAGCGGAGAAAGCTGTGAGTACCAGACCAACGACCCTCTATGATTTCCCTACATACGTCGGCAGCTAATTGGTTGTAACAGGCGATGCATGCAGGGGTTATTCGAGATATGGAGCAACAGCGAATAAAGAAAGAACGGCAAGCCGACTTCGAGATGCAGCAAGCTTTGGAGGAGGAATATAGGAAGGTGCAGACTGTGCATAATGGAAGTGAAATGCTGGGTAAACCGCGATAATATATGCATAAAATTCTTATCATGATTAAGTACGCATATTCTAGACTGTTTCTAGAATGATGAGCATAGCATGGGCGTTTGAACATAGAGAGGTGCATTGGATCAGGAACATGAATATCAGATCAGACCAGATGTATTATATTGTTACAACAAGGGCATCTCCTCTTCTATCAACCGCCAATTTTAGCCGTATCAATGCACGCATATGCAAATGTAGGACCTTTCCCTTTCATGCTGTTCATTTTGTCCTAAACGCCAAGACATGCAGAAAGCCGTGTTTGTCGAAAGACATGACAATCAGGCCTCTTCTCATAATGTTCAATCTTACACTCTCAACTGAAGGATATCAGCGAACTGAGACCCCCGATCTCTTCGTAAACATTCTCGATGCAATATTCATAGAGGCCAGTTCCTGGAATAGTAACTTCGCTGCGTACGGAATATGGATTTGCGAGATCTTGGTCTTATTTCTGCATGGTCGACACTCAAAGGATTGAGTTTGAAGTTTGCTATTTCGTGTCAGCGTGATTTTTATAGCAATTTAGAATGGAAGGAGCTTACGCAATCGGAGTCATGAGTCCGCAGATGTCACACACGTGGACTCTGAAGGCATCCGATACTTCAAACAACCTCTCTTTCAGGAATGCGCTCGCACCATGAGAGATCATGCAATCACGTTCCATCTCTCCGAAACGCAGACCACCATCACGGGCGCGACCCTCAACTGGTTGTCTCGTTAGGATCTGTAGAGGTCCTCTGGCACGGGCATGAATCTTATCGTCGACCATGTGGCGAAGGCGTTGATAATATGTAGGCCCAAGGAAGACCTGGGCAACAAGCTTGCGGCCAGTATGTCCATGATACATTATCTCGAACCCGCGAGACTGATAGCCATGCTGACGAAGAAGACTTGAGACGCTATCAACGGTGACATCAGTGAACGGAGTAGCATCACCTTCGTAACCAGATAAGGACGCGACTTTGCTTAATTGACACTCAATCAAGTGTGCGATCGTCATACGGGACGGGATAGCATGAGGGTTGATGATTAAATCGGGCACGATGCCTTCTCTAGTGAAAGGCATGTCCTCTTGTCTGTAAGTAATACCAATCGTTCCTTTCTGTCCATGGCGAGAAGCAAACTTGTCACCAATTTGAGGGATCTTCGTTGTCCGCATGCGAACCTTAACGAATCGAAGACCTTCAGCATTCGTGGTAATGAGCACTTGATCGACGATACCATTCTCTGTGCTTCGAAGAGGGGTAGAGGCATCCCGTTTGCTATGTGCTTTAGTTCGTTGACCAAGTTCCTCAGCATCAGGAGCAATCGGAGCAGTCTTGCCAATAATGATATCTTCACCCGAAACCCTAACACCTGGAGCAACGATACCGTCATCATCAAGCTTTTCGTAAGTACCATGTTTGAGCTTTAGGGTGTCGCTGCGGAAAGGTTTCTCGAATTGCTCGACCACATTCATGCCGATGCGCTTCTCCTGATCGGTATATGATCGATAGAAAAGACTACGGAAGAGGCCGCGATCGATACTACTCTGATTCATGATGACAGAATCTTCCTGGTTATATCCAGAGTAGCAGAGAATTGCGACGATAGCGTTTTGACCAGCTGGCAAATCCCGGAACTTCAGGAATTCCATGGATTGAGTAGTGGCTAGAGGTTTCTGGGGGTAGTAGAGAATATTCGCCATTGTGTCCATACGTTGATCGAAATTCGTTAGAAAGACGCCCATGGCTTGCTTACCCATTGCAGATTGGTACGTGTTACGCGGTGACTGCTCATGGTGAGTAAAACTTTAAAACCAAATTCCAGATAGATACTGACCTGATTATGATCTGGGAAGGGAATGATGCTTGCGCATATTCCCAAGATCATACTTGGATGAATTTCACAATGTGTCCAGACGGTGGCTGTGGACTTCATCGGAGCCTGCACCCGTTTGTTGAGATCTTGTTCTTCACTATCGTCTTCTGGAGGGTTCTGATAGCCAGCAGCTTGTTGTCTTCTCGCCTCCAACTCCTCTGGGGTCATAATGATCATAACTGTCTCTTCTTCTTCTGCATCTACATATTCCACCACACCCTCATCGATCAGACCTTGCCAACCGAAGTAACCTAGCTGTTTCTTTTCATCGATATCCATGTTCAATGGCATCAGTAAATCCTCCTTGAGTCTCTGTATATGGCCTTTGTTAAGTATTAGATTGCCTTTATTCGGCTTGCTGTCATCGTTTTCAATGACGAACAGGGGGCGGCAGACCCGACCCGCGTCTGTGAAAATTTTGAATTCTCGATCACGGATGTCTCGAATCAGGGAGACTTCGTAGGAGATGTTGTGAGATCTTCGGAGATCGCGCACAGTCTGAACAAGATGGGCTGGATCTCTATGTACACCCACCCAGACACCGTTGACAAAAACCTTGGTAGCATTTGGAGATCTCACAGGCTCATATTCCTCAAGGACTTCCATGCTTCTCTGAATCATGAACTCAACAATAGGATCACTTGGTGTACCGACCGTCACATAACACATCAAAGCTAAGTTCTTCACCAAACCGCAAGCCTGGCCCTCTGGCGTTTCCGCTGGACATACTAGACCCCAATGCGTATTATGAAGCTGACGAGGTTTGGCAATCTTGCCGTCACGACCAATAGGTGTGTTGGTTCGTCGAAGATGTGACAAAGTAGATGCGAAAGTATATCTGTTCAGCACCTGCGACACACCTGCGGTTGAGCTTGCAGCCTTTTTCTGGTCACCCCAATTACCAGTCGCCAAAGAATATTTCAGCCCGTTTGTGAGTGTTGTTGACTTGATGCCAAGTGCCGGGTTGAATTCTTTTCTATTCTCCACGCAGCGCTGCGTGTATTTAAAGAGATCTTGGGTCAATCTACGGAACAAACCTCGGAAGAGTTTTGCAAGGAGCGGGCCGGCAAGATCGAGTCTCTTTTTCCCGAAATGATCACGATCATCCGTCTCACGTCGACCCAAAGCACATTGCAGCAGCTTATGTACCATGTAGCCCAAAAAGAATGCTTTTCTTGTCTCACTCCCCTCTTTTTGCGAGATATGGGGAAGAAGCTCCTTTTGCATGATGTCTCTTGCATACTTTATACGCTTGTCTCGAGGAACTCCCATGGCATTGCCGCGTTTGCCAATGTAGTCAAGAGCAACCTCCCGATCCTGAATGACAAAAGCCTCTTCTATACATGGCTTTAGCATTTCCAACATTTGTGTGTCATTGCGATCGTAGCAAATATGATTCAGAATATCTTCATCCGACACGACGCCAAGTGCACGGAAAACAATGGCAATCGGAATATCAGTCTTAATGTAAGGCAAAGTTGATTTGATGGTCTGACCAAAACTGCCCCTTTGACCGTCACCTTTCGAATGGAGCTTTAGCGTCAAGGACGAAATGAGTCGTGAGCCCTTCTCGAGGGCGCTTCTGATTTCTGCAATGAACGGCGTAGGACTTGGGGGTGGCTTTTTGAACACCTGCACAATGTTTGCTGCACTACGTTCCTGAGCAATAAGGACCTTCTCGCTTCCGTTGATGATAAAATATCCGCCTTGATCGTAAGGGCATTCATTCCAAGCATATAGATCGTCCTCGTCAAGATCTTTTAGAATGCAGTATTTCGACTTGAGCATTATAGGAAGCTTCCCAATATAGAAGGGTTTGTCCCTCTGGTCTTCTGGCAACGTTTCCTGGACCTCTTCCGGTTTAGTTGCCTCCTCAATTTCCCAGATCATTCTGGTGGGGTGCTCGCCAGTTCTTTGCATCTCGGCTTCCATTTCTTCATCCAATTCATTTAGGGGCACTGGTTTCTCGACAGCCACCGACACCTTCCTCTCCATGCGAATGAAGAGCGCACTTGAGTATGTAAGGTTTCGAAGCCGCGCCTCCTGTGGAAGCATTCGTGATGTAGTGCCATCGCCCTCTGTCATTCGAGGCTCGGAAATTAGAACTGTCTTGAACTTAATCTCATACCGTCGAAGGTGAATAGGTTGGTTCTCATCCGTCGAAGGAGGGTTGTTTTGGTCCAGAATCAGCTGTGAGTTTTCATCCACAAGCTCTTGCATCGTAGTCGATACAAACTCATCGAAAGAATCGAGTTGTTGAGACACCAGACCCTTCGCATCGAAGAATGAAGATATGACCAGCCAGCACTCCTCGGCCGTAATGGGATCGCCATAGCCTCCATCACCCTCGTAACCGTCCTCGTACTCATCCATAGTGAACTACTGAGTTCTGTGCGAGGATACACTTGGAGTTTCGTCAGGAAAAGGCTGGAGCTGAATGCAAGTGGCGAGTTGAGGGTGAAGTCTGCGCGCGCCGCCCCAGGGCCCTGGGTAGCTGAAGAAGCGCTCAATCTACTAAAAGAGCATTCTACTTAGCTAGTATGGTGATATGTTGTATGACTCGGTGAATACCAGATCGCTGTGGCGAGCAGCAGGATGTTGTTCAGGAGCGCGCCTTTGAAATATTTCGAACGCGGCGCAAGCTCCTTTGAACTCTGGCTTAGCGCCATTCTTAAGCGCAAAAATCATTGTTAAGCCTTATTTTCAAGGGATATAGTCACGTGCTATTAATAGCCGCGCCTAATAGGGAAAAGGGGCGGAACAGCGATATTCCTTATGAATCTCATGAATTTACATTATGAGCAGAGGTACGATCATCTTATCATCTCGGTAAGCCAATAGATCAAGTCAGTAGCGCTATCTCTTAGGCTCCACGGATAACGAGAGCCAACATGAAGAGGTCTAAGATATACCGGAATACTATCGAAGGCCAGAGCTCACGTCACGATTTTCAGTTTTATTCTACCTTTTGATGCTAGCCACACAGCCTGTCTAGGCTTTCGTATGTTTCTCATTCACCAGGACATATCTGTACCTCGCCTTGCCTTGCTCCATATCAATGACAGCTTGATTCGCTTCTTTGAGCGGCCTCTCCTCGATGAATGGGTGTACGCCCATTTTAACAGCAAAGTCCAGCATCTTAGCGATGTCTTTTGGTGACCCAATACCACTACCACCAATCTTGGAACCTTTCCCAATCAGAGCGAACATGTTGAAACCAGGAACGGCATCCTCTGGAGCACCTACTTGGATAAATTGTCCATTGATTCGGAGCAACCGAAGATACTTTTGAAGGGGCATTTTGGGATCCGAAACGGTACAAATAATCAAGTCCAGTGATCGTGCGTTGTTCTTCGCCCAGTCTTTATCTTCCTCTGTTGCGATGAAATGATCAGCTCCAAGTTTTTCCGCATCTGCCTTCTTGGATCTTGAGCGGGATATCGCTACGACCTTGTCACATCCCAACGCTTTAGCCCAGAGGAGGCCAAAATGGCCTAGACCTCCAATGCCGATGATTCCAACTTTCTTTCCGGGGCCAGCACCATTGTTGACAAGTGGTGACCACGTTGTAACTCCACCACACAGCATTGGGGCGGCCTCGGCAGAGCTTAAACCGTCCGGAATTTTAATAACAAAATGACCATCAGCCCGGACATAATCCGAGTATCCTCCATATGACTTCGAGCCGTCAGGGTACTTGCTGTTGTAGGTGTCGGCTTTATTCGGACAGTATTGTTCTTGGCCAGTGAAACATGCCTCACAGTCGGGTTTTCTACAAGAGTATGACTGCGCGCCAACGCCACATCGATCACCCACTTTGATATGCTTGACTTTATTGCCAACTTTTACAGCAGTGCCAACAACCTCGTGACCAACACAACAAGGATACATTGTGGGAGCCTAGTAGTGTTAGCTCTATATATTGATCTATAAAATTGTATTTAATAACAAAGTAATTCATAAATAGTCAAAGTATTTAAAAGAGAATCAGCAAAACATACCCATCCACTACGTAATGTATGGAGGTCTGAACCACATATGCCGCAGTGAGTCCTGTCTCATTTTTTCAGCAGGCAACAGCAACGAGGAGGTGGAATGCTCACACTTTGATATCAACATCCGCCTCGGTCCACCTTTTTGGCTCATACTCCTGCCAAACCATCTTGCCTTTCGCGGCATCCTTGTCCAGGCCTATCCATCCTTGAAACTTATAATCGGTCATAATGGCTTTATGTAGGTCGCCTGCTGGATCGAGAGAATCTTTGAAGTGATGTGTAAGAGATAAAATTCGTCCAGTGGCAGAAGAGAAAGGAAACTTGATGGAGGATGACATTGTGTTTATATAATCTTAAGATATCTTCTGCACGGTACATCCAAGGAATGAAATCAACCCCGAATGCGGGAGAATGACCGGAACACGGCAGGACTAGACTTCTTGATCAGCAAGACAAATAGTATGAAGTCTAGTGACAGCCTATCTAACGTTCGATACAGGTGCCACGCTATGTGTTCTGGCTTGCAACAGTGGAAAAATGTAGCGTAAGAGGAAGTTCGATTTTGAGAGTGGGCCTATGCATAGACGGGCGAGACCTATCCTAGCGTTATGTACGGTAGCTCGGGAGGATATTTATGTTGCGGGATATGCCTTTAGAGACGAAGATGAAACTGCTATCTAATAATGGAGGAAACTGACTTACAAGAGAACGTTATTTTGAAGAAAGACTTACTGCGGAGTTCCTACTTGTAGCAGTTACCGAGGCATCTAGGGTCCGACGAACACTGAAGGCAGCGTTATATCGGAGATTGAGGTTATAAGACGCATGGTATCGGTGATAGCATGGTGTCCCCACTTAGTAGTCTTCACTGGAGTAACATGGTGCTTATGCATCCCGAGAGCCGTAGCTAGTGCAAAGTCGATCCTTTGGAAAAGAATGAAATCCCAGGTATCAGTTCGGCCTCTTTTATAAGGCATCAAGCAAGCGATTGTCCGAGCTCAAATAATTTTGACCTTTTAAGAAAGATACATCATCAAATCACCTACTGAAGTCATAATCCACCACCATGCCTCCCAAACAACGAGTCGTAGTCGAACGAGCAGAACGCCGCCGTCCTAGCAGTGCGCCAAAGGGTTATATCGGGAAAGCCTATGGTACATTGACTGCTCCAGAGAATGCAAGTGTTGTAAGAAGCATCGCAATTTTCGGGGTAAGTGAAGACTTCGCAATCTATAGAGTAGGAACCCAGAGCTGATACATTCTCTAGGTCGCAGTTGCATTCTTTGCGAGTAGTTGGAGCGAGTTCTTACTTCCACCGTGAGCCTGCAAATCCCCTTCGGAAATCATTGACGAACTCATGG
>Ga0335075_10011719_pt1 | contig 13245 bp, 11 predicted proteins | sample Lox_Sample_24_FD_206723 | JGI IMG/M metagenome (GOLD analysis project Ga0335075, IMG submission 206723) | Soil microbial communities from Loxahatchee National Wildlife Refuge, Florida, United States - Lox_Sample_2.4 | ecosystem: Environmental > Terrestrial > Soil > Wetlands | place: USA...
GGGGGGATACCCCCCCCCGCTCGCCGTCTCCAGTCCCGCGGCTTGCAGCAATCCCTCGGCGTTGACATCGGTTTCCTCGTCGATGTTGGTGCAGTCCCATGTCAGGCGATGCGCGCACCACCAAACCAGGCCGATCAGGCCGGCATTGAGGAGGAAGCTAAGCTCGCGGATGCCGCTGTCTTCGGGATACTCCACGAACATCTGCATGCCCAGCCAGGTGAGAAAACCCAGCGGCACGCCGTACAGGGCGGCACGGCTGCTGGTTTCGTCGAGCATGGTCATGCGCGCGATCAGCACCGCGCCGAAGACGAAGAAGAAGAGGATCCAGCGCATGCGCTCCACGTAATCGCCGACATAGAGCACATTGATGAGGAAGAACACGAGGCTGGCGACCAGACCCATGATGAGGGCCGGACTGATGGCCAGGGCGACATAATCCGCGAGCGTCTGGTTGTGCCGGTCGGAAGACATGGTCGCGTCTCAAGGGAGTCGGAACGTCTCTCGATCATCTTACTCCAGCCGCTTGCGGCTTAGCGAGGCCGCTGTCTCGCTAAGCCGCAAGCGGCTACATCGATGGCCCGACCTTGATGACGGTGGCGGTGATGTCATCGTATTGCGGCTGGTCTTGCGCGAAGGCGCGGACGGCAAAATAGAGGTTGTTGACGATCTCGCGCGCCGGCAGATCGCGATAAACACGAACCAGGTCCAGCGTCCGCTGGGTGCCGAAGATCGAGCCGTCAGGAGCGCGAGCCTCGACGATGCCGTCGGTGAGAAGCAGCACAAGATCGCCGGCATCGAGATGAATCGGCGCGGTGGCGAGGAAGTCGCACTCCAGCATGATTCCCAGCGGAATGGAAGTGCTCGGCAACGATTGCTTGACTTCCCCGTCGGTGTTGAAAATGTAGCCGGTCGAATGGCCCGCGCTGGCATAGGAGAAGCAACGACTGTGCGGATTGAGGCGAGCCAGCAACATGGTGATAAAGCGATCGCCCTCGATGTCCGGCAGAATGGCGCCGTTGACCAGGCGGAGGACCGCTCCCGGCTCGGGATTCATGTGAGCGAAGGCGCGCAGATAGGCGCGGACCTCGGCCATCAGGAGGGCCGGGCCGATGCCGTGGCCGCTTACGTCGCCGATGGCGATGCCGAGACAGCCGTCACGCAAGGACAGGTAATCGTAGTAATCGCCGCCGATGGCCTCAGCCGGATAGGAAGCGCCGCTGATGTCGAAGCCGAAGGTGGCACTGCCGATGTCCATGCCGGCAATCCGCGGCGTGGTCGTGGGAAACAGCTTCTGCTGAATGCAGCGGGCGATGCGAAACTCCGCCTCCGCCCGCGCCAGCTCTTCCTCCGCCCTTTTGTGAGCGGTTATGTCCCAAAATATCCCCTGCACGCCGATCGTTTCCTTGTCGGAATCGAAGAGCGGCGCCTTGAGGACGCGAACGTAGCCTTTGCCGCCGTCGGCGCGAAGATGCTCCTCAATATCGACATACAGCTCGCCGACCTCCATGACGCGCTCATCGTCGCCGCGATACTTTTTGGCCAGCTCGGGAGGGTAGAGATCGAGATCGGTCTTGCCGAGGATGCAGGCGAGCGGTCGCCTCACCTCCTCACGGAATGCCTGATTGACGAAGACGAATCGGCCTTCGCGGTCCTTGCGGAACAGGCAGACCGGCAAGGTCTCGACCAGCGAGTGATAGAGCGCTTCCGAGTCGCGCAGGGCCTTCTCGGCCTGTTTGCGCTCGGTGATGTCCGTCGAGATGCCGCATACCGCATAGGTTTCGCCATCCGAGCGGTGCAGAGGGAACTTGATCGACAGGTAAGTACGCAAGCTCTGATCGAAGCGAATCACCTCCTCGAACTCCAGCGGCGCGTCGGCCTCCAGAACCTTGAGATCGTTGTCGCGGAGGATCGCGGCGTGTTCGGCCGGATAGACTTCGTGAATGGACTTGCCGATAACGTCGTCTCGACACCGATGAGAACGCTGCTCCCACAGCCGATTGACCAGCATATAGCGGCCGTCGCAATCCTTGACGTGGACCAGCACCGGAGCATGATCGAGGATGTCCTGCAATCTCGTTTCGCTGGCATGCAGCGCCTGCTCGGCCTGGCGAATGCGCAGCAGCGCTTTCACCTGGGCGATCAGCTCGCGCGGCGACACCGGCTTGACCAGGTAGCCGTCGGCGCCGCCTTCCAGGCCCTCGACGCGATCGTCGCTACTGATGTAATGGCCGGACAGGTGCAAGACGAAAATGGAGGCCGTCGCGGGATCCATCTTGATGCGCCGGCACACCTCGAAGCCGCTGATGTCCGGCAAGTTAACGTCGAGGATTACCACGCTGGGCTGCCGCTGGACCAAGCACAAAGCCTCGGAGCCTGTCGATGCCTGAAAGACTTGAAAACCCTCTTGTCGAAGAGCGCGGATCAGACCCTGACAGGCAAGATCGTTATCGTCCACGAACAGGATAGATGCCGGCGGAGGATGCGACATGTGGGCCTCCATGTCTCTCGGGGCGCCGCCGTCCGGTCAGTGAGAGGCTGTGCTGGACCCAACCGGGCAATCGGAACCGCATCAGGAGCTGATCGAGCGAGTCTGCTCGGCAATGCTGACTGACTATTGCCAGCAGCAAACGATCCTATCGTACTCCATGTCGAGCAAGGTGGAAACGGAAATTATTCACAAAAGCGAAAAATTCTCTCTTTCCGGGGCGCGATCAAAGGAAGCTACCGGCGTGGCGACGCACGCGCTGGCCGTGCGTGGCCAAGTGAGCGTATTCGTCGGCGGACAACGGCTCCGCTTGACGCAGCAACACCTGCAAATCCTCTTCCAGCTCCGTGCGGGTTTCCGGAGCCGTCAAAGCGACGGTGACAGCCGGATGCTGCAAGGCGAAGCGATACCACGCCGAGGCCGGGGGCACGACGAATCCCGGTGGATCGTCCGGCGTCGAGCGCAACAACGTTCCCCAGCGCAGGCAGGTGTAGACGATGGCCGGCAGCTCGCGCTCGACCGTCACGGGAAATACCTCGTTTTCCGCTCCGCGATGGGCGGCGTTGTAGCGGATCATCAGCAGGTCGAGCAAGCCGCTGGCCGCCATCTCGGCGGCGAGGCGGCGCTGATGGCTCGTCACGCCGAGCATGCGGATGCGCCCCTCGCGCTGCGCGGCGGCGCAAAACTCCAGCGCCCCGCCGGGGGCGATGATCTCCTCCCACTCCTCGCGTTGCTCGACGTAGTAGAAGGTCAGCACGTCGATGAAATCAGTGTCCAGCTGCGCCAACAGATGTTCAAGCTCGCTCCGGGCGTCTCGCGCCGTGCGCGCCTCGAATTGCACGCACACCGCAACCTCGGCACGCCGCCTTCCCAGGCCGGCAACGAAACGGCTCAAACCATCGGGTACGCCGCACCAGTTGAGGAAGTTGACACCCGATGCGACGGCATGTTGCACATCGTCGGGCGTCAAGCTGCCGCTGCCGCGCGTCGCCAGGCCGAGCCGGCAGATCGGCAAGGGCAGCGCGGCACGCGGGCTGTGGAAGGAGGTCTGGAGGAAGGATTGTCCAGTCGTGGGATTGTGCATGGCGGTCTCCGTGCTCATTATAGGGTTTGCAAGGCAATTCCGAGAGGAGCGCGGGATTTGCTTGATTTGTGCGCTTCGGGAGACGAGAATGCGAGGACGCCCGACGGCAACATCGGAGAAGGATTATGAAGCGCTTCCTGGTGTGTGGCGGATTGCACGGCAGTGACACGGCGTTGATGGCGCTGCGGCGCCTGACGATGGAATGCCGTCCGGATGGTCTGTTCTTTGTCGGAGGCATCCTCGCGCCGGAGCGCTTGCAAGAGCCTGCTCGGGCGAAAGAAAGCTGGACGGACGAGGAGCATCTGTTCGTGCAGCGCTTTTTCGAGATGCTCGGAGAGCTGGACGTTTTTACGGCCGTGCTGCCGGGTCCGTTCGACACGCCGCTGGAAGACTTTTTGCGCCTGGGCATGGACATGGAAAGCGAGTATCCCAATTTGCGCCTGGCCCATGCCAACCTGATCGCCCTTGACGGTCTGGCGGTCTGCGGCATCGGCGGATGCCTTGTCGAGGAAAGCAGCCCGGAGCCGGATACGTACAGCCACCTTCGCGCCGATTATTTCTTGCGCAGCCTGGACCTTGCCGAGCAGCCGCGCAAGATCCTCTTGTTGCCGTCCGCCCCCCTGTCGCTGGGCGGCGACGCGGACGGTCCGCTCATCGACTGTCTCATTCACAGCCACTCCGCCGATCTGTGTGTCGTGGCCGGAGCGACCGAGCATCGCGGCATTCAGCGCGCGGCTCGAACGCTCATCGTCAATCCCGGCTGCCTGGCCGACGGCTCGGCCGCCTGGGTGAGCTGGCGACGCCATCCTGGCGGCCATGTCGATCTGCTCCAGCTCGCGCCGGCCGACCACGCTCGATTTCAAGTGCAGGGGGCGAAGTCATGATTGGACAAGCATGTGAGTCTTCTTCAATCGATGGACGGGAGCTTACTCCCAACGAGGTCGCAAATTGCCCTTGTCGTCTGGGGGAAGCGTCTGCTAGGATTCTTTAACTCCAACAGGGGAGGCCAATCCCCCCTGCTGAATGCTCTCGCCCTCCAATACACCAGCACCCCCATCGTAGCTCACGGGGGCGGCCTCCTCCCAACGTCGTGCGGGGGTTCGCCGCATCGCCACACCCCAACGCCTCTGCTGTTTCGCATGTCCTATTGCCGGCAGAGGCGTTTTTCTTGACATAAGAATGTTTTCATGTATAGTAAAGTCTGTCCCGCCGCGAGCTTCTTCGGTGACTGGGCGACGCCGAAGGAATTCCGGCGGGACTTTTTTCAATGCCTGTACTGACAACTTTCTACTCCACCTCTCTCCGCAGCTCCCGGACATAACCACCCAGCTGGATGGTCGTTATGCCGCCGTTGACGACTGGCGATGCCGCCGTGTCCCAGTCTCTGAGCGACGTGATTGTTGCGAAGAGCCGGAAGAAAAAGCAGCTCGCCGAGGAAGGGGCGTTCCCTTCCTCGGCGGCTGCGGTGGGTGATCGTTCACCCGAGCGGCTGAACAAAAGCCAACCGGAGGGCATTTCGATCACAAAGGTGAGTCGGGGCGAGAGGACTTGAACCTCCGACCTCATGGTCCCGAACCATGCGCTCTAGCCAAGCTGAGCTACGCCCCGTCGTTAATTCTGATTGGTATCGTAGGCGGATGTCCTCGTTTGTCAACATCAAGGCGGACAGACGGGGGGCTCGGGAAGCAGCTCTCAGGCAACACAACGCTCCCCGTAATCTGCTAAAATCGTCGGAAAAAGGACGCGAGCCGCCCCGCATCGCGAGAGACAAGATGGCGAGCTTCGATAAAACCATGAACGACAAGGGGCCGTCGCTGGACAAGAAGAGAGAGCCGACCTGTGGGCCTTGGCTCGACAAAACGACCACTCCGGAAAAGGCGAGCCTTGTGAGCGATGAGGCCGGAAATAGTCCCTGAGCGTTGCGCTTCGCCTCCGATCAATAAACGACGAGCTGGGAGAACGAGTTGTGGATTTCTCGCCGCTGGAGCTGCCCTTGACCGATCCGCGCCACCCCTTCCACATCCATCACATGGAATTGGCGCTGGCCGAGGCGGGGTTGGCCGAGGCGGAGGAGGAAGTGCCGGTCGGCGCCGTCATCGTCTCCTTGGAGCAGGGCGTCATCGCCCAGGCGCACAACCAGCGCGAACAGCTGCACGATCCGACTGCCCACGCCGAGATGATCGCCATCACGCAGGCGGCCAACGCCCTCCGCTCGTGGCGGCTGGACCGCTGCGCGCTGTACGTCACACTCGAGCCGTGTTCCATGTGCGCCGGCGCCATCGTGCAAGCGCGGCTGCCGTTGATCGTCTACGGCTGCACCGATCCCAAGGCCGGCGCCTGCCATACGCTCTACCAGATCACCAGCGATCCGCGACTCAATCACCGCGCCCAGGTGGTGAGCGGCGTCCTCGCCGACCGCTGCGCCGCCGTCCTGAGCGATTTCTTCGCCGCCAAACGCCGTGCCGGCAAAAAATGACGTCGCGGCGCTTCCGCTTTTTTCCGTCGCCTTCCGGAGCTTTCCGGCGCATTCGGCGAGCGGACTTGCTTGAGAGGCAAGTTCATTGTGGTAAGCTAAATAGCTGATGGACACGGACCCTGTCAGCTGGCCTGTCATGGGGATGCGAACATGAAACGACTGGCGTGGATCCTGCTGGCGGCGGCGCTCGCGGCCGGTAGCTGGACGGCCCTGTCCCCGGCGCAACAACCGGCGCGCGCGAAGCTGTATAGCCAGCCCGTGCCGCCGCCGCGCGACCTGCTCGATCGGCTCAACCTGCAAATGAGCTACCGCCTCTACATACCGATGGACGGCCGAAAGGACGGCCTGGCCACGGTACAGCTGCACCGTACCGATCTGTTCGTGCAGACGCGCAGCGGACTGGTCACGCTGATCGACGCCGAAACCGGCGCCGCGCTGTGGCGACAACGCGTCGGCCGCGACTATGTGGCCGAGCACGCCCTGGCCTTTAACAGCCGCGAAGTCTACGTCGTCAACAATGTCTATCTGTATGCTCTGGATCGCTTGACCGGAGCGGTGAATTGGTATTATCGCCTGCCGGAAGGCGTGGCGGCGGCGCCGGTGGCCGACGAGAACTTGATTTACGTCCCCACGCCGACAGGGCGGCTCACCGCTTACCTGCTGCCGCGCCCCGATCTGATGGCCGGCAGGCCTGGCCGCAAGTTCGAGACACGGGAGGAGCGTTACAAACGCCTCGGGCATCTGCGTGCGGATACCGGCGGCACCACCACGACCGTCAGCCATCTGACGACCTCCGTGCGCGAAGCCACCACCGCCGAGGAAGAGGCTGGGCCGCGCCCCACGCGGGTTTGGTCGGAGGTTTCCAGCTTGCGGCTGGAGCTGCCCATCGTGCTGACGAGCGACCGGGTGATGGTGCCCACGTCCAACGGCATCGTGCTGGCGCTAGGAAAGCTGCCGCAGGGCAGCGGAGCCGCCACCGTGAGCTTTCGCTTCCCCACCGGGTCGCCTATCCGCATGCCGGCCGGTTACATTGACGGCGTCGCCTATATCGGCGCCGAAGACGGCGACCTGTACGCCCTGGAGACGGCCGGCGGCCGGCTGCGCTGGCGCTACACCGGCGGCGTGCCGATCAGCCGCCCGCCCGCCGCCACCGAGGAGGACGTGTACATCGTCAACGCGCGGCAGGGCATGACGCGGCTCGACCGAGCCACCGGCCTACCGAAATGGCGCATCCCGACGCGCGGCAAGCTGGCCGAGAGCAACTCCGCCGCCAATTTCTTCTTGGCCGCCAATCCGAAGTACGTCTATGCTCTCGATGCCAGCGGCCGATTTTTGGTCCTCGATCGCCGCCGCGGCGTTACGCTCAGCGGCTTCGACAGCCGCGACTTCGTTTTTCCCATCAGCAACGATATCACCGATCGCATCTATCTCGCCGCCAACAACGGCCTGATTGTCTGCTTGCACGATCGCTCCTACACCAAGCCGATTCGCCATCGCCAGCGTGAGGAAGAGGCCGAGGATCCGATCCGTCTCCAGCTGGATAAGAAGATAAGCGACGAGGGCACTCCCGAGATGCCGTTGCGCGATATGCTGGTGACCTGGGAGCGGCGCTTCCCTCCCCTACGATTCCGTATCGAGAACGGAGCCTTCGCCGACGCCGAGCGCGATTCGCCGGCGGGAGAACGCGTGAAGATGCCCCAGGTGAAGGACAAGTCGCTGGGCGAGGTACTCAAAGACATGCTGGCCGCGATCAAATGTACCTATGAGATCATCGGCGACAGCGTCGTGATTCTTCCCGCTCCCGCTGTGCCGGCCAAGCCGTGATCCGCTGGCGACTGACGATCGCGGCGTTTCTGCTGGGGACCATCGCCATCCCCCTGGCCGCTCCGCTGGAGCTGCTGGCGAGCGATCCCTCCGCCTGGCACAGCTGGGCGGAGGCGCCGCGATTACTCGTTCTGGCCCGCAACACTCTCTTTCTCATTCTTGGTACGCTGGCTTTGGCCATGCCGCTGGGTATCGCCGGGGCCGTGCTGCTCTATCGCACCGACCTGCCGGGCCGTCATCTCTGGCGATTGCTGATGTTGCTGACGTTGTTCGTGCCGCTGCCGTTGTTCACGTCGGGATGGCAAACGGTGCTCGGCTCCGGCGGTTGGCTGCCGTTGCCGGTATGGTCCAGCGGTGGTGGGACCGGCGTCTCGCCGGTCGGTGGCTCTGGTGGGACCGGCGTCTCGCCGGTCGTGGCTGTGTGGACACCGTGGGGACAGGGCATCGGCTCGGCCATCTGGATTCATGCCGTGGCGGCGCTGCCGTGGATCATTTTGCTTGTCGGCCAGGGATTATTCTGGGTCGAGCGTGAGCTGGAGGAAGATGCGTTAACGCTCTTCCCGTCGTGGCTGGTGCTGCTGCGCGTGTCGCTGCCGCGCGCGGGGGCGGCGCTGGGGGCGGCGGCGCTGTGGGTGAGCTTGCAGGCGGCGACGGAGATCAGCGTCACGGACGTGATGCAGGTCCGCACCTTCGCCGAGGAGGTGTACACGCAGATTGTCGGCGGGCCGACGGTCGAGGAGGGGATCGCGCGAGCGGTGGCGGCGACGTTGCCGTTCGTGCTCGTGGCGGCGGTCGCGGTCGGCGGAATGGCCCGGCGGTGGGAGCGACGGCTGCCAGCGTCTCGGAGCGCGGACGCCGCTCCTCTCGCCAGGGCGCCCTTGTTGTTCGGGCTGGGGCGCTGGCGCTGGTCGTTGGCCGTGTTGCTGGGTGTGCTGGCAGGGCTGCTGCTGGGCGTGCCGCTTTGCAGCCTCGTCTGGCGTGCGGGTCTGGCTGGCTCACCGAAGCAATGGTCGGCAGCGACGACGCTTCATTACCTGCTCCGCGCCCTCCGTCCACCTGATGGTCGGATGCTGAGCGACAGTCTGCTGCTGGCCGCCGGAGCCGGGGCGGTCGGGGCCGTGCTCGCGCTGCTGGCATGCTGGGCAGCGCGCGGCTCGCGCTGGTTTCAGGCCAGCATCTTGGTCTTGATGGCGTCGGCGTGGGCGATGCCTGGCCCGCTCGTCGGACTCGGGCTGAAAACCGTCATCGATCACCTGCTGACCATCACCGACTCGCGCTGGCTGGCCCAGGTACTCTACCACGGACCTTCGCCACTGCCGCTGTTGTGGGTGGATGTGATTCGCTTTTTCCCCTGTGCCGTGGCGGTGCTGTGGCCGGTGGCGCGACTGATGCCCGCCGAGCTGAGCGATGCCGCCCGCGTGGATGGCGCCATACCGGTCCAGGAGCTGCGCCACGTCGTTTGGCCGCTGCTCGCCGCCGCGGTTGGACGGGCGGCGTTAGCCGTGGCCGTGCTGTCGCTGGGCGAAGTGAGCGCCGGCAAGCTCGTCGCCACGCCGGGGATGCCGAGCTACGCCACTGACATCTTCACGCAGATGCACTACGGCGTAACCAACGAGCTGGCGGCGCGCTGCGTCCTGCTCTTGATGCTGGTCGCCGCGGGCGGCGCCGGGGTGGCGCTGATCGGCCGGCGGCGCGGCTAGGAAATTGCTCTCGACAATTCGCCGCGACCTAATTATGAGGCTTGCTTTCCGCTCCACCCGCGCGATGGTGATGCCCGCGCGACGGCAAACGGAGAACCGACGGGGAACGTCCCCATGAGGCATATTCTGCTTACTACCGTGGTGATTTGGCTGGCGGCATCGAGCCTGGTCCTGGCTCAGGCCAGCGATACCGGCGAGTCTGCCGCGCCCGTGCAACCGACCGGCGAGACGCCGGTCCCACCAATGCAGCGGACCGGCGAGACGCCGGTCCCACCACAACTACAACAGACGACCGGCATCTCGCCGGTCTCACCACAGCCGCAACAGTCGACCGGCGAGACGCCGCTGCCAGCGCCGGCACCGCTGCCAGCGCCGGCGCCGCTGCCAGGGCCTTTTGCCCCGCCTCCCGGACCAGCGCCGTTAGCGCCCACGGCCGCGCCGCCGCCGCCCGTGTTCGCCGACGCCGCCCTCGACAGCTTCGCCACACGCTTCTGGATCGGCGCCGATTATTTGCTGTGGTGGACCAAGGGCGACCGGCTTCCCCCGCTCGTCACGAGCGGCTCGCCGACCGATTTCGTGCCGGGCGCGGTCGGCCAACCCGGAACGCAGACCCTCTTCGGCGGCGACTACGATAGCACCGTCCGCTCCGGCGTCCGTCTTCGCGGCGGTTATTGGTTCACACCCGATCAGACGTTCGGCCTCGATGCCACTTTCTTCTTCCTGGGCGGCCAGGGAGCCAGCTTCCGCGATTCCTCCGACGGCATTCCCGTGCTGGCTCGGCCGTTCTACAACGTGGACACCGGCCATGAAGACGCTTTCCTCGTCGCCTATCCCGGCCGTCAGTCCGGCGACATTTACGGGACCCTATCCACGCGCTTGTGGGGCGCCGACACCGACTTGCGCGGCATGCTCTTCCGCGGCGCGTCGTATCAAGTCAACGTGCTGGGCGGCTTTCGCTTTCTCGATCTGCACGACGCTCTGGCCATTGAGGAAAACAACAATTTCTACCTTCCGCAAACCTGGTCCACGTCGGCGGACCACTTCCATACCAGCAACCAGTTCTACGGCGGCCAGCTGGGCGCCGACATGATGTGGAGCCGCGGTCGCTTCTACGTCGATGTGGTGGCCAAGGTGGGCCTGGGCGTGTCGGTGGAACGGGCCGGCATCAGCGGCTGGACTGCATACGGCAATCCCCAGGGACAAACCGGATATGTCAATGTCGGCGAGCTGGCCCTGCCGTCGAACATCGGCTCCTACGGGCAGAACTCCTTCGCCGTGGTTCCGGAGTTCGGCCTCAACTTCGGTTATGCGCTGACGCGCCACATCCGGCTGATGTTCGGCTACTCGTTCCTGTACTGGAGCAACGTCTTCCGCGCCGGCGATCAGATCGATCGCGGCATCAACCCGACGGAGCTGACCGCGCTGGCCGGCCAGGGAAGTCAGATCGGCCCGGCCCGACCGAACTTTACCATGCAGAGCACCGATTTCTGGGCACAGGGACTCACCTTCGGCTTGCAGCTCCGCTATTGAGCTTTCGCCGCCGCGGCCACGCCCTTCGCTTTCATTTTGCGGACGTACAGCTTGTTTCCGCAAGCGATGTACAGACGGTCGAGGTCGGCGCCGCCGAAGGCAACGGCCCGGACCGGCTGGCGCTCCGGCCGCAGCAGTACCCCGCTCATGCGCCCGGTGGGATCGAACACCTGCACCCCCTCGCGCGTGGCCGCGTACAGGCGGTCCGCGCTGTCCACGGTCATCGACGGCACCAGACCATCCTCGCCCACACGCCGACGCAACGCGTAGTACTGCTCGCGGGCGCTCAGCGTGCCGTCCTTATCGATGCGAAACGCGGTCAAGTTCAGTCCTTCCATGTCTCCGACAACGAGCGTCCCTTGATCGCGCCAGAGCGTCACGCCCAGGGCGGTCGGCGTGCTCTGGTCCACGCGCTGTTTCTTGCCGTCCCTGCCCATGCGATAGATGGCATTCTCGGTGGGCACCGTGGCGTAGATCGAGCCATTCCGCGTCACGGCCAGGTACTGCGCCGGCAGATCCTCGACAAGGACGCTCTCTTGCCCCTTGGCGTCCAGTGCGATGATGCGCTTCTTGAGGGGCTGGCACGCATACAGCCGTCCGTCGGGCGCGCACGCCAGACCCTTGACCGGAGCGCTGGGACGGGCGAAGGCGTGCCGCTTGCCTTCGCGGTCAATGCGATCAATCTGTTGTCCCTCGTGATGGGCGAGATAGACATCGCCATTGGGACCGCCGGCCAGGTCGGCGACAGTGGGCGAATCGCCGGGAACAAGCTGCCAGGTCTCACCAGGCAACAGAACCAGGGACAACGGCATGTCCTGCGCCGCCGCCGGAAAGACGGCCCACAGCAGGACGAACACGGCAAGCACGCGAAGCATGGTGGATATTGCTCCTTCGAGTCTGTTGGGAAAGCCGCTTGCGGCGTAGCCGCGCTCCACAATCGCTAAGCCGCAAGCGGCTTACTTGTTCTTGTCCTGCTCTTTGCCCTTGTCGGTCCGCCACAGCCAGCGCAGCGAGCTGGGCAGGATGGCGCCGCCGTGCTTGCCGTTGTGTCCGCCGTCGCCGAATTCAAAGCGATAATCGTAGCCGGCAAACTTGAGCGCCGCCGCCATCTGCTGATTGGACAACGGCCAATTGCCATGTAAATTGTCCAGATCGTTTGAGCCGTCTTGCAGAAAGACGCGGATCGGCTTGCGCTCGGTCTTGCGGATCAGGGCCGGATAAACGTGTCCGCCGCGGATGTTGGTGAAGCTGCCGACGTGGCTGAGCACCTTGCTGAACAGATCGGGCCGCTCCCAGGCGACGGTGAAGGCGCAGATGCCGCCGGAGCTGATGCCGCAAATGGCCCGGCCCGCCGCGTCCTGGCGCAGCTTGAATTGCTTGCCGACTTCCGGCAGGATTTCCTTTTCCAGAAATCGCGCGTACTGGTCCGACGGCGTGTCGTACTCGAAGCTGCGATTTTTGCGCGACTGTTGGCCCTGTTCCGTCGCCGGCACCGTGCCCGGATTGATGAAGATGCCGATCGTCACCGGCATCTCCTTTTTGTGAATGAGATTGTCGAAGACAACGGGCACGCGAAAAGATCCCTTGGAGCTGACGTAAGCGCCGCCGTCCTGAAAGACCATGACGCAGGCCGGCTCCTTGCCGTCGTACTGGGCCGGCACATAGATCCAGTAATCGCGCACCGTGCCGGGAAAGATGTTGCTGGTCCAGGAGTGCTTGGTCACTTTGCCCTGCGGCACGTCCTTGTGCACCTGCGAGTCGGGACCGAGCTTGTAATCGTCGGCGCTCCAGACGAGCGGAGCGACCAGCAACAGTACGACAATCCCGGCGAGACAACGCGACATAGTTTGTCCTTTCGTAATTGGGAGGAAATAGTTAGCCGCGACGTTTATCGTTTCGCGCGAAACGATAAACGTCGCGGCTAACCTTTACTCGTGCCGCAGCGCCTCGATGGGATCGAGCATGGCGGCGCGGTAGGCGGGATAAAGGCCAAATCCGACGCCGACGGCGATGGCGACGATCAGCGCCAGGAAGATCGGCATCGCCGTGACCTGGGCAGGCAAGTGCGCGATGCTCAACCACTCCGCGACCGGCGGCACCACGAAGGCGACGAACAGGCCGCATATCGTGCCGAGCATGCCGCCCA
>Ga0335075_10011720_pt1 | contig 13244 bp, 16 predicted proteins | sample Lox_Sample_24_FD_206723 | JGI IMG/M metagenome (GOLD analysis project Ga0335075, IMG submission 206723) | Soil microbial communities from Loxahatchee National Wildlife Refuge, Florida, United States - Lox_Sample_2.4 | ecosystem: Environmental > Terrestrial > Soil > Wetlands | place: USA...
TCAGGGCGGTCTTAGCACCAATAGCAATGACAAGCCATTGTGACTCTGACGACTCCGAGCACAGTACAACTAGTGATGAAGCCGATGATGATCGAACCAGTTCCGGACAATCTTATGGAGACAGGAGTGAGGGAGATGCTGAATCGGTTAGTGATAGTCAACATAGTTCGAATGAGGGGAATAGCGACGCCGAAACTGAGGTCGTAGGCAAGATAGCACTCCAGCCTTCTACCGCATCCGCAAAGGCCACATCCCAAAGTTTCAGGCACACACAAGAATATCTTGAAGAGAGTGGGCAAGCAAAGGCTCGAAATAGGCAGCGGCCATCTTTGAATGAAGATTTTGTTCGCCACAATAACGTTTACAACCCTGGCATAAATCAGAAAAGTTATTCACCCATTCCAGCATACCCACAGCCTCTCATAGAACGGAAAGTATTGATAACCGGAGAAAGTCGCAAGATAACGGAAGACGTACCCTGGAAGCCAAGCAGACCAGTCTCAACTCGTCGTCTAATTGAGGTTAATGATGACATCCTCAACTACCCAAGTTCTCCAGCAGAGCTTTTAAGGGGTGGTGATAAGAGAGGGTTATTCCATTCTGCCAGCCCTCGTCAATTTCAAATGCAGTCGTACGATGACAGAGCCAGTAGCGAGTTCATGGGGAATCTGCAGGAACGGAAGGAATCACAGGGCTATATTGAGCTGGGAGACCCGAACTGGTCAGTTCCATATGGTCATGAAGACAAGCAATCGTATTTTCAAGCACAAAATTTGAGTTACTCTTCCGGAGAGTTTCATCGCTACGTTGTAGAAGTGTATCCGATAGACAGCTTCAGCAATCCCTCGCAAGGAAGTTTTAGCCAAGCACGGAGCAGGTCCATGCCCTCAAATCACCGATTCCATCATGTGGCCGAGCAAATCCGAGAAGACTCCATTGCTGGAAACCTAGAGATAGACCCAGCGTTCAAGCACACAGTGTCCTCACTGAAACGCTCCCTATCACAAATGCAGAGCACAGATTTGAGAGCGCTGACCAGAGGGATTGAGCATTGAGGCCGGGGCTACACCTGCACGAGGACGGGCTCAGCCATGGCCATTTATTCCACCGCTTTTAAGAGATAGAGAGATTGTCGTACATGTTCCGAAATCTGGTGCCGAGTCCTTGCTTTATAATTTATACAAGAGACTAGCTGGTTTGCTTTCCATTCTGCTGCTGCATTGCTGGCTGAACCTCGATTTAGACTTAGACACATTCAATATGGGTTGAAGACAGGCTAGGGCATAATCAAAATATCTTGTAACTTCGATGTAGCTGCATGACCGTAAACAGAAATGTTATTTCGTGAGTAGACCATAGAGACGTTGCAGAATAGCTCTTCTGAGATCCCAGCCTGCTGGATTTGACCTGCTGGGCACGGCCTTAATTTTCATACGGTGACGATGCTGGAATCCAAGAATCGAGTATGCATATAAGCATGGGGCTAAAGGAACAACCATTTTTGACCTTGACTTCTATGTTCTCAATAACACAAAAGGGTATAGAACGCCACATCCCATGCATCACATGATCCCTATGTCATTGTCGCGCCGTATCCACCGGTGTGCCCAAGTCCAAAATGTCATCATCCTCTTCCGGAGTCCTCTTCAGCGCATCCACCTCAGATTCATCCACAAGCTCTACACTGTCATCCAACAACCCCTCTCCCTCCTCGCCATAAGCGCTCTCCCCATTCTCCGCTGCGCCGTGCGCTTCAGCATGAGAATCGGCGGGGTCTTTCTCCTCGCGCCGCCCAATGATCACATTCCCAGCAACGAGCAAAGCGGCGCCCACCCACCAGAGCAGAGGCAGTGATTCGGTAAAGATGAAGAAGCCAAGGATGGCGGTGATCATAAAGTTTGATGAGGTGTTGATTATGGAGACTTGGGTTGTCGAGGTGCCGCGGGCGAGGGCTTTGGTGAAGAGGGCCCACATCTGGAAGGTGAGGATATTAGTTTATACGCTTAAGAAGTTATGAGGAAGGAAAGGGGGGCATACGATGCCGTTGAATATTAGGTTTAGGCCGAAGAACATCTATGCATCGTCAGTGTTTGCAGGCGTTCTGTGAGAGCTCTACACGATTTTCAAACGCAGAAATTGAATCCCAGGACTCACGGTTCTAACAACAACCTCCACGGCCTTCGCCCCGCTCCCCAACCCCAAAAGCCGAGCAATTGAAGCCGCGAAGCTTGTCGTGAGCTCCGTCGTTGTCCTGCATATCCGACGTTAGTTTGCAGCGAACAGCGAATAGCATGCTGGCCAATTCGACGCCGTGATGTCAGAAGCTGATGTCAGAAGCGCAAAAGCCAATGATGCACGCTTGAATGAGAGATGCGTTGAACGGGATAGATGGATAGGGCTAATAGATGCCACTGTGATCAAACAGAAGATATTGGATTTGTAATATTCTTGGAGGATTTCTTGGACGTACAACTTTGCAAATACTCCGTTGAATGCTGCACATGCTCCGCTAGCAATTGCCAAAATGATCCATTGGGATTTACGACTCATGTTTGACAGGTCCATCTCGCCGTCCTCAGCAGCAGGAATTGGTGATTCGGGCGAGGACAAGGAGCCTTCAATGGTATTGTACGATGGCGGGGAAGGATGATCGTGATGTTTGCGCTCCTGCAGATGGGCGCGTGGGTTGTCCATGGCTGTTGTAGCCGCAGCGGAAGACGAGGACGGGTGCGTTGCAGGGGAAGATTTTCCGGATGCACTGGGCTGCGGGCGTAGCATGGCTGGTGTCTCAGCTGGGGGACAAATCCGCCGGATGTGGGACAGAGGCTGAATTAGAGGTGTGTTGGTCCATGTGTGGATGCGTGTTTACTGTTGCTTGTCAACTGCGGCTGTCTCACAAGGCTGGCCCTATTGTAGACTATTACAGATCAAGCGATTGGACGGCCCAAGGGGTTATCCGATGACAATATATTTACATCTTAACTATTGATGGTGGGTATTGTTAGCTAGGGTGACTTAGACGAAGGATATTCTGTATCTTTATCAACACGACGAGAACTGGAGACAAGGCAAAGGAGAAGTTAGCTGCTCCGGATGTTGGGCAAGCGTCTCAGCCGCCAGTTTGGCAACGTGTAGTTATGATTGGACGAGCACATATTTAACCATTTCACAGCCTAAGATATCTCATTCTCGGCATATGCTGCTTCCTTAGCATCATGACTAGCTATCTTTACCTTATCTGGCACTTTCATGACTGCCTTCTTTGCATTAGCCAACGCCATTTCCGAATAACGCCAGGCAGATGCATGATCCTATGTGTGATCCTTCTAGTTTGAAGAGTGACTTTCCCAGCGCCGTAAACCTGCATGCCATGCAGCTACTTTCCATGCGCCATCGACCCATAAGCCACTGCTACACTTGCTGTGCCTTATCGCTGAATGATCGCCTGGTCCTCTATTCTCCTCGTTTGCTGTTACAACTAACGATCTTGACCCTGTCCGCCTGAACCGAGACATTGTTCTCCATCTTGAAAGTAACATCTTTGATCAAGAAGGTCCATACTTCGTCACAGAAGCGGTAAGTGTCAAGATGGCCCTAAATCGTGATCATCGCATCAGCCTGTTTGCGCAGCCGCTATGTTGTCAATCGTGAGATACTTGTGAGAGATCTACCTTGAAGGTCAATCGCGCCTTTACTTTATCCGCTAGAACCTCAGTAATGGAACGATCGAAGTTTGCGAGAATCTTCATGGCGAGCTGTGGTTCAATCCTGCGCTCGCTGATAAGGTCATCGAGGGTGTCTGTAAGGGCCATGCCGATGCTAAAATGCTCATAATATCAGTCAGTGAATTCAGAGCAAGTCTTATATAGCACAGGTACAGTACCTGCTACGGCGATAGAGCTCGTAAAAGGACTGTCCGTTCGCCGCCATGATGGTTGTAATTTGCGTGGCGTCGATGTAGGAAAATAGTGTTTGTTTTCAGGCAAGATGTGATATACTCAGAGGATGAGTCAGCAGAGCCGCATTTATACTTTACGCTAAGTACGGTGACCCACTACGCTTGAACTTCACTTTGTGAGGTGTTCAGGCAGTCCTCTATTTAACCCATAGCTCAGTTTTAATATCTGGCAGTGATTTTTGATATCAAAATGACTCTGAAGTATGGTCTCACAGGAGCGGGCTCAACATTGGCTGTTGTTGGAGCTTGTAAGATGAGATCTATGCCTTCAACTCGACCAAATACTGACCTCCATTAGATATGCTCTTTACGGGTAGCGGCGAAGCATTTGATGTATGATTGAAGCTCATAATGCTCTGAATCCTGACTCTGACGGTGGACTTTAGGTTGGGAAGTTCCTTGAGTCAGTTTCTCCCTATGCATGGGCAGATTTGGGCATCGGCTTGTGTATAGGATTGTCGGTAGTAGGAGCAGCATGGTATGTAAATTTGGTGAAGCAAAATTTACAGCGTCGACGGAGCTGACGAAGCACAGGGGGATTTTCATTACAGGCTCATCGATTCTCGGCGGCGGCGTCAAAGCTCCTCGAATTCGGACGAAGAATCTTATATCGATTATCTTCTGTGAAGTTGTCGCGATATACGGCGTCATCATGGCGATTGTGTTCTCGTCAAAGCTTAATATTGTGCCTGTAGAGAAAATATACTCAGGAAGCAATTATTACACCGGATTTGCTTTGTTCTGGTCGGGATTGACTGTTGGCATGTGCAATCTTGTATGCGGGGTCTCGGTAGGAATCAATGGGTCGGGCGCTGCGTTAGCTGATGCTGCTGATCCCAGTTTGTAAGTTCCAAATAGTTTGACTTATCACCTCCAACTTCAGGACTGACAGATCCTATCAGATTCGTCAAGGTCCTCGTTATCGAGATCTTTAGTTCTGTCCTCGGGCTATTTGGACTGATCATTGGGCTATTGGTGTCGGGAAAAGCCCTAGACTTTAAGTAAAAAGAATGGACGTGGATTGGCAGAATTATTCTTGGCTTATTGAGGCAACTGGCACTTCAGCATGAGATTGTCCACCGTACAGTATTCTGAAAGGGCGTTCGGTTTAGACGTGTATACCCTGATTGCCCAACGGAATGGGCACAAAGCACACATTATCGGTATAATGTACACTTTCAATGTACGACATCTAGCTTCCATGAATATATGCCTATATCTTTATATTTGCTTCGAGCTATCAAAGCATGACTGAGCTTTTTTTGCAGCTCCTAGAAGTTGATAACAATCCTCTCTTCTCGTACTTGCTCACGCCGTTTTGGGGTTCGTTGCTATTCGCCATCCCCTAAAACTCCTCCACCAGGCGAGAACGAGCAACTTCCTCCCAGAATGTCTGCTCAAGCGCACGTACTCCGGTATTTTCTCCTATGATTCGAGTCTGCTCAAGGTATCTTCCCCAGGGCATACCCCTCCTTTAAACTCTTGCCTACTACTTCATCACCCCATCCTTCTTTCCAAGTCATCGCGGTCCAAAATATACCTCCAGACCCCTAACAGTCTCTCCTGCGCAATAGTTTCAGCGATAACGTCTAGATCTCTGAAACCCATTCCATTCCTGAGCGAAAACCGCGACACAACCAGACCACCACGCCTCCCACCAAACCAACCCTACGAGAGCTATTGGAAACCCCCACCCGCCTCTGTTCGATCGTATACATTGAGCTTGGATGGAAATATTATCCTGTAACCGCCCCGAAGTTCCTGAGGTGGAATTTGACCCTCTATAGCCAGAAGCTCTGGGACAGACTTGGTGACAAATGGTGTAGATGTATGTGTCTTCTGTAGGTACTGTCGGCTGAGACCGCTCAGCGGGGATGCTCAGATCATTAAAGGAGCGGATGGATGCGGTATCAGGCATCTTCTGGTGGTATTAGTTTTCTTTATTGATTCTCACCAATGCACATTTCAGTGGAATGACTTGCAGACAACATGAGTTGTGAAACAAAGAAAAGTGGACTTACGGCATATGTCCTCTGGTAGTACTTGCAGTAATCATATTTGCCTCCCATGCGAGTGGTGAAAGCTGCATGAGATGTCTGATATACTGAACTTCTGAACACATCCAAAGCTGGCCGATAATCCTTGCTTTCCAAAGGCGTCTAACCAGTCTGAGAATATTTCGATTCCTTTGTACCCACAGTCGTCGTGGATATAATAGCCAAAGAGACACGTAGTTGCTTGCACTGGACTAGGAGATCATAGATTATTTATGTGTGTGATCGGGGGAGAAGTTGAAGGTGTAACATTGTTACGGAATTATGTAGCAACGCACTATCACTATCCCTACCACTGTCATATATAAGTGAACATAAACTTTCACATTGACATTTTGTCTAAGTGATCATAAATTATGCTGTATTAAATTGACTGCGTATACTACCCATGAGCAATGCCTGTACCTTTGATCCTTTAGGAAGAGGCCCGGAGTCCGTTGGAAGGCATAGAAGCGCATTGGCACTCTTCAGACTGCCTACTCTTGAGCTTCTCTGGTCACCAGTGCTCCAGGCATGCAGGACACCATCCTTGCCCATAACCACGGTTGCACGATGATATTCAGCTCTGCGGTTGTCTACGGCGAAATCATGTGCAGCTGTTACCATGACCTTTGGTAAGCCAGCTGGAGATACTCCAGAAGAGTAGTGTAGAGAGGGTAGGACAAAGAGGTGAAGAGTGGTGATGGCTGAAGCAGGGTTGCCTGGTAAGGAGAATATAACTTTAGAAACCCTTTCACCCTCGTTGTTCTTCACTGGAACAGTGGCGAAGGTGGTGGGCTTGCCTGGCTTTATTGCCACTCTTCCGAAGTGGATAGTGCCACCCAGGGATCTCTCAATTGTAGGCTTGAGTAAATCAAGCTCGCCCATAGAAACACCGCCAGTGGTTATTACCACGTCAACTTTGCGAAATGCATCACGAAGAGTCTCTTCTAATGCACCAGGCTTATCGCGAGCGATACTTAGGTCCATGACATCAAATCCCCAGCTTTGGACAGCTGCCATGACAGTTGGCCTATTACTATCTCGAACCTCACCAAGTCGTAACTGACCTGGCCTATCATGCTGCACGATCTCATCACCTGTGGAGAGTACTCCGACTACCGGTCTCTTGTATACCAATACTTCAGCCTTACCAACAGAAGCCAATAGTCCGATCTCTCCGCCAACTGCAGATATTTGGTCTCCTTTCCGTAGGATTGTAGACCCAGCCTGAATGTCACTACCGACTTCGCGAATATTTTCACCAGGCTTAACATCATCTGCGAGGATCTCAACCTCTTTCTCTTCTGTTCCGTCGTCAGTCATTGTCTTGAGTGTGGTATCTTCGACCATGACGACCGAATTGGCGCCGGGAGGAAGGGGTCCACCCGTAGTGATGCGCGTAATTTCTCCTATTTTTATGGGTGTGATCTCCCCAGGCGCTGCGTGAGATACCGAGACAACAGGGAAAACCCCTTTCGTGCCCGATCCACTATCCGACACAATGACTGCATAGCCGTCTACAATGCTTGCACGATAGGCCGGAACTGCCTCTTCTGCAGAAACGTCTTCTGCTAAAACAGAACCCACCAATGAAGGATTCACCTTAGCTTTTATCAATTTCGGTGCTGGGGTGTATTGCTTGATGAGGTCCAAAGCATTGTCCACAGAAACCATCGGGTATGGCGATTCGCGATGCCTCCTAGTAGGTCCTAGACTTGGGTCATTGGATCGAGGATTTTCATCCGGTGTAGTATGCCGGATGGGCATAGCATGTCCATGACTATGATTATGCGAGTGGCTGTGCGAATGATCGTGAGAATGGTGGTGACTTGTCTTCAAGGCAGCAGAAGCTGGGCCAAACCCGGCTTCAGCCTCAAGCTTCTTAACTCCACCCACATGCAGAGTCCTTGAATCCGCTCCTGCAGCTTGTATGCAGGCATGTGGAAGTAGCTTCAAAACAGACTGCAAATTTTCTTTTGCACCTTTGGGTGAACCTGGGAGAGTTAAGATAATAGTCTTGTGGCGAACTCCTGCAACGGGTCTTGACATAAGTGCAACTGACTACATGTTAGAACGCTGACTTCACTTCATTATGAGGTGACAAACAGGGAGTTACAGCCAAAGAGGCAGCAAGCATGCCGTGAACTAGTCCAGGTGCATGTCGATGAAGTAAAGGCGATATAGCCTACGGTCACGAGTTAGCCATAGGTAATAAACATCTTTTAAAAGCATGCCTCAGGAGTATTATCGAATGTTGCGAATCCTGTTCCGCCAGTCGTTACGATCAAGTTCACAGGATTCTCCTGATCTGTCCATTGCGTAACAGTTCTCTGAATATCTAGTACGACATCTCCCACAATCTTTGTGTCCTCAACAATCCATTGGCCCGCTCCTTCTTTCTCGAAGACATCTTTCAAGATCCCACCCGATGTGTCGATTTTAGGATCTTCCGAGGCAGTTGTAGATACAACAAGTATCGTTGCTCTTAACTTAGGCCGTGACATGGCGTTGTCATGAGCCTAAATGGGCGTAACATTTACATTCAATAATCTCTGTGGTCGCTACACAGCGAGTGATCGCGTACCTTTACAAACGTGTCTCCCACCAACTACATAAACCTCAAAATTTTGTACTACAACATGGTACGATTAAAGAATCGCTACCTGTTGGTAAACATTCTTTACCCTGATGCTCATGGAACATTTCCCTCAGCTAAGATTCCCGACCTCGTTTCCTTCAATCAGCCTACAACAGATGACCTTACACCTAACCTCCTAATCAGAGCCATTCGGGCAGAAGTTGGAGAGCTTTTTGGTGACTATGGGTGTGGAGCAATAGCAGACAGTCTTTCAAGTTCGTCAATCAAGCTTCTCTGCAGCTGTTCAATGTTAACAGCCGGCCTCCGTAGTCAAGTATCTCTCACCAGCAACTTCAACCTTTATAATCCGAGTTTCTCGTGCCCACTATAGGATCGCCTGGGCAGCCTTATCTTTTATGAATACACTACCCGTCAAGAATGGCAGAAGCTGTATCTTCCAAGTTGTCAGAGTCAGTGGCACCATCAAGAAAGCAGAAGAAGAGGCCATTCGAAATGCGCGGGAGATGATATTACGGGTCAAACGAGAGCTGGGCGAGCAAAGTGATGAGAAATTGGACAGCATATTTGGCAAACCCGAGAAGAATAAAGCATCAAATGGGGATACGGATGTTCCTATCGTTGACAGAAGTGACAGTGAGGAGGAGGAAGAGTTTAGTGATGGCGACGGTTGAATGGTGTCATCGATTCTTCCTAACTACTTTTACACCACTATCTAGAGGCAGTGCCATATTTTCCAGGTCATCGTCACCAAAGCCATCACCCAAGCCTCCGCTAGCCGTTTTCGCCTTTTCGGCTTCGCGAATCTTCGCCTGCTCTTCCCATTCCCTACGCTCCTTCTCGTCATAAGCATCTTTCGCATCAAGCCATCGCTCTTGGACATCTTTGATGTCCATAGTTGTAACGCCTTCTCGCATGGCGACCTGCCACACAGTGTCATTGGCACCTTCTGCCCCGCCGAAAGCGTACCCACCCGCTCGATCGATGACCTGGAGCAGATGCATCATGCTTCTCTTGTCTTCCACTGCCAAGGTCTCAAACCCTACGAGGCCAAAGCTTTCAACAAGCTCAATGATCGCTTTATTCAGCCCTTCAAATTTCGATCCTCGCATTATGGAGGACTCAGCTTCGAGGTGTGGAAGGAGATAACTGAGATCTTGTACTTCGGTATAGAAGTCTAGGTTGAACGGTAGTGGTTCATAGGTTGAGAGCTTATCTATCTTCGTGAGTACATTAATGTGTGGAAGATCCATTTGTAACATTGCACGAAGAGACAGGATTAGGTTGGAGATGTATAACGATGGAAGTGTCAGGCAGTAGGAATCGGCAAGGTTGAGGACAACAAGCTATAGAGTGTTAGCTATAATATCGAAAGCCGAGTTGGATAGATGCACACTCTGTATCCAAGCTTTTGTATTCGGAAAAAGATATTTCGTAACGAGGAATGATGTGTGAAGAGTTCAACCTGCCCAGGGCAGTCGAAAATCACATAGTCCTCGCCCAAACTGCTGAGACCGTTCTCCAGCCAGTCAATATTATGTTCGAGCTCCTCCATGGCGTATAGAATCCCTCCATTTGGACCTAACTCATCGTCTTCCATTATCTCTTCAAGCTTGACCAAGTCTCTCACGTCCAGCGCACATGTGTAACTAGTGTGGTCGTTCGCAGGATCCAGGTTCACTACAGAACACTTTCGGCCGATAGCACCCATAAACTGTTGCACTGTTATCCAGACTATCAGTTTCTTTTGTATGTGGCACTTGCGACTTCGAAACTCACTTCCATCGCAGTATGTAGACTTTCCAGCACCAGCTGTGCCCACAACAAGCTTGAAGAAAGTCAGTTGTAGTTCCTTTTTGCTTCTTGAACTCGTTCCTCACCTGTGCAAACGGCATAGCTGCTGCTGACAATACAAACTCGCAAGAAGGCTCTCAAATTTTTAAAGCTTCAGCTCGAGTTCCCTCTGCTTTTGTAAATTTACCTGGTTATGCGCTTCCACAGAATAGAGGGGTTATGTCAAACATTTTTCCACTTTTGGAGGGGCATCAGGCGGTAAGAATGGCAGAAAAAGAAGCTAAACTAATTTGGGATTTCGCGATTCTGCTTCATGAATGATCACTACCTGAGGAGATTGGAGTCTTGCAAGAGGAGACTCATTTCCACGATGGCTCCAGGTCAGTTTTGTTTTCCAGATGAAATTATTATGTTTGGAGGTCCAAATATAGTCACGAGCATCCTCACTGACAAGTTACAGCTCCACAATTCGAACTTTCAGAGCCACCAAATGATGTTATTTCAGCTCTCGAGTATGCCCCAGGATCCACAACGAGGCTGATAGTCTCGTCGTGGGACAAGTATGTCTACCTATACGAAACACACGGCAGTGGTGAAGGCTCAAGCACTCTTGTGCAGAAATATGAGCACCGAGCTCCTGTATTGGATGTTTGTTTTGGGGAAAACGATAATGAAGTTTTCAGTGCAGGAATGGATTGGCAGGTGAAAAGGTATACCAGTATTAATAGAAGAGTTTCCGCCTTGCGGTTCATGGTTGACTGTTTTCTAGGATAAACCTCGAAACTGGTGAGCAGACAGTTCTCAGCACGCATAAAGCTCCAGTGAGGTCGGTGGTTTATAGCAGAGAGCACTGTGAGTGATCCTATGACCTATCCTTTATGGACAGCCGCTAAATCGAAACCAGCATTGCTTATCTCCGCCTCGTGGGATTGTACGCTCCACTTTCACCATCTCAAGAACCCGGGCAAGGATCATATTACAGTTTCTCTTCCTGCGAAACCCTTCTCCCTCTCTCTCACTACGTCTAAGCTTGTGGTTGCGATGGCTTCCCGTCTCGTCTACATATACGAACTCCAAAGTACTACCATGGCGGCCGGCCAGGCAAATGGCACCGCAGAAATCCAACCATGGCAGAAGAGGGAGTCATCGTTGAAGTTTATGACAAGGGCTGTGGCATGCATGCCGAATGATGCTGGTTATGCAAGCAGTAGCATAGAAGGCCGGGTAGCTGTGGAATGGTTTGATCCTTCTCCCGAGTCACAGGCGCGGAAATATGCTTTCAAGTGTCACCGACAACCTGCTCCTGAGGCAGATGGAACCGATATTATCTACCCCGTCAATGCCCTAGCATTCAATCCCGAACACGGAACATTCGCATCTGGAGGCGGCGATGGCGTGGTAGCCTTGTGGGATGCAGTGGCGAAAAGAAGGATCCGGCAATACCAAAAATATCCGTCAAGTGTGGCTGCAGTAGCATTTTCGAGTGATGGCAAGTATCTAGCGGTTGGTGTTTGTCCTGGATTTGAAGATGGTAAGGAGGATTTCAGTGCAGAAGGCGCAACAAAAGTCTTTGTCCGTGAGTTAGGTGAGACGGAAGCAAAAGGGAAAGGGACTAAATAATACTTTTCAAGTAAGGAGTTATGTCGGACAATTATCGCGGTAAGGGCTGTTAGAAAATTCAGGCCTGCTGAGAATTACTTGCTATATTGCGGGCACGACGTATAATTTGTGCGCGATGTGGATGTGTATGTGTGCAATTGATTGAGACGGTCGAGACGACTGAGTTCTATTGTCTAAAGATCTATCTTTGTACCATACCAACCCTTAACCTCAAAAGGCATCCTAATTTACTCCATTTCAATAGTACCTGGTGGCTCACTGTAGAATACCCGACAGACTCCATCAACCTCATTTACCATCCTTGTGCTGATTCTTTCAATGAACTCCCACTCAAATCTATATGCTATGGCAGTCATGAAATCCGTAGTCTCAACCGCTCTTAGAGCAATAAACTCGCTGATGGACCCTGTTGACTCATAACTCCAACAGCTTAAGCGGGAAATAGCGCCGCATATGCTTGGCTGATCTTGTCGTATAGGTCTGCGGCCTCAATTTCCTCAATAAAGATATAATCTGCTTTTCTGGTGGCAGCAACTTGACCTCGCCAAGTACTCGAATAGCAATGCTGGGCTCATAACGAGATCATGCGGTATACCCAAATCTCTTCAGTTCCCGCACTTCGTCCTTAAAGAGCTTCGTAGAGGCGACATGTGATGCATCTTAATTGTAGCGCTTGAGCCTTTGAAAGAAATACTTTCTATGACATCTGGGTATAACGTTCCCTGCAGAAGCCATTCAATCTTCCCGGCCCTGGGAGAATTGGCTGCAGCTTTTCAATCTTCTTCGCTTCTGCTTCGAAAACGTCAGTGAAAGTGTTACCGATAAATTTCCTCTTTTGCTCCGGGTTATCAGTAATTCCTTTCAAGCCTTTGAGGAATAGCTCAGAAGCATCAACAACTGTGAGATTTATACCCATGCACTCTGTGAGAGTCTTTTTCACTTGCTCACACTCGTGAAGATACATAACACCGTTGTTGATGAGGACAGCATGAAAGCGATAGTAGCCTCGTGCATGAGCTTAGCAGCAACGGCTGAATCCACGCCTCCACTGACGGCTCCAAGAACTTGTCCCTTCTCTCCAACCAAAGCTCGTATCCTCGCCAATTCCTTGTCTACGAATTTGGCCATAGTCCAGTCTTGCTTCGCATGTCATATGCCAACAGCAAAGTGCTCGAGTAATTTTGTACCCCTTGGCGAGTTACTTCAGGATGAAACTGAAGTCCATATAATGGCTTTGATT
>Ga0335075_10011721_pt1 | contig 13243 bp, 13 predicted proteins | sample Lox_Sample_24_FD_206723 | JGI IMG/M metagenome (GOLD analysis project Ga0335075, IMG submission 206723) | Soil microbial communities from Loxahatchee National Wildlife Refuge, Florida, United States - Lox_Sample_2.4 | ecosystem: Environmental > Terrestrial > Soil > Wetlands | place: USA...
ACCTCAGGCCCACCTCCAGGGTCCGCCACGTGGCCTCGTCGAGTTCTGTCAGGTGTTCGTCCTCACCGCCATCAGCATCGATCGAGAACTTCGCGTGGTAGGTCTCTCGCCGCTCGCTAATCCGCTGGTCAGGTTCGAGGGTGTACTCAGGCCAGCGGACGTCGGCAGGGCTGTCGCCCTTGGCACTGAACGACCGGTATTTGCGCCACTCGAACTCCTCGTACTCGAAGTATGTGTGCTTCGCCATGACTTCGTGCGCTTTGCTCTGCGGCATGCTCGCTCCCGCCTGGCTGAATCTCCCACCGCCCACGATGTCGGGTTCCTCATCGTGGACCGTGCGGAGGTTCCGCACGTTGTCGCCGTGCGGCCTCCAGGCCGTATGACGGGGCTCCCAGCGTCCCTGCTCGATCACCACGGTGCGCTTCCAGCTGAGCGCGACCACCGCCGCCTCAACGTTTCGTGAGAACACATTCATACCTTTCCGAAGGAGAACGCGTCACCGCGCTTCGGCCGCCCAGAAACTTTACGAGGCTAACCACTAAGCTATGACATGGCACCGGAAAGGCAGACAGCGAAGGGAAATCGCCGTGACGCAGAACCGGATAACCGACGGCGAATACAATCCGCAGGTCTTCGATCCGAGCGTGGCGAATCCAGCGCGGGTGTGGAATTACTGGGTGGGCGGCAAGGATCACTTCGCCGCCGACCGGGAGGCAGCGGAGATGGTTCTGGAGCTGCTGCCCCACATGATGCTGCTCGCCCAGCTCACGCGCCGGTTCCTGATCGACACGGTGCATCAGCTGGCAGCCAGCTACGGCATCCGCCAGTTCCTGGACATCGGCACCGGCATCCCGTCGGCGAACAACACCCACGAGGTCGCGCAGCGAGTGGCGCCTCAGTCGCGGGTGGTGTATGTGGATAACGACCCGATCGTGCTCGCCCACGCCCGCGCCCTGCTGACTTCCGCGCCTGAAGGAAGGACTGCCTACCTGGACGCTGACGCCCGTGACCCGGACACGATCCTGGCGCGGGCAGCCGAGACGCTGGACTTCAGCCAGCCGGTCGCGGTCTTGCTTGTCGGGGTACTGCACTTCCTCGCCGAGTCCGATGATCCGTACAGGATCGTGGCGCGGCTAAGGGATGCCGTACCGTCCGGCAGCTACCTGGTGATCGTGCACGGGGCCAGCGACATCCAGGCCGAGGCGGTCGCGAAGTCGAGCCAGGTGTATAACGAGATGTCATCGGTGCCGTACACGCCGCGCAGCCGCGAACAGGTCACCCGGTTCTTCCAAGGCCTTTACATGCTTGATCCCGGCGTGGTGCCGATTGGCCAGTACCCGTCGCCAGGTCAGCCTGATGCCCCCGTCGGCAGCCGCCCGGCCGACGGCGGCACCAGCTACTGCGGCATCGGCGGAAAACGCTGAGCGGCCACCCAGTACTAGCCCGCGGCATCAGGCACAGGCGGCCGCGCGAGCGAGCAGGTGGGCGCGCTCGCTCGCGTTGGCGGTCATCGCGGCCGCGCGCTCGAATTCCGCGCGGGCTTCCGGCCGCCTGCCGAGCCGCCGCAGCAGGTCCCCGCGCACGCTCGGCAGCAGGTGATAGCCGCGCAACGCGGGTTCGCCCGCCAGGGCGTCGACAATCGCCAGGGCCGCCGCCGGACCGTCGGCCATCGACACGGCCACGGCGCGGTTGAGCTCGATCACCGGCGACGGCGCCATCGACAGCAGGGCGTCGTAGAGGGCCGCGATCCGCACCCAGTCGGTGTCCGCGGCCACCAGTGCCCGCGCGTGGCACGCGGCCAGCGCCGCCTGTATCACGTACGGCCCGCTGAACTCGCTGCCGCTGAGTGACACCGCCGTGGCGAGCACCGTCAGCCCGTGCGTGATCAGCAACCGGTTCCAGCGGGCGCGATCCTGGTCAAGCAGCGTGATCAGCTCGCCGTCGCGTCCGGTCCTCGCCGGGATCCGGGACGCCTGGATCGCCATCAGCGCGACCAGCCCGTGCACCTCGGGCTCGTCCGGCGCGAGCGCGGCGAGCATGCGGCCTAGGCGCATCGCCTCCTCGCACAGCTCCGCGCGCGTCCAGGATTCACCCGAAGTCGCCGCATAGCCTTCGTTGAAGATCAGGTACACCACTTCAAGGACGGACGCGAGCCGCGCCGCGAGATCCGCGCCCACCGGTACTTCGAAGGGCACCCCCGCGTCCGTGAGCGCCTTCTTCGCGCGGGTGATGCGCGCCGCCATCGTCGGCGTGGGGACAAGAAAGGCGCGCGCGATCTGCTCGGTGGACAGGCCGCCAACCAGCTTCAGCGTCAACGCCACGCGCGCGTCGCGGGACAGCGCCGGGTGGCACGCCGTGAAGATCAGCCGGAGCACGTCGTCCTCGACGTGGTCGTCAAACTCGATTTCGTCCATGGGATTGTCAGCCTCGGCGAACTCGCGGGCGATCTCGGCGGCCTTGCGCTCGAAGTTGACCTCGCGCCGCACGCCGTCGATATAGCGGCGGCGCGCGACGGCGGTCAGCCACGCACCCGGGTTATCAGGGACGCCGGCCGACGGCCATTGCTCCAGGGCGGCTACAAGCGCGTCTTGCGCCAGGTCCTCGGCTAGGCCGACGTCGCGCACCGTCCGGGCGAGCCCGGCGATGAGCCGCGCGGACTCGATCCGCCAGACCGCCTCGACCGTCTCCACTGTCTCGGCCGTCCGGGGCGCCTCCGGGTTCGTCACTATTAGCCTGCGGTTGGCTGGGGGCTGGTGACGGGACGGTAGATGAGCACTAGCACGTCCGGCCCGACCCGGCCGGCCAGACTGCGGCGAACCCTTCGTAGGTCACGCGGCCCAGCAGCTGAACGTCGGCGGCCGCCAGTTCGTCGGACTTGAACCGCCGGCCCTCGGGAGCTGGGTGCCGGAAGGACCAGCCACCATGCTCACTGTCCTCGCTGCCACCGGGGTTTTCGATGACGCCATCAAGGGTGATGAATTCGCTGACCACGAGCTTGTCCATCGTGATCTCTTACTCCCCCGCGGACTGCGCGCGCAGCCGGCTCTCGGCGTCGAGGACTTCCCGCGGCAGCTGCCCCTCGAAGTCCGCCGCCTCGTGAATGCGCCGCAACTCCACGGCGGTGCCCTTGAATGGCGCCCGCTTTACCCATTCGACGGCCTCGTCCATCGAGGACACTTGCCAGATCCAGAAGCCGCCGACGAGCTCCTTCGCCTCCGCGAACGGCCCGTCGATGACCCGGCTGCCGCCATCGGTGTCGTACACGACGCGCTTGCCTTGAGCCGATGGCGCGAGACCCTCACCGGCCAGTATGATCCCGGCCTTCAGCAGTTCCTCGTTGTACTTGCCCATCGCGGCGAACTCGTCGGCGTGGGAGGCGTAGTCGCCTTTTTCGCTGTCTTCGGTGGCCTTGACCAGGACCATAACGCGCATATCGGTCTCCTTCGCTCCGCGGCCGGACGTTCCGGCTCACCGGTGCGTCGAACGACGCGGACCAGATTCGACAAGGGGGCCCGAAGTTCTTTCTACAACAAGTGGATCTGCCGCATCCTGCCGCGTGTCACCGGGCCACGGCCCGCCGCCGGGCCGTGATAAGCCACATCAGGCCGCCGCCGCTGCTGCTCTCATCTACAGCGGCGGGAGCCTTCCGGCCTTGCTGCCGCGCCCAGGAGCTCAGCGTGGTCGTTTCCGGATCCCATCCGTCGCGGGGAAGCCAGTCCCCGGGCGGGGTGGCCGCCACCGCCGACGGGAACCCTGTCGGGCCACGCGGCTTGCCGTGGTATCTGCCGACTCGCGCGGAAGCGCCTTGTGCAAAGTTTCACAAGCCGCCTCCGCGGAAACGCGCGGCCACCGCAGGGCCGCTGCCACGGGGTCAGCGTGGTGTCAGCAGGAAGGCGCGAGCCCCCGCCGCCCAGGCCAGGTGCAGGTGGGCGGGGATGGGGTTGCCGCTAGAGTCGAAGCCGATGTTGTTGAACTTGGCAAAGTTGTGGTTGTCGCGCGTAATAACGGCGTATGCATCAACCACGTCCTGTTCTTCCGTCAGGACTCGGACATCGGCGAGCCGTCGGCGGCCCTTGAGCCGGATCGCCACCGCCTCCCCGGTGCGGAGGTTGCGGCCCCAGCCGAAGGGCGTGCCGATGAGCAGGTCTCCCTCATGCCTGGTATAGGCCACCGGCACCGTATAGCGCCGCCCGGACTTGCGGCCGATGACGTATATCGTGACGAGCCGGCTGCCGACGAGCCGGCTCACCAGCGGCGTGCGCAGCAACCCCCGGATGATCCGGTTCACCAGAGCCTGCATCGCCAGGGCCCGCGGCCGCGGACCCGATGTCGCCACCGTACGGCCCGGCACCGGCTGATCGATCATTTGCCTCTCCTCTCGGGTGTTACCTCGATCCCGTTCGGATCGTCTGTGGGTATGACGGACGGCGGCGGAGGAAGGTAACAGTGAACACCACAGACTGGCCGACAGCCGGGTTTCAGGCGCACCGGGCGCACCTGCGGGCGGTGGCCTACCGGATGCTCGGCTCGCTGACCGAGGCGGACGACGCGGTGCAGGAAACCTGGCTGCGGCTGACGGGCACCGACGCCGGCGACGTGCGGAACCTGCGCGCCTGGCTGACCACCGTCGTGTCCCGCGTCTGCCTGGACATGCTGCGTACCCGGACGGCACGCCGCGAGAACCCGCTCGACGTGTACGTGCCGGACCCGGTCGTCACCGCCGCCGCGGACGATCCTGAGCAGCATGCGCTCCTGGCCGACTCGGTCGGTCTCGCGCTGCTTGTCGTGCTCGACACGCTGTCCCCCGCCGAACGGCTCGCCTTCGTCCTGCACGACATCTTCGCCATCCCGTTCGAGCAGATCGGGCCCATCCTGGACCGTTCCCCGGCCGCTGCCAAGCAGCTGGCCAGCCGCGCCAGGCACCGGCTTCGCGGCACTACCGCCCCTGCCGCATCCGATCCCGCCAGGCAGCGCGAGGTAGCCGACGCCTTCCTTGCCGCCTCCCGCGGGGATGACTTCGAGGGCCTGCTCGCCGTCCTCGACCCGGCCGTGGTGCTCCGCGCCGACGCGGGCACCGGCCCGCTGGGGCCCTCCCGGCTGATCAGCGGCGCACCGGACGTAGTCGCCCAAGCGCGCCGCTTCGCGCCACTGGCGCGCTTCGCCCACCCGGTGCTCGTCAACGGCACCCCCGGATTCCTCATCGCGCGCAGCGGACAGCCCGTGGCCCTGATCGGCTTGGCCGTCCGCGACGGCAAGATCACCGAGATCGACATCCTCGCCGACCCCGAACGCCTCAGCCGGCTGGACCTCACCGGCCTGATCTAGTTGCCCAGAATCGAGACGACCCCATGACCACGGGCTCCGCGCGTTCCCAACCCGCGCGCATCACCAGGTACACCCATTCATGCGTGCGTATCGAGCGTGACGGCACGGTGCTGGTCATCGATCCAGGCGTCTGGAGCGAGCCTTCCGCCCTCTACGGCGCCGATGCGGTACTCGTCACGCATGAACACGGCGACCACATCGACGTGCTGCGGCTCGCGGGCCTCGGCGTTCCTGTCTATGCGCCGGCGGATGCCCGTATCAGCGGGCTCGACGTGATCGGCGTGAAGTCCGGTGAGTCGTTTACCGCTGCGGGCTTCACCGTGATCGCCGTCGGCGCCCGCCACGCTCCGGTCTTCGAGGACGAGCCGGACTGCGCGAACCATGGGTACGTCATCGACGATCGTATCTACCATCCCGGCGACGCCCTGTTCGTTCCGGACCAGCCAGTCGAGACATTGTTCGTGCCGCTTCAGGCGTCCTGGCTCAAGACCGCCGAGGCAATCAGTTTCCTGCGGGCCGTCGGACCTGAGCGCGCTTTCGGGATCCACGATGCGCAGATCAACTCTCGCGGGCTGCAAGGAGCTAACAGCTGGCTCACCGACCGAGGCCGACACGGATACCGATACCTCGCACCAGGCGAGGGCTTCGACCTCTAGCCCTGTCCTTCGTCATGACCCGCGGCTGAACTCAACGCGGCGAGGCCATCACCGCTTCCGGCCGACGGCCGCGTAGGCTGGCAGCTTATGTGCCGGGTCGGGGCCGCCTGGCCCGGGACGCCAATAGTTGACCGGGACCACGCCGGGCTCAAGCAACTCCAGGCCATCGAAGAACCGCGCCACCTCCGCATGGCCGCTGTGGCTGACCGTGACGTTCGGAACGTCCTCGGCCATGCGACGAATCACCTTAGCCTGGGCTTCCGGCTGAATGTCGCTGGCCGGCACCGAGATCGCCAGATAACTCCCCGGCGGCACGGCGCGCAGCAGCCTGGACGTAAGCGCGTAGGGATCCTCGACTACCTGCAAGATGGCCAGCAGCATGATCGCGACCGGGCGGCTGAAGTCCAGCGTCCCGGCCGCCCGCGTCAGGATCGTGTCCGGGTCATTGGCGTCAGCGTCCAGGTAGGCGGTCTGTCCCTCGGGCGCGGAGGTCAGCAGGGCGCGGGCGTGGGCGAGCACGATCGGGTCGTTGTCGACGTAGACGACCCGAGACTCCGGCGCCACGCCCTGGGCCACCTCGTGAGTGTTGTTCGCCGCCGGGATGCCGGTGCCGATATCAAGGAACTGCCGGATCTCCGCCTCGGCCGCCAGGAAACGCACCGCCCGGCCGAGGAACGCCCGGTTCGCGCGGGCCGTGACGACTAGGTCGGGGTTGGCCTGCAAGATTTTTTCACCGAATTTACGGTCGGCGGCGAAGTTGTCCTTCCCGCCGAGCCAAAAGTTATACACCCGAGCGTGGTGCGCAACGCTGGTGTTAATGTCCGGCGGCCGGTAATCATCAGGAGCCGCGCTTGTGAAGAAGCCATCTGACATCGGGGTGTCTTCCTTTTCCCTCGCTGGGCAGGAAGCCCAGGCCCGCCTGCAATCCCTGCTGTAATCCCGGTGATATCCACCCGGAGCGTACTCCAGTCCCGTGACACGGGAACGCCTTCTGTTGGTTAGCCCTCTCCATATCAGGCGGCGGATTCTCGCGCGCCAGTTGGTGACATACGTCCCGGTTCGGCGGGCTTTTCGTCTCTGTGCGCCGTGGCCGCGGCTCGTGAGCATGGGGACATCTCAAGGTCAGTGCCATGCACTAGGAGGATGCCATGAAGGCACTCGTCTACCACGGACCCGGCCGTAAGGCCTGGGAGGATGTCCCGGACGCGACGATCAGAGACGATACCGACGCCGTTGTGCGGGTCGAGACGGTGACGATCTGCGGAACCGATCTGCACATCCTGAAGGGCGACACCCCGGAGGTGAGCGAGGGGCGCATCCTTGGCCACGAGGCAGTCGGCACGGTGGTGTCGGCCGGTTCGGGCGTCAAGACGGTCGCGCCCGGCGACCGGGTCCTCGTGTCCTGCGTCTCGGCCTGCGGGCGCTGTCGGTTCTGCCGGGAAGGCCGCTTCGGCCAGTGCCTCGGGGGTGGCGGCTGGATCCTCGGTTACATGATCGACGGCACCCAGGCCGAGTACGTGCGCGTGCCGTTCGCCGACACGTCCACCTACAAGGTCCCGGCGGACGTCAGCGACGACGAGATCCTCATGCTCGCCGACATCCTGCCCACCAGCTACGAGGTCGGGGTGCTGAACGGCCACGTGGCAGCCGGCGACACCGTGGCCATCGTGGGCGCGGGCCCGATCGGCCTGTCGGCGATCCTGGGCGCAAGGATGTTCTCTCCCAGCCACGTGGTCGCGATCGACCTGGCCGACACCAGGCTCGAGGCGGCCAAGGCCTTCGGCGCGGACCTGACGGTCAACAACGGCCACGCCGACGCCGTCGAGTTCGTCCGCGAGATCACTGACGGGCTCGGCGCCGACGTGGCCATCGAGGCCGTCGGCGTGCCCGCCACCTTCGAGCTGTGCACCCAGCTGATCCGGCCCGGCGGCCGGGTGGCGAACATAGGCGTGCACGGCGCGCCCGCCACCCTGCACCTGGAGTCGCTGTGGATCCGCGATGTCACGATCACGACCGGCCTGGTGGACACGTACTCCACGCCGACACTGCTGCGCCTGGTCGCCGCGCGGCAGATCGAGGCGGCCCGCTTCGTCACGCACCGCTTCCCGCTGAACGACATCATGCAGGCCTACGACGTCTTCGCCCGCGCGGCCGATACCGGCGCGATCAAGGTCGTCATGACCCGCGGCTAACCGGCGGGCAGCAACTGCGGCCAGCTCGCCTGGTGCGGTCATGAGTCCCCTGGTGTCCTTGCACACCTGGCCGTCCTTGACGACCATGATCACGCGGTCTGGGTTGGCCAGCATGGTGATGTCCGTCAGCGGATCGCCGTCGGCGATGACGACGTCGGCCCTTTTGCCTGGCTCCAGGCTGCCGATCTCGTCGCTCATGCCCAGGAGTTCGGCCGCCGGTGGGGCCGATCAGCCCGATCGCGATGCGGATCCGTGGTCCTTCGACTAGCCCGGCTTCGATGGCCTGCTTGACGCCGAGGTCGGCGCCGGCCAGGTCCCTGATGGTCGTAACCCCGGCGTGCAGGGCCGCCCGCAGGTTGGAGGCAGCGCGCAGGACGTGGAAGCTGGCCGGATGCGTGGCATTTACCAGGGGGTTCGTGCCGCCGCCGCCCGGGCTTAGCACGTGCACGTGCGTGTCGGTGAATCCCGGCAGGAGCGCGGCGCCTTGGACGTCCACGCGCCGGGTGTCCGGAGAAAGCTCGGGAGCGTCGGCCGACCTGCCCGCCCACATGATTGTGCCCTCATCGCTAATGAGTACCGCGCCGTGCCGCACGGGTGGAGCACCGGTGCCGTCGATCAGGTAACCGTCGTCGAGCAACAGTCGTGGGGCGCCCATCGTCATGCCAAGCTCTCCCTTTCTCGGCAACGAACGCTACGGACCGTTTCATCATCATTGCTTGAGGCTTATTTGTCACTATGTATTGACAATCATGTTTAGGCTCGAAACGATCTAGCTAACAACGTCGTATGCAGGCAGGGTGCTGGTGTGGCAGAACGGCCAGTGGCGGCTGCGCTCCGTGGGGAGGGACCGGGAGGGCCGCAGCAGGGAGGGCTGGCGGCCGGGCAGCGAAACGCACCGTCGCGAAAGTCGCTCCGGCCGCGCAGTGCCCTGGTCAGGGAGCGCGTGCTCGCCGCGGCCGAGTCGATGCTCGACGAAGTCGGCTATGGCCACCTGACCATCGAAGGAGTGGCTCATCGGTCGGGAGTGGCCAAGTCGACGATCTACCGCTCTTGGCCGACCAAGACCGCCCTGGTGTCGGAGGTGCTGCGCCGCAGGACCGTTGCGTCGGCAGCGCCGGACACCGGTGACGCACGGGCCGACCTGATTAGCTTCCTGTCGGTCAACCTGCGCAACTACGCCGCGCAGGACCCCGCGGTCCTGTTGCCGGCGTTCTGGGACGCGGTCGGCGACGCTGAGCACCGTCGCGAACTGCGCGCCCATGTGCTCGACCCACGGCGGAATACGGGCCGTGGGCTGCTGGCCAAGCTGGTTGAGCGTGGAGTCTTGCCTGCGGGCGCTGATATCGACCTGCTGCTCGACATGTGGGCGGGCTTTGCCATGTACCGCTTCGGGCTGCGGGAAAAGCGGGTGACGATCGCCGACATCACCGCCTTGGTCGACCTGGTCCTGGCGGGGACGGTCCCGGTGAAACCGCCGCGCTGAAGGATGCCCAACCACGAGGAGGTAGAAGATGAGCGATGGAACCGCCGCGCCTTCGCGACCCGGCGGCGACCTGAAGCCCCTGCGGGTCTTCTTGCTGTCGTTGGTAGTGGTCGAGCTGTTCAGCGGTGTCCTGCAGGTCTATTTCATTCCCGTGTATGGGGCCTTGGCGGCCAAGTTCGGCGTCAGCATCGGCACGCTGTCCTGGGCGCTAACGGGGTTCACGCTGGCCACCGCGGTGTCTACCCCGGTGTTCGCCAAGCTTGGCGACGTCTACGGGCACCGGAAGATCCTTCGCATCGAGGTCACGATAGTGGCGATCGGCTCCGTGCTGATCGCGGTCGCGCCGAACTTTCCCCTGCTGGTCATCGGCCGGGTCTTGCAGGGCATGTTCGCCGCGTACCTGCCGCTGATGTTCGGCCTAGTGCGCAGCCGCTATCCGCACGAGGAGACGCGGCGTGCGGTCAGCTACCTCAGCTCGGTGCTGATCTTCGGGGTGCTGGCGGGCAGCGTGCTCACTGGCATCATCGCAAGGTACGGCAATGGCCCCGGCTGGGCGCTATGGCTGCCCGCTATCGGTACCCTCGCCGGGTTGGCCGGCCTGCTGATAGTGCGCGGCGAGCCCGCACCGGCGCGCAACGCTGGGTTGCGGGTCGACTGGGCAGGCGCGATCTTGCTCGCGGCCGGCCTGACTTTCGTGCTGCTCGCCCTCAGCGAGGGCAGCAGCTGGGGGTGGGGTTCGGCCCGGGTCGTGGGCTTCTTCGTCGGCGGCGGCGTCGTGCTGGCCGCCTGGTCCGCGGTCGAACTTCGTACGCCACAACCGCTGGCCGACCTCAGGTTCATGTTCAAGCCGCTGTTCCTGCCGGTCTACGCGATCGGGTTCTGCACGTATTTCGGCGGCATCGGCGGGCAGGTGGCGGCATCCACTTTCATGGCCGCCCCTGGGCACGTGCTCGGCTACGGCCTCAGCCTGACCCCGCTGGCTATCAGCATGTCTATGGTTCCGGTGTATTTCGCCATGTTCCTGGCCGTCCTGTTCACGGCCCGGCTGGGTCGCCGGATCGGTTTCCGCCTGGTGATGCTGATTGGCAGCATCGCGTCTTTTGTCGGCTTCGGCGGGCTCATCTTCCTGCACAGCGACCTGGCGGAGTTCCTCGTTACCTACGGGATCGCGTCGGTTGGTGTCGGGTTCATCGAGAGCTCGACCCGGACGATCGTTGTGGACGGGTTGCGCGAAGGCGAAATCGCGATCGGTGAGGGCATCTACGAGCTATCTATCACGGTGGGTGCTGCCGTGGGGTCGGCTGTGCTTGGCGCTGTACTGTCGGCGAACGCCTCAAAGATCCCCGGGCTGGCATCGCAGAACGGCTACCGGCTGGCCTGGCTGACGGCCTGCTTGGTGGCATTGGTCGCTACCGTGATAGCCGCCGGCTACGCGATGGTGGAGAAGCGGTCGCAGCAAGCCAGCCGGCAGACGGCGGCAGCGGTCACTAACTGAGTCAAGGAGGAACGCAACATGAGGACAGTCCTGCACGGCGGGCGCATCTTCGACGGCACCGGCAGCCCGCTGGCCGACGGGGACCTGCTGATCTCCGATGGCCGGATCCTCGAGATCGGGACGGGCCTGGACGGCGATGAGCAGGTTGACGTGTCGGGGATGACGCTGCTGCCCGGCCTGTTCGACTGCCACGTGCATGTCACCAGCTCCGGGGTCGACCTGTTGCGGCGGCTGCAGCGGCCTTTCTCTTACCAGTTCTACGAGGCGGCCCGCAACCTGGCCGCCACGCTGGACTGCGGCATCACGACGGTGCGCGACGCGGGCGGCGCCGACTTGGGGATTCAGCGGGCCGTGGACGACGGGCTGATCGACGGGCCGCGGATGCGTATCGCGATCACGGTGCTCAGCCAGACCGGCGGGCACGGCGACGGCTGGCTGCCGTCCGGGGTGTCAACGTCGTTCGCGGCGCCGCATCCGGGTCGGCCCGCCGGAATAGTCGACGGCCCGGAGGAAATGCGCAAGAAGGTCCGGGAGATCGCCCGCGCGGGCGCGAACGTCATCAAAGTCTGCACGTCCGGCGGCGTGCTGTCGCCCGGCGACAGCCCCCGGCACGCCCACTTCCGCCCGGACGAGCTGGCCGCGCTGGTGACCGAGGCGACCGCGGCGGGGCTGCCGGTGATGGCCCACGCCCAGGCGACCGACGGAATCAAGAACGCGGTCCGGGCCGGCATCCGGTCGATCGAGCACGGCATCTACCTTGACGACGAGGCGATCGCGATGATGCTCGAGGCGGGCACCTGGCTGGTGCCCACCCTGGCCGCCCCGGTGGCGGTGCTTGAGGCGGCCAAGAACGGGGCGCAGCTCCCGGACGGCGTGCTGGAAAAGGCCCAGGAAGTGATCGAGACCCACCACGCGTCGTTCGCCAGGGCCGCCGCGGTCGGCGTCAAGGTGGCGATGGGCACCGACAGCGGCGTGGGCCCGCACGGCCGCAACCTCGACGAACTGACACTGATGGCCTCTGCCGGCATGGCGCCGGAAGACGTCCTTGTCGCGACCACTAGCTCCGCGGCGGAACTGCTCGGCCTCGGTGACCAGGTCGGCTCGCTGGCGCCGGGCAAACGAGGCGACGTGGTCGTGGTGGCCGGCGACCCGTTCGACTTCGCCAGCCTCAAGGCGAACATCCGGGCGGTCTACAAGGACGGCCAGCTGGTGCGAGGGGGGCTGTGATGATCGAACCGGTTACGGACCTGAAGGAGGAGGCCGCTCAGCACCTGGAGCGGATCCGCCCGGGCGCGCTGGCCCTCAGCCACCGCATACACGAGCACCCCGAGCTCGGCTTCGCCGAGCACGACGCGAGCCGCTGGGTGTCGCAGGCCCTGTCCGGCGCGGGGTTCAGCGTCCAGCCAGGCGTTGGCGACCTGCCAACGGCGCTGGCCGCGACGGCGGGCACGGGTGAGCTCACCGTGGGCCTGTTCGCCGAGTACGACGCGCTTCCCGAAGTCGGCCATGCCTGCGGGCACAACATCATCGCCGCCGCCGCGGTGGCGGCCGGGCAGTTGCTGGCACCGCTGACGGACCAGCTTGGCATCACTGTCAAGGTGTTCGGCACGCCCGCCGAGGAGGGTGGGGGCGGCAAGATCCTCATGCTCGACCGGGGGGTGTTCGACGGCGTGCATGCCGCGATGATGGTGCACCCCTCCCCGACGGAGCGGGTGAAAGCCAGGACCTTGGCGGTGGCACACCTGGGCGTCAGCTACACCGGAAAGACCGCGCACGCCGCGGCGGCTCCGGAGAAAGGCATCAACGCCGCCGACGCCTTCACCGTTGCCCAAGTGGCCATCGGACTGCTCCGACAGCACATCAGCCCCGCCAGCCGCATTCACGGCATCATCACCCGCGGCGGTGAGGCGCCGAACGTTGTGCCGGGACAAACCGAGGGACGTTTCTACGTCCGCACCGAGACCCTCGAGGAGCTGGCCGACCTGCGTCGCCGGGTCGAGCAGTGCTTCCAGGCTGGCGCCCTGGCCACCGGCTGCGAGCTGGACATCACGCTGGAGTCGCCGCCGTACTCCGAATTCGACAGCGACCCGGC
>Ga0335075_10011722_pt1 | contig 13243 bp, 14 predicted proteins | sample Lox_Sample_24_FD_206723 | JGI IMG/M metagenome (GOLD analysis project Ga0335075, IMG submission 206723) | Soil microbial communities from Loxahatchee National Wildlife Refuge, Florida, United States - Lox_Sample_2.4 | ecosystem: Environmental > Terrestrial > Soil > Wetlands | place: USA...
ACTCGACGATACAATCGACGGTAGAAGCCGGCAGGGACGCCCCGCTTGATCTCCCGGCGAAAATAAACTACCAGTCTGCTTTCAGAGTAGCTTCAAGCAACGGAAATGTCCGCCACTTTTTCTGACGAGACCGACGAACGACAAAAACCGGTCTGGGAAAATAGTCCGGACGAGACCGATATCGACCTGAAACCGCGACCCCGCGCGCGCGGGTCCGACGAACTCCTTCTCAAACTGCTCGCCACTGCCCAGGATGCCCTGTCACGTCTCGATGCGCTCGCCGGCGCTGCGCCCGAGTTGATCCGGCGCGGCCTCCTGCAGCGCATGGCGCTGCGCGAGGCTTCGGGCTGGCTGGCCTTCACCCACGCCTGGGTGCACCCGCTCGACCTGGCGCTGCGGGGCGCCGGAGTCCTCAGCACCTTTACCAACGCGCAGAGCGGCTTCGCCGCCCGGGCCCTGCCGCACACCTTCGGCGCGCGGGCGACAGAGCCGTGGGAGGAGATGGACCCGTTCACCGGGCTTGACGCCGACAAGGCGGCCTTGGAAGCGATCGAGGTCGCCAGGCGGCTCGCCGGAAGGGAAGGGGAGGGGTTCCCACTCGAAGCCGGGGAGCGGGCCGACGCGCTCCTCGCCGACCGGGCCCTCGATTCGGTGTTCCGCCCTTTCTGGAGCGCCTACCCGACCCTCGGTGACCGGGCGGACCTGGACGGGCGGCCGAAGCTCCGGGGCGACGTCGCCCGGCACGTCGGGGCCCAGGATTGGCGTGGCGCCTTTCTCCACCTGGTCGCCGAATCGGCTCTGCTCGGCCTTCGGGATCTCAGGGCGCTGCTTGCGTTGTGGGAGCGGGGCGCCGAATTGGCGTCGCGGCAGGACCGGCGCTCGCGGCTGCCGGCCGCCGTCGACCGGGTCATGAGCCGGGTGCTCATCAAGCCGAAGACACTCGCGGTCGAATTGCAGGTCACGCACCAAGCCACGCTCGCCATGCTGCGGGCGCTCAAGATAGCGGGGATCGTGCGGGAAGCGACCGGGCGCGAGTGCTTTCAGGTGTTTACAGCGAAAATTCCCCTCTGATCGGGATCGAGGGGAAGGGATCGGTCGGTCACGCGCGGAATCGCGACTGCCAGTGGTCGGCGATCAACAGAACGGCGGCACGATTAGCGCCAGAAATCTCAGCAGCCGCACCCTGAGGCGCCACGTGCGGCCACCGGGTGGGGGGCTCGACGGCGCAGAAGAGAAGATTTCGGTGACGATATTTGCTACTCTGCGGCCGCATGGCCCAAAGCGCGGGATATCAGGATGAAACCGGGCGTAGGCCACAGACGAACAGGTGGCAAATCTGAAGCCCACGCCGTGGGGAAGTGAAGGAAATATGCGCCTCATCATGGGAGGCATTAACGGCCACTATCTGCGCAACATAACCGAGAACTGCGCAAGGCAAACCGAGGAAGTTCTGGCTGCGGTGGCATACGCTGCCGACGGTGCACTGCTCTTCGAGTGGTGCTGGGGCAACAAGATTCCACTGAAGTTCTACGGCCGTCTTGATGAAGGCGTTGCCGTCACGATACCTATCCTCACCGATTTCCTGCTGAAAAAGTCTGCGAACTTCGTCTGCCGCCTCGTCCAGCATCACCACGCGAAGGTCATCTGGTGGCGAGGTGTCGGCGTGTATATCGGTTCGGCGAACCTAACCGGCAGCGCGTGGTACAAGAATGTTGAGGCGGGATGTTTCTTCACCGAAGAAGAAATCACCGATGAGATGGCGGGGGACATCCTCGCGTTGTTCAAGGTCCTTGAGGAGCACTCGACGCCGCTGACCGACGAACTCCTGCAGGAGATGAAGCAGCGCGAAAGATCCCTCGCGGCTGCCCTGCCGGATGCAAAGGGATTCTGGGGCAGCCCGAGCTTCACGAAGTGGTCCGGCCTGGTTTACACGGGAGCAGCCAGGGCCAGCAGCAAGAGGCGCACGGATTTCCTCAAGGAATGGCACGCGACGCTGCAGGAGCTCCGGGACATCGGAGAAGCCGTGAGCACGTCCGCGAACCGCCCCGGCTGGATAAGCGCTTCAGCGCCCGCGGGGGCACAGGCTGACCAGTTTCTTCATGCGCACTACTACCAGAGGACGTTCGACGGCAGGAAAGCGAATTACGCCGCTTTCTTCGAGACGAACAAAACGCGCCGGGCCGAGGCCTTGTCGGAAGCGATGGACTGGTGGCGGAAACTCCCTGCGGCGCCATCCTCGGAAGAGGAGATGCTGAATGTCACCGCGCCGTTCCTGCAATCGGCGCTGTCGGAGGAGCATGTGCGCTCGATGGGCTATGACGACTTCCGTGACATCTGCATGGGTGTGCATGCAATCAAGGATTATGCACGCCGCGTTCCCAACAAGTCGGTGGGCCTGCCCGACAACGGCACCCGGTACACGATTCCGGACAAGGTGGCCGCGCTGTCCAAACGGATGTGGGAGGACAGCTCGTCCAACGGCGGGCGGGTGAAGGAGCTGATCGAGCACGTGCTGTATGACGGGGCAGGCGACCTATTGCCGGAACGGCTCTGGCAGGGGGTGGCGGACCCCAAGTGGAAGGTGGACGGCCTGGGCATCAGCGCACTCGGCGAGCTGGTGGGCTGGGCGTTGCCGGACCGTTTCCCGCCGCGCAACGGACGCACGTCGAAGGCGCTCAAGTCGCTCGGCTACGATGTGACCATTCATGTCGAGTGAGGTTGCACGGGGTTGACCTGTGAGGGGTAGGCAAAGCCAGGTTTACCCGAATAGCCGCTTAAGCCGCGCCAGAAGTCGCTTGCGTCGAGTGGTCTTGGCTGGCCTCTCCGCAGAGGTTGGCGGCATCGCCGCAAATCCCTGTGACCCGTAGTGGCGGAGGACATCGGCATGGTCGCGCCGCTGCACCTCGGCGATCTTCTCCGGGGGCATCGCCCCCGCCCACGCCACCCGGTTGCGCCGGATCCAGTAATGGGACTTGCATTTTAAGTTCCAGCTCCCGACTGACGGCGCAAGGGAAACCGTCTCGCCGTCGAAGGTCAGCTGCCAGCCAACCGGACTGATGGGCGTCACCACCTCAGCCCCGCAACCGCAAAAACACCGGTGGCTGGCCGTGGCGAATTCGATGGAGATGTAGAGCGTCCGCTCCCTCATATCACGAGGAATAAAATCGACGAACTCGTGCTCGATGCTAAAATCCTTTTTCTTTTTCATGCGATATCTTCATTCGTCATTTCGTTACCGTCGATGGAATAGGTGCTGTGGTGCTCCTTCTCCAGGTCGACATAGAAGCCACACAGCTTCTTCCACTTGATGACCGCCAGCGCCGCATTGAGCGCGTTGAGTTCGGCGGTCTGGATATTCCGCTGATATTCGTTGCGGTCATCGGCCTCTGACAGCGGGATGCGTCCTTTGCCGCGCACATGGTCGCGCTTTGCTAGCGTGCTAGTTGTGACGCGCAGGACTCCACCCAGCGAATCATCCTGCAGGAAGAGCCCCATACCGACATCAATGAAGCTGCGGCCGAATTCCTCCAGCTTCTTGATGATGAAGGCCTTTGCGGGCCCGTCATCGATGCAGATGAACACGAACTCGGCATCGCGCAGATGGTCAATGTTGGATGCGTCAATATGCTCTGGATGGGAGACGATGCCGCGGCGCATTTTGGAATAGATATGGTCGAAGTATGCGACCTTCTTCGGTGCGGCGGCGAGTTCATCGCCGGAAGCGGCCCCCGGCGCACGGAACGCATTGTGCTGGTGAAGTTCGTCCCTGTCGTAGGTATGGATCTCCTCAACGGGGGTTTTGGCCGCCAGATCGAGAACGTAGCCGCCGGAACCACCGAGCCCGATGATGACGACCTTGCGCAGTTCGAGCTTTGCCGTGGCGGCGGTTATTTCGGCGCGTGGGGATGCGGTGTCGAGATATCGGAATACCGAATCGTCTTCTTCCGATGCCGGAGTAAACGAGCCCGGGTTGGGCCGCACCGTGGGGTCGAGCGTCCTGGCAGGGCCGCTCAGGATGGAAGCGTAGGTGACGATCTTCTCGTAGTAATCCGAGTAACTGCCCGTTGGCTGGGGCTTGGCCGAGAATCGGTGATCGGCCACCAGACCGTCAGCAAACGTTACGCGACTTGACGAGTTGCGGATGGCTTCAATCGGACGGCCGTCCTTGTCGCAGGGATACTCGCCGGCGAAGTAGAGGGTGTGATCGTCCGGCGGCGTTGCCCTGTCGTCGCGAAGGGTGAGCGGCGTAATCAATCGCCCGTACCCCACGGCCTTGCCGGCCGTGACGTAGGGGATCCCGCTCGCGACCAGATAACCGGCGCGCACGGCGATGTCGTAACCCTCAGCGAGAAGGCGCGACAGGTCGGAGCTACGAGCGATTGGTCTGCGTGACAACGAAGATCATCCCGTTCTTGACGACGACCTCTTCGCCGGGCGCAAGCGAACCTTTCGGATTCTGCCGCGGTCCCTTGCGGTAGGTGACGGTGAAGATGATGTCGGGCCTGACCGGCACAGGGTTGAACGCAAGCGCGACCACCTGGTCGTACGAGAGACGCCGGGACTCCACGAAGACCTCACGCGCGTTGACGATGAGGCGGTATTCCTTCTGGCTGTAGAAATGTGCGTCCTCGGTCAGCTGGATGACTGTCTGATCCCGGGCGATGAATTCGTCCTCGGCATCACCTACCGCCTCGCGGAACAGCTCGAACTTCGCGCCCACATCCCCCAGCGCGTAGAGGGCGGCTCCCGTGGTCGGGGTCTCGGCACGGTACGGCTGCCGGTCGATGTGCACGCGGACGGCGCGCTCGTTTCCCCCAGCCCCGCCGCCACTGACTTCCTCGATGTGCATCGTCACCTCCTCCGGCGCCGACGCAAAGCGGCGGCTGCCGACACTCGTTAATCTCGGACAGGACTGGCATGGCTCATCTTGTCCGAATGTGGACTTAGCTATAGGTGGACTTTTTATCTCCGTCAAGTATGATTCTGGACTGCAAGCAAGGGAGGTCGCATGCGCCATGCGTTGGAAACGTCTCACCGAACATCGGCGGTGGAGGGCACGGAAAGTGCGCTCGCTGTGTTTTTCGCCCTAGCTGAGGAGTGGGGGTTGTCAACCGACCAGCAGATACGGTTGCTGGGATCCCCGGCTCGATCGACCTTCTTTAAATGGAAAAAGGAAGGCGGCCTAATTCCCGGCGACATGCTGGAGCGTATCTCGCACCTCATATCCATCTATAAGGCGCTTAATATTCTGTTCCCTGATTCAGACAGGGCAACGTCGTGGCTGAAGAGGTCCAATAAGTATTTCGATGGACTATCCGCGCTCGACGTTATGCTCGAGGGAAAGCTCGCAGATATTTACCGGGTGCGTGCCTATGTGGATTCACAGCGGGGAGGATGACCTTGGACGTCGCCCATCGTCGCTGGGACCAGGATTGGTTCCGCCTTATCCCGTCCAGGTTCCCGCCCGTGGACGTGTACAGGAGGCTGCCGCCGCCGATTCGGGCGGCGGCACCCGACGTTGAGGCGCGCACGAATCCCCGGCTTGCCGCGAAAGCCCGGCTCACTGGCGGGCCCGCGGCGGTCGACGAGAATTCTCCACGGCTGCAAAACTGGAACCATGCCCCGTTCGCGTATACCAACCCCGAAGGCAGCTATCTCCTGAGCTCGATACACGGTGCGATGGAAGTAGCGGATAGTGAGGAAGGGGCGCTGGCCGGCGCCATTCGCCGCAGGGAAATCTTCCTCAGCCGCACGAGCGAGCCGCCCTTGGATCTCGACATGCGGCTGCTCTCGACGCGGATTGCCGGTGAATTCGCCGATCTGACCACAATGCCGCTCGATGCCTCGCAAGCTACGCGCTGGCAAATCGGGCAGCAGCTTCTTGACGCCGGTTGGGCCGGAGCTGTGTTCCGCCGGGCCGAACGCCCCGATGCACAGTTTCTTTCAGTGTTCGACGCCGCCCTGTTGGAACGAAGCGTGCAGGCAACGCACTACCGCTTCGTGTGGGACGGCACAGTTGTGAAGAGCGTCTACGACTTCGGCACCGGCAGGGAGATCAAGCGGGGAGATCTGCTTGTCGACGACACGAGCCGCGAGGCGGCCTGAGCGGGTAACTTGCCAGGCGGCGAATCGGCAGGGAAGGCGGCTTAAATCCGGAAAACGGCGAGAAATTAGGGTAATGGCCGCCGGGCCGGCATCGGCGGCATGCAGTGCGGCGAGGCGAAGCAGCATAGCGGGCGATCCTGAAAGGGAAGGGGGCCACCTATGCGGCGGGAGTCTCCTGCCCGGGATGCTCAGCGGCCCTCGGCTGCAGGCTATGCAAGTAGTCGGCGGCGCGCTGCGCGTGGCTCGCGGCGCTGACGATGAAGCGCTTGTCGCCTTCAGGTGAGCCATGACGCGATATAGGCGGCAATGTCGGACCGGACTTCCGGCGTGATGCCGAGGTCGGCGCAGAAGAACGCGATGTCCAGCTCCGCCACCAGCTCCTTGCGAGCGTATCCGGCGCTCGTGCCTCGTCCAGTGGGTCAGCTCATGGGCAAGCGTCGCGGCGTGGCTCTCGGCGTCGCGGAAGGTCTCGATTGGTGCATGGGGTTCGTGGCCGCCACGAGGCTCCGCTACGATGCCTGGCGACCTCTCCGTGACATCAGCCGGATTGAACACGGGCTCCTGTTGCCCATCCTGCTTCACTGCACCGACAGCGCCGGACGTCCCGTGCTCGGACCAGTGCGACCAGGTCCCGAAGGTCAAGAGTTTCTCCGGACCGCGTATCACGACATTCCGCTGGTGATACCGGCGATCCGGGAGTTCTGGATGCCACAGCGCGCTCGGAGCTGATCAACCTGACCCTGCGTCAAGTCGTGGGATTCTCGTAGCGGTTACACCCGTGGCTCGAGAGCGGGAATTTCGGGGCTGGGTGGCGGAACGGGATGAGCCGGACAATTACGTGGCGGCGTTCTATGGCTTCATGAAGCAAAAACAGCGGCAACAGTGAGCCTGCGGCGTGGACCGACGGGGGTCATCGAGGCGTCGAGAAACACCGGAAGCTTGGGTTACGATCTGCTTTATATGCGAAGTCGTTACGGTGGCGGCAACGCGCCCATCCAGTTCACTCCAGGATACCCATTGCACGTGCAGTCCGTTCCGGGTTCTCCTTGCGGCGGGCAGAGACGTGGGACAGGCGATTCTTGTGGATCGATGCGTTTGTTCGACACACAGGCGAACGGAGGCTTCTGCGGCAATGCTGGCGGCGGCGGAACGAAGGCCGAAGCTGGGCAGCTATCTATACTTGCGAAACCGGCTATAGAGCCTGCCACGTCGAGAATTAGTTTCTGATCCGGTTGGAGCGTTTCGTAGCTGAAGCTACGACCTTGCGCCGGCATCATCGGCGGAACCCCGCGCGCTCTTACTAGAGTGTCAATCATAGCAAAGGCAGAAATTACGGTTGGACAATTGTTGGTGATCGTATCCGTGGCTCCATTTGGGGATGGCGCGTGTGGCCAAATTGAAAGGTCTAGCGTTGCGGACCTAGTAATTGAAACGCACGTGCACATACCTGGCGGTGGAGGTACTGCTACTGCAGGGCGGCTGGACCAACTCGCCTTTATGATACTGGGCGGCTTTTCTTCGCCCGCTTTCCCCGGACCCGCTTGGTACGGAGGAATCCACGCAGCACACGATTTGCCCGCCACGTTATCGGCGGTTGCTTCAATGCCTACTGAGACGCTTTGGTTTGGCTGCCGATGGATGAACCGCAAATTGTCACCGAGGAGGAGTTGCGTTCCCTTAGGCCAGGCGTCCTCACCGGGCTCATTGCCTATGGAAATTCGAGATGTGACAACCTTGGGCGGTGCCGACAATATACCCCAGTCTGCATCGATCTGCGGATTACTAGGATCATTCTGGTTCTGCGGCATGCACACGAATTGATGCTTCTCCAGCATACAGGCCTTCCACGCATTCACCACTTCGCTGTGCTGCACTTGAGCGTAGTATAAGGCCGCACTGAAATGTTGGTCTGAGCTTTCAGACCCGCAGTCAGAGCTCGACGTTGACTGACTGCTTCCGTGTTTCTGAGTATAATCAAAGTTGAACGAGGCATAGCCCCCACCTAAACCAGTTCCAGAACTACGTGACGCTGCGCTCGCGTTTTGGGCGCAACGAGCGTTTTGAACGGCCAGCGCCGAGTCCTGGTCGTTGTTTTGGACGGTGATGTTAGCAAGCTGCTGAAGAAGAATGTCGCCGCAGTGCTCTTGTGCAAATCCGGGGCGGGTTGTCATGAGCGCGGTTGCCAGGAATGCCCAAAGCAGAAGACGCGTCGAGAAGCCCTTCATGTATCCTCCCGCGAGTACTCGTGATATTTGTACGGTCCGGGCTGAAACAGATGATCAACCTGCACTTGCTTTTTGGCGCCTCTAAGCCAAGGGCATTTTTGATAATAGATAAGCCAGAGGTTCACCGGATTATCATCGACTTGAGGGCAAAATTGCTCTTCTAATCGGCTTGGGCAAGGGCAAATCGCACCCTGCACCAGGATTGGGCAGTCGAACCCGCCGGAATGACGGCACGTCGATGCTGAACCGCTCTGCTCCGTCCGCACCGGGGCGCTACCTTTCCTTGCAATCACGGGCGGCACGCCCTCACGCCGGCAGGCGAGAGTAGGCTTCACCGGGATGCGCGAAATCAGGGGCAAACGCCGATCGCGCCGGTGACGCGGCATCGGGTGGGCGGGAAACACGGCAGGGGACATTGGTAGGGAGGGCGCGGACTAGGGAGCGTCTTTACGTAGGAAGCGATTGAGGACGTAGTTGTCCATCATGATCGTGCCGAAGGCCTCCGCCACGGTCTTGGATATGAGATGCGTCGCGTCCATTTCCTTCGCCTTGGCCGCTTGCTCGGACCCGGGCCGCGCACAGGAACTCCTGGACGAGATGCGTGCCGCAGGTCTGCCAACGTGAACCGCAAGGGGTTTTCTGGCGGTTTGCGCGGGCGATTGGCAGGTCCGGCCCGGGCACGAGGAGCCGACGGTCATTGCCCCGTTCCGCCTGGTCTCACCAAGCGTGCGCCGGCGCTGCTCGATCTCGCGTCGGTCTCAATGAGCGTGCGCCCAGTCTCAAACAGCGTGCGTCGAACCGCCCCGCCAGTCTCACATAATGTGCGCCGAAAACCGCCCTTGATTGCGCGTCAGCCCGTTCATCATTGTGCGCCGCTACAGGTAGCGAGCGAGCCAGAGGCACTGGTTGCGTTCTTTCGCGGAACCGGCCTGACGTTCACACGAATTGGTTTGGAAGCAGGACCACTGTCGCAATGGCTGCACACAGGGCTAACGGAAGCAGGGCTTCCGACGACCCTGATCGAGACACGGCACGTGAAGGCGGCACTGAAGGCGATGACAGTGAAGACCGATCGCAACGATGCGCGCGGCATGGCCCATTTGATGCGTATGGGGTGCAATCCACCCGTCCAATACTCCAATACCGCGACCGGTACGAAGCCCTCACCGGGATGTCGCTGCGCCAGTTGTCCCCACTGCCTTACCGGCACAATGGTGGTAGTCGACCGCATCGAACGGCCCAAGGTCTGCCAGCCGGTTCCGGACATCCTTTTCGTTAAGAGCGTGCAATCTTCAAAGCCGCTGGCTTTTGAAGCCCTCGTAGCGGGGACGCAGCCGGCATTGCAGGAATGTCTCAAGCAGGGTCAGAACGGGGATGCCAGCGCGTTCATCCATCAGCAGGTTCACGCGATCGACATTCGCTTTGATCCAGGTCCCGACATCCGTTTCCTTGGCGGTTTCCAGAGCGTAGCGAGCGCGATCCCCGAGGATGGAGGCAGCGAGCGTGCTTTGTGCGCTGCCGGGGTTGTAGTGCTGGCTGGTATAGCGAGGTTGACTGTTCGCGCCGGCTTTCCCGATTTTCAGGGTGTCGCCGGCATAGGTGAGGACGTAAACTGCCATCTTGCCGCCCGGTAGCCTGCTCGGCGGCCGGTGCGGAGCCGGCAGGCGCTCGATGGTGATTGTATCAGGTGCCAAGGGAACGCCCGTGAGCTGGGCAACCCGCTCAAAATCACGGGTCGCATCTTCCGGGCACCAAGCCTCCCTTCCCAACGTCTCAGTCATGCGTACTCACGATGCCATTGCCGCTCACCCAACCTCGTGAAGCATTAGTCCGCCAATTCGCGTTCTTCGGCCTGCCGCAATAGTCGCTGTTTGGTTTTTACATGAGCATGATACGCCGTCACGATGCACTCACCCGAAACTACTACGCGCTTGCCCATGAGTCGGTGGACACGATCGGCAAGACTCCTGAGCCGTCGCTCAAGCTCTCGGCAGTCTTTTGCTCGCATGAAGTAGCCATCTTCAACCTCGGTGGCGAGCAACGCGATGAGGTCCAGATCATCTGCTCGGATTCCGCGCTGCGCAATCCGGATGAGTGCGTGCTGGGTCAAAACATGGTCGCTCATCGCAAATCCTCTGCGACATCTCGTGGAAATAACTTATCTAGCACCTCATCAGCGACTTCTTCGCCAGGGCTCTTCTCTTGCAGCCACTTTACCCGGGTTTCAATCGCATCCGCGGCGAAGAGCTCGCGCGGCATTTCGTGAAGCCTGATCAGACCATTTACGATATGGTTGCCGAGCTGCTCATCACCACCCGCGAACGCACACGCATCTTCAAGGCATACACTGAAGATCGCTGCGTCGGCGTCGAACCACTCGATTTCGGCGATCTCGGAATTTGGAGGTTCGGCCTCCCTGAGATAATGCAAGAACGGGTTGTGCTCTCCGACATCATAGTACTTGCTGGCTTCGCCAGCAGTCGCTACTGGCGCGGAGTGTGCAAAGAGTTGATCGGGAAGCGAGTTTGCGAGGATATCCCGCTGTTCGATCGATTTCTTCTCGGCGTGAATTATATTGTCTGCCACGAAGGTCGGGACGATATCAAAGGGCAGATGCGGAAAAGTGTACCGCTGCGCATCGGCGCGCTCGAAGAGCGCCTCGAGCTCTGCCAGCTTGCTGCGCCGGCGTGCCAGACTCGCTTCAGCGGCACACACGAAAAGGTAGGGTGCCAGTTCCACGATTCGCGTCATAGGCATGCGATACCGCAGCGCCACGAGCATTAGAGCGTTTCTGGAGGCTGCATTCACACGAATGTTCAGTTGCTGCGGTCCCGGTTCTGGTTCGCCACGGTCGGTGGCGGATGGCGCTGGAATAGGAAGCTGACCGGTTAAAACACCTGGCTCGACATCGAGAGCCTTTGCTAGGCCTCTGAGCGTTGTCTTTCGATTGCCGGACTGAACGCCTTTCTCCAGCCGATGAACGGTGGCCTTGGACAATCTAGCCCTTCTGGCGAGCTCTTCCTGAGTCAATTTCCGTTGCTCCCGAAGAGCCCGCAGTCGGTCCGGAATCAGTCCACTCATGGGTCGGCACACCGTCGGTTTGAACTTGGGCCGATATATGTCTCCTATCACGCTAGCATTTCAATAGTCATTAATGGAAAAGCTGGCTGCTAGGTGGCCATTCGTGGCATCAAATGACTATTTGGCGTCAACGCCGCATAGTCAAACGGCGCAGCCCGGGGGTAAAAGGCCCTTAGGCCAAATGAGAAATGTTGCTTTCCCTCACCATAGGGGGAGGTATGGGGCCGGCGCTCGCCACGCCAGCCGCGATGGTCGCTGCGTGTTCCCTGCTCCCGACGGGTTGAGACGACCCCGGCAGGTGGCCGGTGGTAAGTCGAGCCATGACTACGAAACCGCCCCGCCGTGTCCGCTTCATGGCAGACTACGGCAGCGCCGGCCTGTGGGATCACGATGGCGCGCCGCTCAACCCCAACCGCCTACCACTCAGTCCGAAGTTGCGCGATCGACTGGCGCGGTGGTGTGCGCGGTTTCAATGGTCTTTCGAGCGTGAGATCGACCTTGACGCCTTCGCGGCCGAGGGCCGTGCGATTGCTCGCGCTGTGAAGGCCGAGTTGCCAGACTGGTCGATTGTCTATTTCGACGATGCCGCAGCGGCGCGCCGGAACTACCGAGGCCCGCCCTCAAGCTACGAGACCGAGATCCCTGGGTGACCCAGCAGGGGGTCGGCTAGAGGGGCCCCAGCGCGACGATGCTGCCATCACGGCCGCCGCGGCCACCGTGGCCGTCGCGAGCCGGTGCTGCGGACCGTCATGCAAGCGCACCTCAGCGGCCAGCGAGGCGCCCGGACGCCCCCTGGGGAAGGACGCGGTTGGCCTCGACACGGTCACGCTGGCAAACGCGCCGTGACCGTGTCGAGAATTTCTGCCCCAGCGAGCGTCCAGGCGCCTCGCTGGCTAAAGCCGGCACAACTCAGAAATTTCTTCTGGGAAAAACCCACACGGGGTGCGGTTGCGAATTTCGCAGGTCGGTCCCGACGGGGGCGGTCGGATGGTCGGCGCGGGGAGCCTTCCAGGGGGCCGGGGTTGGACACCGGCTGCACAGGCCAGGGGGATGTGCGCTGGACGGCCTGCGTCGTAGCACAATAGATAAGACGGCTACGGAACGCTACGAGACCGATCCGCTGTCCGCGGGATGAAGACGCGCCGTGCGTGCTCTAGACACCATGAGCGACCCGGCACACTCCGGGCGCCGCAGAAGCACTCGGCTTCGATCCACTGGCAGGTGCGTGCCGGCCCCGGGTCGGGCAGGCTGGGGGTGAGGAGTCTGGCGAGGGCGCCGGCAGTTGAGGTCATGACGCGCCCATATGGGAGGCGGGCTGAGCCCCGGCCGTGTCCATTTTCGCCAACTGATTTGCGGATTTAGCAGTGGCTATCTCGGTCGGGGTCGAGTCGCGTAGCGGCGGGCGAATCGAGTGCACCAGCATCCATCCGGGGCAGGAAGTGGCAACGATCTACGTTCGATAATCGGCATTCCCGCACACGACCTGAAAGTCCCGGCCAAGTGCCGGTGCTCCATCGGCGCACCGCCCGCCCGCTGGACTACCGCCCGGCAAGCAACGCCGTGTTGGTTGCGCGCCGCGGTTACTTGCCGCTCGACCGGCGGTTGCAGAAACGTCATCAGACCTGTGTTCGCGGTGCCTGGGCAGACACATTGGATTACGATGCCTTTTCAACGGCTTGCGAAGGTCAGATTCGGGGCGTGTGTCTAGGTGTAGCGGCCCGAGATCGAAATGTGGCAGACCCGAGATCGTCGGATTTTCTGGCCCACGATCGATGAGACTGTAGGCGGCTCCGAACCCACATTGCGTGAGACGTAGCCCACATTAGCTGCGA
>Ga0335075_10011723_pt1 | contig 13242 bp, 13 predicted proteins | sample Lox_Sample_24_FD_206723 | JGI IMG/M metagenome (GOLD analysis project Ga0335075, IMG submission 206723) | Soil microbial communities from Loxahatchee National Wildlife Refuge, Florida, United States - Lox_Sample_2.4 | ecosystem: Environmental > Terrestrial > Soil > Wetlands | place: USA...
CCCACCCCGTGAGTTCGCAGTAATCGCCGCTATGCGGCGATTACTGCGAACTCACGGGGGCCGGCCGGGGAAGATGGCGGTGTGATGGATCGGTGGTGGCGCCGTAGTGGTGGCGTGAGTCAGGCTGCGGTCGCAGAAGTGAGGGAAGCTCCGGGGGAGGCCGAGCCCGCGTTCGAGCGGCTCTACCGCTCCAGTCGCGACGACCTCTACGCCTACGTCGCCGGGCTGCTGCGGGACGGGCCGGCGGCCGAGGAAGTGACCGCCATCGCGTTCGAGCGCGCCTACCGCAAGCGCCGCCACTTCGACCCCGACCGCGGCGAGCCGCGCGCCTGGCTCTTCGGCATCGCCCGCAACGCGGCGCTCGACGAGCTCCGCCGCCGCGGCCGCCAGGCCGAGCTGGCCGCCGAGCCCACCGACCTCGACGGCGCCTCGGTCGAGGCGAGCGCCGAGGGCTCCGAGCGGCGGCTCGCCCTGAAGGCGGGCCTCGCGCACCTCGGGGCGCGCGACCGCGAGCTGATCGCGCTCAAGTTCTTCGCCGGGCTCGACAACGCCGAGATCGCCGCCGTCCTCGGCATCAGCGAGTCGAACGCCGGCACCCGCCTGCACCGCGCCGTGACCAAGTTGAGAGAGGCCCTCGATGGATCGATTTGACGACGACACCCTGCTCGCCGAGCTGCGCGAGCTGCGGCCGACGCCGCGGCCCGAGTTCACCGCCGACCTCGACCAGCGCGCCGCCGCGGGCTTCCCCCGCGGCGCCGACATGACCGCTGCCGTCTTCGCGCCGCTGCTCGACTGGTGGCGGGGGCTGAAGCCGGCCCGCCGCCTGATGCCGGCCCTCGGCTTCGCCCTCGTCGCGGTGGTGGTGGCGACGGCCGCCGTCGCGATCTCGCAGTCCGGCAACGGCTCGGGCAGCGGGAACGCCGCCGAAGACGCCTCGCTCGGCGCGGCGACCAGCGCGCCCTCGATCGGCGCCGAAGCCGGGGCGATCGGCGGCGCGGCGGAAGTCCCGGGCGCCGGCAAGACCCACCACGGGCCCTCCCACGCAAGCGGCGGCGCCCTGCTTCCGCAGTACGAAGCGGAAGCGTCCGAATCGTTCGGCAGCGAGGCGGGCGCCGCGGGCGAGGCGGGCAGCGAAACCGAAACCGAGGCGCCCCCCACCGAGAAGGCGCCGGCGACCAAGAGCGCCGAACATCGCGATGTCGAACGCTCCTCCTACGTCGTCCTCGGCACCAAGCCGGGCGAAGTCTCCGACGCGGCGGCGAAGGTCTACGAAGCGGTGCACGCCGCCGGCGGCTTCGTGCTCAGCTCCTCCGTGCGGAGCGGCACCGCCGGGGCGACGGGGGCGTCGTTCGAGCTCTCGATCCCGAGCGCCAGGGTAGGCAGTGCGCTGGCCGCGATCTCCTCGATCGCCGAAGTCCGCGAGCGCCACGACGCGACCGACGACATCACCGCGCCGACGGTCTCGGCGGCCGAAGAACTGGCCGATTCCAACGCGGCGATCGACGGGCTGCTGAAGCAGCTCGCCGACACCGAAACCGAAGCCGAACGGGAATCGGTCGAAGCGCGGTTGCGCGAAGAGCGCCGCCGCCACGCGGCGATCCGGGCCTCGCTCGACCACCTGCACCTGCGTGCCTCGATGTCGGAAGTCACCGTCCGCATCGTCACCAAGAACGGCGCCGGGGTCACCCCGCCGGCGAAGGGCGACGGCGACTGGGGCGTCGGCGACGCCCTCCACGACGCCGGCCACATCCTCACGATCGCCGCCGGCGTCGTCCTCGTCGGGCTCGCCGTGCTCGCCCCGTTCGCGCTGATCGCGCTGCTGGCCTGGGCGGCCAACCGCTTCCGCGTCCGCCGCCTGCGCGAGCGCGCCCTCGGCTGAGCGGGCGCCCCAACGCGTAGGCTCCCCCGATGGGAGCCGAGAGCGAACTGAACCGGGGCGAGCCGGCGACGCCGCGCCCGGCCGCCTCGATCGTCCTCCTGCGGCGCGGCGGCAGGCACGCCCAGCGCGCGCTCGAGGTCCTGCTGCTGCGGCGCAGCCCCGCCGCCTCCTTCTTCGCCGGCGCCTGGGTCTTCCCCGGCGGCGCGGTCGAGCCCGAGGACGGCGAGGGCCCGGACGGCTTCCGCGCCTGCGCGGTGCGCGAGCTGCGCGAGGAGTCCGGGATCGCCCTGCCCGCCGAGGAGGAGCTGGTCCCCTTCTGCCGCTGGATCACCCCGGAGATCATCTCGACCCGCTTCGACGCCTGGTTCTTCATCGCCCTCGCCCCCGCCCACACGCCGCCGGAGGTCGACGGTGGCGAGATCGTCGACGCCCGCTGGTTCGAGCCCGCCGCGGCCCTCGCCGCCGCCGACGCGGGCGACCTCAGCCTCGCCTTCCCGACCCGGGTCCAGCTCGGCTGGCTCGCCGAACACCCGACCGCGGCCGCCGCCCTCGCCGCCTACCGCGGCCGCTCGGTCGAGCCGCTGCAGCCGGAAGTGATCGGCGAGGGCGAGGAGACCCGCGTCGTCCTCCCCGGGATCGCCGACTCGCGCGAACTCAAGAACCTGGCGGAGGAGTTCCGGCCGCGGGGCTGACCGCGTCGGGGAACGGCGCCAGCCCGGCGTGCCAGGGGCCCGGCGGGTAGGTGTGGATGCCGCTCTCCTCCATCTCCGACTGGATCCGCCGGAACAGCTGGCCGCCGTTTTTCAGCGCCAATTTCAGCTCTTCCTCGGAGCGCTCGCGCAGGTGCCAGAGGAACCAGAGCTGGCGGTCGTTGACGCCGAAGCTGATCTCCCCGGTCATCGTCGTCACCCAGGCGAGGAAGCCAGGGCCGAACAGCTCGCGCAGGGCGATCGGGTCGAACTCCTTCGGCACCGTGGTCCAGAAGCGCTTGTTGAAGTCGAGCGACTCGAATTCGACCTTGCGCGAGAAGCGCTGCTGGACGTGCTCGGCGCCCTCGATCGACTCGACGTTGAAGGCGGGGACGACCTGGGCGAGGTCGGGCATGTGCGCCTTGGCGAGGATCGCGGTCGGCAGGATCGCCTTGTCGAAGAGGCGGCCGACCTCGCGTTCGTCGGCGTCGCAGGAGGCCCCCCAGAAGCCCTCCGCCAGCTGCCCGGTGAGCCGGTTGCTGCCGCCGACGCAGAGGGCGACCGGGCCGTCCTTGGGGTTGATCCCGCCGACCGGCTCGTAGGTCACCTCGTGGCGCTCGCCGTAGCGGCGCACCAGCTCGGCCCAGTCCTGCGCTTCCTGCTTGGCGCCCATTCCCTGATCCTACGGCGCTAAGGTTTCGGCAAGCCGATCGAACCCCCATAGGGAGAGTCAATGGTCATCGTCATCATCGTCGTCGTAGTCCTGATCCTGCTGGCGGCCTTCTATTACATCGCCAAGCGCAACGGGATCATCGCCAGCCGCAACCGCGTCGACGAGTCCTGGAGCGGGATCGACGTCCAGCTGAAGCGCCGCCACGACCTGGTGCCGAACCTGGTCGAGACGGTGAAGGGCTACGCCACCCATGAGCAGGCCGTGTTCGAGAAAGTGACCCAGGCGCGGGCCGAGTCGATGTCCGCCCAGAGCGTCCAGGACACCGCCACCGCCGAGACCAAGCTGACCGGGGCGCTGACCGACCTGCGCGCGGTCGCCGAGCAGTACCCGAACCTGAAAGCGACGGAGAACTTCCAGCAGCTCTCCCGCAACCTGTCGGAGCTGGAGGACGAGATCCAGGCGGCGCGGCGGATCTACAACTCCAACGTGCAGGCCTACAACACCGACATCCAGCAGTTCCCGGGGTCGATCATCGCCAACCAGGGCGGCTTCACCGCGCGCCAGTACTTCGAAATCGAAGACAAATCCGAGCGCGAACCGGTGGCGGTCAGCTTCGACAAATAGGATTCGCCGCGCATGACCACCGAGACCAAAGAAGCGACCCTCTGGATCTGCGAGAGCTGCGGGTTCATCTACGACCCGGCGATCGGTGACCCGGACGGGGGCATCCCGCCGGGCACGGCGTTCGAGGACATCCCCAGCGACTGGTTCTGCCCGGTCTGCGGGGCGCGCACCTCCGACTTCCGCCCGCTCGAGCCCGGCGAGGCCTGATCCCACATCACCCCGGTCGACCCACTAGGGTTTGGCCGGTGAGCCAGTTTGACGTCGACTGGGTGGTGGTCGGGAGCGGCTTCGGGGGCTCGGTCTCCGCGCTGCGCCTGGCCGAGAAGGGCTACTCGGTCCAGGTGCTCGAGTGCGGCAGGCGCTTCCGCGACGAGGACTTCCCGAAGTCGACCTGGGACCTGCGCCGCTACTTCTGGGCGCCGCGGATCGGGATGAAGGGGATCTTCCGCCTGACCCAGTTCCGCGACGTCGCCGTGGTCAGCGGCTGCGGCGTCGGCGGCGGCAGCCTCGGCTACGCCAACACGCTCTACGTCCCGCCCACCGAGTTCTTCCAGGACCCGCAGTGGTCCGACCTCGAGGACTGGGAGCGGACCCTCGCCCCGCACTACGCCGAGGCGCAGCGGATGCTCGGCGTCGTCCAGGTGGAGGAGGACGACCCGGCCGACCAGCTGCTGCGCGAACTGGGCGAGCACCTCGGCGTCGGCGACACCTACCAGAAGACCCCGGTGGGGGTCTACCAGGAGAACCCCGGCAAGACCGTCCCCGACCCGTTCTTCGGCGGCGAGGGCCCGGACCGGACGGGCTGCCTGCAGTGCGGCCGCTGCATGGTCGGCTGTCCGCACGGGGCCAAGAACACGCTGGTCAAGAACTACCTCTGGCTGGCGGAGCGGCGCGGGGTGAAGATCGCCCCCGAACGGATGGTCACCGAGGTGCGCCCGCTCGGCGCCGCCGACGGCTCCGAGGGCTACGCGATCACCAGCGAGCGCTCCGGCCTCCTCCCCGGCCGCGGCAAGCGCACGATCCGCGCCCGCGGCGTCGTCTTCGCCGCCGGCCCGCTGGGCACCAACAAGCTGATGCAGCGCTGCCGGCTCGGCGGCGCGCTGCCCAAGATCTCCGAGCGGCTCGGCGAGCTGGTGCGGACCAACAGCGAGATGATCCTCGCCGTCACGGTGCCCGAGGACTACCCGGAGGACCTCACCCGCCGGGTCGCGATCACCTCCTCGATCTACCCCGACGCCCACACCCACATCGAGACCGTCACCTACGGCCACGCGGGCGACTCGATGAACACGCTCTACACGCTGCTGGTCGGCGACGGGACCAAACTGACGCGGCCGCTGAAGCTGCTCGGGCAGATCATCCGCCACCCGGGCAAGTTCGCCAAGGTGATGTGGCCGAAAGGGTGGTCGAGCCGCACGATCATCGTGCTGGTGATGCAGACGCTCGACAACGCGATCGCCCTGCGGCCGAAGCGGATGCCGGGCGGCAACGTGCGGCTGACCACCGAACAGGACCCGGAGCGTCCCAACCCGACCTTCATCCCGGTCGCCAACGTGGCGGCCGAATGGCTCGCCGAGCGGACCGGCGGGATCGCCCAGTCGAGCGTCTCGGAGGCGCTCTTCAACGTGCCGAACACCGCCCACATCCTCGGCGGCGCGACGATCGGCCACTCGCCGCAGGACGGCGTCGTCGACTCCTGCCAGCGCGTCTTCGGCTACGAGAACCTGCTGGTCTGCGACGGCTCGGCGATCCCGGCCAACGTCGGGGTGAACCCTTCGCTGACGATCACGGCGCTCGCCGAGCACGCGATGGCCGCGATCCCGCCGAAAGGGGAGGCGCGGTCGGGCGGGCCGGCGGAGGCGGCGCGACCGGACGCCGCAGACCGGCGCGACGCCGAGTCCTCGGTCGGCCAGGCCGGATCACGCACCTGAGTGCGCTCCCGGTCCTGGCCTTTCCCGCGTCCGCGCCGTAGCGCGGTCTTCGCGCCCGGCGCTAGGCCGCCGCGTACAGCTCGTTGACGTAGTCCCAGTTGACGACGTTCCAGAAGGCGTCGAGGTATTCGGGACGTTTGTTCTGGTACTTCAGGTAGTAGGCGTGCTCCCAGACGTCGACGCCGAGCAGCGGCGCGGAGCCGTCGGAGAGCGGCGTGTCCTGGTTCGGGGTCGAGACGACGGCGAGGCCGGAGCTGTCTTTGACCAGCCAGGCCCAGCCGGAGCCGAAGCGGGCCACGCCGGCGTTTTTGAACTCCTCTTTGAAGGCGTCGAAGGAGCCGAAGGTGCTGGTGATCGCCTCGCCGACCTGGCCGGTGGGCTCGCCGCCGCCATCGGGGCTCATCATCCGCCAGAAGAGCGAGTGGTTGTAGTGGCCGCCGGCGTTGTTGCGGACCGGGCCCTGCTTGTCGCCGGGCAGGCTGGAGAGGTTGGTGAGGACGTCCTCGACCGAGCGGTCGGCCCACTCGGTGCCCTCGAGCGCGGCGTTCGCTTTGTCGACGTAGGCCTGGTGATGTTTGTCGTGGTGCACGCGCATCGTCGCCTCATCGATGTGGGGCTCGAGAGCGTCGTAGGCGTAGGGAAGGTCAGGTACCTCGAATGCCATTCTGGGTTCTCCTCTCACTCGGTAGTTACGTCCTTGGAGCCTAACTATTCGGGTTCGGTGGCCTCCGGGACGGCGTCCGGTTCGCCGCCGGTCCATTCGACGAAGCGATACCAGGAGGGCTTCGCTTCGTAGTGCCTGGTCAGCAGGCCCGCCGAGCCGCAGAATTGACAGGTACCCCCTTCGTCGGTCCAGGTGAACCACCAGACCCCGTTCACCTTCCAGCGGATCCGGTTGGCGGAGAGCATTTCCAGCGATTTCGAGAGCTGGTTCGCCTGCCCTTCGGGGCCGCGCTGCCAGCGGGTCGGGCCGGCCTGCGAGCCCCAGCCGAGCTCGGTGATGTAGATCGGCACCTTGGCGTCGCCGTTGCGCCGCATGATCCGGCGCAGCCGGTCGAGCAGGACCCCCATGCCCTTCGCTTCGGCGACGTAGGGGTGCAGGGCGACGCCGTCGAAGTACGGCTTCACGTCGCCCGCGCGGTAGAAGCGTTCGAGGAAGGCGCCGGAGGCGATGTTGGGCGGGATCTGCAGCGGTTTGCCGAAGAGGCCGCCGACCAGGACCTTCGCTTCCGGGTCGGTCCCGTGCAGGGCGGCGCCGGAGATCCTGATCAGCTTCGCGTATTCGACCGGGTTGGCTTCGGCGACCTGGCTGACGATGTTCTCCTCGTTCCAGATCTCCCAGTGCGTGATCGGCAGATAGTCGAGCTTCGAGTGCTCTTCCCAGAATTCCCCTTCGGTCCCGTACCGGCGCGCCGCTTCGCGGAGGAATTTCTGCCACGCCCAGCGCTGCCAGGAGGTCTTGACCGGCAGCACCCCCGCTTCGGCCGCCACCCATTCCGGCGATCCCCAGATGAACGGCGAGATCCGGATGTCGGCTTCGGCGGCCAATTCGACCTCCTTGTCGAAGCCTGACCAGTTCGGCTTCACCACCAGCGGGCTGGTCCCCTCGACCCCAGACCAGAACAGCGGCAGCCGCACGTTGTCGACGCCCGCCTCGTGCATCAATTCGAAGTCCTTGTGGCCGAGCGGATTCTGCGGCGAAATACCGACGAAGCCCGGCGGCAGATAGGCGGCCGCCGAAGCGGGCAGCGCCAAGAGCGCCGCCAACGCGACCAACAACCCGAGCCTTCTCATCATCTTTGCCTTGAAACCCCCCGGCCCGCAAAGTAGCGGGCGCCGTCGGCGGTCCCGCCCGCGCGCCCGTTCCCCCGCGACCGCACCGCCCCGCGCACCCGGCCTCTGCCACAATCCGCTCCTCTCGGGGCGTGGCGCAGCCTGGTAGCGCGCACCGTTCGGGTCGGTGAGGTCCCCGGTTCAAATCCGGGCGCCCCGATAGCCCGCAGGCCGCTTGTCCGAGCGGTCTGCGGCGCTTCTCACCCTTCTCGTGGCGCTGATATGGCGCTGTTTTTGCGTTCCGCCGTGCGCGTTTCGGACATCGGACGGATCGTCCGGCGCCCGGCCTTGGTTCCGTTCGAGCGCCAAGAAGGCGTGACTGAGGAATGGTCTCTCGCCGCCAAGAGGCGGGCCTTGACGACCGAATGCCTTCGCCACCATCTCGCTCTCGGTCGCGTTCGGGGAGTAGTCGGCGTAGATCTGGGTGGTCGTCAGGTCGCGGTGGCCCATCCACTCCTGGAGGGTCCGCGGCCCGCCGGCGCCTGCGCCGGCACCCACTCGCGAGAGACCGCGAGGATCTCGGCGGCCTGCCCGGCGTCGATCAGGCACCGCGTCGCCGGCGATGTCCTGGGGCGTAGGCGCCCCGGCAAGCGCGCCGAGTAGCGGGTTGCTCGCCGGGGGCGCGAAAGTGCAGGGGTGGCCCCGTTGCGCGGCGAGCGTCGGTTCATGATCCTCGCCGGCAGTGCGCATTCACTGCACCCATCGACGAAAAGAGAGCTCGTGACTCGTCTCGTCAAGCTTCTTGCGCTCAGTTCGGTCTCGCTGCTGGTCCTCGCCGGATCCGCGCACGCGGCGGTCTTCGTCGTTGGCAGCCCGCTGACCAGCTCGTTCAAAAGCAATCTCACGGACGCAAGCAGCAGCACGTACAACAACCGAATCTTGCCGAACGGAAACGTGACGTCCCCGGTCAGCGGCGTGGTCGTGCGCTGGAGCATCCTCGATGCGACCGGCGGGCCGTTCCAGCTCGACGTCATGCGGCTCGGCAGCCCAGGATCGGCCACTTCCCTGGCACTGAGCGGGGCGGTCGTGCCGGACTCGACCGCCCTCCAAACCTTCCCGACCAACCTGCCGATCCAGGCGGGCGATTCCATCGGGCTGACCGTCTTCGGCAAGACCTCCACGATCGGCGTGGCGACCGGCAAAGCTTCCACTATCTGGGAACCGGCTCTGGCGCTCGGGGAATCCAGGGAAGCCGAAACGAGCGGCAATGGGGAGTACGCCTTCAACGCCGAAGTCCAGATCGCCCCGACGGTCGCCACCTTTTCTCCCTCGAGCGGTTTCACGACGGGCGGCAGCCAGGTGACGATCACCGGCACCGACTTCGAGGGCGCCAGTTCCGTCTTCTTCGGTTCGGTGCCTGCCACCTTCTCCGTCAAATCCGAATCTGAGATCACCGCCACCGTCCCGGTCGGGACGGGCTCCGTCCCGATCTCCGTGACGACCCCCGCGGGCACCGCCACCGCGCCGTTCCAATTCACCTACATGGTTCCCCCACCGGCGCCCGCTTCGCCGGCCTCATCGGTATCCAGTTCGCCGGCGCCGACCTGCACCGTCCCCCGGCTTCGAGGCAAGACGCTGAGATCAGCGAAGAAGCGGATCAGGGCGGCCGACTGCAGGGTCGGCATGCTGACGAAGAAACGGGGGGCGACCGCGAAAGACGGGGAAGTGGTGACGCAGGTGCCGAAGCCGGGTTCGACCGTTGCCGCCGACACCAAGGTCCAGCTGACGCTGGCGCCATAGGCTCGGACGAGCACTGCGCCTCTCCGTCACCGGTGCCGGCGCGGGTGAACTCGAGGACCATCCCGTCGACAGGAGAAACCGCCACCGCGGGTGAAGCCGCCCTGACCTGGGCCATGGGTGCAACCCCGGCGCAGCTGAGATCACCTCCGATCGAGGCGGCTCAGCGGTCGTGATGATCTGACACCTCGATTCGCCCGCGCAACAGGGTCATCCCTACGCTTTCGCGTCGGAAATTCGTGACCGGGCATCATCCAAATCAGCCCCTACGTTCCCTCCCCGCCCGCCAACGCGCCGCCCAGGTCGCGGCGGGACCCGATGTCGAGCTTGCGGTAGCAGCGGCCGAGGTGCATCTCCACCGTCTTCACCGTGATGAAGAGCTCCTGGGCGATCTCGGCGTTGGAGAGGCCGGTGGCGGCGAGCCCGGCGATCCGCAGCTCGCTGGGGGTGAGGTTGTCACGGCCCGTGCGGAGTGGCCGGCGCGGCCGCGCGCCGGTCGCCCAGAGCTCGGTGTGGGCACGCTCGGCGAGCACCGCGGCGCCACTGGCGCGGGCCAGGTCCAGCGCCTCGGTGAGCACCGGCCGCGCCGCCGCCCGCGAGTTGGCACGACGCAGGGCGGCGCCATGATCCGCGAGGAGCCGGGCTCGCAGCAGCCGCGCGCCCGAGTCCCCGAGCGCCTCGCGGGCCGCCTCCAGACGTTCGACCTGCTCCTCTCCGGGCGCCAGGAGAGCAACGGAACGGAGCGCTTCGGCGACGGTGTGCGGCGCCCCCCAGGCTTCGGCGAGCCGGAGCTGCTCGGCGGCGAGCTCCGCCGCCCGCTCCGCCCCGCCGGTCGCGCGCAAGGCCAGGACGACGTCGGTGTGCCAGCGATAGAGGCCGGGATTGACGACGCCCCAGGACGCGAGGCGGTCCGCCGCCCCGAGGACATCCTCGATTCCCTCCGCGGCGCGGCCTTCGGCGATCCGCAGCCGCCCCCGCATGATCTGCAGGATCGTGCCCTGGGTGCCGGCGCCCGGCCGCTCGAGGTCGATCCCGACCCGGGCGGCGCCCGGTGCCACCCGCTCGGGCTCGCCGCGCTCGATCATCAGGTCGATGAAATGCACGAAGACGAGCTGGGCGATCGTCGGCAGGCGGTTGAGCGCGATCACGTCGAGGCTGATCTGCAGCTCGGCCTCGGCCCGGTCGAGGGCGCCGCGACGGACGGCGACCAGGCCCCGGGCCCAGCTCGCCAGCGCGAAGGCGATCGCCGAGCCCTCCTCGCGGGCCGCCGCCAGCGCCGCCTCACCGTGGGCGTCCGCGGTGTCGAAGCTGCCCGCCACGGTGAGCGCGAAGACGAGCAGGAAGAAGAGGGCGGACCCGGTCCGGGTGGCCTTCAGGAGGACGCCGTCCTCCAGCCCCCGCCCGGCCAGCTTGGCGGTCGCGGCGGCGTCCTCGCCCGCCATCAGCCGCGCCACCGCCAAGTGGGCGTAGCCGAAGGCGTCCAGCTCGGCGTCGGGGGTGGGCGGTGAGACGAAGGCGAGCGCCTGCCGGCGGCAGGCGAGGTCGACGTCGGCCAGGGAAAGGAGCTCCTCGTCGAGCCGGGCAGCGAGATCGGGGGAGCCGCCGCGCAGTGCGTCGGCCGTCTCGCCGAGTCGGGTCACCGCGTCCGCGGGCCTGCCGACCGCGTTCAGCATGTGCGCGAGTCCGATCGTGGCCTCGGTCCGGATGCGAGGCTCGACCTCGGAGTCCGCGCACCGGGTCAGGCTCTCGACCGCCTCCGGGAGCCCTGCCCTGGCCTGGGCGATGCCGAGCGCGAGGAGCACCTCGGCGCGGCGGCCGGTCTCGAGCGGCTCGCGCAACACGCGGGCGAGGTAGGCGCAGGCCGCCTCCGGGGCGCCGCGCCGCAGCGCGTCGTCGGCCGCCTCGAACAGCACCGGCGCCGCCCGCGGATGGGGGGTCTCGGTGCGAAGGAGCTGCGCGGCGAGTCGATCGAGCGGGGCGCCGCGCGCCTCGAGCAGCGCGGCGGCCTCACCGTGTAGCCGCGCCCGCCGGGAGGGCGCTATCGACGCGTAGACGGCGCCGCGGACGATCGGATGGGAGAACGAGATCGCGTCGTCCTCGACCCGCACGAGCGCCGCCGACTCGAGCGCCGCGCAAGAATCCGCCGTCTCGCCGGAAGCGAGCCCGGCCAGATCGCCCGCCTCGGCACGATCCACCTTCTCGCCGAGCACCGCGAGCCCACGGGCCAGCTCCCGGGCGGTCGGCGGCAATGCCGCAAGCCGACGCTCGATCGAACGCACGACGGGGTCCGGTGCGTCGGAGTCGATCTCCTCGAGCGGGTCGGATCCCTTAGCGGACTCCGCCAGGAGCGAGAGGAGGAAGAAGGGGTTGCCGCCGCCGGCGCGCAGGAACGAGTCGACGACGGCCGCCTCGGGTCGGTCGCCGGTGCGTCGCTCGATCAGCGTGCCGACGCCATCCGGGCCGAGCGCTCGCGGCTCGAGCCTGACGGTGGCCGGGGCGTCGAGCAGCTCGCCGAGCGCCGCGGACCCCGACTCGGAACCAACGCGGAGCGCCGCCGCGAGGAGGATCGGCGAGGACTCGACCCGGCGCAGGAGGAAGAGCAAGAATCGCAGCGACGGCTCATCGGTCCACTGCAGGTCGTCGAGGCAGAGAAGCAGGGGACGTTCGCGAGCGAGCTTCGCGAGCAGCGAGTAGAGGCCCTGCAGGGTCGCCAGGTCCTGGTCTGCGCGCGGTTCCGGGTCCCCCGCCGAGGGCGAGAAGACCGGAGCGGCTCCGGCGGCGGCTCCGGCGAGGAGCTTTGTGGCGCCCGCACCGCGGTCGAGCATCACCGGCTCCAGCAGCTGGCGGACCAGCCCGAAGGCGTAGCCCTGCTCGATCTCCGCCGCCTGGGCGTTCAGGGTCGCCAGCCCGTCGCGCGCAGCCCGCTCCGCCGCCTCGCCGAGCAACGCCGACTTCCCGATGCCCGGCTCGCCGAGGATCACCACCGCGCCTCCGGCGCCGGAGGCCGCCCGCTCGCAGAGCCGATCCAGCCGCCCCAGCTCGGCGCCTCGCTCGACCAGGTGCTCTGCGCCCGTCTCCTGCATGGGAAGGAGCGAAAGTGTAGGGGTGACCCCGTTGCGCGGGGGCATCGAGTCTCCGACGATTGCGCGGATCGGCCTACGTCCTAGCCTCGAAAGGACTCGCGTGTCTCGGATCCGCAAGCAGCTCACCTACGCCAACCTGATGGCGACCGTCGCCGTCTTCATCGCCCTCGGCGGGGCCGGCTACGCCGCGTCCAAGCTGCCGAAGAACTCGGTCGGGTCCCGGCAGATCAAGGTGGGCGCGGTCACCGCGGCGAAAATCAAGCAGGGGGCGATCGGCCGGGCGCAGATCGACCTGGGGGCGCTCGGGACCGTTCCGACCTCCGCCAACGCCGATCACGCCACCGCCGCGGACAGCGCGACCAGGGCCACGGAAGCGTCGATCGCGGCGAAGGCGACGAGCGCCGAGAGACTCGGCGGCTTCTCGGCCCAACAGATCATCGCCGCCGCCCGGCCCTCGTGCCCGGCCGACACGATCGAGACGGCCGGCCTCTGCTTCGAGGCGCAAGAGCGCCCGTCGGAACAAACCTGGACGGGGGCGCTCAAGACCTGCGCTGCCGACGGTCGCTTCCTGGCGTCGATCTCCGAGCTCGCCGCCTTCCTCGTCCAGGTGGATCCGCCCGAGGAACTCGGCGACCATGACGAATGGGTGTCTGATCTCTGGCACACCGAGAGCGGTCAAGTCTGGACCTATACGTTCGACATCAAGCCCGGCGGTGATCCGTCGTTCGAAATCCGCCCGATCGATGCAGGGTCCAAGCCCTACCGTTGCGTCACCGCGCCCGAATGAAGCGCG
>Ga0335075_10011724_pt1 | contig 13242 bp, 14 predicted proteins | sample Lox_Sample_24_FD_206723 | JGI IMG/M metagenome (GOLD analysis project Ga0335075, IMG submission 206723) | Soil microbial communities from Loxahatchee National Wildlife Refuge, Florida, United States - Lox_Sample_2.4 | ecosystem: Environmental > Terrestrial > Soil > Wetlands | place: USA...
CGCCAGCGTCACCGAGCTGGCCCGGGGGGACGGCTCTGCTGGCCACGCCCCGGGCGACCCCACGCCGCCGGACTCCCCTGGCCGAGCTACCCACGAGGGTATGGCGCCGGGCGAGGTCGACTTCGCCGGGGCGGTCGTGACCGCGCTGGAGGGTGCGCGCAGGGACTGGCCGCGGGCGGTCTTCAGGGCGGAGCTCGAACCGTGCACGGTCTTGGGCGATGGCGAGCGGCTCAAGACCGCCGTCCGCAACCTCTTGGACAACGCGGCCAAGTTCAGCCCGCGGGGTTCCCCGGTCGAGGTCGGTCTGCACGCTGGCGAGCTCACCGTGCGCGACCACGGGCCGGGGATACCGCCGGCCGATCTTCGCCACGTCTTCGACCGCTTCTACCGGGCCGCCGCGGCCCGTAGCGTGCCCGGCTCGGGCCTCGGGTTGGCCATCGTCCGGCAGGTGACCGAAAACCACGGCGGAAGGGTGCAGGCCGAATCTCCGCCGGGCGGCGGCACGCTGATCCGGTTGCGCCTGCCCGCCGTGGGGTACGCGAAAACTACGGCGGTCCGGTCGCCGGACGCCCGGCGACCTGGGGAGCGTGGCGGGCAGTGATCACGATTCCGGCCGTCATGACCACGAGGAACGCGATCTCGCCTGCGATGGCCGCTGGGCTGCCGCGCAAGCGCACGTCGAGCCACAGGACGCCGAGCCCGATGGAGATGACCGGATCGGCCGCGGTGATGATCGCCTGGACCGGGGCCAGGAACCGGCCCTGCTGGAAGGCGTTCTGGTTGAGGATGTAGCCGACCGGGCCGACGACGGCCAGGATGTAGATCGGCCAGTTGGTGAATACCCGGGCCGCCCCGCCGCCGAATTCCGACGTCACGAGCTTGACCGCGAAGGCGGAGACCCCGTAGCTGACGCCGCAGGCCAGCGCGAACGCGAGCGGTCGCAGGTTCTGGTTCTTTGCCGCCACGACCAGGCAGCCTCCGACCACCACGACGATCCCGATGGCCAGCGGCAGCAAGACGCTGAAGGCGACGTCCGGGCGCCCGCCTGACGGCTGCCCGATGACGAGGAATCCGGCCACGCCCACCGTGACGCCGCCGACCCCGGTGAGGAGCGGCGCGATCCCTGGTCTCCCCGCGGGCGGTCGGGCGTCCTTCCGCCTGGCCTCATCCCGCTGGTTCAGGTACCGGGCGATCAGCACGGCGAAGACCAAGTCGCCCACCAGCAGTGGCTGCACCAGCGCGAGGCTCCCGTAGTCAAGCGCTACCACCTGCAGGGCGAAACCCGCGACGTTCGCCGCGACGGCGGTCAGCCACAACGGCTGCCGGACCAGGTCGAGCAGGATCCCGGGCGACAGCGCCCGCCGGGTCTTGACGCGCTTGGTACTGCGCTGGTCGGCCACCGACGATATCCCCAGCAGCAACGCCCCGGCGAGGGCCGCCACCACCGCGATCCCAGTGGACGTGGTCACCTGGCTATCCCCCCGGGCAGCCCGAGCCGCTAAACCGGGACGGCCGGCGCGAAACGGAACCCGATGCTGAGCCTGCGTAGCACGGACCGGAGCCACACAACCGAGACGCCGATCCCGGCGGTGATGAGCACGATCGTGGTAGCGGCCCACACGGGCACGTACGTGCCAAGCGGGACCGTCCCAAGCAGTGCGCCGAGAGTGGCGGCGAGGATGAGGAACACCCCAGCCCACAGCACGGTCACGTGCTGGAAGAAGCTGTGCAGGCGCGGCTGGCAACTGGGCGGGCAGCGCAGCCCGATCACCTCGGCGGCCAGCCGGGCCGCGATCGGGCTGTTCCCGCGCGCGGTGCGGGCGAACAAGATGCACAGGCCGAAATTCGCGATCGGGAAGTGCAGCAGGAAGATCCACAGGTTCCCGGTGGCGATCGCGGCCACCGTCTGCACGGTGAGCACGACCATCGAGATCGTCACCAGGCTGGGAACCGACCCGGTCACGAGCTTGCGGACGACGGCGGTGAACCAGATGGCGCCGAGCATCGCCCACAGGCCTGCGTTGCGGCCCGCGAGCGATGCGGCCACGGCGTAGCCGGCCACGGGAAGCCCGAAGGATTCGGCCGCGTTCCAGCCGGCGGTACGCAGCAGCAGCAGCGGCCGGGGCAGTTCCAGACAGTCAGTCGCCGCGACCGCTCGGCTGGGTTGGGTCTCTACCGTGGCGGTCTCCCATCCCTCAAGCTGAGGACCTGCGACGCACTGGGACATGGACGAAAGCTCCTTCAGGCCCGGCGCCCGGCCGACTCGGCGAGGAGCAGCAGCAGGTACCTGGCTTGGCGCAGGTGTTCAGAGTACCGCCAGTCTGCAGGTGGGGCATCTGAACAGTGCTGTGGACGATGTCTCTCCCTAAGGTTTCCAGCCTGGGGCCGGATAATCCGCCAGGAGGTCGCGAACCTCGCCGGCAATGCGGTCAAGGACCGCCTCGTCGTCCTTGGCCGCGGCCGCGATGGCCTCGTCCATCCAGGCGGCGATTGAGGTCATGTGCTCCTCGCCCAGGCCGCGTGTGGTGATCGCGGGCGTGCCGATCCGCAGGCCCGACGGGTCGAACGGCTTGCGCTGGTCGAACGGGACCGTGTTGTAGTTCGTCTCGATGCCGGCCCGGTCCAGCGCCTTGGCGGCCGGCTTGCCGCCGATGCCCTTGCTGGTCAGGTCGATCAGGATCAGGTGGTTGTCGGTGCCGCCTGACACCAGGTCGTAGCCGCGGGACGCCAGCGCGTCGGCGAGCGCCTTGGCGTTCTTGACGATCTGGTGAGCGTAGTCGCTGAAGTCGGGCTGGGCCGCCTCGTGCAGCGCGACCGCGATCGCGGCGGTGGTGTGGTTGTGCGGCCCGCCCTGCAGGCCGGGGAACACGGCGCGGTCCACGGCCGAGGCGTGCTCGGCGGTTGACATGATCATGGCGCCGCGCGGGCCGCGCAGCGTCTTGTGCGTGGTCGTCGTGATCACGCCGGCGTGGCCGGCCGGCGAGGGGTGCGCGCCGCCGGCGATCAGCCCGGCGATGTGCGCGATGTCGGCCACGAGGATCGCACCCGCCTCGGCGGCGATGGCGGCGAAGGCCGGGAAGTCGATCGTGCGCGGGATTGCGGTGCCGCCGCAGAATATGATCTTGGGCCGTTCCTTGAGCGCCAGGTCGCGGACCTCGTCCAGATCGACCCGGCCTGTGTCGTGTCGCACCCCGTACTGCACGGCGTGGAACCACTTGCCGGTGGCGGAGACGGACCACCCGTGCGTGAGGTGCCCGCCCATGGGCAGCGACATGCCCATGATCGTGTCGCCCGGCTGGGCGAACGCCAGGTAGACCGCGAGGTTGGCGGGCGAACCCGAGTACGGCTGCACGTTGGCGTGGTCCACGCCGAACAGCGCCTTGGCCCGGTCTCTGGCCAGCGTCTCCAGCGGGTCGATGAACTGCTGGCCCTCGTAGTAGCGGCGGCCGGGGTAACCCTCGGAGTACTTGTTGGTCAGCACGCTGCCGGACGCCTCGAGCACGGCGACCGAGACGTAGTTCTCTGACGGGATCAGCCGGGCCTTGTCGTGCTGCCTGCGGGCCTCGGCCTGGATGAGCGCGGCGACCTCTGGGTCGGAGCCTTCGATGGCCGGGATGGGCGGGATATGCATGACAGCAGGCTACACATGGGCTGCACGCAGGTCACTGGGCACGCACCACGCTCCGTTCGGTACCTTCTTGACGAGTACCACACAGATTGGGGGTCGGTCCGTGCCGACGAGCATCATCCTGGACTGTGATCCGGGGATCGACGACGCGCTCGCGATCGCGTTCGCGCACGGCCATCCCGGCATCGACCTGCTCGGCATCACCACGGTGGCGGGCAACGCCGGGCTGGCCAGGACCACGGCGAATGCGCTGGCAGTGTGCGAGTTCATCGGCGCGGCCGGGACTCCGGTGACGGCGGGGTGCCCCGGGCCCCTGCTGCGCCCGGCGTTCGACGCGCGGCAGGTGCACGGCGAGTCGGGGCTCGGCGGGGCGGTTCTGCCTGCGCCGTCGGCGTCGCCGGCTCCCGGGCACGCGATCGACTACATCCTGGACACGGTCCGCGCCGCCCGGGGCGAGATCACGCTGGTCGCGACCGGACCGCTGACCAACATCGCGCTGGCGGTCAAGCGCGAGCCGCGGCTCGCGGACTGGGTGCGGGAATTCGTGATCATGGGCGGGTCGGCGGGCCGCGGCAACGTCACCCCGGCCGCCGAGTACAACATCTGGGCCGACCCCGAGGCCGCGGCGGTGGTGTTCCGGGCCGGCTGGACGGTGGTCATGCTGGGGCTGGACGTGACCTTGCAGACCGGCGCCAGCGCGGCGGTGCAGGGGCGGATGCGTGATCTGGGGCCGTTCGGCACCGAGTTGGTGCTACCCGCCCTGGCGCAGTACAAGTCGGTCAGCGGGCCCTCGGGCCCGCCGGTGCATGACGTGTGCGCGGTGGCCTGGGTAGCCCAGCCGGACCTGTTTGGCCTGGTCCCGGCCCGGGTGCAGGTAGAGACGGCCGGGCAGCTTACCGCGGGGATGAGCGTGACCGACTTCGATGCGCCTGGCGTCGATGCGGATGGTTCGGGGCTCGGCGGCAACGCCCGGGTGGCGATGTCCATCGACGTGGATAGCTTCTGGGAGCTGACTCTGGGCACCTACCGGCGGGTGGCCGAGGCCATGAGCCGCTGACCGGGCCGGCATGGCCTTAGTGCCCGCTCGTTAGCGTGCGCTGACGAGATACTGTGCCAGGTCCAGTTCCTCGTTCCGCCGCACGGTCTGTTCGGTCGCCTCCACCAGATCGGAGTAATTCCACTGCTGGCTGGACCCCCAGGGCGTGGTCAGCGACACCACGCCGGCCTCGCACCACAGGGTCAGGCCACGGCGGACGGAAAGGATCGACAGGTCGCGGGCGGGCTGGTCCTCGCGCACCAGCCCGCCGCCGAATCCCCGCTCGCCCAGCATGACCTGGAGTTCGCGGGCGGCCTGGCGCGCGCTCAGCCGGCTGGCGGCGATGGTCGCGACGAGGTCGGCCGACAGCGCGTACTCGCGCAGGCCGGTAACGTCGACCAGCCCGGCGCGGGCGAGTGGAGCGGGCACCGCAAACCAGACGGCCTTGCCGCGGAGCCCCCGGCCGCCCAGCCGGGCCCGGGTGGGGTGATGGCCCCACCGGCCGCGGGACAACTCGTGCACGATCTGCAGTCCGCGGCCGGTTACGGCGCCGGTTACGGCGCCGGCTCCGGTTACGGTGCCGGCCGACCCGCTGACGACCGGCGGGGCGCCGTGGCGCCAGCCGCGGTAGCAGTCAAAGACCTTGCAGACCAGTTCCCGCCGGGCGCCGAGGCCGCGCAGGTACACCCACAATTCGGCCTGGGGCGCCCGCGGGGGCGGTGCAGGCGGCCGATACCCCGGGACGCGGGACGGCCCGTGGGCTGGCCGGCGCCGGGAGGTCTGAGCGCTCTTGCGAGCGCGGCACCGACCGGTGCTCTGGCCGGCCTGCAGGTCTTGGGAGACTTCCTGAAGCTGCGGCCGGCGGGGCATTCGCAGGGCCCGCAGTGCCCGCAGGTCTTGTGGGGCCGGGCCGGCGGACGTTATCGGCTCACCCTCCGCATCCGCGGTCACGGACGCGAGCCGATCCCCCCCTCCGCCGGCCTCGGCCACCGCCTGCACGTGCAGGGTGTTGGCCGCAAGTTCGCTGGCCATCAGGATGCAGTCTTCGAGGAGGTCGGGCTCGAGCCCGACCCCCGAAACCGCGTCCCGGAACACCTGACGTGCGACTGTCGCACACGTCGCGTCGGCCGGAAGCGGCCACGTGTGGCACGTGCCCACGTGAAAGCCCCTCCAGCTGCCGATGCCTTCCTGCATCACACCCGGCACCGCCGACCTCCCCGCCCTGAGCCCGCGGGCAGGACAGTTCACGTCGGCAGTAATTCAACCAACGGCGATAGTAGGATTCCCACTCCTAATCTGTGAAACACAGGTTATGACTCGGTTGACCCGCTTCGCAATATTGCCGGCACCGTAAATTTAACCTCAGTTAACGACAGGCGTACCATATCGGACTTATCGGGCCGTCCGCGGCTACTCCAGGTCGTAACGGCCCGCCTTCGTCTCGGCCAGGAACTCGGCGAACGAGTCCCGGCCGATAACGTGGGCGCCGCATTCTGGTCGCTTGCTGTCCCTGATGGCGGTCACCCCGGGAAGATTGGCCGCGATCTCCACGCAGCCGCCATTGTGCGCGCTGCGGCGCGCCTTCCGCCAGATGGCATGAGACAGGTCGGTCATTCCTACTCCATTCGCTTGGCCAGGTGCTCGAGGTAGCCGACGGTGTCCGCTGGCTCGAGCGCAGCATCACGGGCACGCTCGAACGATTCGGTATACCCCTGCACTGATTCCGGCTTGCCGACCTCTTCAACCGAGTAATCGGTCTCGACGAACACGAGGCTGGGCTCGTCATCGCGGAAACCGAAGATGTTGACCATGGAGACGATCCCGGTGGGCGGGCCGTCCTCGAATCGCTGGATATGCAGCTGCACGTTGCGGCGGCCGCTCAGCACGACCAGGTGCTCGATCTGCTCCCGGCGATCCTCCCGCATCCCCCACCGGTACAACAAGGACGCCTCGGTGATCACGGCGCTGACCATCGGCGCGGTCCCGTCCTTGCGGTCGAGGATCTCCTGCCGGCGCAGCCGTGATTCCACTGCCTTGCGCCTGTAGGCGGGGGGGCGCGGGCCGGCGCGCATCAGCGCCTCGGTGTAGGCGGGAGTCTGCAACAGGCCCGGCAGCACAAGCGGCATGAAAACCCGGATGGTCGTGGCGTCGTTCTCGTAGCCGGGAAACTCGCTGTCAAAGATCTCGGGATACTCACGCCACCAGGGCCGGGCTCGGGACCGGATGGCGAGGGCCTCGATTTCTTCCTTCTCTTCCCCTTCGATTCCGTAGATCCGGACGAGGTCCCTGATGTCGCTCATCTCCGGGCGCTTCCACTGATTCGCCTCGAAACGGCCGACCTTGCCGCGGCCCCAGTTCAGGATGTCGCAGGCGTGGTTGGCGGTATAACCGGTCCGCAGCCGCGCCGCGGTTAGCCGCCGGGCAAGCCGACGCTTGGAGATGGTGGCGCCGTAGCTGTCATCGCTCATCGCCGGCTCCCCCTCCCTGAGAGGAATCCTGTCTGCCCTGCACAATACCGAAATTGCGATTCGCAAAGCGAGCAATTAGCCGGGGGCAGAGTCCGTGGCCGAAGCCCCGGACGCGGCGTCGTCGAACTCGCCGTTACGAGCGCCGTCGAGGAAACACTCCCACTCGTGCCGGTCGAACACCAGCACCCGCCGGTCGGGGTCGCCCGCCACTCGCATCAAGACCCACGGGCCAGACGCGCCCACGGTTCCGTCCCGGGTTCGGCCCGCGGGGGCGGCGCTGGCGAAAGCGACCTCGATCGCGCCGTCGCCATGACCGGAGCGCCGCCAGGCCTGCGCGGCAAGGTCGATGCCCAGTTCGCAGACCGTCGGCTTGAGGCCGAGGGGTTCCGGCTCGGGAGTTACGGCTTCCGGCTCGGCGCTGAGGGGTTCCGGCTCGGCGGTTACGGCTTCCGGCTCGGCGCTGAGGGGTTCCGGCTCGGCGGTTACGGCTTCCGGCTCGGCGGTCAGGGGCTGCGGACCGGGGATCACGGCTTCCTGGCGACGCCGCAGTACAGCCAGCGCGCACCCTCGCTGTCCGCGAGCACCGGGTCCTCCGCGCCCCAGACACCCGTGTAGCAGATGTCCGGCTTCGCGCCGTCGTAGGGCGGGGCCATTTCCAGGCCGTCGAAGAACCGGGCTATCCCGGCCCGGGACCTGAAGTACAGCTGCTCGGTGGCGTCGTCGAACACGGCGCGGAACCGCTCGGTCGTCACCGGCGGCTTGTAGTCGTCGGTGAGGTGCGACAACGCCAGGTAGCTGCCCGGGGCAAGAGCGTCGACGTACCGCGCGACCAGGCCCCAGGGGTCCGAGCTATCGGACACGAACATCATGACCGCGGTCAGCAGCAGCCCGGCCGGCTCGCGGAAGTCGACGAGTTCGGCGACGCCCGGGTGATCCAGGATCGTCGCGGGCTCACGCAGGTCAGCGCGGATGACGCGGGTCGACTGGTCCGCGGCGAGCAACTCGCTACCTTGCTCGGCCACCATCGGGTCGTTGTCGACGTAGACGACCCGGGCGCCCGGCATCACCTTCTGCACCACCTGGTGGGTGTTACCGACCGTCGGCAGGCCGGAGCCGATGTCCAAGAATTGCCGCACACCGCGCTCGGCGATCCACTTTGCCGCGCGCTGGTGGAAGCCGCGGTTGGACCAGGCGCAATCCCTGATCTCGGGCACCGCGCTGAGTATCTGCTCGGCCGCCAGGGCGTCGGAGGGAGAATGATTCTCGCCGCGCAGCATGTAGTCGTATATTCCAGCTGGGGCGGGCCTGCTGATATCCACCCTGGCGGGCGCGTCCGGGATCTGAGCCGCCATGGGTAACCCCTTCAGCCGCTTGATCAACAGCCACCAGTGTGGCACATTTCCCGCGATTCACGAACAACCGTTGCCGCTGGAATGCAATTGCCCGAGTTGACCTGGATAGCGAGGAAACCCGTGAGAATCATGAGCGTTCACCGGTGGCGCTGGGCCGACCGACAGCAAACTCGCGGGCCACTCCCAGGCTGCCTTCAACCGGGACTGGGCGATGTCCAAGACCCCCGAACCACCCTGTCTGGCATGAGCAACATGTATGGCAGGCCCACCGACCCGGCCGGGCCCGGCCCGGCGGGCCTGCCTGATCCGAACGCACAGCATGCTCCCCCGCGAGACCGCCGCAAGCACATGATCCGCTGGGGGACCGGCGTCACACTGATCGGCTTCCTCGCTGGCGGTGGGATCGCCCTGGCCGTCTCCGGCGGCTCGAACCCGACCGCGTCCCCCTCCGTTGGCTCGAGCCCGGCCGCGGCCGTCTCGGCCGGCTCGGGGGTTTCCGGGTCCAGCCAGGCCGAGGGCGTGACGCTGAACACCGCGCTGAACACCGCGAGCAGCACCTCGTCAACGGTCCCGCTGCCGCGCATCAGGGCGGCACTGGCACGGCTGCGTGCACTCGGGGGCGTGGGCGGCGAATTCACCTTCCACAACAGCACCGGCTTCCACACGCTCGCCTTCGAGCGCGGCACGATCCAGTCGGTGAACGGCAGCGACGTCGTGGTCCGCGCGCCGGACGGCACCATCTTGACCTGGCTGATCGTGAGCGACACCGTGGTCAGGCAGAACGGCGTCAAGACCTCGGCCGGCGCGCTGGGGAGCACCGAGACCGTGTTCGTAGGCGGTCCCGTCATCAACGGGGCCAGGGATGCCAGGCTGATAGTCATCAGGGCTTCGGGTTCCAGCTCGTCGAGTTCGGTAGCCGGGCCATCGGGTACGTCGGTGAACTAGCCGGGGGGCACGTGCCCGCGACGCGCCCGGGGCGACGGGCGCGCCGCGGCACGCTGCTCACTCCTATTCTGCTTTTATGCTGGAGGATGAAACGTGAGACGACATGGCAGACGGTGACCGCATCCCCAAGGTGCTCGTCGTGGACGACGAGCCGAACATCCGCGAGCTCGTCGAGGTGGCCCTGAAGTTCCACGGCTGCGCCGTGGCGGTCAGCGCCACCGGCAAGGACGCGCTGCACCAGGCGGAGGCCTACGAGCCCGACCTGATGATCCTCGACGTCATGCTGCCCGACATGGACGGCTTCGAGGTCTGCCGCGCGCTGCGCCTGGACGGCAACGACGTCCCGGTTATCTTCCTGACCGCGCGGGATACCACTTCTGACACGATCCGCGGGCTCACGCTCGGCGGCGACGACTACGTCACCAAGCCGTTCTCGGTCGAGGCGCTGGTGGCCAGGGTCAGGGCGGTGCTGCGCCGGACCACCCGCGCGTCGGCTGGTGACGGCGCGCAGCCGGACGGCGGCGCGCTGCTGCAGGTCGGCGACCTGGAGCTGGACGAGGAGCACTGGATCGTGCGGCGCAGCGGAACCCAGGTGGAGCTGTCACCGACGGAGTTCAGGCTGCTCGCCTATCTGATGCGGAACCAGGGGCGGATGCTCACCCGGCAGCAGCTGCTCGAGAACGTGTGGGGCTGGGAGTTCGCCGGCCAGTCACAGGTCGTGGAGACCTATGTGAGCTACCTGCGGCGCAAGCTCGACCCGCTCGGCCCGCCGCTGATCCACACCCAGCGCGGCGTCGGTTACAGCCTGCGGCTGCCGCCGGAAGCCGAGCGCGCGGGCAGATGAGACTCACCCGGCGGCCGACCGGGCGCGGCAGGCTCTCGCTGCGGTCGCGGCTGCTGGCCGGGCTGATCGCCATCACCGCCCTGTTCCTCATCGTGATGGGCGTGGTCACCACCGTGACCCTCGGCACCTCCGAGCGGGATCAGTTCAACTCCGAGCTGGTCCTCACCACCGGGGTCAAGCTGAGCGCCCTCCCGGGCCTGCAGGGCAGTTACGCGGTCGTCTACTATGACGGGGCGTCGGTGACCGTGGTGTCCACGCCGTCGGCCGCCACATCAGAACTGCAGGCACTGCTCTACAACGAAGCCCCAGAGGGAGTGGCTGCCTTCAGGGCGCAGTATCCCTCGGGCGAGCTGTTCAGTGTCGCGCAGCCGGGCGGGCCGGCGCTGACCGCGATCTGGCGGGTGGTCAGCGCCAAGGAGGCCGCGCACAGCAACGGCGTCGTGCCGGCCCATGCTGGCATCTTGATGATCGGGCGGCCCGACAGCGCGGTGGGCAGCCAGGTCCGCGGCCTGGTCCTGGCCGAGCTGATCACCGGGACGGTGCTGCTCGCTCTGCTCGCGGTGGGCGGCCGCTGGCTGATCGGCCGCGGCCTCGCGCCGCTTGACCGGATGGCAAGCACCGCTGACATGATCACCAGCCGGGGCGACCTGACCGCCCGGATGCCCGATCCCGGCGACCACGCGGAGGCGGGACGGCTGGCCGCGGCGATCAACACCATGCTCGACCGGATCCAGCAGGCGTTCGGCGACCGGTGGGCGCCGCGGACGCCTCGCACGAGCTGCGCACCCCGCTGACCACCATCCGCGGTTACGCCGAGCTCTACCGGCAGGGCGCGCTGGAGGAAGACCGGCTGCCGAACGCGATGCGCCGCATCGAGCAGGAGGCGGACCGGATGTCCAGCCTGGTCGCCGAGCTGCTCGAGCTGGCCCGGCTCGACCGCAACTCGTCCCTCGACTTGACCGAGACCGACGTGGCCGAGCTGGTCAGGGACGCGGTCGCCGACGCGAAGGCGGTCGAGCCCGGCCGTCCGGTCAGCGCCACGACGCCACCAGGGCTGGTCGTGATCGCGGACGAGCCGCGGATCCGGCAGGTGCTCGCGAACCTGCTCGGCAACGTGCGCGAGCACACCGCGCCGAACACCCCGGTCGCGGTCCGGCTCGCCCGGGCCGGGCACGGCGCGCTGTTTGAGGTGACCGATGCGGGCCAGGGCATGAGCGAGGAGGCGGCAGCCCGCGCGTTCGACCGCTTTTACCGCGGCGGGCACAACGGCAACGGCCACGGCAGCGGCCTCGGCCTGTCCATCGTGCAGGCCATCGCCGCCGCGCACGGCGGCCACGCGATGCTGCGCTCCGCGGTCGGGATCGGCACCAGCGTCCAGGTCTGGATCCCGTTCCAGCCCCCGCCCCAGCCCGACGCCGACCGCCTGGCCCCGAATGGTGCCGAGTCCCAAAATGCCCAAAGTGCCACCGGGACCCCTGGGGCTCCCGGTGCTTCCGAGGCTCCGGGGCGGACGGCGTCCGCGCCCTCGTAACTATCTCTTGTCCGTTTTTCCGCTATCCGGTTACATCGTTCCCACTCGGGTGAATGCGACCGGCAACTACGGTTAGGCGCATGCAGGACCGTGCGCTTGTCGCGGCCATCATAACGGGGGATCCGGACGGACTGGCCGAGGCGTACGACCGTTACGCGGTGCCGCTGTACACATACTGCCGGTTCATGTTGCCCGACCCGCACCCGTCGGCGGACGCCGCCGGGGCGGTGGCGGACACCTTTCTCATCGCCGTCTCCGGGCTCACCGGGCTCCGCGACCGGGACCGGCTCCGCAGCTGGCTGTACGCGGTCGCGCGGAACGAATGCCTGCGCCGACTCAGTCCGGCCGAACTCGCGGGCGGGACCGCCGCGCGCACCGGGCGCCAGCCGCCCGACGAGGCGATGCCGGAGGTCACGCCGCCCGCCGGGCTGCGCGAGCAGGTCCTGGCGGCCTGTGCCGACGACACGGCCACCGGGCGTGCCCACCGCGCGAGCGTGACGCATCGCGCGGGCCCGTTCGACCGGAAGGGCTTCCCCAAGCCGGTGGTCTCGGCCGGGCCCCGCTGGTGGCACGAGGTCCAGCGGCACCCCCGCGCGGCGACCGCATTGGCGGCAGTGGCCGCGGCGGTCGTGGCGGCCGGGATCACCGCGGCGCTGATCGGGGGCACCGGCGACCACCGGTCCCGCGCCTCGACCCTCGCGCTTGGCGGCGGCAGCTTCGGGGCTTCCTCCGGTGCGGCTTCCGGCCCGCCGGGAGCACGATCGTCGCCGAGCCGCAAGCCCGGGCCCGTCCCTGGCTCGTCGGCGTCCTCGCCGGACGGCCCGAAGGCAAGCCCGGACTCGTCGCCGGATGCGGTCAGGTCGTCGGCGCCGGCACGGTCATCGCCGTCTAGGTCGCCGTCGACGTCGCCATCGCCTTCGCCGTCTCGGTCCCCGTCGCCTTCGCCGTCATCCTCGCCACCGCCCACCCCGGGCACGCTGCAGGCCGAGCCGACCAAGCTGGCACTGACCGCGACCAAGGGCGTGGCGGTCAGCGGGACGTTCCTGCTGACCGCGGAGGGCGGCCCGGTCGACTTCTCGATCCACAGCGCGAGCGCCAAGGTCACCGTGTCTCCGGCCGTCGGGTCGCTGCCGTCCTCCGGCTCCTTTGTGTCGGTCACAGTGACCGCGAAGAGCCTGGTCTCGCTCGACACCCGCCTGACCGTGGACCCGGGTGGCCTGATCATCACCGTGGTGCTCACGATCAAGGCGTAGGCCGCACGCGCCCGGCCGTGCCCCCGGCGAGGAACGCGTCGAGTTCGGCCCGCGACGGGGAAGACGAGGGGCCCGGGCGGGTGACGGCCAGCCCAGCGGCCGCGTTGGCCCGGCTCGCGGCGGCGGCCGGAGGCAGCTCGGCGGCGAGGCCAGCCAGGAATACCCCGGAATGGGCATCGCCCGCC
>Ga0335075_10011725_pt1 | contig 13241 bp, 12 predicted proteins | sample Lox_Sample_24_FD_206723 | JGI IMG/M metagenome (GOLD analysis project Ga0335075, IMG submission 206723) | Soil microbial communities from Loxahatchee National Wildlife Refuge, Florida, United States - Lox_Sample_2.4 | ecosystem: Environmental > Terrestrial > Soil > Wetlands | place: USA...
AAGTCACGCCGGCGATCGCCGACCTGCCGAAACGCAACGGCGTCACCGGCTCGCTCGCGCGCCGCAAGGAAGAGACGAACTATCTCAAATATCTGGGCTTCAACGGGCTCATCGAACTCGAAAAGGGCATGCGCGCGGAGGTCGACAAGCGCACCGCGCTGACGGTGCTCTATCGCAAAAACGACATGCTGCTCGGTCTCACCGGCGGCAAATGCCGCGTCTGCGGTACGGCGCAGTTCCCGAAGACGCGCGTCTGCGTCAGCCCCAACTGCAAAGCCATCGACAGCCAGGACGATTACGGGTTCTCCGAGCGGCAGGGCGAGGTGTTGTCGTGGTCCGCGGACTTCCTCACCTATTCGATGGACCCGCCCAATCACTACGGCATGATCACGTTCGCCGAAGGCGGCCGCTTCATGACCGACATCACCGATGTCGAGCAGGGCCAGGTCGACAGCGGCACGAAAGTTCGTATGAGTTTCCGCATCAAGGACCGCGACGAGAAGCGCGGCTTCGTGCGTTATTTCTGGAAGGCGGTACCGGTATGAGTTCACGCGCTGTTTCTGCAGAGGCCGTTGCCGCCGATGCGCTGGCCGCCGTCGCCATCGGGGCACTCGCGTTGGGTGCGATTGCCGTGGGCTTTATGGCGATCAACTGGCTCTATGTGCGCCGCGCCAGGTTCGACAGGCTGGATATCGCCGATCTGCGCATCGGCCGCCTTCGCATTCGCCAGCAAATCGAGGACAGCGAGCCCGATTGGGGTTTCTGAGCCGGGCGCTATAATCGGCAAAAATTCGGGGAGGCAGCCATGCCCTATGTCGAGAACCGCATCGTCCATGATGCCGATTCCCATTTGATGGAATTGACGGATTGTCTCGATCCGTTTCTCGATCCGAAATATCGCGCGGCCTATGACGATCTGCCGAAGGTGAAGGCGTGGCCGCGTGACGGCAAGCTGCCGACCTGGGCGAACAAGCAGCATGACGATGCGGAGTTTCGCAGCGGTTCGGATGCGAACATTCTGCTGCGCAAGAATTACGAAGCGCTCGGGGCGTTCCGCAAGCAGGACCGGCCGCATGCGCTCGACCTGCTCGGCTTTTCGAGCCAGCTGATTTTCACGACGTGGTGCCTTGGCAATTTCGGGCTCGACGATGCGAATCCCGAACTCGCCTATGCGACGGCGCAGGCGCACAACCGCATGATGGCGGATTTCTGTTCCGTCGATCGCCGCTTCCTCGGGACGGCGTATATTCCGCTCTCCGATTTCGAGCGCACCAAGACCATCGCGCGCGAGGCCATCGATCTCGGACTGAAGGCTTTGCTGATCCCGTCGATCTGCCCGCAGGGCCATTCGCCAAGCCACATCGCGTTCGAACCGCTCTGGGCGATGGCGCAGGAAGCGGGTCTTCCGATCGTCTTTCACGTCGGTGGCGAGGAGAAACTGCGCGCCGATTACTTCAACAACGGTCTTCCGCGCGTGAAGGATTTTCATGGCGGCGAGGAGAACTTCACCTCGGTCAGCTACATGCAGATTCCGCATTCGGTGATGACGACGCTCGCCGCGCTGATCTTCGATGGCGTGCTGGACCGTTATCCGCGTCTGAAATTCGGCGCCATAGAACTCGGCGCGTCATGGCTACCGGGCTGGATGCGAAACATGGACAGTGCCGCGCAGGCCTTCATCAAGAATGAGGAGCGGCTGCAGAAGCTCTCCGCGCGGCCGTCGGAGATCGTGCGCCGCCAGGTACGCGTGACGCCCTATCCGCATGAAGACGCCGGCTGGATCATCGCCAATGCGGGCGAGGAAACATGCCTGTTCTCCTCAGACTTCCCGCATGTCGAGGGCGGCCGCAATCCGCTGAAGCGCTTCAACGACAGCCTGGTGAACACGTCGCCGCGCGCGGTCGAGCGCTTCTATTGCGACAACTTCGTCGATCTGATGGGTGAGGGGTTGGCGAAGGACCTTCGGCATTCGGCGCCGCGCGTGGCTGCTTGAAATACGACGCCATCGTCGTCGGCCTCGGCGCCATGGGCAGCGCGTCCGCGTACCAGCTCGCAAAGCGCGGTGCGAACGTGCTCGGCATCGACCGTTATGCGCCGCCGCACATCCACGGCTCGACGCATGGCGATACGCGCATCACGCGGCTGGCGATCGGCGAGGGCGCGCAATACACGCCGCTGGTCATTCGCAGCCATGAAATCTGGCGCGAGATCGAACGCGAGACGGGCGCCGATCTGCTCCGCACCTGCGGCGGTCTCGTCATCTCCAGCAACGACAATGCGGCCGTCACCCATGTGAAGGGCTTTTTCCAGAACACGGTCGACGCCGCGCGCAAACACGGCATCGCGCATGAATTGCTGGACGCCGCTGAAATCCGCCGCCGCTATCGATGCTCGCGGTCGGCGATCAGGAGTTCGGCTATTTCGAACCGAGTGCCGGCTTCGCGCGGCCAGAGGCCTGCGTGCAGGCGCAACTCGATCTTGCGAAGAAGTATGGCGCAACGCTGCACACCGGCGAGATCGTGCAACGCTTCGAATCGCATGCGCATGGCGTGCGCGTGATCACCGACAAGGCTGACTACGACGCGCGCAAACTGATCATCGCCGCCGGAGCATGGGCGCCGGAACTGGTCGGGCCGGAGTTGGCGTCGCTGTTCAAGATCTACCGGCAGGTTCTCTACTGGTTTCAGCCGAACAACATCGAGGCGTATCGATCCGACCGCTTTCCGGTTTTCATCTGGGAGCTCCCGAATTCGAAGCAGGGCATCTACGGCTTCCCGGCCATCGATGGCGCGAGCGGCGGCGTCAAAATCGCGACCGAGTCGTTCGCGATTGCGACCGACCCGCACGCGGCGTCGCGCGACGTTTCCGCGGATGAGATCGCGGAGATGTATGACCGCTACGTTGCACCGTTCTTTCCGGACATGACTCCGGCCTGCGTGAAGACTGCGGTTTGCCTCTACACCGTCACGCCCGATTTCGGCTTCGTCATCGACCACCATCCGGGTTCCGAGCGCGTGATGGTGGCGTCGCCCTGTTCCGGGCACGGCTTCAAGCATTCCGCCGCCATTGGCGAGGCGCTGGCGGAGTGGGCCACAAACGGCGAGAGCCGCCACGACCTTTCCCCCTTCGGGCTGGCACGATTTGGCGGTCGATAAGTCACCGCGCCCCATTTCCATTTTGTGAGCCTTCGCATAGGGTTGCGCCTCTTCCAGGCTAGGGTTCGTCGGGCGTGCACAGCAAATTTCTCAAGGCAGTCGGCTGCGCCGTGGCGCTATGGCTGTGTGCATCGGCTGCGTCCGCCTCGCCCTGGGCCGAGGTCGGCGACAGCCAGCTGCGTTCCGACATCCAGCTTCTCGCCAATGCCGGCGTCATCGACGACATCACGACGCATTGGCCGATCCCGTGGGCGGGGATCCTGTCGGCACTGCGCGACCAGGTGGCGCTGGCGAACCAGCCGGCCTATGTGCGCGCCGCGGCGCAGCGTGTCTCGACCTATGCGAAGTCGCAGATGGTGCGCGGCACGTTCAGTGGACATGTGACATCCGATTTCACCAATCAGCCGGATGTGGTGCGCGGTTTCGATGCCATGGGCCGCAACAAGGCGGAGACGCAATTCTCGCTCGAATACATGGACAGCGACACCGCGTTCCGTCTCTCCGTCGGCGCGTGGTCCGATTTCACCGGTCGTTCGACGCATTACGATCCCGATGGATCGTTCCTCGCGCAGCGGCTCGGGGGCTCGGTCCTGTATGCAGGCTATCTCACCCATTGGTGGGGTCCGGGATGGATTTCAGCGCTCTCGCTCTCGAACAACGCGCGCCCGTTTCCGCAGGTCGGCATCTCGCGCCTCAACACGTCCGCGTTCCGCACGCCGCTGCTGAGCTGGCTGGGGCCGTGGCAGGCGGAAGCGTTCGTCGGCTTGCTCGATGATGACCGCGTCGCGCGGAACACGCTCTATGTCGGCACAAGGCTGACGTTCAACCCGCTCCCGGGCCTGCAGATCGGCCTCGCGCGCACCACGGAGATGTGCGGCACCGGACATCCGTGTTCGCTCTCGGAATATTTCGATCTCACCAACCAGGCGAACCACGTCAACCAGACCAACGACGAAGGCCTGATCGACATCCACTACCAGAACACGATCGGCAACATGCCGTTCGAGGTCTACACCCAGATGATGAACGAGGACTCGAACCCGATCGTCCATTCCGTGACGAGCCATCTGTTCGGCGCCAGCATCTGGCTGCCGATCGCAAAGAATGCCATGCGCCTGACCCTCGAATACACCGACACGGTGCCGACCGAGGACATCTTCAGCTTCGGCGATGTCGATCACGGCGCGGCGTACAACAACGCGGGCTATATCGACGGCATGCATTATCGCGGCGAGTCGCTTGGCTTCAGCCTCGACAGCGACTCCCGCCTTCTGTCGCTTCAGGCGGCCTGGATCGACGAGTACAACTGGACCTACGAAATGACGCTGCACCATGCGGTCATCAACGATCCGCACAACACCACCGGAAACGTGGTTTCGACCGTGCCGGTGATCGTCAATCTTGCCGAAGCGCGGGTTGGCATTCCGCTGCTCAAGAACCTGAAGCTCGACCTCGCAGCACGGGTCCAGGACAACCAACCTTTCCCGCAGCACGGTGCCACCGGTGCCGGGGAAATGGCGGTCACGCTAGGTTTCTAAAGGGTTGTGAAGGCGGCGAATTGAGGTTACGCGTTCCTTAACCACGTTCGCCCCGAAATCAGACATATCACAGGCTTTGCGCTACAGGACGGCAATGGCGAGATTTGAAGACAAGCTCAACGACAAGACAGTCCGTGTCGGCGTCATCGGCCTCGGCTATGTCGGGCTTCCGCTGGTGCATGTGTTCTGGCAGGCCGGCTTGCACACCGTCGGCTTCGACGTCGATCCTGCGAAGATCGAAAAGCTTGCGCGCGGCGAAACCTACATCAAGCATTTCCCGTCTCAGAACATCTCCGTGATGAACGCGTCCGGCCGCTTCCGCGCAACTGCGGATTTCAGCGAGCTCGCCGATGTCGATGCCGTGCTGATCTGCGTGCCGACGCCGCTGGATGCCGAGCACGAGCCCGATCTCAGCTATGTGGTGTCGACGACGGAAACGATCGCGAAGCATGTCCATAAGGAGATGCTGATTGTTCTGGAATCCACGACCTATCCCGGCACCACGGTCGAGGTCGTTCAGCCGATCCTCGAGACCAGCGGCCTCAAGGGCGGAGCGGACTTCCTGCTCGGCTTCTCGCCGGAGCGTGAAGATCCCGGCAGCGGTTACGAGACGCGCAAGATCCCGAAGATCGTCGGCGGCATCGACGAGCGCTCGGGCACCTGTTCCGAAGGCCTCTACGCGCTGGCCTTCGCCGAAGTCCATCGCGTGCGCGACACGCAAACGGCCGAAGCGGTGAAGATCACCGAGAATATTTTCCGCGCGGTGAACATCGCGCTCGTGAACGAGCTCAAGATTGCCTACACGAAAATGGGCATCGATGTCTGGGACGTGATCGATGCGGCGAAGACCAAGCCGTTCGGCTTCATGCCGTTCTATCCGGGACCGGGTCTCGGCGGACACTGCATCCCGATCGATCCTTTCTATCTGTCGTGGCGCGCGCGCCAGTTCAACGTGAAGACCGATTTCATCGAGCTCGCCGGCGTCGTCAACCGCGGCATGCCGAAGCTCGTCGTGGCCAAGCTGGACGAGTCTTTAAAGGCGCATGCGGGAAAGCCGCTGAAAGGCGCAAACGTCCTGATCATGGGCGTGGCCTACAAGAAGAACGTCGACGACCTGCGCGAAAGCCCGGCGCTTGAGATCATGGAGCTGATCCAGCAAGCGGGCGGCAAGATCGCCTATCACGATCCCTACATCCCCGACATCATGCCGACGCGCGAGCATCCGGAATTCACCGGCATGAAGAGCGTGCCGCTGGATGCCGCGACCGTGTCGAAATTCGACGCCGTGGTAGTCACGACCGACCACAGCAATGTCGACTACGCCTCGATGGTCTCGTGGTCGAAACTGGTAATCGACACCCGCAACGCCACCAAGAACGTCCATCGCGGCAGCGCGCGGATTATCGCGGCTTAACCCACAATTTTCCGCGGAAATCCGCCCGTTTTGATGCCTTTACAGCGTCGTTCCCGCGGCCTTAGATGGCTGACCGCTATTTGAGGAGTTCGTCATGGCCGCCGGCATCAAGGACAAGGTCGCGATTCTGGGCATGGGTTGCTCGAAGTTCGGCGAGCGCTGGGATATGGGCGCCGAAGAACTGATGGTCGAAGCCTATCTCGAATGCATGCAGGACGCGGGCATCGAAACCAGCCAGATCGACGCCGCGTGGTTCTCCACCGCCATCGAAGACCAGCATGTCGGCAAGGGCGGTACGCCGCTCTCGGTCGCGCTGCGCCTGCCGAATATTCCCGTCACGCATGTCGAGAATTTCTGCGCCTCCGGATCAGAAGCATTCCGTGGTGCTGTGTACGCGGTTGCGGCCGGTGCGGCCGATATCGCGCTGGCGCTCGGCGTCGAGAAGCTGAAGGACACTGGTTACGGCGGCCTGCCGCAGCGCGAGAACGGCACCCTCAACCCGCTGTGGAGCGCGAACGGCTCGGCGCCAGGCAATTTTGCGCAGCTCGCGTCGGCCTATCGCAACAAGCATGGCGTGTCGAAGGAAGACCTGAAGCGCGCCATCGCGCATGTTTCGGTGAAGAGCCACGCCAACGGCACGAAGAATCCGAAGGCGCATCTGCAGAAGGCCATCACCGAAGAGATGTGCCTGAACGCGCCGATGATCGCGGAGCCTCTCGGGCTGTTCGATTGCTGCGGCGTGTCGGACGGTGCCGCGTGTGCGATCGTCACGACGCCGGAGATCGCCGAAGCTCTCGGCAAGAAGGATCTCATCACTGTGAAGGCGCTGCAGCTCGCGTTGTCGAACGGGCTCGAGAGTCAGCACAATTCGTGGGACGGCTCGTACTTCCACACCGCGCGCATCGCCGCGAAGCGCGCTTATGACGAAGCCGGCATCCGCAATCCGCGCGACGAAGTGTCGATGATGGAAGTGCATGACTGTTTCTCCGTCACCGAACTCGTGACGATGGAAGACCTGCACATCTCCCGCGAAGGCGAGGGCTGGAGGGACGTGCTCAACGGCTTCTACGACGCCGACGGACAGGTGCCGTGCCAGATCGATGGCGGCCTGAAATGCTTCGGTCACCCGATCGGCGCGTCGGGCCTTCGCATGTTGTATGAGATGTATCTGCAGCTTCAGGGCCGCGCCGGTGCGCGTCAGCTGAAGAACCCGAGCATCGGCATGACGCACAATCTCGGCGGCGCGCCGTCGATGAATGTGTGCAGCGTCGCGATCATCGGCGCGCAAGGAGCGTAAGTTTTTCGCATGGCATTGTATCCGGTCATTCTCTCAGGCGGTTCGGGCACGCGCCTGTGGCCGCTATCGCGCGCGTCTTTGCCCAAGCAGCTTCTGGCCTTGCATGGCGAGCGCACGATGATCCAGGAAACCGTGATGCGCGCCGCGTTGCCGGATGCGAAGGCGCCGCTGCTTCTGTGCAGTGAGGCGCATCGCTTCCTCGTCGCCGAGCAGATGCAGGAGATCGGCGTTGCGCCGCGCGCCATCGTGCTGGAGCCGATGGGCCGCAACACCGCGCCGGCCGCCGCCGTGGCCGCGCTGATGGTGGCGGACGAAGACCCCGAAGGCACCATCGTCCTTCTGCCGTCAGACCATGTGGTGCGCGATGCGGTGAGCTTCGCGAAGGCCGTCAAGCTCGCAGCCAATGCGGCGCGCGAGAAGCACATTGTCACCTTCGGCATGGCGCCGACGGGGCCGGAGACGGGCTACGGCTATATCCAGCGCGGCGTGCATCTCGAAAAGGTCGATGGCGTGCATCGCGTGCAGCGCTTTGTCGAAAAGCCCGATGCGAAGACGGCACAGGGCTATCTCGACGATGGCGGCTATTTCTGGAACAGCGGCATGTTCGTGTTCCGCGCCGATGTGCTGATCGAGGATACGCGCACCCATGCGCCGGATGTCCTGGCGGCGGCGCGCGACGCGCTCGACAAGGCGAAGCGCGACACCGATTTCGTGCGTCTCGATGCCGATGCGTTCCGGAACGCGCCGAGCATCTCCATCGACTATGCGTTGATGGAGAAGACCGACCGCGCCGCCATCGTGCCGTGCGATTTCGGCTGGAGCGATGTGGGCGCGTGGTCGGCGCTGTGGGATATCCGCGAGCAGGACGCGCAGAAGAACGTGCTGCTCGGCGATGTTGTCGCGCATGACTCCACCGGCTCCTATGTCCACAGCGACAAGCGGCTCACCGCGCTGGTGGGCGTGAAGGATCTGGTCGTGATCGATACCGACGACGCCATCCTGATCGCGGACAAATCACGCGCGCAGGACGTGAAGGCGATTGTCGATCATCTCAAAAGCGCCAACCGCACCGAACATGCCGACCACAAGCGCGTGTCGCGCCCGTGGGGCACCTACGAGACGATCGATCTCGGCCCGCGCCATCAGGTGAAGCACATCATGGTCAAGCCCGGCGGCCGCCTGTCGCTGCAGATGCACCACAAGCGGGCGGAGCACTGGGTCGTGGTCGAAGGCGTGGCGCAGGTCACGGTGGGTGAAAAGGTCTCGACCTTGCGCGAAAACGAGTCCGTCTTCATTCCGCTGGGCGAGAAGCATCGCCTCGAGAATCTGGGCACCGTTCCCATGCGCCTCGTCGAGGTGCAGTGCGGCGGTTATCTCGGCGAAGACGATATCGTCCGCTTCGAGGACGTCTATGGCCGCGCGCCGGCCGGTTCCAAACCTCTATGAGCGTTCTGGTCACCGGCGGCGCCGGCTATATCGGCAGCCACATGACCTATGCGCTGCTCGACCGCGGCGAAGACGTGGTCGTGCTCGACAATCTCTCGACCGGCAACCGTTCGCTGGTGAGCGAAAAGGCAACGCTGGTCGAGGGCGAGGTCGCTGATCGTGAACTTGTCAAAAAGCTGATCCAGGACCGCGGCGTCGACGCCGTGATCCATTTCGCGGGCTCGATCGTCGTGCCGGACTCGGTGGCGGAGCCACTCGACTACTACAACAACAACACGGTCGCCTCGCGCGCGTTGATGGAAACCTGTGTGACGAGCGGCGTGAAGAACTTCATCTTCTCCTCCACCGCCACGGTTTATGCGGATGACGCCACGCAGCCGCTGAGCGAGACCGACCGCAAAGCGCCGATCAGCCCCTATGCCCGCTCCAAACTGATGACGGAGTGGATGCTGGAGGACGCGTCCAAGGCCTACGATTTCCGCCATATGGTGCTGCGCTATTTCAATGTCGCCGGCGCCGATCCGAAGGGCCGCACGGGACAGTCGTCGCCGCGCGCGACGCATCTCATCAAGCGCGCAGCGCAGGTGGCGCTTGGCCGCGTGCCGCATCTCGATATCTTCGGCACCGATTATCCGACGCCGGACGGCACCGGCGTGCGCGATTATATCCATGTGACCGATCTGGTGAGCGCGCATCTGCTCGCGCTCGACGCGCTGCGCGGCGGTGCGCAGTCCACAACGTTCAACTGCGGCTATGGCCACGGCGCCAGCGTGCGGCAGGTGATCACGACGGTGGAGAAGGTTCTCGACCGCAAGGTGCCGGTGAAGGAAAGCCCGCGCCGCCCCGGCGACCCGCCGACGCTCATCGCCGATCCGTCGAAGATCAAGGCGCAGTTGCACTGGACGCCGGTGCATGACGATCTGTCGGAGATCGTACGCTCCGCCTTCGACTGGGAACGCCGCTTCAACGCCTGACCAAACATCTGTTCGGCAACTTGACATTGTATCCGGTTGGTATTACTCTTACTTGTAAGAACAAGGTGCCGTATGCGTATCACCTCCAAGGGACAGGTCACGATTCCCGTCGCTATTCGCGACAGGGCAGGGCTTCTTCCCCACACCGATGTCACCTTCGTGCTGGAAGGGAAATCCGTGCGGCTTGTGCCGAGCGCGGTAAAGCGCGACGGCGCGCGCGGCACACGGCTGATGTGGCGATGACCACGGACGAGATCATGGCGTTGACGCGCAGGCGCTGATGGCGGTCCTGGTCGACAGCAACGTCCTGCTCGACATCCTGACGGAAGATGCGCGCTGGCTTTCGTGGTCGGCAGAGGCGCTGGAGCGGGCGGCACAATCGACGCCGGTCCTCATCAACCCGATCATCTATGCGGAAGTATCGGTCCGTTTCAGCCGGATCGAAGACCTCGAAGAGGCGCTGCCGCGTAGCCTGCTGGCCCGCGAGCAAATCCCATACGAGGCGGCGTTTCTCGCCGCGAAGGTGCATCTGGGCTATCGCCGCCGCGGCGGGACGCGCAACACGCCTTTGCCGGACTTCTTCATCGGCGCGCACGCCGCGGTCGCAAGGCATCGGATTTTGACGCGAGATGCGAAACGCTATGCAACCTATTTTCCGAGCGTGGCGCTGATCTCACCGTAGCCCGACGGGTGAATAACTGTCATGAATACCTGCAAGGTTGCGGTCTTCTTCTGGGGGCGCTCTTTGATAACAATTTGCAGGGCCTTGGCGCTTCTCGCGCTCTGCGGAACATCTCTCGCGCATGCCGACGATGCGTTCGACTGGTCGCTGCACGGGCAGATGACGGTGGTGGATCAGTATCATCCGGCGTTCCGCGCGGACTCGCTCGGCACCAACAGCATGAGCAACAAGAGTCTCGGCGACGAGACGTTCGATGCGACGTTGTTCCTCGGCCTGCGCGTGTGGGACGGCGGCGAGATCTATGCCGATCCGGAAATCGATCAGGGCTTCGGGTTGAGCAACACGGTCGGCATGGCGGGCTTTCCGAGCGGCGAGGCGTACAAGGTCGGCAAGACCGATCCATATTTCCGGCTGCAACGCCTGTTCTTCCGCCAGACCTTCGATCTCGGCGGCGAGACGCAGAATATCGACAGCGCGCAGAACCAGGTCGCGGGCACACGCACGGCGGACAATCTCATCCTCACCGGCGGCAAGATGTCGGTCACCGACATCTTCGACACCAACGATTATGCGCACGACCCGAAGAACGATTTTCTCAACTGGGCGCTGATCGATTCCGGCGCGTTCGATTATGCCGCCGATGCGTGGGGCTACAGCTATGGCATCGCTGCCGAGTGGTCGCAGGATTGGTGGACGCTGCGCGGGGGGCTCTACGATCTCTCGCGCGTGCCGAATTCGACCGAGCTCGAAACCGATTTCAGCCAGTTCGAAGCGGTGGCGGAAGGCGAGGCGCGCGTCACGCTGTTCGGAGAGGCCGGCAAGATCAAACTGCTGGGCTGGGTCAACCGCGGGCGCATGGGCGACTATCTCGACGCGGTCGCGCTCGGCATCGCGACGCACACGACGCCCAGCACCGCGCTGGTGCGCGAATACCGCACGCGGCCCGGCGGGGTGATCAACATCCAGCAGGCGCTGACGGACGATCTCGGTGTGTTCGCGCGGCTGAGCCTGAATGACGGCAGCAAGGAGGCATACGAGTTCACGGAGATCAACCGCTCCGTCGCCGCGGGCCTAGCGTGGAAGGGCACGTCGTGGGGCCGCAAGGACGACACGGTCGGGTTTGCGGGCATCGTGAACGGCCTGTCGCATTCCGCGCGGGATTATTTCGCCGCCGGCGGAATCGGCATCCTGATCGGCGACGGCGAACTCGCGCATTACGGCAGCGAGGACATCCTCGAGACCTATTACGACGCGCAGGTCACAAGCTGGCTGAACGTGAGCCTCGACTACCAACTCGCCATCAACCCGGCATACAATCGCGACCACGGGCCGATCTCGCTGTTCGGCGGGCGGCTGCATGCGCAGTGGTGAGAACTCTGGCTCTGGCTATCGATGAATTTCTTATTCCCGCAGAACAATTGGCTCGCTTGGCTGCTTCTTATCGCAGTCACGCTGATTGTCTTCGTGATTGTAGGGATTACGGGCTGGATGAGCCTTTGGAATGTTCTCCCCTATGCGCTGGGGGTCTATATTTTTGCAAGGGGCTTCTATGTTTACTGGCCTCGAAAGGGTGCGTCGGGACCGCACAATAGAGCACTTGGTCTTGTGTTTCTTGGCTTTGGCTTATTTGGGCTGTTATCGACTCTGGCAATCGTGATCTTTCATATCGGGAGCAACGACCGGGATACGCTAATCGCTGATGTTCTGGGATCGCTCATTTGTCTGTCGTTTGGCGCGATGAACGTTTTGGGCGCTGCCTACGCGGCAAACGCCTCGGAAGAAAAAAGTTTTCCACCCCCTTGAAGCGTGGCGCTCCAAACGCCATCTGAGCTAAATCCCTGAAATTGTAAGAGGAGCCCACTTCGCCGCGAAACCCGGCAGAAACACTGTGCTTTTTACCTATCCAACACGGGCAAAATGGCGGCGGAAAAATATTTTTCAGCGACTTGTCGAACAACCAATTTTCGTCATAGCCGCCCTCGCGGCGGCCATCCGGAGATCGAGCCGCTGACTGAATGACCGGGTCAGGCCCGGCCATGGCGAAGTGAGATACGGCGGAGCCATGTCCGCACGCCGCCGAAAAACCTCGATCTTCTGTACAGAAGTTCTGTATGTCAGCCCACCGTCGCGCGGCCGACGCTGACATAGGTGAAGCCGGCGGCCTGCATCTGCGAGGGACGATAGATGTTGCGCAGATCGACCATCAGCGGCCGCTTGAGCAGCGCCTTCATGCGCGTGGTGTCGAGCGCGCGGAATTCGTTCCATTCGGTAAGGATCACGACGCCGTCTGCGCCCTCGAGCGCATCATAGGCGTTCTTGCGCAGATCGACGTTGAGAAGTTTTGCTGCTTCCTTCGCGCCCTCGGGATCGAAGGCGCGGATGGTGGCGCCCTGCTTCTGTAACTCCGGCACGATGACGAGGCTCGGTGCATCGCGCATGTCGTCGGTGCCGGGTTTGAAGGTGAGGCCGAGCACCGCAACGGTCTTGCCCTTCACGCCGCCGAACGCGTCCACGATTTTCTGCGCCATCTTGAGTTTGCGCGCTTCGTTGACGGAGACGACGGCCTCCACGATGCGCGTCGTGGCGCCGCTGTCCTGCGAGGTCTTGAGCAATGCGAGCGTGTCCTTGGGAAAACACGATCCGCCGAAGCCGGGTCCGGCATGGAGGAATTTGGAACCGATGCGTCCGTCCAATCCAATGCCGCGCGCCACGTCCTGCACATCGGCGCCGACCTT
>Ga0335075_10011726_pt1 | contig 13239 bp, 15 predicted proteins | sample Lox_Sample_24_FD_206723 | JGI IMG/M metagenome (GOLD analysis project Ga0335075, IMG submission 206723) | Soil microbial communities from Loxahatchee National Wildlife Refuge, Florida, United States - Lox_Sample_2.4 | ecosystem: Environmental > Terrestrial > Soil > Wetlands | place: USA...
CACGGCCCAGCACATCCCGCCCGGCCAGCGCATCCGGCAACACAGCCGCCTGAATCGCAAACGGCGCGATAATCCCCGCCCCGGCCAGGACATCGACCAGCGGACCAGGAACACCCAGTTCAGCGAAACCCGGAAATATCGTGGCTACCCCGGCCGCGCCGCGGGCGGACCCGCCCTGGCGCGAACGTTCATTGTGCCGCGGGGCCGACTGCGGCTCCCTGGCCTGCCCGACGGCCCGGGCAGAGGACTCACGCTTCGCCCGGCCACGGCGACGTGGGCGGGCATGCGGTACTTCGGCAGGCGCAAGGGTCAAGAGAATCTCTTTCGGATCTGGGGTGGCCGCATTTTCGAAGGCCACCACCTGCGATCCGTGGAAACCAGCTCGCTTACCTAGCGAGGTACGACCGGCGCGCCCGGATGGCAGCGCCTCACGAAGTTCCGTGTAACCCGCAGCCTACCGCACGCCCGAGCAGGCCACACATAGCCAGCCATGCCACCGGCGCCGACAGCCCGCAGGCCGGCGGCGCGCGCTTATCACGTGGCTCCGCGTTCTGCGCCCGCGGATCCGAGCTGCCCGCATTGACGGCTGCCGCGGAACGGATCCCGATGGCCACCATGTTCACGGAGCTGTCGCGCCTGCTCGCCTCATCAATCAGTGCCGCTTCGGCGTCACCGTAGTGATGTTCGTCAGGCCTGCGGCCTGGTGACTGCTTAATGTGGTGACTGCTTAATGTTGGTAGACGGGTCACCTTCGAGTTTCCCAGCAGGTTGGCCAACGATGCGTCCCGGCGAGAAGAGCAGTTATGAACGACCCTGGCGGCACCCGAGTCGCCGTCTATATCGACTTCGACAACATCGTGATCTCACGTTACGACCAGGTTCATGGCCGGGGTCAGTTCCAGCGTGACAAGGTGCGCGGGTTCAACAGGACCGACAGATCGGCCGACCCCGACATCGCGGAGAGGCTCCGGCGCGCCACTGTGGACGTCGGCGCAGTGATCGACTTCGCCTCATCGTTCGGTACCCTCGTGCTGACCCGCGCCTATGCGGACTGGTCAGCCCCGGTGAACGCAGACTACCGCGAGCAGCTCGTCAGCCGCGCAGTGGACCTGGTGCAGCTGTTTCCCGCAGCCGCCTACGCCAAGAATGGTGCTGATATCAGGCTGGCCGTCGATGCGGTGGAGGACATGTTCCGCCTTCCCGACCTGACCCACGTAGTGATCGTGGCCGGGGACTCGGATTACATCGCCCTCGCTCAGCGGTGCAGGCGCCTGGGCCGCTATGTCGTGGGTGTCGGCGTCGCCGGATCGACCAGCAGATCACTCGCAGCGGCGTGCGATGAACTCGTGACCTACGACGCGCTTCCCGGCATTACGCCCGCTGGCGCCACCCAGCTGCCTGCCGTGCGCCCGACCGGCGTACCAGCAGAACATGAGGAATCCGCCAGCTCGCCGCCGGCCCGGGGCTCGCGGAGTACCAGGCGGGCCGCGACTGCGGTGATCGATGAGACTGAACTCGATTCCGAAGACCCACAAGAGCTGGCGACCAGGCTCCTCGAACGGGCGTTGCGACTCGGCCAGGAGAAAGATGACGCGGACTGGCTGCATAGCTCCGCGGTGAAGAGCCAGATGAGGCGCATGGACCCGTCATTCAGCGAGAGAGCTCTGGGCTATCGCTCATTCTCAGACTTCGTGAAGTCACGAGAAGCCATCGCAGAACTTGATGAGACAAACCCGGTGCGGCTCGTACGGCTCAACCCGGCCGTGACCGAACAGTAGGGCAACCGCTGCGAACCAGGGCGGCAAACTCACCCGCGACGTGGTGCTGGCCACCGCGCCGGACATCATCGACCGCGACGGCGCGGACGCCCTTATTCGGGTTTTGCGCCTATGCCAGTTCGGCTCCAGACGGTCAGGCCGCGGTCAGCCGGGTGGCCTGGCAGCCGGCCGCCTGGTCATGGAGCCGAACTTCCTGCCGCAGCCGGCCTGCCTGGCGGTCAGCCTGGCCTCCTCTGGCCACCTGACGTCATAGACCCAGCCGAGTTTCTCGGCCAGCCAGATTGTCCTGGCAGCGATGTCGATCTGGCCCTTCAGGACCCCGTGCCGCGCGCACGTCGGGTCGGCGTGGTGCAGGTTGTGCCAGGACTCACCGAACGACAGGATCGCCAGCCACGAGACGTTCCTGGACTTGTCGCGTACCTCGAACTCCTCCGTGCCGAAGGTGTGGCAGATGGAGTTGATCGACCAGGTGATGTGGTGCAGGAACGCGATCCGCACCAGGGTTGCCCAGAAGAACCCCGTCACGGCTCCCTGCCACGACATTGACCACAGGCCGCCGATGAGGGCAGGCGCGAGCAGGGAGATGCCGACCAGCCAGGGAAACCACCGTGAGATCGCCGAGACGTCCGGGTCCGCTAGCCAGTCCGGGCAGAACTTCTCTTCCGAGGTGATGTCGCCGTCGAACATCCAGCCGATGTGGGCGTACGCCAGGCCCCTGGCGAGGGCCTTTGGGTCGTTCCCGAACCGCCATGGCGAATGCGGATCCCCTTCCTTGTCGCTGTACTTGTGATGCCTGCGGTGATCGGCGACCCAGGTGATCACGGGCTTCTCGATGGCCAGGCTCCCGGCGATCGCCAGCGCGATCTTGAACCAGCGCGTCGCCTTGAAGGACCCGTGGGTGAAGTAGCGGTGCAGGCCCACACTGACGCCGAGCCCGGTGATGTAGTAGAACGCGACCGAAAGCACAACGTCGTGCCAGCCCAGACCCCAGCCCCAGGCCAGCGGCACCGCGGCGACCAGCGCCAGGAACGGGACGGCCACGAACACGCCCACCAGCACGCGGTCGAAGGCGCTGGTCCGCTCCGGCATGATCTCCGGCCTGGCCACTGTAGGCGGGGTGAGTCCGTCGTCAGTTCGTGCCGCTGCGGCATCCGTCGTCGTTGTCATGCGGTGCTCGCTTGCTGGTCGCGGTATGTCACTGGAGCAGATTGCTCCGCATCGACCAGGGTCCGGGACCAACGCGATGACACTTACGTAGCCGTATCTTACGCGACCGTAGGTTCCCCCCTGCGGACCCCGCCGCAGTGGGCCCTCATCAGCCGGCCTGAGCTTGAAGTGGCCACTACACTGATGAGGCTTGTTGACACGGGTTCACCCGCACGATCTCCCGGGGCTGACCGTGGCGGCCGCGCGCCGCCGTCCCTTCTCAATCCAGCGCTTCCCGCCAGTAGCTCGACCCACCCATCGGCGACCTCGGCCAGACGCCGATGATGCCGCGTTGCGGCGATTGAACCCGTCGTGCACGGGTAGTGCAGTGGTTTAGGCGAAAGGGCTCGGACCCATGGTTGACCAGGCGCTATCTGAAGATCAGGCAGCTCCCCCAGGGGCCATGGTCACTCCCAGAACATGCGGCTCAAGGGAACGAACGCCTACCCGCAGCACTTGGGCGGTGGGCGAGCAAGACGGCACAGGGGGTTCGATTCGGCCACGCGGGGAGAGGCCCCGCGAAAGACCGTAGCCAGATCGCTGCTATTACCCGGAGCTGGACATGATCATTCTCGGCATAATCCTGCTTATCATCGGCTTTATCGCCAAAATCGCTATTGTCTGGACCATCGGCATCATCGTGCTGGTGGTCGGCCTGATTCTGGCGTTGCTCGGCATGATGGGTCACGCGGTGGCCGGCCGAAGACACTACTTCTGAACGGATTCGACCCGGCGTTCGCCGGCGGCCGAGGATGTCGGCGGGCAGGCTGGCAGGCCGTGTTCTGCTCTGTGCTGTAGCGCGCGCTCGAGGAAACCATGGCGTCCCGGTCCGCGCCTACAAGGTTTACGCCGCATGGGTCGGCGAGAAAGCAGCGCGGCTGAAGCTCAGCGGCTGGCTTCTCGCCCGTCCGGGCCCCGCACGGCACGGGTTTCCGGGCCCATGTGTGGGCACTATCAGGGCCTGGCGAGCTGCGTCTGCGGCTCCCGGGCAGGACCAGGGACAAAGCGGCGCTGTGAGCGCTGTGGGAGGAAGGCTAGCGTGTTCGAGGCAGGCAACATCCGGGAATGGCGCGGTCACGACGTGGTTGACGCCCAGAATCACAAGATCGGTGAGCTGGAGGCCGTCTACGTTGACACCGGCAGCGACCTGCCGTCGTTCGGCACGGTCAAGGTCGGACTGCCGACCCGGCACCGGCTAGTGTTCGTGCCTCTTGAGAGGGCGACGGTGGGTCCGGGGTATGTCAAGGTCGGCTACGACAAGAAGCAGGTGAAGGAAGCGCCGTCGATTGACACCGACGGGGAGCTGCCGGCGGCCGAGGAGGAGGCGGTCTTTAAGCACTACGGCCTGGCCTACGAGCCGGGCACCGGGGGTGAGCGGCGGCTGGCCCGCCGCTAAGCAACCGTGCTGATCGGAGGATCCAGTGATTGCCCTGTTTCTGCTGCTGGTGATCGTGGCGATCGTGCTGGGTATCGTGGGCGTTGTCGCGAAGGGCCTGTTGTACCTGCTGATCATCGGCATTGTCGTCTTCGTCGGCGCCCTCCTGCTGGGCGCCCTGCGGATGCGGCGGCGGCCCGGCAAGCGTCCGGCCCGGTAAGTCGTTCCGGCCAGTGGCCCAGGTCTTTGCGTAGCCGCGGTTATCAGCGCGTGCGCGGGTAGCCAGCGGCCGTGGAATACGTGCTCAGCATGGTGGCCGCGGCTCTTCTCGGGGCTGGTTATGTGCTCCACGGGGCAGCGCAGCAGGCACGCAAGGCCCATTTCCTGCGCATGCAGCTGCTGGCCGATCTGCTCCACCGGCCGCGGTGGCTGGCCTGCGGACCAGAGCAGGTTGCCTCGCCAGTACCTGCATGAATGGCTCCGGAGCGGAGAGCAAGATAAGCGACAGGCAGGCTGAGCGGCGTGACAACAGCGTGGCGCGGTGGCCCGTGGCGACGGCAGCCGTATGTCTTGGCGGGCGTGGCAGGACCGAGGACGCCCGCTAGCTCGTCTACTCGCCCGCCGGGCTCGCGGTGATCCCGCCGGTGCGCATCCGGCGGATGCCATGCTCGATGAACTCCAGGTGAAGGCTGCTCCGCCGATCCATGCAGTCCCGACGGTCCCGGTGGCCGTGCGAGGCCGGATAGGCGCAGATAGTGGTCTACTGGCGGTGCCGGCGGCGTGCTGGGGTCAGGCCGGGGAAGTCGGCTGGGTCGCTGTCGATGAAGGTCCGGGCGAGGTCGGACAGGCGCAGGTTGTGATCGCGGGCGTACTGCCGCAGGGTAGTGAAGGCGGTGTCCAAGTCCAGGCCGAGACGTTCAGCGAGTTTGCCTTTGGCCTGCTCGATGACCACCCGGCTGTTGAGGGCGGCTTGCAGTTGCTCGCCGACGATTTCGGCGCGGCGCAGGTTGCGTTCATGGAGCAAGCCGATGGTTGCGGTGTCGGCCAGGGCCTGGCCGATGCGCATGTCAGCCGGGTCGAAGGGGCCCGGCTGGTCGTGGAACAGGTTGAGACCGCCAAGGACCTGTTCGCGCAACCGCATGGGCAGGGCGTGCACGGCGGTGAAGCCTGCCTGCAGGGCGGCTGGGGTGAACCGTGGCCAGCGTTGCTGCGCGTGTCTCAGGTCGGGTTCGATGACCGGCTGCCCGGTGCGGATGGCCTCCAGGCAGGGTCCCTCCTCGCCTTCGAGCTGGAATATCTCCAGCAGGCGGACGGCTTCGCTGGACGCGGCGACGAGCCGCAGCTGGCCGCGGGGGTCAGCCAGCATCACCCCAGCCGCCGATGCGCCGAGCAGTTGTACGCTGCGGTCGGAGAGCAAGTGCAGGAAGTCGATGACGTCGAAGTCGGCGACCATGGTGTCGGCCAGATCGACGAAGGTGTCCGAGAGCAGTTCCTGATCCATCTCCGCTTGCCTTTGCGAGAGCGGCCGCCGCTGGCGGGCGCGGGCCGTGTGACGTCTCACACCATCATCTGGGTGGGTCCGGGTCGAGCCGCAGGCGGCGGGTCACGATGTCGTGCGCGACGTCGCTGAGCCGCCTGTCCTGGGCGTAAGCGTATGCCCGCAGCCGCGCGAAAGCTTCGGTGATGCTGACCCCGAGCTGTTCGGTGAGCATGCCGGTGGCCTGGGCGATCTCGGCGTTGTGGGCCGCCAGGTCTGGGGACTGGCTGGCCGGGGCGGCGCCGGGCAGGAGATCATCTGTCTGGCGGCCCTCGGCGTCGAGCAGCAGCATGGTCGCGGTGTCGGCGAGGATCAGCGCGTCGCCCAGCTGGAAGGTGTCCAGCGGTCCTTCCTTGTCCCGGTACAAACCAAGCACCCCGACCCGGATCGCCCCGATCCGCAGCGGGAATGCGAAGATCGCGGCGGCGCCTGCCCGGCCCGCCGCCTCAGCGAACACTGCCCACTGCTGTCCGGCGCCGTCGGCCAGGTCGGCGGCCAGCACGGGAACGCCGGATATGGCGGCGTCGTGGCATGGCCCTTCGCCCAGGGTGATCTGCACCTCGGCGAGGGTCTCGCTGACCAGGTCGGTGGCGCACATTGCCTGACCTGGCCTGGACCCGTCACTGGCTATCACCCACGCGCCGCTGACATCCAGGCTGGTGGCCGCCGCCGCGCACACGTCCGCAACCAGCACCCGGCGGCGCCGGCTGGCCGCCTGCGCAGCGACCAGTTCCCAGACCCGGGCCACCCGGCTGGCGTCATCACCGCCCGCTTCACGCTCTGCGTGGGGCGGCATTACCGGAATCCCTGCGGCCAGGCCGGGCCGGGCCGGTGGTGGCCGATGCGATCATGGGCTATGAGGCCCCGTGTCAGCCGCAGTAGGCCGCTGGTGGGGGTCACGCCGCCCTTCTTCCTGCTGGCGTTCTGGCCTGACAGTGGGCAGCCCGGCCGCGGCAGCCGACGGGTCTGGCCTCAGGACAGGCCGCGCGGCTCGCTGGCGCGATGGTACCCCGGCTGCCTCTTCTACGCTCGAATACAACGGGACGCTGGTCATCATGCCGGTCAGGTCAAGCACCCGCAGCACCGGCGGCCCCGGGGCGGCCAGCATCAGGCCAGCCCCTGCCTGCTGGGGCTGCCTGGCGGCCGCCGCCAGCGCGCGCATCCCGGCGCAGTCGGTGAACTCCAGAGCCGCCAGGTCCACGATCAGACACGGCACCCGGATCGCCACAGTCGTGACCAACGCGCCGATGCGTACCGCATCGGTCACGTCTAGCTCCCCCGACAGCACGACCACCACCTGGCCGGCGCACTGGCGGGTAGACATACCCGCCCGAAAACGCCTGGCAGCATCCCACCCGTCTGCCCCGTCAATCCGGCGCCATCGGACGGAGGCGGATCGGTGACGTCTGCCATCAGGCACCCCTCAATGGGCAGCGAAAAGCTCCGTAACCCTGCTGCACATCCGCGCCGAGCGGCCGATGTGCAGGTACCGGGGTCCGGAGCACCGCTTCAATGTTACTCGCGGCCGGCCAGCGAACAATCAGCCCGGACCGGACTCCTTGTCGCCTCCTGCCTCGACAGACCCCCGTGCCTGGCGAGTGGCCGCCGGGTCCAGGGTCAGCCAGCTGTGCTGGTGTACCCGCACGATGGTGGAGTCGGCCGGCACCGCCCGGCGCCTAGGGTGCGGGCCTGCGGAATGGCGCCGGTGTGGATTCGGGATCGTCTGGCGCATGCGGTGGTGTGGGGGGATTACGGCCGAGATAGGCGACGAGCCGGTCCCCCGGGCCGGCCCCGGGGACCGCGGTGACCGGCGGGCTGAACAGGGGTTGCCGGTCAGTTTCGGCGATGAGCAGCGGGACGACGGCCAGCAGGCTGGCGGCCAGCGCGTCCGGGATTGGCCGGTTGTGGCCGCAGGCCTGAGATATGTCCCATCCGTGGACGGCGATCTCGATGGCTCCCGCGCATTCCATCGCGATGGCGGGGAGCGGGAGGTCGCCGATGTCAAGTACCTGGCGCCGGGGGCCGGCGGTGGCCCGTGCGGCCAGCAGCCGGACGGCCCGGTCGCAGAAGGTCCGGACGGGGTCGGTGGCCGGGTCGCGGTCCGGTGTCGCGGAGGTCAGGGCCACGTGCCCGGTGACGGTCCCGTCGTGCAGCGCGGCCAGGGACTCGCTCGCGTGCCTGAGCAGCATCCCCAGATTCCAGCCCCGGCATGGTGTGGGGCGGGGCAGCAGCGCGGGCGTGACGCCGAGCACCGTTCGCCCGGCATAGCTGATCGCCTGCTCCAGCAGTGGAGTCCCCCCGCCCGCCTCCCCTTGCCCCTTCACTGGCGTGGCCCGCCCGTGCCGGTCGCGGCGGGCAGCACCTCCGGCAGGCCGAAGATCGGGAGCAGTTCGGGCTGGTTGAACGAGACGACGTGCGCGATGCCCGCACCGCCGACGGTGAGCACCTGCACCGCATGGGCGTGGTGGCGGCCGTCGCGGCCGAGCAGGTAGCACGCAAAGCCGGGCTGGGTATTGGCGGCGACGGGGACCATCTTGAAGTCCCCGGGCTGGCCGAAAACCCGGGAGCCGAGGAACTGCCCGATCCGGCCGCGCCCGGCGAACCAGGTGAGTATCGGCGGCATCTCGAATATGGCGTCCTCTCGCAGCAGCCGCGAGAGGGCGGACGCGTCGGCGTTCTCGAAGGCCGCCGCGTACCGGTCGAGCAGCGCACGCTGGCCTGTTTCCGCGGGTTCGCGGATCTCCTCCTGGGCCAGCCCTTCCTGCCCGATCCGGGCACGGGCGCGCAGCAGCAGGCCATTCACCGCGGTCGTCGTGGTGCCGAGCAGGTCGGCGACCTCGGACGCCTGCCATTGCAGGACATCCCGCAAGATCAAGACCGCACGCTGCCGGGCGGGCAGGTACTGCAAGGCGGCGATCAGGGCCAGCCGCAGGCTCGCCCTGGAATCCACGACCGATGCGGGGTCGGCGGGGTCGGCCTCTACCAGGGCGTCGGGGATCGGCTCCAGCCACGGAACCTCGCCTGGCCCGGTGGCCAGCGGTCCGTCCGGGTTCGCACCCGGGGCGCCGAGGCCGGACGGGAGCGGCCGCCGGCTCCGGTTCTCCAGGGCCCGCAGGCACGTGTTGGTGGCGATCTTGTACAGCCAGGTGCGCAGCGACGCGCGGCCCTCGAAATCGTCATAAGACCGCCACGCGCGGATCAGGGTCTCCTGCACCTGGTCCTCGGCGTCGTGGACCGAGCCGAGCATCCGGTAGCAGTGCGCCAGCAGCTCAGCCCGGTACGGGCCGGTGAGCTGCGCGAAATCCGCCTGGTCCGTCATGGGGATGCCTCCTCGCCTGGTTGCACGTGCCCCATCTGTGTTGATCCGCGGGACGGCCGAAAGTCACCGGGGGACGCGCGTTGATTTCGGCTCCGAGCCCGGATCTGTACTGGCGGAACGTCTCACACCGCAAGGAGCCATGATGACAACTCAGCAGCTATCAGGAACGACGGCGATCGTCACCGGCGCGAGCCGCGGCTTCGGCCGCGGCGTCGCCGCCGCCCTCACCCAGGCTGGCGCGCACGTCGTCGGCGTGGCCCGCGACGCCGGCGCGCTGGAGGAGGTGCGCGAGCAGCTCGGCGCAGCGTTCACGCCGGTGGCCGCCGACGCGGCCGACCCCGTGGTGGCCGGCCAGCTGATCGACGGGTACCGCCCCAGCGCCCTGGTGCTGAACGCCGGCGCGCCCCCGCTGCCGCGGCCGATCCATCACCACACCTGGCAGACCTTCAGCCGCAACTGGGAAGTGGACGTGCAGCACGCGTTCCACTGGACCCGCGAGGCGCTACTGGCTCCGCTGGAGCCGGGCAGCACGGTCATCGCGGTCTCCAGCGGGGCGGCGCTGCGGGGCTCGCCCATATCGGGTGGCTATGCCGGGGCCAAGGCCACCATCCGGTTCCTCACCGGTTACGCAGCCGAGGAATCGCGCCGGGAAGGACTCGGCATCCGCTTCATCGCGGTGCTTCCCCAGCTGACGCCGGAGACCGGACTGGGCCAGCCCGCGGTCGCCGCGTACGCGGCACGGGAAGGCGTGGATGTCGAGGCCTTCCTGGCCAGCCGCGGGCCTGCCCTCACCCCCGCCCGGGCCGGCCAGGAAATCGCCAGCCTCATCACCGGCCCCGGCCAGGACCCCGGCCCCGACCAGGGCGCCTACCTGCTCGGCGCGGCCGGCCTGAGCCCCGTGTCCTGACGTCCGGCAGCAGAAAACAAGAAAAGCGAGGAGCAGAAATGAACGATCTACTCGACAGCGCCGTCACCGCGCACGGCGGCCTGGACCGATGGAATCAGGTCAGGTCGATCACCTTCGACGCGTCCATTACCGGGGCCTTCTGGTACCTCAAGGGACAGGGTGACGCGCTCAGGCACGTTCGCCTGGAGGTGGACACCACGCGGCAGCTGGTGACCATCGACTTCGCCGGCCAGGACAAGCGGGCGGTCTTCGAGCCGCACCGGGTCGTCGTGCAGCGTGGTGACGGCACGCTCATCGAGGCCCGCGATGACCCGGAGAGGTCGTTTGACGGTCACCAGTTCGAGACCCCGTGGGACGGCATTCATCTCGCCTATTTCGTCGGGGAGGCGCAGTGGACGTATGTGAATATGCCGTTCCTCGCTACCCGGCCCGGGTTCGTCACCGAAGAAATCGGCCCCATCGAGGTCGGTGGTGAAACGTGGCGTCGGCTGGAGGTGACGTTTCCCGAGCACGTCAAAAGCCACACCCGCCAGCAGGTCTTCTGCTTCGGCCCGGACGGGCTGCTGCGCCGCCATGACTTCACCATCGACCTGCTCGGCGCGGTGCCCTCGCAACTCGAGGCCACCGGCTACCGCGACGTCGACGGCATCATCGTCCCCACCATGCGACGGGCCTACGACCAGCTCAATCCGGATCATCTGCTGATGGTCGCCATCGACATGAGCAAGATCACCCTCCGCTGATCTCACGCCTCCCGGCCAATGTGCTTCTACCTCGGATTCAACATTCCTTCAACATTTACTCAGGGCCCGGGCCGCAGGCTGGCCCGATCGCGTAGCCACAGTTCCGGGAAGGGTGGCCACATTACGGGGAAGGCCAGTGTCGCATGAAACACGGTTTTACGAGCTGCCAGGCCACCACTCAGCCTAGGAGAGTCCGATGAGGCTTACGCGCAGCGCACTAAATGTACGGAAGATCGTGACGGGAGCGTCCTTACTTGCGCTGGCCGCGCTGGCCGCCGCCGGTTGCGGGGTTCAGCGATACGGCGGTGGCAGCATCGTGGCTGCCGATTCCCGGGTCGCCATGTGCTCGTCCGGGCACGGAAGCGAGGTCACGATGTCAAAGCAGTGGGCGGCCGAAGGCGCCCGCCTGATCAAATTCAAGGCCAGCATGCTGAAGAACCTGCCTGCTCATCTCCCCCCGCCTGCGAATACAGGCTCCTATGCCTACCAATCACAGCCGGTCGATATCACCAGGGCGGGCAGCTACATACTGAACTTCGGGCCGGTCGATGCGAAGTTCGATTACCCGGTGTCGCCGCAGGCAGTAGTATTCGACTTCCCGCCGGATACCAAATTCTCAGTGACTCCTGCCGGTAAAACCGGCATGGTGACGCTCAACGGCAAGCGATACCTTCAGGCCGAGGTAGCGGTAACGAATTTCTCCGCTCCATACTGTTCCCTTACTGGCTGGATATACTGACCTGCGCGGATATCGAAGGGGCATCACAATGTTCAACCGTCCACTAGTAAGGACAGCGGTCGCTCTTGCGATTACCGCGCTAGCCTTAGCAGTCCCGGCAGTCTCAGCGGACGCAGCCGGCCCAACTCAGGTCTGCTATTCCGACGTAGCGGTAAGTAATACGCTCGGTGCAAACCAAAGCGTGAGCGCGTCATGGGCAGAAGACGGGCATTATGAACTCAACGGTTTCATAAACCAGAACGGCAATAAAGGGGTCAGTCCATATATAACCTCGTGGTCCGAGGCAAGTAGTGAATTCAATTTCATAAACGTCGGCGGACGCAACGACGGCCCCGGCACAACCACCGTTAGCGGCTGGCTCGTACTGAGCTGGGTCTGTTAACCGTCGGGGTTTTCATGATCCCGGTGGATTGTTCGCACATACGACACCAAATCCACCGGGATCATGGAGCTCCGGGCGCCGATCAAGCCTGGCCCGCGAGCCAGGTCACCAGGTTGGCCCACAGCCGCGCGTAGCCCGGCCAGTCCATGAACTCCGGTGGGCACCAGTGCGGCGCGCAGTCGGAGGTGAACACCGCGGCCCGCCCGGAATGGTATTCGCCGCAGGCGATGAGCGGATCGTCGCCGCAGCGCACCAGAACGGCCGCGGCCGGCTTGGCCGTCACCCGGTTGTAGCCGAGCAGCATGGGCCAGCTCAGCGGCAGCCCAGCCAGCACCGGATGGTCCGGCGCGGCGACCGACGGCACCACGCCCTGGGGCGCTTCCGCCCGGTCGTCGGTCTCGCCGATGACCACCGGCAGCGCGTGCTCGACCGGAGTGCCGTGATACCTCGCCTTGCCCTCGATCCCGGCGAAGGACAGGTACCCGCCGATCATCAGCAGCCCGCCGCCACCGCGCACGTACGCCTCAAGCTCCCCCAGCCGGTTCGGCGCGACCATGGACCGCTCGAACGTGTCCGGCGACAGCAGCAGGCTGTTCGCGCCGATGTCGCTCAGGATGACCGCGTCGTGGCGCGCCAGCTGGTCCGCCGACCCCGGGAACTGCCCGGGAACCAGATGGCCGGGCAGGTACTCGACCTCGATCCCGGCTCCGGCCAGCGCGGCGCGGAGCTGGCCCGCTCCCTCCACGTAGGTACTGGTCGTGAACGAGTCGACGCCCTTGATGTGCAGGCTGTGCGTGACCCAGCTCTCGCCGCAAAGCAGCACCCTCATCGAACAGTCCCTTCGCTACGGGCTTTCGCCGATGGCCGGCCGACGGGCCGGCCGGGGGGCGGCCGACGGGCCGGCCGGGGGGCCGGCCGACTCGCGGATCACCAGCTCCACCGGCAGCACCTCGGTGCGCGCCGGGGCCTCCGGGTCGGCCAGCCGCTCGAACAGCAGCTCGACGCCGGTCTGGGCCAGGCGTTCGACCGGCGACCGGATCGTGGTCAGCCGCGGCCGCACGTACTGGCTGAACCTGATGTCGTCGAACCCGACGATGGACAGGTCCTCCGGCACCCGGATGCCATGCGACTCGGCCGCGGACATCACGCCGAGCGCGATGTAGTCGCTGGCCACGAACGCCGCGGTGGGCGGGTCGGCCGCGGCCAGCAGGTGCGGCAGCGCGCTCATCCCGAACTGCTCGGTGAACTGGCCG
>Ga0335075_10011727_pt1 | contig 13238 bp, 11 predicted proteins | sample Lox_Sample_24_FD_206723 | JGI IMG/M metagenome (GOLD analysis project Ga0335075, IMG submission 206723) | Soil microbial communities from Loxahatchee National Wildlife Refuge, Florida, United States - Lox_Sample_2.4 | ecosystem: Environmental > Terrestrial > Soil > Wetlands | place: USA...
TCGGACGCGGCGATGTCCAGCGGCCAGCAGGCCGGCCTGCTCGCGGCCGGGGCGCCCGCGGAGGATCGCACCTCCCCGAGGGTGGCGTGAACCCGGCATCGGGCGCGGGCGGCCTCGACATCTTCGAGGCTGAGCGTCCGCGCCTGATCGGCCTGGCCTACCGCATCACCTGCTCGCTGGCCGATGCCGAAGACGTGGTGCAGGAAGCGTGGATACGGTGGGCCGCCCGCGACGCCGCCGCCGTGGACAACCCGGCCGGCTGGCTCACAACCGTCACGTCGCGCCTGGCCCTCGACCGTCTGCGGGCGCAGCGCCGGCGGCGAGAGGTGTACGTCGGGCCGTGGCTTCCCGATCCAGTGACCACCGCCAGGAACGCCGAGGAAGCGGCCGAGCTGGCCGACTCGCTGACCCTCGGTTTCCTGGTGCTGCTCGACACGCTCGGCCCGTACGAGCGAGTCGCCTTCCTCCTCGGTGACGTGTTCGGCGAACCCTATCCGGCAATCGCCAAGATCCTCGGGAAAACCGAGCCCGCGTGCAGGCAGCTGGTCTCGCGGGCCAGGCGAAAGCTGCGCTCGGCCCGGCCAGGCGCCGGGACTCCTCCCCCGGCGCCCGCCTCGGCCGAGATGCTCCAGCAGCTGATGCGCTCCGTGCTCGCGGACGACGAAGAGAGGATCCTGAGCCTCCTCCACCCCGACGTCGTGCTCACATCCGACGGGGGCCCCACCCGGCGGGCAGCCAGGCACCCAGTCGTCGGCGCCGAGCGGGTGCGGCAACTCCTCAAAGGCACCTGGAAGCTCATCGCGTTCAAGACCAGCTCGAGTCCGGACGAGCGGCCCCCGGTACGCCTCACCGAGGTCAACTCGAGCCCTTCGCTGGTGCTGGACACGCCTGAGGGGCCGATCGTGATCACGGGCGAGGCCGTCGCCGGCCAGATCACCTCTATCTGGGCCCGGCTCAACCCCGACAAGACCGCGGCGCTCAAGGATTCGCCGCCTATCGTCTGAGTCGTGCCACCGATCACGCCGGCATGTAGGTCTCGAACCAGGTCACGACCCGGGTCAGGTAGTCGGTGACAGCCGGGAACCGGCTGACGCCGTGTCCTTCCTCAGGGTAGATCACCAGTTCCGAGTCGACGCCGTGGCCGGTCAGCGCCTGATAGAACGCTCTCGCCTGGCCGGCCGGCGTGCACCGGTCCTTCGCGCCCGCCGTGAGCAGGGTCGGTGTCCTGGCCTTGCTCGCGTGCATCACCGGGCTGCGTGTGTGCACCTGATTGCCGATTTCCTCGGGATCGGCGTTGCCCAGGAACCACAGGCCCCAGCGGGGGATGTTGGTGGTGAACGTGAAGCTGTACCACTCGGTCACCGGCGAGCCCGCCACGGCGGCCTTGAACCTCTGGTCCTGGGTCACCAGCCAGGCCGACATGAATCCGCCGTAGCTGACGCCCATCGTGCCGATCCGCGCCGGGTCGGCGATCCCGCGCTCGACCATGGCGTCGATTCCGGACAGGTAGTCGTGGGTGTCCGCGCCGCCCATGTCGCCGACGACCGCGGCGGCGAACTCCCGGCCCCGCCCGGAGCTGCCGCGCGGGTTCGGGTGCAGGACGGCGTATCCGCGGGAGACCAGCAGAGGCACCGCGTGGCCGTGCATCGCCCAGCTCCGCTGGTAGGCACCGATCGGCCCGCCGTGGACGTGCAAGATCAGCGGGAACGGCCCGGCCCCGGGAGGCGTGCACAGGACTCCCTCGATCGCTGTGCCGTCGGGTGCGCTCCAGCTGACGTTCGTCGCGGAGCCCGCGACAGACCGGATGTAGTCGGTGCCGGCGTGCGCCAGGGAGGCCAGCACCTGGTCGGCGCCCGCGCCGACGACCGCGACCTGCTGCGGAAGGTCGTAGTCGTCCCTGGCCACGACGACCCGGCCGTCGGAGGTGAAAGCACCGGCCGGATTGAACCAGCTCGCCCACGATTGCGCGGACGAAACCAGTTCCTCGCCGGTGATCGTCTCCGGCAGGGGTCCCTCCTCGGCGGAGGCGATCCCGGCCACGCAGTCCAGGTGGCGCTGGCCGATATAGCCGAGCCGCGTTCGGTCGATCCACTGGACCGCGGTGACGTCTGTCCCGGCGGTGTCTACGGCGCACCGGGTGCCGGCCACCAGGTCCAGCAGGATCAGGTCGCCCGCCACGATCAACCGGTCGCTGCATACCGCCTCTACCACGGCGGCTCTCGTGCCGTCTGGCGTCCCGGCAGGCAAGCCGAGCTGGACGTCGCTGCGGAGCAGTTCGGTCACCTCCCCCGTGGCGATGTCGAGCCGACTGAGCACCGCCGAGTACCAGGCGTCCTCACCGGGCTGTTCGCTGGTGATCGCCAGCACATGCCCGGGGCCGGACCAGGCCGCCTCCCAGACGTTCAGCCCGTCGGGCGAAACCCTCGCGAGCTCGCCGGAAGCCAGCGTGTAAAGCCACAGGCCGCGCCAGGCGTCCTCGGGCGTCCCGGCCTCGACCTGCGGGTGCCAGGACGGCAGCCCGGACTCGCCCGAGCCCGCGGTTCCCGATCCCTGCGCGTCAGCCACCTCCGCTCCGAGCCCGGCGACCCCGAGCAGGATCCGGGTGCCGTCCGGTGACCACGCGAGATACTCGACCGTGCCGGGGACGGCAGGCGCCGCCTGGGCCTCGCCGAGCTGCCCATCGGCCAGCAGGTAGAGCTGGAACGCCTCAGCCTTGGCCCGGTCGGACAGGAAGGCCAGGGCTGACCCGTCCGGCGCGAACCGGGCGGACCTGGCTGACCCGCCACGGGAAGTCAGCGGGCGCAGCGCGCCGTCCCGCACCTCGTACAAGGCCGTGCGCGGCAGCCCCTCGAGTTCGTCATAGACCAACCCGGTCACGGCGATGCGGCTGGCGTCGGTCGTCGCGACGAGATCGGTTACGTGGTGCGGCCCGCCCATAGCCGGCTCGTGCAGCCGCCGGACATGCTCGGCGACCGCAGCGTACTCAGGGGATTCCCACAGGTCTTTGCGCATAGTCCAGGAATGATCTCATGCACTAACGAGCGGCGGTGCTGGCGGAGGAAGCCGCCGGCCCGGGTCAGCGCGGCGTCGCCCTCGTCCAGGACGGCGGCGAAGGCCTGGAACACGTGCGGCACGCCCGGCACCACGTCCAGGGTGACCGCGACGTCGGCGTGGGCGGCCCGGGCCGCGAGCCGGATCGCGTCATCCAAGAGGATCTCATCCGAACCGGCCTGGATCAGCAGCGGCGGCAGGCCCGCGAGGCTGCCGTAGATCGGGCTCGCCGCGGGGTCGCAGGGGTCGGCGCCGTTGAGATAGTCGCCGGCCCGGACGCGGATGGCGGCGGCGGTGATCACCGGATCGACGTCGGCCTTGGTCTTGATGCTGTCCCCGGTGCCGGCCAGGTCGACCCAGGGCGACATCAGCACGACCGATGTGGGCCGCGGCAGGCCGGCCCGCCCGATGGCGGCCAGGGTGACCACGGCCAGGTTAGCGCCGGCGGACTCTCCCGCCAATGCGACCCGGGCGGCGTCCTCGCCGCTGTCGAGCAGGCCCTGGTAGGCGGCCAAGGCGTCGTCCGTGGCGGCGGGGTAAGGGTGTTCGGGCGCGAGCCGGTAGTCGACCGTCACCACCTGCATGCGCGCCGCTCGCGCCAGATCGGAGGCCAGGCCCACCGAGTCCGCGGCCGAGCCGATGGCGAAGAACCCGCCGTGGAAATACAGGATGACGCCGTCAGCCGTGAGGCCGGGAATGTCGATGTAGGTGACCGGCACGCCCCCGAGCTGCCCGGTGGTGGTGACGACGTCGGGGGGCACCGGGGCGGCGGCAATCATCTTCTCGAACAATGGCCGCTGCTCACCCAGATCGCCAGCCGGGTTGAACGGTGACGCGCGCAGCATGCTCGCGATCGCCTGACGCTGCTGCCGGGTCATGAGTCCTTCTCCTGCGTGTTGATGCCGAGGGTGAAGTTAAAGTTCCCCACGCCGTGGCGGCCCAGGCCCACCATCACCAGGCCTGTTCCCTCCAGCCAGCGCGCCATCGCCAGCGGGCCGACGTCCAGCGGGCGCAGCCCGAGGCTCTCGATGAACGCTGACACGCTCGCCTTGGCCGGCGCGTCGTCGCCCGCGATGAGCACATCGAGAGGGCGGTCCTGGGCCAGGGCGTTGCCGAAGACGGCGTTGAACGCCTTCACCACGTGGGCGCTGGCGGGGGCGGCCTTGGCGATGTCCTGGGCAGCGGATGTGCCCTCGGGGGTGATCAGCTCCGTGCCACCCGGAGCGAAGTCGTTGGACATGTCGACGAGGATCTTCCCGGCCAGCCCGTCCCCGTACTGGGTGACGACGGGCACGCCGCTGGCGTACGGCACGGCGAGCAAAACGATATCGCCGGCCGGGGCGGCGCCGAAGGCCCGGGTCGTGGCGCCGCCGCCGAGCGCGCGGGCCAGGGCGGCGGCCTTGGCCGGGTCGCGGCCGGTGACCTCGACGGTGTTGCCGCCCGCGACGGCCTTGACGCCGATGAGACGGGCCATGTTTCCCGACCCGATGATGCTGATGCTGCTCATGATGTGTACCTGTTCCGTTCCTTGGGGTCCTTGGTGATACCAGCCTCGGATGCGGCAGGGTGAACGGTCTTCACCCAGTCAGCGTGATAGCGGCGACCGCAAGGCGGCTGACGCGGTCAGGCTGATCGCGGGCGCGCGACACACCTGGGCTCATGACGGCGCCGAACCGCCTGGTGGGATGATGAGCGGGTGGGATCTCCGGCAAGATCGCGCTCCGCGGCCGGTGGTGGCCGTGAGGGGGGCGGGGTGATCGCCCGGCTGGAGCTGTTCGGGCGGCTCGGGGGTCCGGCGCGGGTGACGGTGGTGTCGGGGCCCGCAGGCAGCGGCAAGACGGTGTTGCTGCGGTCGTGGATCGCCGAGGCCGGGCTGGCCGGCCGGGCGGCGTGCGTGGCGGCCGGCCAGGAGGAGCGTGACCCGCAGCGGTTCTGGCTGTCGGTGGCTGGGGCGCTGCGCCAGACGGACCCCGGGGCGGGACTGGTGCGGGCGGTCTCGGTGGCGCCCGAGCTGGACGGGTGGGCGCTGGTTGAGGGGCTGCTTAAGGATCTGGCGCCGCTGGCTGATCCGGTCTGGCTGCTGGTCGATGATGTGCACGAGCTGGGCCCGGAGGTGCTGCGGCAGCTGGAGCTGCTGGTGATGCGGGCCCCCGACGGGCTGCGGTTCGTGCTGGCCGCCCGGCACGACGTGCGGCTGGGGTTGCACCGGCTGCGGCTGGAAGGCGAGTTGACCGAGATCCGCTCCGCCGACTTGTCGTTCACGCGCGGTGAGGCGCAGGCACTGTTCCAATCGGCAGGAGTGGAGCTGTCCGGGCCGGCCCTGGCGCAGTTGCACGAGCAGACCGAGGGCTGGGCGGCCGGGCTGCGGCTGGCCGCGCTGTCGCTGACCGGGCACCCGGATCCGGAGCGGTTCGCGGCCGAGTTCTCGGGCAGCGAGCGCACCGTGGCGGGCTACCTGCTGGAAGAGGTTCTGGAGCGGCAGAGCGAGCCGGTCCGGCGGCTGCTGCTGCATACCTCGGTCCTGGACCGGGTCAACGGCCAGCTCGCCGACCTGCTGACCGGCGATGCCGGCGGGGAAGCGATCTTGCAGGACCTGGAGGACGCTGGCGCGTTCGTGATGTCGCTGGATTCGCGGCGGTCCTGGTTCCGTTACCACCGACTGTTCGCCGACCTGCTCCAGCTGGAGCTGCGGCGCTCGGCACCGGGCGAGGTCGCCGGGCTGCATTACGCCGCCGCCGGATGGCTCGCCCGGCATGGGTATCCGGTGGAGGCGGTCCGGCATGCCCAGGCCGCGCGGGGCTGGCCCCTGGCCGCCCGGCTGCTCGCCGATGCGTGGCCCGGCCTCTATCTGGACGGGCAATCCGCCGCCGTTCACGAGCTGCTGGCCGGGTTCCCGGCCGAGACCCGTGTGGCGGACGCTGAGCTGGCTGTGGTGGCGGCGGCGGATGAGCTCGCGCAGGGATCGCTTGAGGCCGCCGAGCGGTTCCTGACCCTGGCCGGACGGAATGCAGAATCGGTGCCAGCCGGCCGGCGTGAATACGCGCGGCTTCTGCTCGGGGTGGTCCGGCTGCTGCTTGACCGCCAGCGCGGGAACCTGCCGGCCGTGGGCGAGGAGGCGCGGGAGCTGCAGGCCATGGCCGAGGTGGCCGACGCGGCGCAGCCCGGCCTGGGCGCCGACCTGAGCGCGCTGGCGCTGATCAGTGTAGGCAGCACCGAGTTCTGGGCGACCGCGTTCAAGGACGACGAGCGCTGCCTGGAACGCGGCATCGCGCTGGCCCGCCAGGGCGGACGGCCCTACCTGGAGTTCACCGGCCTGGCCCACCAGGCGCTGCACGAGTTCTACCACTCGTTCGCCCGGGGGGCCGAGCGCGGCAGGCAGGCGGCGGAGCTGGCCGAGCGGCATGGCTGGACCGACGACCCGGCGGCCGGGTCCGCCTGCCTGGTGGTCGCGGTCGTGCTGGTGTGGCAGGGACAGCCGGACGACGCCGAACCGTGGCTCGAGCGCGCCGAGCGGACCCTCACTGCCGACACCCAGCCCGTGGCCGTACTAGCGAGCCGACTCGTCCGCGGGACGCTCGAGCTGGAGCGAGGCCGCAACGTCGCGGCGCTGGCCGCCCTTGAGGCCGGCGAACTGCTGGCCCGGCGGCTGCCCGGGCAACGCTACCCCGCCGCCCGGATACGGGCGATGCTGGTGCATTCCCTGGTACGCCTGGGCCAGGCCAAGCGTGCCGGGCAGTTCCTGGCCGGGCTCCGCGAGCAGGACCGCGAGCGCGGGGAGATCCGCGTCGCCGCCGCGGTGTTGCGGCTGGCGCAGGGCGACCCGCAGGCTGCGCTGGCCGCCCTCGCACCGCTCCGGGAGGAGCCCGTTCTCGAGGACTACTGGGGATTCTGGCAGGCCCGCGCTGAAATGGTGGAGGCGCTGGCCAGGGACGCGCTCGGCGACGCGGAGGCCGCCGATGCCGCCGTCGAGCGCGCCTTGGACCTGTCCGAGCGCAGCGGCGACCTGACCCCGTTCCTGTTGTATCCGGCTTCGGGCCTGCTGGAGCGTCATGCCCGGCACCGCACCGCCCACGCCGCCCTGGTCGCCGCGATCCGCTCCCTGCTCGCCGGGCCAGGCGGATACGGGGGGACCGCCATCGGAAATGGCGGGCGGGAGCCCCGCATGTGGGAAGACAATCCTCCCGTGCGCAGAGGGGGTCCGGGCGAGATCGCCTCCGCGAGGCTGCCAGCGCCGCTCCTTGAGCCGATCAGCGGCAGCGAGATCCGCGTGCTGCGTTACCTGCCCACCAACCTGACCGCGCCGGAAATCGCCCGCGAGCTGTCGGTATCCACCAACACTATCAAGACCCAGATCCGGAGCCTGTACGCCAAGCTCGGCACCCACAGCCGGGCCGAGGCGGTCGAGTCCGCCCGGGCCCTCGGCCTGCTCGCGCCCGCCAGCGCGCGGGCGGGTGGCTACGGTAACGGGCGACGCGGGCTGCGCCCGTTACCGTAGCCGGGCATAGGTCCCGCGGTCGAAGTCAGTCACTGCCGATCCCGTAGACCAGGCTCAGGCGGCCGTCCGGGAGTTGCTCGACCTTGCGCAGGTCGAGGCCGCGGCGGATCGCCGATGGCTGGAAGAGGGTGTTCGCCCCGCCCGCGATCACGGGGTAGACGATCAGCCGCGCTTCGTCGACGACGCCCGCGTCGATCGCGGCGGCGGTGATCGCGCCGCCGCCCATCAGGTAGATGTCCTTGCCTTCCTCCCGCTTGAGCTCGCCCAGCTCGTCCAGGCTGCGCAGGAACCGAGTCCGCGGCCACGTCGCCGAGGTCAGGGTGCGTGAGACCACGTAGTGCGGTGTTCTGGCGGCGAAGTCGGCCCATTCGACCTCGGCCTTGGTCGGCACGGCGCCGCTGAGCGGGTGGACCTGGTCCGGGTGGTTCTGGATCGGCGTCCAGTACTGCTCGTAGCCGGGGTACATCCGGCCGCCGAGCACGCACGCGTCGACCTCGGGCGTCAGGCCGTAGTCGTCCGACCAGGCCGATACCCAGTCCGCGTAACCCTGCGGGCCTTCGAACTTGCCGTCGAGCGAGATCTTCATCGCGGTGATGAGCTTGCGCATTGTCGTGTCTCCGTTCTCATGCCGGCTGCCGCTTAATGCAACCATTGGTTGCATGTCAGCGTAGCCCGGCCGGCGGCATTGCGCAACCTTTGGTTGCATGATCGCGGGGATGCGGAGGGCAGGGTCCGTTCGGAATCATGAATTTGATCTCTCGCTTTCGCCGTCGGGCGGCGGACTGGCGAGCGCCGAGCGAGCGGCGCCGGCCTCGAGGTGCGGCGACCGGTACGCGAGGGCGACGACGCCGGCCGACATGATGACCAGCCCGGCTAGCTCGGCCGCGATCGCGCCGGGGCTGTTGGATACCGTCTCGTTCAGCCAGACCAGGCCGATGCCGATGGCTACCAGGGGGTCGGTGACGGTCCGGATGGCCAGGACCGGCGCTATGAGGGAGCTCTCCTGGAAGGCGTTCTGGTTGAGCAGGAACCCGAGCGGCTCGGCGATGATGAACGCGTAGAGCGGCCACTGCTGTGACGGCGGGTTGAATCCCAGGCCGACGGTCTGGGTCAGCTCCTTGAGCAGGAACGCCGTGATCCCGAAGATGACGCCGCAGGCGAGCGCGGTGGTCAGGGGCAGGTACATCCGCGGGCTGACCCGCCACGCGACCAGGCAGAGGGCCATGAGTCCCACGGTCACGAGGCCTAGCGGCAGCAGGATGGTCGGAGCGACGTGCACCGGCGGGGACTTCGGTCTGGCCACCGCCAGGAACAGCACCAGGCCGCCGGTGCAGCTCAGGACCCCGGCGGTGGTCACCCAGTCGGGGCGTCGGCGGGCCATGGCGTAGGTGATCACGACGGCGAACAGCAGGTCGAGGACGAGGATCGGCTGGACCAGGGCCAGCGCTCCGAAGTGCAGGGCGAAGGCCTGCATGACCGAGCCGGCTATGTCGACGGCGATCCCGATCAGCCAGAGCCGGTTCGCCGCCAGATCGGCGAAGAGCTTCACGTCGAGCGGGGGGCGCTTGGCGACCTTGTGCGTGGCACGTTGCTCGATGACATCGGATGCGCCGAACGTGATAGCGCCCGCTATCGCGACCAGCACGGCGACCAGCTCATTCACGACGGACTCGATGCCTCCGGGTCTCGGGGTCGGCGAGTTGCCCGACGCTCCAGGCCGGCGACGCCGGCGTCAGCAAGGAGCGGGACAGCCGCCCTGGCCACGGGGCCGCGAATCGGCATCCCGTCGATGGGCCCCCCACCTCGGCTTACCCAATAAATCCCGTCCGCAAGGCGTGACTACGGTTCTGGTTCGGCTGGAACCGGGGGCGGCGGCGGGCTGAAGGTGACGTCGATGGTTTCGAAGGTCTTGTGCAGCTCGGTTTTGGCGTAGGAGATGTAGGCGCGCTGGTCGCCGACGGTCAGGTCCGCGTTGTCGGTGAACGGCGCCAGCAGGCTCCGCGGCCACATCCCCCGGGCGCGGACCGCGTTGAACTCGGCGCACATCACCACCGTCACCGATCCGACGTAAACCCAGGCCAGCAGGCCCAGGACGATCGCGAACAGGCCGTAGGTGGCGGTGGCGCCCTTGAGCTTGTCCCCCAGCAGCACGGCGCCCGCCAGCTGCAGGGCCTGCCAGATGACGGCGGCGGCGATCGCGCCGGCCCGAATCTGCCTGACGGTGACGGGGGTGGCGATCAGGATCTTGAACGCAACCATGAACAGCGTCACGTTCAGCGCGATGGCTAGCGCGGCGGCGGCCGCCCGCACGCTGACTCCTACGGCGGCGGCGCCGTAGGAGTCGGCGGCAGCGCTCAGCGCGGACAGCACGGTGGTGACGATCACGCTGCCGCCGCCCGCCGCCAGCAGCAGCAGGCTGCGCAGCCGGGCCCGGAGCGGGTTGTGGCGGGCGTTGCGCGGCACGCCCCAGACCCGGTTCAGCGCGTTCTGGGTGGCCTGGACGATGCCGAGGCCGCCGTAGAGGCAGCCGAAGATGCCGATCACCAGGGCGGGAACGCTGCCGTGGAAGGAGTGGATGTTCCTGGCGATCTGGTCGCCGACGACCGGGAACTGGGCCAGGGCGGAGTCAAGCACCTGCCGCTGGAAGTGCACGCTGCCGTGCAGCCCGTAGCCGAGGAAGGTGGTCAGGAGCAGTAGCAGCGGGAACAGCGACACGACGCCGTAGTAGGTGATCTGCGCGGCCAGGTAGCTTCCCTGATCGTCAAAGAACTTGTACACCACCGCCACCGGCAGCCCAGCCCAGCGGTGCTGCCGCTGGTAGGCGTCAGCCCGGCCGATCATCCCCATGGGGATATATGGCCTGATCTGGCAGTTGTTACAGCATCCGTCATGATGTCAAACGATATCTGCGGCCGCCGCTAGACCGGACCGGCCGCGCTTGACATGAAACCAAATGGTTTCCTATTGTGGGCGGATGGAGCCGGTGTTCAAGGCGCTGTCCGACCGCACGCGGCGGGAGCTGCTCGACGAGCTGTTCCGCCTCGACGGTCAGACGCTCAACGCCCTCGCGAGCCGGTTCGACATGACCCGGGTCGCGGTGGCCAAGCATCTGCGCCTGCTGGAGGCGGCCGGACTGGTCGTCAGCCGCCGGAGCGGGCGGGAAAAGCTGCATTACCTCAACCCGGTTCCGATCCGGCTCGTTCACGACCGGTGGGTGAGCAAGTACACCGAGGGGTGGGCGGCCGGCCTGGCCGATCTCAAACGCGATATGGAGGCAGGAGTGGAGAAGGTGTTCGAGATCTACATCCGCGCCACGCCGGACGAGTTGTGGCGGGCCATAACCGATCCGGACGTCCGGGCGCGGTACCAGTTCGGCGCGCGGGTCGAATCGAGCTGGACGCCGGGGTCTTCGTACCGGCTGACCCACCAGGGCGCGCCGAGGCCGCTGATCGAGGGCGAGAATCTCGAGATCGACCCGCCGAGGCGGCTGGTGCAGGCCTACCGGGCGGTCTGGGACGACGACGTCGCGGCCGAGGGCACCAGCCGCGTGACGTGGGAAATCGAGGCGGTCGGTGATTCCTGCCGGCTCACCGTCACGCACGACCAGCTGCGCGAGAACGCGGACCCGCATCTGTACGGCGGGTGGCCGATGATCCTCTCCGGCTTGAAGACCTGGCTCGAAACCGGGCGCGAACTCACCACTCCCGGCTCTCTCATGTACGGAGGCACCGCATGACCCCGACTCACATCACCGGCGTCCGCACGGTCAGCATCCCGGTCGGCGACCAGGACGCCGCCCTGCGCTTCTACCGCGGCACGCTCGGCTTCACCCTGCTGCGCGACAACCCGACCCCCAACGGCGGCCGGTGGATCGAGCTCGCGCCCGGCGGCGACAACGCCATCGTCACCCTCGAGCCGGCGGCGGCGGACGTCACCCGAGGAGCGATCGGCATTCGGTTCACCACCGACGACGCCCAGGCCGCCCACGCCGCGCTGGCGGCCGCGGGGGTGGACGTTGACGAGATTTTGCGCTGGCCCGGGGTGCCAGCCATGTTCGCCTTCCGCGACCCAGATGGCAACGCCTTCTCGATTACGGAAACGGCGTAGCCGGCCAGGGGCGGCCCGCCAGAACCGCCCCGTTCTGGCCGCGGTTCAACGACGTCACGCAGACGACGAGCGGGCTAGTGGCGCGCGCCGCCCATGAGTTAAGTTGCAGTGACGTAACGACACTGGCTCGGCCTGCGCGCTGGAAGAGGAGACGGCTCATGTCCATTGACCCGACGACCACGGCGGTCGTGCTGATCGAGTACCAGAACGACTTCACCTCCGACGGCGGTGTGCTGCACCCGGCCGTCACCGAGGTCATGGACAAGACCGGGATGCTCGACAACACCAAGCGGGTCGTCGAGAAGGCCAGGGCTGCGGGCGCCACCGTGATGCACGCGCCGATCACCTTCGCCGACGGCTACAACGAGCTCAGCGCTCACCCGTACGGCATTCTCAAGGGCGTCGTCGACGGCAACGCCTTCGTCAAGGGCAGCTGGGGGGCGGCGATCGTCGACGATCTGGCGCCAGAGGGCGGGGACATCCTCATCGAGGGCAAGCGCGGTCTCGACACGTTCGCCAGCACCAACCTCGACTTCATCCTGCGCAGCAAGGGCATTACCACGATCGTGCTCGGCGGCTTCCTCACCAACTGCTGCGTCGAGTCGACGATGCGCACCGGCTACGAGAACGGCTACAAGGTCATCACCTTGAGCGACTGCCTCGCGGCGACCTCGACCGAGGAGCACGACAACGCCCTGCGCTACGACTACCCGATGTTCTCCCAGCCGATGACGTCGGCGGAGTTCATCGAGGCCATCGGCTGACCGGGTCGCCCCGCGGTCAGCCGGTCAGGCCATGGGGCCGCTGCCGAGCCACCCTCGGCGCTTGAACAGCATCAGCAGGATCACGATGGCGACGATCTCCGAGCCGATGCCGAGGAACAGGAAGTAGCCGAAGCCGACCTGGAGGTGAGCCTGCAGCCAGGCGAAGTTCTGGCCGAAGAAGCCGGTCAGGAAGCCGAGCGGCAGGAAGATGGTGGCGATCATCGCGAGCTGCTTCATGATCACGTTGAGCCGGTTGGAGACCATCGACAGGTGCGTGTCCATCGCGCCGCCGATCAGGTCCCGGTAGGCGTCGACCATGTCGCTGATGCGGATGAGATGGTCGTACAGGTTGCGGAAATAGGCCGAGCCCGAGTCGGCCATGCCGGGGAGTTCAACCATGCCGGCGTTGAGGCTGGCGATCATGTCGCGTTGCGGGGTGATGACCTTGCGGATGGTCATGATCAGCCGCTTCATGCCGAACAGGGTGCCGAGCTGTTCCTCGGTCGGGTTCTTGAGTATCGCGCCCTCGAGGTCGTCGATCGAGTCGTCGAAGTCGGACAGGACCGGGAAGAACGAGTCGATCAGGGTGTCCATGATCAGGTAGAAGATGACCACCTGAGGCGCGGACGCGGTCTTCGAGTGGTGGGTGGCGACGCGCTGGCAGACGGTGTCGAGCGCCGGGCAGTCGCCCTGGTGGAGGCTGATGATGAACTTGTCGGTCAGGAAGCAGTGCACCTCGGCCACGTCCTGGCCGTTGGCGGCCATGCCGAACGTGATGATGTGCACGAAGTCGTCGTAGTCGTCGATGCGGGCGCGCTGGC
>Ga0335075_10011728_pt1 | contig 13238 bp, 12 predicted proteins | sample Lox_Sample_24_FD_206723 | JGI IMG/M metagenome (GOLD analysis project Ga0335075, IMG submission 206723) | Soil microbial communities from Loxahatchee National Wildlife Refuge, Florida, United States - Lox_Sample_2.4 | ecosystem: Environmental > Terrestrial > Soil > Wetlands | place: USA...
CGACGGTTCAGGCGAGCGTCCCGCGACGGTTCAGGCGAGCGCCGCGGAGGAGCCCTGCACGCGCGCGCCGGCGAGCGTCCCGCGACGGTTCAGGCGAGCGCGGCCGGCACGCGCTGCAGGCGCGCGTCGGCGAGCGTCCAGGTGGCGGCCGCGGTGGCCGAGGACACGATCGCCACCGCCGGCCACGGGCCGGTGGCGAGCGCGATCAGGTGCGAGGCCACGAACGCGCCGAAGCCCACGCCGGCCAGCGTGGCCGCGGTGCGCGCGCCGTGGCGCCGCTGCCAGACCGCCACGCAGGAGAGCCCCCCGAGCGCCAGCACCGCGCCGCCGAGCGGGCGCGAGCCGCTGGCGGCCACCACCCCGTAGGAGGCGATCAGCGAGCCGGCCGCGAGCGGCGCCGTGGGCAGCGGGCGCATGCCCGCAGCCTAGCTCGCCGCGATCGAGGCCTGCGCCACCGCCGTGTACATCTGCGTCAGGTGCTCCACGATCTCGTCCATCGAGGCGTCCACGTCGCCGTTGATCCAGTCCACCAGCACCTCCATCGAGGCGCCGATCAGCGAGCGCGCGGTCAGCACCGGGTCCATGCGCAGGCGCAGCCCGTCGCCCGCGAGCGACATCGCGTTGCGCACCAGGATGTCGGCGAACGCGTGGCGGTTCTGGCGGCGCAGCCGTTCCAGGCGCTCGCTCACGCCGACCACCTCGAGCACGATCACGCGCGCCTTGCGGCGATCCTCGGTCAGCAGGCGCCAGGCCGCCAGCAGGCCCGCGCGCGCCTGCGCCTCGAGCTCGCGCTCGGCCGCCGTCGCCGCCAGCACCGCCCCGGCCACGTCCTGCACCGCGCGCCCGTACACGTGGTAGAGCAGGTCCTCGCGGCTGGAGAACGACTCGTAGAAGTAGCGCGAGTTGAGCTTCGCCTCGGCGCTCACCGCGCGGATCGAGCTGCCCGCGTAGCCGCGCGTGCCGAACAGCTCGAGACCCGCCTCCAGCAGCCGCTCGCGCCGCTGCGCGTGGCGCTCGGCCACGCTGAGGCCGCGATAGCGGCGCGGCGCGCGCGCGGACGGCGCCGAGGCGGACTGCGCAGGGGCGGGGGACTCAGCCGTGGGCATCTGGCCCATCAACGATAGAAGGCACGTCGGAACGCGCCGCGGACGGACGGCGGCAGCGAGGCAGCCATTGCGACATCTGCCTCCATGTGTACAAATGGGTCATGCCGTGCTACATTTGTCCAGCCAAACTGGCATGGAAACGCTACAAACTTGAGGAGAGGGGTTTCGCAGTGTCAAGTCTCAGGGGAATGGCGCGAGCTGCGCTCGCGCTCTCGATTCTGCTCGCGCTGGTGATGGCCGCCACGGCCTCGGCGGCGCCCAAGGAAGGTCCGGCCGGATCGGCCTTCTACACGCCGCCGTCGCCCACGCCCACCGGCAGCGCCGGCGAACTGGTGTGGTACCGACCCGCCACCGTCAACCTCGACGTCTCGCTTCCGGGCAACAAAGCCTGGACGGTGCTCTACCAGTCCAGCGGCCAGCACGGCGAAGGCGACTGGGTCACCGGCACCGTGATCGTGCCCACCGCCAAGTGGACCGGCAAGGGCTCGCGGCCGGTGGTCACGGTCGGCATCGGCACGCAGGGCATCGCGCCCCAGTGCGCGCCCTCCAAGCAGCTGGTGAGCGGCACCGAGTACGACGGCGCCGCCATCATCGACTCGCTGAAGGCCGGCTACGCGGTCGCCGTCACCGACTACCAGGGCTACACCAACGGCGCCATCCCCACCTACACGGCCGGCAGGGCCGAGGGCCAGGCGGTGCTGGACATCGTGCGCGCAGCGCGCCAGCTGCCGAGCGCGGGCCTCAGCGAAAGCGATCCCACCTATGCCTGGGGCTATTCCCAGGGGGGGCAGGCGGTCGGCTGGGCCGGCGAGATCCAATCCAGCTACGCCTCCAACGTGAAGCTGTCGGGCATCGTCGCCGGCGGCGTGCCCGCCAACCTGCTCGAATTCGGCGCCTTCAGCGGCGAATCGGTCGGCTCCGGGTTCGGGATCATGTCCGCGATCGGGCTCGAGACCGCCTATCCCGAAGTGAAACTCGGCACGCTCACCGCCGCCGGTGAAAAGGCGGTCGGCGAGGCGCTCAGCCAGTGCGCCGTGCAGCTGATCGAGACGCTGCGCAACGCCAGCTTCAAGGAATTCACGGCCAGTCACGAGGACCTCGAAGAACTGGAACAGAAAGAACCGAAGTTCAAGCAAGCGCTCGAAGAACAGTCGCTCGACAACAAACCCGTGTCCGCGCCCGTGTACCACTTCCACGGCCTGGAAGACGAGTTCGTGCCGGTGGCGCAGGACGTCAACCTGCACTACGACTGGTGCTCGATGGGGGTCACCGACGACTTCCAGCTGTACTCCGGCGACCACCTGTTCACCGACCCCCTGGGCGCCTCCGCGGCGATCAAGTGGATCGAAGAACGAGTCGCCGGCAAGAAGGCGCCGAGCACCTGCGGGCAGCACAAGGCCGGCGCCGCGCTGCCGTCCAACGCACGCCTCACGCCGGAGACCGGCGATCTGGTCATCAAGCTCGAGAAATGGGCGCTGAAAGGCAAGGTCACGGAGAAATCCGGGATCGCCGAGGAACTGCCCTCGGGCTCCACGCTGACCGCGGAAGCCGACGCCACCAGCGGCAAGCTCACCTCCGAACTGGACATCCCGCCGATCAACCAGACGTTCTGGGTGGGGCTGACACCCGTGACCGTCAGCGGCGCGCTCACGCCGACCGGACCCGCGACCGGCACGTTCAAGTTCAGCGAATGGGGCAACGAAGTCTCCGAGAGCGCCGAAGGCGAAGCCAACGAGGTCGTCAAGGCGGTGCAAATCGGGCTGCTGTACCTGCCGATCGGCTGCAAGACGGTCGAACCGATCAAGCTGCCGCTGACGATCTCGGAGCCCACCAACGAGCTCGCCACCGGCGACTTCTCGTTCAAGTCCGAAGTCACCGTGCCGCCGTTCGGCGAATGCGGGCTGCTGGGGCCGGTGCTGTCGGCCACCACCTCCGGGCCCGGCAACACCGTCGAAATCACCGCCTCGCCACCCGCGCCGATCAACTGGTAGGCGAGCGCGCCAACGTCGGGACCGACCGCACAGCCAGGTCCTGATGAGAGGGAGGGGGCCCACCACGGGCCCCCTCCCTCGTCTGCGGCACCGCCGGCGAGCAGCTGCCGCGGGCGGCGAGCGCCGCAGCAGCTCGAGCGGCGACGCGCCGTTGCTAGGCCGTGGGCACCGCCGGCTCGCTCAGGCGCGCCAGCACCAGCAGCGAGCAGCGCGCGTGGCGCTCCAGGTACTCCGAGGTGCTGCCCAGCACCAGCCGCTTGATCGGGCCGTAGCCGCGCGAGCCCACCACCAGCAGGTCGACCTCGTCGCCGAAGGCCGCCAGCTCCTCGCCGGCCAGCCCGTACACCGCGCGGCCCTCCGCCCCCTCCAGGGCGCCCATGCGCTCGGTGGCCTCCGCCAGCATCCGCTCGATGCTCTCGCCAATGCCCGGCGCCACCAGGCCGGTGAACGCGTAGCTGGGGATCGTCACCACTTCCAGCGCGTGCACGCTCGCGCGCGTGTCCTGCGCCACCGCCCTGGCCACCGCCAGCGCGTGCTCGCTCTCCGGCGAGCCGTTGCAGGCCACGCCCACCTTGGCCAGCGGCCGCGGCAAAGAGGCGTAGCCGCGGGCGGCCACCGCCACCGCGCAGGGCGCGCCGTTGAGCGCCGCGCGCGTGTCGTCGCCCAGCATCGCGCGGCCGAGCGCGCTGTGCGAGCAGGAGCCCACCACCAGCAGGTCGGCGCCCTGCTCTTCGGCCTGGCGGTGCAGGCCCGCGCCGGGCGACCCCGCCGCCACGCCCACCAGCTCCGCCTGCACGCCCGCCGCCGCGCGCTCGTCCTCGAGCAGCTTCTGCGAGGCCGCCGCCTCCTCCTCGAGCACGCCGGGCGCGAGCGCGTGCATCAGGTTCAGCTCGCCGGCGTACACGTGCGCGAGCGTCAGCGCGCCGTCCGCCCGTGCCAGCTGCGAGGCCAGCGCGATCGCGTCGCGTCCGTAGCTGCGCCCGTCTACTCCCACCAGCACGTTCTCGAACATCGCGTCTCCTTCGATCGTTGAGGACGATCGTACGGCGTAGCATTGGCTTCGTGCCGGACCAAGCCGCCAGCGGGTCAGCCAGCCCTGCCTCCGGATCGGAGGGATCCGGCAGCGGATCGGGGGGATCGGGCGGGGGGCGCTCCGAGGCGCACCCGCCGCTGCCGCGCGACAAGCGCGGCTGGCAGGTCTCGCCCGCGCCCGACGGGCGTGGCATGCCCGAGCACGCCAATCCCGGACCGCCGCCGCATCGCATGCGCGGCTTCTGGTACTTCGTGCTGGCGCTGATCGCGCTCAACTGGCTGTCCGTCCTGTTCTTCCAGCCCTCCAGCGGCGAACAGCGCGTCACCGTGCCCTTCAGCCCCTACTTCCTGGAACGGGTCAAGGGCGGCAAGGTCGACACGATCTCCTCCAAGGGCGACACGATCGAGGGCAAGTTCAAGAGCAAGCTGCGCTATCCCGCGAGCGACAAGAAGGCGACGCCCACGAAGCTGTTCGCCACGCAGGTGCCGAGCTTCTGGAACGGCTCGCAGCTGTCCGCGCTGCTGCAGGAAAAGGGCGTCCAGATCAAGGCCGAATCGACCGCCACGAGCGAGTCGCTGCTCGCGGAGATCCTGCTCGGGTTCGGCCCCACGCTGCTGATCGTGGGCCTGTTCGTGCTCATCTACAAACGCGCAGCCAAAGGCGCCGGCGGCATGGGCGCGCTCGGCGCGTTCGGCAGATCCCAGGCGCGGCGCGTCGACCCCGAAAGCATCCGCGTCACGTTCAACGACGTAGCCGGCATCGACGAGGCCAAGGCCGAACTGTCGGAGATCGTCGACTTCCTGCGCAACCCCGACCGCTACGGCAGCCTCGGCGGGCGCATGCCCCACGGCGTGCTGCTGTCCGGCGCCCCCGGCACCGGCAAGACGCTGCTCGCGCGCGCCGTCGCCGGCGAGGCGCACGCCGCCTTCTTCTCGATCTCCGCCTCGGAGTTCATCGAGGCGATCGTCGGCGTCGGCGCCGCGCGCGTGCGCGACCTGTTCGCCAAGGCCAAGGAGGCCGCGCCCGCCATCATCTTCATCGACGAGCTCGACGCGATCGGGCGCTCGCGCCAGGGCCAGGTGTCGGTCACCGGCGCCAACGACGAGCGCGAGCAGACGCTCGACCAGATCCTCACCGAGATCGACGGCTTCGAGTCCTCCGAGGCCGTGATCGTGCTCGCCGCCACCAACCGCCCCGACGTGCTCGACCCCGCCCTGCTGCGCGCCGGGCGCTTCGACCGGCGCGTCACCGTGCAGGCGCCCGACCGCAAGGGGCGCGTGGAGATCCTCGAGGTCCACACCCGCTCGATCCCACTCGACGAGGACGTCGACCTCGACGCGCTCGCCGCCAGCATGCCCGGCATGGTCGGCGCCGACATCGCCAACCTCGCCAACGAGGCCGCGCTGCTCGCCGCCCGGCGCGGGCACATGAAGGTGAAGATGGCGGACCTCACCGACTCGCTCGAGAAGATCATGCTCGGCGCGCCCCGCGGACTCGTGCTCGAACCCGCCGACCGCGAGCGCACCGCCTACCACGAGGCCGGCCACGCGCTCGTCGGCATGCTCACCTCCGGCGCCGACCCGGTGCGCAAGGTGTCCATCATCCCCCGCGGCATGGCCCTCGGCGTCACGCTCTCCACGCCCGACTCAGACCGCGTGTCCTACTCGCTGGAAGAGCTCGAGGCGAAGATCCGCGTGGCGCTCGGCGGGCGCGTGGCCGAGGAGGTCGTCTACGGCAAGATCACCACGGGGGCCGAGTCCGACATCCAGCAGCTCACGCAGATCGCGCGCCAGATGGTGGGGCGCTGGGGCATGAGCGAGGCGATCGGCCCGATCGCGGTGCTCCCCGACGAGGCCCAGGGACCGCTGCTGCCGGGCGCCAGCGAGACCTCCCAGGAGACCCAGCGCGTCGTCGACCACGAGGTGCGCACGCTCGTCGAGAACGCGCACCGGGAGGTCACGCGCCTGCTCGAAGAGCGCCGCGACCAGCTCGAGGGCCTCGCGCAGGCGCTGCTCGCGCACGAGACGCTCGACGCCGCCGACGCCTACGCCGCCGCCGGCGTGCCGCTGATCGAGGTCGAGCCCGAGCCCGCCTCGGCCTGACTCAGCCGGCGAGCGCAGGCGCCTGCACGAGCGCCTGCGCCTGCACGAGCGCAGGCGCGTCCGCGAGCGCGTCGCGCAGCGAGCGCGCCGGGCACAGCGTGCCGGGCAGCGGCGGGCCGCCGCCGGCGTAAGTCATGTGGTCGAAGCACATGCCCGCGAAGGTGCTGCTGGTCACCATCCAGCCGTACACGCGCCCGCCCGCGCTCGTCACGTAGCCGTAGGCCGCCGTCACGCTGCCGTTCGCCGGCGCGCCCGCGCCGGCGGCGCTCGCCAGCGTGATCGGCTGCACGTCGGCCGGGTGGAACAGGGCGCCTTCCGCCACCGCCGCGCGGGCGATGCCGCCACCCGCCACGTCGATCCAGCTCCACGTCAGCAGCGCGAAGCGCGCCGCCCCCACCGGCAACCCGTACACCGAGTACGTGTACCAGCGCGCCGTCGAGGGCCCCGGGTAGCGCTGTTCGAAGGGGATCTGCTGCGGCGACACCGCATATACGGGTTCGCCCGGCGCGGGCGGCGCCGCCGCGCCGTTGCCCGCCGCGTCCGCCGGGTCCAGCGACGGCGCCCCCGCCAGTTCCGCGCCCGCCACGAAGCCAGCGGACTGCTCGCCGCCTTCCAGCGGCCAGCTGTAGTACATGGCGCCCGCCCCGTCGCCGCCGGGCGCCAGCCGCGTCGCCTCGATCCCCTCCAGCCGCACGCCCGCGCCGCCCGCGCACGTTTCGCGTGCTTCCGGCGGCTCGGTCACCGCGCCCGCGCCCGCCAGCAGCTGCTCGCCGTCGACCCCCCGCAACGCCACGCGCGCTCCGTCGCGCGTGCCCACGCACTGGGAGTCGTGCGTCACGCCCGCTTTGTCGTACACGCGCGCCGGCGCCTGCGCGCCGGCCGCCACGCCGGCGGCGCCGCACGCGCCCACGGCGCCGCAAGCGCCCACCGCCAGCGCCAGCGTCGCCGCCGCGCGCGCTCTCACAGCCGCAGGCCCATCCACACGTGCGGTATTCCCGCTTCCTCGAACTCGTCCGACTCCACCGCGAAGCCCGCGCGCTCGTACAGCGCCGTCGCCGCCGTCTGCGCCGCCAGGCGCACCCGCATGCAGCCGTCCGCGCGCGCCTGCGCGATCGCCAGCTCCAGCATGCGCAGCGCGATCCCGCGCCGGCGCCACTCGCGCTCCACCGCCACCCGCCCCACTTTCGCCCGCTCGCCGTCCACCAGCAGCCGCAGCGTGCCTACCACGCGCGGGATGCCCTCGCCGCCGGGGCCGGGGAGGGCGCGAGCGCCGGCGGCGGAGCCGGGGCCGCCGGCGCAGGCCGGGCCGCCCGCGCCGCCGGGCTCGCCGGGGGCGCCGGGAGCGCCTGGGGCGCCGGGACCGCCGGGGGCGCCGGGAGCGCCTGGGGCGCCGGGACCGCCGCGCGCGAGCGCCACCACGTGGCGCGCCACCTCGTCGAGCTCGTCCAGCTCCTCCTGCACCGGCACGCCCTGCTCGCCCACGAACACGCGCTCGCGCACCGCCAACGCCCCCGCCAGCTCCTCGCGCGAGCGCCACCAGCGCACCTCCACCTCGCCCGCCGGCGCGCTGGCGCCGGGGCGGCGGCGGTGGGAGAAGCGCGCCGCCAGCCCATCCTCGCCGCCCGCCGCCATCGCAGCCACTACCTCGAGCCCGCCGCGAACCTGGCCCTCAGCGGGCCCGGCTGCACGCGGCGCAGCACCAGCAGCCCCAGCAGCGCCGCCGCCACGCACGTGATCGCGCCGAGGCCCAGGCCCGCGCGCGCGCCCGCCTGCGCCATCACCCAGCCCACGATCGGCCCGCCGATCGGCGTGGAGCCCTGGAAGGCCACGAACCACAGCGACATCACGCGCCCGCGCATGCTCGGCGCCGCGTTCAGCTGCAGCGTCGAGTTGCCCGTCGCCATGAACGAGATGCTCGCACCGCCCGCCAGCGCCAGCGCCAGCAGCTCCAGCTCGAGGCTCGGCGCCAGCGTCGCCGCCGCCAGCACCACCGCGAAGGCGCCCGCCGCCGCCACCAGCGTCGGCAGCCCCGTGCGACCCCTGCTCGCCACGAACAGCCCGCCGATCACCGCGCCCACGCCCATCGCCGCCGTCATGAAGCCGTAGCCGGCAGCGCCCACGTGCAGGCCCTGGCGCGCCATCACCGGCAGCGTCACCAGGAACTCGTACGCCAGCGCCCCCACCACCGCCATCATCGCCAGCGGCGCGCCCAGCTCCGGCGTGCGCGCCACGTAGCGCAGGCCCTCGCGCAGCTGCCCCGGGCCGCGCCCGCTCGGCGGGCTCGGGTGGATCGCCGCGCGGTCGAGCGACGCCAGCGACCACAGCACCGCCGCGAAGCTCGCCGCGTTCGCCAAAAAGCACACGCCCTCGCCCACCGTCGCGATCAGCACGCCCGCCGCCGCCGGGCCGATCACGCGCGCCACGTTCACCAGCACCGAGTTCAAGCTCACCGCGTTGCGCAGGTTCTCCGGGCCCACCATCTCCAGCATGAACGCCTGGCGCGCCGGGTTCTCGAACGCGTTGTTGAGACCCAGCAGCGCCGCCAGCGCTCCGATCTCCCACACGCGCACCGCGCCCGTCACCGTCAGCACGCCCAGCGCCAGCGCCTGCACGCCCATCGCCGCCTGCAGCGCGAACATCATCGCGCGCTTGTCCACGCGGTCCGCCACCACGCCCCCGTAGGGGCCCAGCACCAGCACCGGCAGCGTCTGCAGCGCCACCACCACGCCCAGCAGCGTCGCCGAGTGCGTGAGGCTCAACACCAGCCACGACTGCGCCGCCATCTGCATCCACGTGCCGATCAGCGACACCGACTGGCCCGCGACGTAGCGGCGGTAGTTCGGTACCGCCAGCGCCGCGAACGTCACCCTGCCGATGCCACGGATGCGCGTCACCCGCGCTCCTCGATCTGCTCGCGCGCGGAGCCCGCGCGCGCCGGCGCCGGCGCCTCGGGCGAACCGCCCGGCAGCAGCTCCGCCAGGCGCTCCAGCGCCGGCAGTGCCCGCCACAGCGCCTCGCGCTCGCGCTCGTCGAGCTCCTGCACGCGCTCGTCCAGCGCGCGCGCGCGCTCGCGCTGGATGCGCCTGCGCACCCGCCGTCCCGCCGCCGTCGCCGCCACCAGCGCCTGGCGGCGGTCGCCCGGGTCCGACGTGCGCACCATCAGGCCCGCCTCGCACAGGTTCGCCGTGATGCGCGAGAGCATCGTCGCATTCAGGCGCTCCAGCTCCGCCAGCTCCGACAGGCCCACCGGCCCCGCCCGCGCCACCGTGAACAGCACCGAGATCTGCGAGGGGGTCAACCCCGAGCCCGCCACCGTCGGGCGCAGCCGCCGCGACAGCCGTCCGATCGCTGCGCGCAGGCGCTCGCTCGCGTCCTCCTGCGCCGCTTCCCGCTCGACCCCCGCTGCGCTGCTCGCCGCCGTGCCCACCATGCGAACTCCTACTCATAAAAATACTTGCTTGCCAGCAAGCATTCTAGCGGGTGTAGGGTGTGGTCCGATGGCGGCCACCTTCTACTTCGACCTCGGCTCGCCCTACGCCTACCTCGCCGCCGAGCGCGTCGATGAGGTGCTGGGCGAGGACGTCGTGTGGCAGCCGCTGTCGCTCGGCGCGCTGTTCAAGCTCAACGGGCGCAGCTCCTGGTCGCTCGCCGGCGAGCAGCCGCGGCGGCAGGGCATCCAGGAGGTCGAGCGCCGCGCGCGCTCGCGCGGGCTGGCGCCGCTGCGCTGGCCCGAGCCCTGGCCCGGCAACTACCTGATGGCCATGCGCGCCGCCACCTTCGCCTTCGCCGCCGGGCACGGCCGCGAGTTCACGCTGCGGGCGTTCCGCCACGCCTTCCAGCGGGGGCGCGACCTGAGCCTCCCCGAGCACGTGCTCGACGCCGCCCTCGCCGCCGGCCTCGAGCGCGAGCGAGTCAGCGCCGCCGTCGAGGACCCGCAGGTGAAGCTCGCGCTGCGCGAGGCCACCGACGCCGCCCACGCGCTCGGCGTCCTCGGCGTGCCCACCGTCGCCGTGACCCACGGCGGGCAGGGCGACGCCGAGCTGTTCTGGGGCGATGACCGCCTCGAGCAGGCCGCCGCGCTGCTAAGCGCTCACAGCGAGCGCTGGTAGGCCGCGAACGCGCGCGTCGAGCGCCGGACCCGGCGGCCGCTCAGCGCGTGCGCGGCGCCTGCGCCAGCGCCGCCTGCACCGCCGCCACCGCGCTCGCCCCGGCCGCCTCCAGCGGCTCGGTGCTGCGCAGCGCGCGGCAGAACACGAACGCGCCCTCCAGCAGCGACAGCATCGAGAGGGCCAGCGGGCGGGCAGCCTCCCGCGCGATCCCCGCAGCCGCGAAGAACTCGCTCGCGCCGGCGATCCAGCTGTCGAACACGTCCGCCGTGGCCTCGCGCAGCTGCTCGTTCGTGCTCGCCACCTCCAGCGCCACCGTCGCGATCGGGCACGCGTCCGCGTAGTCCGTCTCGCGCAGCGTCTCCGCCGCGCCCGCGAAGAACTCTGCCACCGCGCTGGTCGCGTCCGGAGCCTGCGCCGCGATCGTCGCGAACAGCTGCATGTAGAGCGTTCCCGACGCCCGGATCGCCTCCGCGCCCAGCTGCTCCTTGCCGCCGGGGAAGAAGTGGTACAGCGAGCCGAACGGCGCGTTGGCCGCCGCCAGGATCTGTTTGATGCCCGTGCCCGTGTAGCCCTGCCGGCGAAACAGCTCCGCGCTCTGCTCCACCAGGCGCTCTCTCGTGTTCGCTGCCATCCCGCTCCCCTCGCTCGCAAGCCCGAGCCCACGATGATACGGTCCCGCTTTAGAGCGATCTATCCAATGAGCGGACCGAGACCCCGATGAGCGGAACGAGACCACACGGCTGGCTGCGCCACTACGCCAGCTTCCTCGCGCCCGGCGCCGCGGCCGCCATGCCGCTGCTGCTCGAACGCAACGGCTCGCAACGGGCGCAGCGACTCGCCGGCGCGCTCGCGGACTCCGTCTCGCAGCGGCTGCGCCCCAGCCGCCGGCGCATGCGCGCGCTCGTCGCAGCGCCCGGCGCGCGCCTGCGCTGGCGCTCGGTGCCCGCGCCGCCGCCGCCGGGACCGGACGGCGCGGTCGTGCACCCGATCGCCGCCTCCACCTGCGACATCGACTGCCCGCTCGTGCTCGGGCGCACCCAGCTCGCGCTGCCGCTGCAGCTCGGCCACGAATGCGTCGCCGAGGTGCTGTCCGTGGGCGAGCGCGTCAGCAGCGTCGAGCCCGGCGACCGCGTGATCGTGCCGTTCGAGATCAACTGCGGCAGCTGCCCGCCCTGCCTGGCGGGGCGCACCGGCAGCTGCCTGGCCGTGCCGCCGCTGTCCGCGTATGGCATGGGTCTCGCCACCGGGCACTTCGGCGGCGCCTTCTCCGACGAGCTGGCCGTGCCCTTCGCCGACGCAATGCTGGTGGCGCTGCCCGAGGGTCTCGACCCGGTGGCCGCGGCCAGCGTCGCCGACAACCTCTGCGACGCCTACCGCCACATCGGCCCGCACCTGCCGGCGGTGCTCGCGAGCGACCCCAACGCCGAGGTGCTGATCCTCGCAGCGCTGCGGCGCAACGTCGTGTTCACCCCCAGCACGCCTCTGTACACCGGCCTGATCGCGCGCGCCCTGGGGGCGCGCACCGTCACGCTGGTGGACGCGCGCGCGCACGTGCGCGAGCACGCCGAGCGCCTGGGCCTGGGCGCGCTGCACCCGCGCGAGCTGCGCGGCCGCCCGCCCGCGCCGCTGGTCGTGGACGCGAGCGTCGAACGCCTCGACACGGCGCTCGCGCACACCGCCCCCGACGGCGTCTGCACCAGCTCCGGCGGGCTGCACGCACGCGCGCGCGTGCCGATGCTGCGCATGTACGTGCGCCGCGTCACGCTGCACGTCGGCATCCCCCATACGCGCGCGCTGATGCCGCACGTGCTCGAGCTCATGCGCACGGGTGCGCTCGACGCCGGCGCGGTGGTGAGCACGGTGGCGGCGCTCGACGACGCCCCCGCGGCGCTGCGCGAGCACGTGTTCGGCGGCGGCGTGAAGACGGTGCTGAGGGCGTAGCGCGCGTGCGCGCTCCGAGGCGCCCGCCGCCGGCCGGCCCAAGCTCGCGCAAAACGTGCCCGAGCGCCGCCAACCGGCTTACGCACGTCCGCATTCGTCCTATTCTTCAGCAATGGCGATGGAATCCGCGCACGGCGGGCTTGCTTCGTCGGCGTCACCGGCCAGGCGCGTGCTGCTGGTCCTGGCGCTGATCGTCGTGGCGGCGCTCGCGGCGCTCGCGATCGCCGCGCTGACGCTGTCGGGCGTCACGCTGGCCAGCGACTCCTCGGCGCTCGCGCGCGTGTCGGTGGGCCCGCTTGGCGGCACCGTCGAGCGGATCGAGGCGTTCGCCCCCGACGGCAGGCGCGTGCCGCTGTCGGTGCGCCACGGGCGCATGACGCCGCTGCGCAAGCTGCGGCCCGGCGAGCGCGTGTCCGTGCACGTCACCGTCCGCCGTCCCGGCTGGATCGGCTGGGCGCTGGGCGAAGAAAAGGACGAGCAGCTGACCGTGCAGGCGCCGGTCGCGCAGGTGCGCCAGCAGTGGATGACCGTCGCTGCGGGCGCACCGATGCGCGTCGGCTTCAGCGAACCGGTGAGCGCCGTCGCCTACGGCAGCGGCGAGAAGCTCGCGCACCACCGCCGCCTCGGCGGCGCGCGCTCGGTCTCGCTCGGGCCCCAGCCCGCCACCGGCGCCACCAGGATCGCGGCGGCGGCGCGGCCGTGGGAGCGGGTCGGCAAGCCGATGCAGGTGAGCTGGTTCCCGCCCTCGCAGAAGGCCGTGATGGCCACGATCCCCGCCACCGGCTCGTCGATCTCGCCCGCCACGCCCCTGTACCTCACGTTCTCCAAGACCGTCGCCGAAGCGCTCGGCTCCTCGCGCCCGCGGGTCGTTCCCGCCACCGAGGGTCACTGGCACGAAGTCAACAGCCACACGCTCGTGTTCAGGCCGTCCGGCTACGGCGCGCCGCTCGGCTCGC
>Ga0335075_10011730_pt1 | contig 13237 bp, 11 predicted proteins | sample Lox_Sample_24_FD_206723 | JGI IMG/M metagenome (GOLD analysis project Ga0335075, IMG submission 206723) | Soil microbial communities from Loxahatchee National Wildlife Refuge, Florida, United States - Lox_Sample_2.4 | ecosystem: Environmental > Terrestrial > Soil > Wetlands | place: USA...
TCTGGTCTTGTGCCCAATGCGATTCGATCAGCGCGGGTTCGGCAGCGGCGAATGCCGCGGTTGTGAGTGCGGGGCCGTGTAATGGATTTGGGCCATTTGGAGTGATCGTTTTCGCTCGCACCGGACCGCCCCGACTACCTTATCGGGCTTGCATTTGCGTCAACTTGGCGGTTTCATTGCGACATCGAGCATGACGTTGGGCAGGATCTCGCGCAATACGCTGCGCAGCGTCGCCTCATCCTGTCCGATGGCGCTGGCGAGAAGCCGGCGCGAGCCGCGCCGCAACACGCGGGCGGTGGCGCGACCGTCACTGCCCGGCCGGATTGTCGCAAACGCGTCGGCAGGCTCGATCCGTTTCAACACCCGGCGCAGCGCCTGCAAGCCCTCGGTCGTCTCGACATCATAGGCCGGCGCTTCGGGACTGGCCGGCTCGGCTTCTTCCTCGACCGCGGCGTCGATCGCTTCGACCGCGCGATAGCGTGACAATGATTGATAGATCGCCCGGCCGGGCTCGGTATCGATGCGCGATTGCAGTTCCCAGCTTTCACCGCGGGCCGAAAGCTCGGTGATCAACGCGAACAGATCGTCGCTGTCCTCTTCGTGCGAACAGGTCAGAAAGGCGAGCCGACCGTCATGCTCGACGACCCGGTCGTCATCCTCGGGGAAGCCGAGTTCGGCGAGCGCGTTGTCGAGCGCGCGACGCGAGGCAACCAACAGCGTCGTCACATGCAAGCGCCGTCCGCCTTCTGCCGGGTCTTTCTCCGCCATCATCTCCCTCCGATGCGACGCCATCCGCCGGTCGCAATCCTAGGCGGAGCTGATTTGGCGCGCGATCTAAAATCCGCAATCCCGGCCGCTGCTAGTCGGGCTGAGCCTCGCCGGCCCGGTTCAGCCGGACATCGCGATCGAGATAAATGCTCATCATCAAGCCGATACCGAACATCACCGTCAGCATCGCGGTTCCGCCATACGAGATCAGTGGTAGGGGAACACCAACCACCGGGATCAGTCCCGTCACCATCGCTATGTTTATAAAGACGTAGAGAAAAAAATTGGTGACGATGCCGAGGCACACCAGCCGGCCGAAGTGATTGCGGCTGCGCAAGGCGATCGCGAATCCGTAGGCAATCAAGGCGCTGTAGAGCGCCAGCAGCACGAGGCTGCCGACGAGGCCGAATTCCTCGGCCAAGGTGGTAAAAATGAAATCGGTCTGCTTTTCCGGCAAAAAGCTCAAATGGCTCTGAGTGCCGTGCAGAAAGCCCTTGCCGAACAGACCGCCAGATCCCAGCGCGATCTTTGATTGCAGAATATGATAGCCGGCGCCGAGCGGGTCGCTGTCCGGATCGAGAAACGTATAAATTCGAACCTTCTGATAATCACGTAGAAACTTCCACACCATCGGCAGCGACATGCCGAGAGCAACAATGCCAACCCCAAACGCCAATAGCCGAACCCGGGCGATGAACATCACGACGAGGCCGCTCATCAGCAGCACCATTGCGGTGCCGAGATCCGGTTCTTTGAGAATGAGCGCGGTCGGCAGCAGGATCATCAACCCCGGCAAAACCAAATACCGAAACTTGGCGATGTTGTCATCGCCGAGACCATGAAAATAGCGGCCCAGCGACAGCACCAATGCGAGGCTCATCAACTCGGAAGGCTGCAGCTGAATGACCCCGAGATCGATCCAACGCTGCGCCCCCATGCCGACAAAGCCGCGCATATCGACGGCGACGATCAGCAACAACGTGACGATGTATGTCCAATAGGCGATCCGGAACCATCTGCGGACCCCGAGCAGCGCCGCCCCCAGCATCGGGATGAGTGCGATCGCAAAGCGGGTCATCTGCTTGGTCGCCCAAGGCTGCATGTTGCCATCGGCGGCGGAATACAAGGCGGCGATGCCGATGCCGGCGACAACCGACACCAGGACCACGAGGTCCCAGCGCAGCCCGAGGATTCTCTCGACGAGGTGCAGCGGTGCGCGACCGAGCCCCGGGGGCAGCGCCGTCACCGGCTCACCCGCGGCCGGTAGTCGAGGTATCGTGCGCCGGCTGGTTGTCGAGTGCGGGCGCGGCGCCGGGCGACGCCGGAGCGGCCGGAGCAGACCCGGCCGCCGCCACCCGGTTGCTCGCGGGTACCTGGCGCGCCGGATCGCGCCGCTGCACTTCGCGCAGCACATCGCGACAGATCGGTGCCGCGACCTCGGAGCCGAACCCGGCATGCTCGACGATCGTGGCGCAGACATAGCGCGGGGCGCTGACCGGGGCAAACGCCACGAAGAGAGCGTGATCGCGATCCTTCCATGGAATCTGGTCCGGTTTGAGGCCGTGATCGCGCTCCCATTGGGTGATACGGCGGACCTGAGAGGTGCCCGATTTGCCGCCCATCGCGAATTGCGGCTCGGTGATGCGCGCGGCATAGGCGGTGCCGCCCGGCTCGTTGACGACGGCATACATGCCGTCGAGCACCCGGGCGCGGGCATCGTCATCAAGGTCCAACGCGGCGAAATCGGGTGCTGCCGTATCGCCGCCCGGCGTCATGATCCCAGCGGGGCGAAAGAGATGCGGCACCACCGCCCGGCCGGTCACGAGCCGGGCAGCCATCGTCGCAATCTGCAGCGGGGTTGCCAGCACCGAGCCCTGCCCAATTCCGGCAATCAAGGTTTCGCCCTCCTGCCATGCGGTCCCGGTGGTCGCGAGCTTCCACTCGCGGGTCGGCATCAGCCCGCCCTTTTCACCCGGAATGTCGATGCCGAGCGGGGCACCATAGCCGAGGCGATCCGCCATTGCCGCCAGCCGATCGATCCCCAGCCGCATCGCAGTCTCATAGAAAAACACGTCGCAGGATTTCTTGATCGCATCGCGCAAGCGGATCGTGCCGTGACCGCCTTTGCGCCAGCAGTGAAAGACGGCATTGCCGAGTTGGATCTGACCGGTGCAGGTGATCGTCGTCTCGGGGGTCAATACGCCCGCCGTCAGGGCCGCCAGCGCCGACACCGGTTTAAAGGTCGAGCCCGGCGGATAGGTGCCGGCGATCGCCTTGTTCGATAACGGATGGCGCGGATCACCAGACAGCTGCCGCCAAACCGCCGGCTTCAGACCGTCGGTAAACACGGTCGGATCAAAACCGGGGCTCGACACCAGCGCCAGAACCTCGCCCGTTACCGCATCGAGCAGCACGCAAGCAACGCTTGGTTCGGTTGCGCAACGCTGGGTGACAAACTCCTGCATCGCCATGTCGAGCCCGATCACGACATCCCGGCCGGGCTCGCTGTCGACGCGGGCGATCTCGCGCACAACGCGGCCAAACGCGTTGATCTCCACCTGGCGGGTCCCGGCGGTGCCGCGCAGCGCCAGATCCTGGGCCTTTTCGATGCCGGCCTTGCCGATCCGAAAATCGGGCAGTTCGAGCAGCGGATCGCCGGTCAGATCCTGCTCGGATACCTTCGCGACATAACCCACGACATGGGCCGCGGTGTCGCGATACGGGTAGTTGCGCGTCAGCCCCTGCTCGACCGAGATGCCCGGCAGTTCCGGCACCGCAACCTCGACCCGGGCCATCTCGTCCCAGCTGAGATTGTCGCGAACCACGACCGGAACAAACGAATGTTTGCGCCGGATCTCGCGCAATACGCGGCTGCGATCAGCCTCGTCCAGTTCGATCAGGCCAGCAACCCCCTCAAGTGTCGCGTGGATGTTGCCGGCCTGCTCGGCGACAATGACGAGATGATAATCCTGGCGATTGTCGGCGAGCGGCGTGCCAAACCGATCGAGGATGCGCCCACGCGGCGGCGCTATGAGCCGCAGATTGATGCGGTTTTCGTCGGAGAGCACCTTGTAGCGCTCGGAATCGACGATCTGCAGCTGGAATAACCGGCTGACCAGCGCGGCGAGCAGCAGCACCTGGCCACCCGCAAGCACCACCGCCCGTCGCGTAAAATGGCGATAGCGCTGCACCTCCCGTTGCAGGCCGGCGCCCGACAGCGTTCCTTTCGCCCGCATGGCTCAACCCGGCCCGATCAATGCATGCTGGGTGCGACCCAGCATAAAACTCGCGATCGGAAACAGCGCGATTGTCAGCGCAGCGCGAAAAATGCTGCCATTGGCGCTGAGTAGCTGCCAGCCGAGGAGGCATTCAAGCGCCCATAGGGCGAATATCGCGGCAACGGTCAGCACCGCAAAACCGGCCCAGACAAACGCAAAAGTGCGGTTGACGAACCAGCGCCGCGCCCGCAGCACCGCGGCTCGCGACAGCAAGAGCAGGAGGGGGGTCACACCGGGCGGGCCGCCGCACAGGAGGTCATAGCCGATGCCGATGCCAAAGAGCGCGATCGGCGGAAGCAGGTCCGGCCGGTAGACCGTCCAGTGATAGACGGCCATCAAGGCAAACGCCGGGGTCAGCACTGCATAGCCGGGAAGCGGGATGGGTTCGAGCGAAAGCAGGGCCGCCACCAGCGTCGTCGCGACCGGCAGCAGACACGCTGCCCGCGCGCCGATCGGCGAGGTCGCGAGGGCCCGGCGCGTCCCCATCGCCTTCGGCCTCAATGCCGGCTCGTCTTTGCCGCCCGCGGTGCGGCACGCGGCGAGATGTGCGGGACTGCGAGCGGCATCGGCAAGCCGTCGGCGAGCCCGTAATCGACGATGCGGACATACTCGACCTGCGCCAGCGGGGCGTAAGGCTGGACCCGGGGGATCCCGGATTCGACCTGACCCACAACCCCGACCGGCAGTCCGGGGGGAAAGATCCCGCCCTCGCCCGAGGTGACGATCCGGTCACCGATCTTCACCGGTGCCGCCGGGTCGAGGTACCACAGCGAAGGCGATTGCGAATTGTCGCCGGCGAGGATCGCCCGCTGCCGAGAGCGCTCGACGATCACCGGCACCCGCGAGTTCAGATCGGTGATCAGCAGAATGCGCGCGGCGCGCACTCCGACTTCGTAGACGCGGCCGATGAGACCTTCACCGACGACCGCAGCCTGGCCGCGTTCGACGCCACTGTCGCTGCCGGCATTGACCATCAGGTTGCGCAGATAGGCGCCCCCCGAACTGGCGATCACTCTTGCCGAGACAAAAGAGCGCGAAGCATCAGGGACAAGTTTCAGCAGGTCGCGCAGCTCCCTGTTTTCGTCGGCCAACGCCAGCGCCGCTTGCTGCCAGTGCAGCAATCTGCGGTTTTCCTCGGTGAGGCGCAGATTGTCCTGATAGAGGTCGACCATCGCCTCGACACGCTCGGCAAACTGGTCGATCACCATGAACGGACGCGACACCATGTCGAGAAATGGCGCGGCGTAATCGGTTACCGAAATGCGGACCGACTCGAACATGACCTGGTCGACCTTGCCGAGGATTATCATCAGCACGGAAACGACGACGAGAAGCGGGGCGACGACCCGGTGGGCCGCCGAGCGGCGCAACATCGACAGCGGCGTCACGGCACCCCCGCCGCCGGCTTCGGTGAGCGGGGGCAATGCCGCTCAGGCTCGCCCGGGCCGGCAATAAGGACCGATGCCGTCGCACCCGTTTCCATCCCGACCCGGCCTCCGCGCAGGGTTGTCGGCACAAGCCGCTACCAGGTGTTGATCAGCACCGATTTCAGCGTCTTCATTTCCTCGAGCGTGCGGCCGGTGCCAAGTGCGACGCAACTCAACGGATCGTCGGCAATCGACACCGGAAGCCCGGTGGCGTGGCGCAACACCAAATCGAGGTTTCCGAGCAGAGCGCCGCCTCCGGTTAGCACGATCCCTTTATCGACGATGTCGGCGGCGAGTTCGGGGGCGGTGTGTTCGAGCGCCACTTTCACCGCTTCGACAATCGAGCCGACCGGTTCGGCGAGGCTTTCGGAAACCTGACGCTCGCTGATCACGATCTCCTTTGGCACACCATTCATCAGATCGCGTCCCTTGATCTCCATCACCCGCCCTTCGCCATCCTCGGGCATGCAGGCCGAACCGATTTCCTTCTTGATCCGCTCGGCGCTGCCCTCGCCGACCAGCAGATTATGATTGCGGCGGATATAGGCGATGATCGCTTCGTCCATCTTGTCGCCGCCAACCCTTACCGAGCGGCAATAGACAATGCCGCCCAACGATAGCACCGCAACTTCGGTCGTCCCGCCGCCGACATCGACGACCATCGAGCCGGTCGGCTCGGTGACCGGGAGCCCGGCACCGATCGCCGCCGCCATCGGCTCCTCGATCAAAAACACCCGCCGGGCTCCGGCGCTTTCTGCGGATTCCTGGATCGCGCGCCGTTCGACCGCGGTCGAACCGGACGGGACGCAGACGACGATCTGCGGGGTCGCAAAACTCCGCCGGTTGTGGACCTTGCGGATGAAGTGCTTGATCATCTCCTCGGTCACCTCGAAATCGGCGATCACACCGTCGCGCAGCGGCCGAATGGCCTGGATGTACCCGGGGGTGCGGCCGAGCATCAGCTTGGCTTCTTCGCCGACTGCCAGCACCTGCTTGCGCCCTTTGACATTGGCGATCGCGACAACCGAAGGCTCGTTGAGGACGATGCCGCGTCCTTTGACATAGACGAGGGTGTTCGCGGTGCCGAGATCGATCGCCATATCGGCGGACAATAGGCCCAACATTCTTCCGAGCATTTTACCGAGGATCCAAATTCCGCCAAAACCGGCAAGCCCGATTGCGACCGCCCCCCACTGCGACTGCCCCTGACGACGACCGCGCCGGCCTCGATCGCGCCGGCATCAATCGATCGACCGATCTACGAGCCCGCCGCTCCCGCGCGGAGTTTAAAAGTCGCCATGCATTCCCCCTGCGTAACGATCAAAACGATCCTTGCGGATCGCGGCCAGGTTTGCAAGGCGCCCTTTTCAGACACGGCGCGACCGGTTATCGGCTCGGGCGAAACGGCGCAATTACCGTGACAGCGGCCAGCGGCGACCCGGTTCTCGACGGCTCGGGTGCCGGGTTGATTGATTGTCACGTCCGATCAACCAGACAGAAAAAAGCCGGCGTCGGCAGGACCGACCCCGGCAAGGTTGCGGGTGGCAGACCCGCGACAGGGAGACTTTGCCAAACCGGGCTGCGGGGTAAAGGCGGCGCCCGGCACCCGCCTGGCTGGCGAACACGGCTCGACGCAATTGGTTCCCAAGTGCCTGGCGTTTTAACGATTAACGCGAACTAAATAAATCCTTCCGATCGGGGATCCCTCCATCACCTCTGCGACAGCGGAGATCAGGACCTGCCCTGGCATGGGCCAGGCGGCGGCATGCGGCTTGTCTGCCGCCTCGTGTGACCGCTATCTCGGGCGTGACAAAAAACGGGTATAGGGACCAGAGGTCAAACCGCTGGCGGTTTAATTGGCTTGCTAAGCCCGGTGCAGGCCCTGGGCGCGACCAGCCGGCTCCATCGGGTGTGATTGCCGCCGCGACCCACCGACGGCATGCGCGCGGTGCGAAGCTCTGGCCGAGCCGCGCCGGTCGCCATCGGCCTCGTGCGGCGCCCGAACGGCATTGCGGTTTGTCAATTCGCTCTCGTCCGGGTCGATCCCGACGAGCTTGCGCAACGCTTCGCGACCGCGTGACAATCGTGAGCGGATGGTCCCGACCGGAACACCGAGAACGGCGGCGACTTCCTCGTAGCGCATTCCTTCGAGACCGACGAGGAGAATCGCCGATTGCTGTTCCTCGGGGAGCTTTGCGATCGCCCGTTCGAGGTCCCTCAGTTCGAGCCGCTGACCCTGGTGCGCAGGCCGGGTAAGCAACGGCTCGCTGTCGCTCAACCCGACAGCGGCCCCCTCGCGCACCGACCGCCTGACATAGTTTACATATTGATTGTGCAGTATCGTAAACAGCCACGCACGCAAATCCGTACCGCTTTGCCAGAGATGCAGTTTGCCGAGCGCGCGGGTAAGGCAATCCTGGACGAGATCATCGGCGGCGGCAACATCGCGGGTCAATGCGCGGGCGTAGCGCCGCAGACGCGGAATTTCGGCCGCGATCTCGCTATAAGTATTTGCCACGAAAAGCCTCCAGATGTGGGCGACCGGCTAGACCGCTGATTTCTGCCGGCAAACTCTATCGGGAGGCTGTAATCGGAAAATGTCAGGCGGGCCGGTTTTCTGTAAGATTTTGTAACCATATGTATAATGCTTCCGTAGCGTTAGCCCTTCGTCAGCGAACAACGCCTGCCGGCGGGCTCTCTGGATAAACGGGCATGCAAACCGCGATGAGCGACATCGGCCACATTCTGGTCGTCGACGACCAAAAAGAAATCTGCGACATGGTCCAGGATTATCTGTCCAGTGAGGGCTATCGCGTATCGACGGCTCATGAGGGCGCCGGCATGCGCCGGGTCATGGCGCAATCGGCGGTCGACCTCGTCATCCTCGATCTGATGCTGCCCGGCGAGGACGGATTGACCCTGGCGCGTTCGCTGCGCGAGGAGTCGACGGTCGGCATCATCATCCTGACCGGCCGGGGCGAAACCGTCGACCGCATCATCGGCCTCGAAATGGGGGCCGACGATTATCTGCCCAAGCCGTTCCACCTGCGTGAGTTGCTGGCTCGGGTCAAGAGCGTCATGCGGCGCGTGTCGACCCGCACCGCCGAACGGGTTCCGGTGCAGCGCCAGCAGGCGCGCTTTGCCGGCTGGCATCTCGACCTGTCGAGCCGCGAATTGTTTTCTCCCACCGGCAAGGAGGTCCGGCTGACCACCGGTGAGTTCGATCTGCTCGCCGCTTTTGTCAACAATGCCAATCAGGTGCTGACCCGCGACCGGCTCCTCGATCTGGCCCGCAACCGGGAGGCCGGACCGTTTGACCGGACGATCGATGTCCAAGTCGGGCGGCTGCGCCGCAAGCTTGAAGACGACCCGCAGAAGCCCTCGATGATCAAGACGGTGCGCGGCACCGGCTATATCTTTACCCCGGCCGTCGAGACCGGCTGAATGCGCGTGGAAGCAGCGGCATGCCGTGGCGCGTCGTTTAAGATGTCCCCTTCAGCTCCTTGAAGCAGCTGCCTTGAAGCACGGCACAGTCACTGACGGCATTGAAAGACTGGCTCACCTCGAGCGGCGGCGACATGGCCGTCCCAAAGGCGGTGCGGCGCCGCCAGCGCGATTGGAATTACCTGTATCCTGCGGCTAAATCCGGGGGTCTGAAGCCTGTCCTCGCTCACACGGTCAGATAGCTGCGCACCGCCGCTTCGTCCATTTCCTCGCGCCGCCCGGACGCGACGATCTCGCCGCGCTGCATGACGATAAACGCGTTCGCCAGATCACGGGCAAATTCGAAATACTGCTCGACCAGCAGGATTGCCATGTCGCCGCGCGCGGCAAGAGCGCGGATCACCTTTTCGATGTCCTTGATGATCGACGGCTGGATGCCCTCGGTAGGCTCATCGAGGACGAGCAGGCGCGGTCGCGTCACGAGCGCGCGTGCGATCGCCAATTGTTGCTGCTGACCTCCGGAGAGATCGCCGCCGCGGCGCCGCAGCATGCTCTTCAATACCGGAAACAGGGCGAAGATCTCATCGGGGAGATGGCGCTGCGCCGGTGCGACCGGCGCATACCCGGTCTCGAGGTTCTCCTCGACCGTCAGACGGGCAAAGATCTCGCGCCCCTGCGGCACCAGAGCCAGACCGGCGCGGGCGCGCTGATACGGCGGCAAACCGGTCAGATCGTTGTTCTCCCAGCAAATCCGACCGGCGCGGATCGGCTGAAGCCCAAAAATCGCCCGCAACAGGCTGGTCTTGCCAACGCCGTTGCGGCCGAGGATGCACGTCACTTCGCCTTTTTTGGCGGTCAAGCTGACCTGACGCAGAGCGCGGCTGGCACCGTAAAAGAGATCGACGCCTTCGACGCTCAGCATGGCTCAGCGGCCGAGATAGACTTCGACAACGCGGGGGTCGTCCTGGACGCGGTCGATCGAGCCTTCGGCGATGACCGACCCCTCATGCAGGACCGTAACCTTGACCCCGAGCGCGCGCACAAACGCCATATCGTGCTCGACCACCATGACGCTGCGGCTGCGGTTGATTTCGCGCAGCAGTTCCGCGGTCGCGGCGGTCTCGGCATCGGTCATGCCGGCGACCGGCTCGTCGACCAGCAGCAGTTTCGGCTCCTGAGCGAGCAGCATGCCGATTTCCAGCCACTGCTTCTGGCCATGCGAGAGATCGCCGGCACGGCGCTGGCCGTCGGCGGCAAGGCGGATCGTCGCCAGGATCTCCTCCAGCCGGCGACACTCATCGGCGGTCTCGCGGGCGCGGAGCGTGAAACCCGGAGAGCGATCACCGTTGAGCGCCAGCAGCACATTGTCACGCACCGATAACGGCTCGAACACGGTCGGGCGCTGGAACTTGCGGCCGATGCCGAGCCGGGCGATGGCCGGCTCGTCGAGACGCATCAGATCGGTATCATCGGCAAAGACGACGCGCCCCGCGTCGGGTTTTGTTTTGCCGGTGATCACATCCATCATTGTCGTCTTGCCGGCGCCGTTAGGGCCGATCACCGCCCGCATCTCGCCCGCGGCGAGCGCCAGCGACAGGTCGTTGAGCGCCTTGAACCCGTCAAACGAGACGCAGACGCCGTCGAGCCGGAGGATCGCTTCGCCGCTCACCCCGCGACCTCGCGTGCCGCCGCTTCAGCCGCCGCCGACGCCGCTGCCGCCGGCATGTGCTGATCCACAGAGCGCGGGCGCCACAGCGCAAACAGCCCGATGACCCCACGCGGCAGAAACAACGTCACCAGGATGAACAACCCGCCAAACGCAAACAGCCATATTTCCGGCAACGCGCTGGTCAACCAGGTCTTGCCGAGGTTGACGATAACCGCCCCCAGGATTGCGCCGGCAAGGGTGCCGCGCCCGCCGACCGCGACCCAGATCACCGCTTCGATCGAATTCCCGGGCGAGAATTCGGACGGGTTGATGATGCCGACCTGCGGCACGTAAAGCGCGCCGCCGATCCCGGCGATGACCGCCGAGAGGACCCACACAGCGAGTTTGTACGATTCCGGCCGATAGCCGAGAAAGCGGGTGCGCGCCTCGGCATCGCGCACCGCCACCAGCACCTTGCCAAACCGCGACGCGGTCAAGGCGCGCGTCAGCACAAAGGCCGCCGCCAACACGATGGCAGTGACCAGCATCAGTCCGACCGAGGTGCTTTCACGATTGAGCGGAAAGCCCAGGATGTCCTTGAAATCGGTCATCCCGTTATTGCCGCCAAAGCCCATGTCGTTACGGAAGAAGGCGAGCATCAATGCGTAGGTCAGCGCCTGGGTGATGATCGAGAGGTAGACGCCGGAAACCCGCGAGCGGAAGGCGAACCAGCCGAAGACAAAAGCAAGCACCCCTGGCACCAGCATCACCATAAGGACCGCGAACCAGAAATGATCGAACCCGTACCAGTACCAGGGCAGCTTGTTCCAGCCGATAAAGATCATAAAATCGGGCAGCGTCGGGTTGCCGTAGACGCCGCGCGCCCCGATCTCGCGCATCAGATACATGCCCATCGCATAGCCGCCCAAGGCGAAAAAGGCGGCGTGCCCGAGGGTCAGGATGCCAACATAGCCCCACACCAGATCGACGGCCAATGCCAGGATCGCGTAGCACAGATATTTGCCGGCGAGCGAAATCGCGAAGTCCGGGACATGCGCAGCACTTGCCGCGGGCGTCAGCAGGTTCAACCCGGCGAGCAGTACCGCGCCGCCAAGCACGCAGCCGAGGGTCGCCGTGGTGATCCGGTCGGTCCGCATCACGCCTCGGCCGCCCGGCCCTTGAGCGGAAACAGGCCCTGCGGCCGCCGCTGGATGAACAGGATCAGAAACACCAAGACCAGGATCTTGGCCAGTACCGCGCCCTCAAACGGCTCGACAAATTTGTCGACGACGCCAAGGCTCATGGCTGCGACCAGCGTCCCCCACAGATTGCCGACGCCGCCGAGGACGACGACGAGAAAGCTGTCGATGATGTAGTTCTGGCCGAGATTGGGGCTGACATTGTCGATCTGGCTCAAAGCGACGCCGGCCATCCCGGCGATGCCGGACCCCAGGCCGAAGGTCAATGCGTCGATGACCGGCGTGCGGATTCCCATCACCGCCGCCATCCGCCGGTTCTGGGTCACGGCGCGGATCGAGCGTCCGAGCCCGCCCCAGCGCAGGATCGCCATCAGCGCACCCAGCACGAGGGCGGCGAAGACGATGATCCACAACCGGTTCACCGTCAGCGTCAGTCCACCAAGGGTGACGGCGCCGCTCATCCATGGCGGCGAGCCGACATCCTGATTGGTCGGCCCAAAGATGCTGCGCACCGCCTGCTGCAGGATCAAGCTGAGGCCCCAGGTGGCGAGCAGGGTCTCGAGCGGGCGGCCGTACAGAAACCGGATCAAGCCGCGCTCGATCACCACGCCCAGGGCGCCCGCCACCAAAAAAGCCGCGGGTACGGCAAACAGCAGCCCGATATCGGCGAGCGCCGGGGCAAAGGCGGCGATCAGCTGCTGCACGACAAAGGTCGTGTAGGCGCCGATCATCACCATTTCGCCATGCGCCATATTGATGACGCCCATCACCCCGAAAGTGATCGCGAGCCCGGTCGCGGCCAGCAGCAATACGGCGCCGAGGCTGAGGCCGTAATAGACGTCTTCGGCGAGGCCCCAGAGCTGCAGCTTGCGGTCGATATCGTGGATCGCGACGTCGATCGCGGCGGCGACCGCCGGCGGCTGGCCCTGCAGCGAGGCCAGGAGGCCGCGCGCCTGCAGATCCGACCGCGCCGCGACCGCGCGCACCGCCTCGAGCCGCGCCGCGGTCGACCCGGACCCCGACTTCAGCAGCGCTGCTGCCTGTGCCTGGCGCAGCACATTGCGCGTCGCCGGGTCGTGCTCACTGACCAACGCCCGCTCGATCAATGGCAATGCGCCGGCATCGGCCGATTGGAACAGCGCATCGGCCGCCTTGAGCCGCGCCGCCGCGCTGTTCGCAAACAGGTCGAGCGCGCCCCTGGCGGTGTCGATCGCGGCCCGCACGGTGTCGTTGACGATGACCAGACGCAGATTGACCATTGCCGGCGCCGGTATTTTTGTACCGGTGCGGGCATCGACAAACCCGTCGGCGCTGCGGATGTAAAGCGGCGCGTCCGGACGCGGCCAGCGCCAGGCAAACAGTTCGCCGGCGCCCAATGCGGCGATGACCGGTGCTGCGCGCGGGCTGCCCGAGACCGCCAGTTCCTGGACCCCATGCGCGACGGTGTCAAAATTTGTCGCCGCGATGTCGGCA